>Ga0307479_10000075_pt1 | contig 105640 bp, 93 predicted proteins | sample atmos_gasesECM4C_FD_203743 | JGI IMG/M metagenome (GOLD analysis project Ga0307479, IMG submission 203743) | Hardwood forest soil microbial communities from Morgan-Monroe State Forest, Indiana, United States - atmos_gasesECM4C_515 | ecosystem: Environmental > Terrestrial > Soil > Temperate... | reverse complement strand
TGCCGTTCGTGACTTGTTCCAGGACGCACGATTGGGGGCCATCAGCAACCTCCGGCGAAATTTCGATGCCGCGGTTCATCGGGCCGGGATGGAGGACGATGGCGTCCGGCTTGGCGCGACGGAGGCGGTCGGCGTTGAGCTGGTAAAGGAGCACGTAATCCGCGGCGGAAAAGGCCGGCTCGTGGAGACGCTCGGTCTGGACGCGGAGAACGAGGACGACGTCCGCGCCTTCAAGAGCTTCCTCGATGCGGAAGACGCGGCGAATCGAAGCGCCGGGCGGACCGATTTTCTCAAGCTCGCGCGGGACCCACATCGCGGGACCGCAGAGTGTAAAGCGGCAGCCAAATTTGCCGAGGAGGTGGATATTGGAGCGGGCGACGCGGCTGTGCTGGATGTCGCCGAGGATGGTGACGCTGAGATTTTCGATGGTGCCCTTGCGGTCGCGGATGGTGAGGGCATCGAGCAGGCCTTGCGAGGGATGCTCGTGCGTGCCGTCGCCGCCGTTGACGACGGGGATATCAAGATGGCGCGCGACGAAATCCACCGCGCCCGAAGCGGCGTGGCGCATGACGAGGCAATCCGGCTTCATGGCATCGAGAGTGTGGATGGTGTCGAGCAGCGATTCGCCTTTTTTCAGGCTGGACGCTTCAGCCTGAAGGTTCATGGTGTCGGCGCCCAGACGCGAGGCGGCCGTGCCGAAGCTGATGCGCGTGCGCGTAGAATTTTCGAAGAAGGCGAGGGCGACGGTCTTGCCGCGGAGGGTAGCGAGTTTCTTCAGCGGGTGACGCTGAATTTCCTGAAAAGGCTTGCTTTGATCGAGAAGAAAAGTGAGCTCGTCCGCGGAAAGCGGCTCAAGGGCGAGAAGATGGCGGAAGTGGTGCGTCACAGCCTCACTCGGTGCGTCGCGGTTGAATCAGTCATTCCACACGGTCGACAAGCACGACGCGCTCTTCCTTATCAATCTCGTGGAGCCGCACTTCGATAATTTCGGTGGCGCTGGTTTGCACGCTGCGGCCGATGTACTGTGCTTCGATGGGCATTTCCCGATGGCCGCGCTCGATAAGAACGCAGAGCGAGACGCGCCGTGGGCGCCCCAGGTCGAAAAGGCTGTTCATGGCGGCGCGGACCGTGCGGCCCGTATACAGGACGTCGTCAACGAGGACCAAGTCCATATCATCCACGCCGAAGGGAATGTTGGAAGACTGCAGCACGGCGTGAGACGCGACCTTGGAAAGATCGTCGCGATAGAGAGTGATGTCGAGAGTGCCCACGGGAATGTCGACGCCGTCGATGCCGCGCATGGCGCGCGCGATGCGCTGGGCGAGGGGCACGCCGCGGCGGCGGATACCGATGAGCGCAAGGTCTTTGGTACCGCCCGATTTCTCCACGATTTCGTGGGCCAGGCGCTGAAGAGTACGGTCAATTTCGGGGGCGGACATCAACTGCGCTTTTTCGAGGATACGCACGGTCGCGTAATCGTATCATTTGTCACCTCAGAGCGTCTGTATGCAAGTAGTGCGCGGGCGTAGCCAGAGCCTCAGGCAGAACTGCAACAGAGCATTTACACGGCCGTGATAGAGTGCGCGGCGAAAGATGGAAGGAGTCATGGAAATGACGGGAAGCGGGGCTGATTTGAAGAAGATGTTGCATGTCTTGTTAGTGTTTTTGGCGCTGGGCATGGCAGTAGGGGCGCAGGCACAAGAGCAAACGCAAAAACCGGGGATCGCTGCCAAGGCGCCTGCTCGGCCCAAAGAGCCCAAAGAGAACGAAGCAAGGCCCCAAAGGGCCGCGGCAAAGCCGAAATTGGTGGTGCTATTAGTAGTGGACCAGATGCGTGGGGATTATGTGGACAAATTCCTCGGGCAATGGACGGGCGGGTTAAAGCGGCTGGTGCAAGAAGGCGCCTGGTTCCGGGATGCGGCTTATCCGTACGCGGCAACGGAGACGTGCGTGGGGCACGCGACGATTTCGACGGGGGCGCTGCCGGCGACGCACGGGATGATCGCCAATGCCTGGTGGGACCGCGAAACTCAAAAAATGGTCACATGCACGGCAGACCCGAAGGCGAAAAATGTCGGATATGGAGGATTAAGCGTGAAGGGCGGCGACTCGGCTTGGCGGATGGAGCTGCCCTCGTTCGCGGATGAGTTGCGATATCAAGGCGGAGGAGCAACCAAAGTGGCGACGTTTTCGCTAAAGGCGCGCGCGGCGATAACGATGGCCGGGCACGATAAAGCAAATGCTCCCACCTGGTTCGATTCTGCAACAGGCGCGTGGGTAACTTCGGACGTGTATGGGATGCGGCCGTTTGTAGAGGAGTACGCAAAGAGGCATCCGGTGAAAGCGGACTACGGCAAAACATGGGCACTGTCGCTGCCGGAGAGCGCGTATTTCTACGATGAGAAAGCCACCGGCGCTGTTCCGCCGGAGGGTTGGGGCCCGACGTTTCCCCATCCGCTGCGTGGGAAGGCGGCGGGAAGCGAGCCGGACGAGGCGTTTTACGAACAGTGGGCGACGAGCCCGTTTGCAGATGCCTACCTGACGCAACTTGCGGACACGGCTGTGGATGCATTGGGGATGGGTATGGGCGGCGGAACGGATTTTCTCGGCGTGGGCTATTCGACGGTGGACTATGTGGGGCACGCGTATGGGCCGCAGAGCCGCGAGATTCAGGACATCCTGGTGCGACTGGACAGAGACCTGGGAGAGTTGTTTGCGCATTTGGATAAGAGGGTAGGACGGGGAAATTACGTGGTGGCGCTGACCGCGGACCACGGCGTGGCGCCGATTCCCGAAGATATGCAAAAAACCGGGGCTGATGCAGGCGTGCTGAGTTTGGTCGAGCTGCGTGAGCGGATGGAGAAGGCGCTCGAGCCGTTTAACTTCGGGAAACCTGCGATAGCGCGCGTTTCCGGGAGCGATGTGTATTTTTCGCCCGGCGTTTACGACCGGCTAAAAAGCGACGCGGCGGCAATGAAGGCGGTGGTCGAAGCGGCAATGTCGCAGCCGGGAGTCGCGGAACTTTATCGAGCGGAGGATCTGACGGATCGCCCCGCAACACAGAGTCCCCTGCGAAGGGCGTTGGCGGCGGGTTATTTTCCGGGGCGGAGCGGAGATTTGTTCATCGTGCCGGAGGCATACTGGCTGATGGACTCGACGCCCCTGGGAAAGGCGCGCGACTATGGCACCGGCCACGGCACGCCATGGAACTACGACCAGCATGTGCCGCTGCTGCTAATAGGCTACGGGGTGCAGCCGGGCCAATACTATGGCAATGTGACGCCAGCGGACATTGCCCCTACATTGGCCTCACTGTGTGGAATCACATTGGCCCCGCGCGACGGGCGAGTGCTTGCAGAAGCGCTCGCCAAGACTACTCGCTCCGGTGCGCTGAAGAAATTTCCCCTTCCTGCTGAGACCGATGCCGCAAAGCCCTAGATTACATTCGAGGTTTTTTCCACAAATAGACTTGACGCGGCGAGATTCGCCAGGGAGTCATTACGGCTTCGTGTTAGTCTTGGGGCAAAGTGACTCCCGCAGCCGTTGATCTGACCGTACAAATTGGCGCCTTGCGCCTGCGGAATCCAATTCTTGCCGCGAGCGGAACCTTCGGCTACGGCCTCGAATTTGCCCACCTGGTAGACCTTAACCGGCTCGGCGGCTTTGTTACCAAAGGACTTTCCCGGGAACCCATAGAGGGCGCGCCCGCGCCCAGGCTGTGCGAGACCCCCTCCGGAATGTTGAATGCCGTGGGACTCCAGAATGTCGGCGTCCGGGCCTTCGTCGCGGAAAAGCTTCCCGTACTAAGAAGTTTTGATACGGCGGTCATCGCCAACGTCTTCGGATACGCCTTGGAGGACTACGTCGAGGTAATCCGGGTCCTAGAGGATGCGGAGGGCGTAGCCGCGTACGAACTGAACATCTCCTGCCCCAACGTTAAGAAGGGCGGAATGCAGTTCGGCGGGGACCCTGGGATGGTTGCAGAGGTTGTAGGAGCGGCCCGGAAGGCTGCCGCAAGGCGGCCGCTTTGGGTCAAGCTCTCGCCTCTTGTTACAGACATTGGACTTATTGCCCGAGCCGCCGAGGGGGCCGGGGCGGATGCGCTGACCGTGGCAAACACTTACCCGGCCATGGCGGTGGACTTCAGGACAAGAAAGTCAAGGCTCGGCAGTCTAACGGGGGGGCTTTCGGGTCCGGCCATCAAGCCGATTACTCTTCGGTTGGTATGGGAGGTCCGGAAGGCAGTAAGGATACCCATCATCGGGCTTGGAGGGATCGAGACGGTCGAAGACGTGCTTGAATACTTAGCCGTAGGCGCTTCGGCGGTACAGGTCGGGACGGCCAGCTTTGCTGACCCGAGGGCCAGTGAGAGACTTGTCGACGCCCTTACGAACGTACTGGAACGCACTAAAGCATTTACTTTGAATGAGATAAGAGACAGTTTCCTCGCAGAAAATGGTTGACATAATGCCGCTCTCGTGTTATGCTTTTTAGAATTTACGTAGCAAAAATAACACACTATGAGACATCCACTATTCATCTTTTGGGCTGCATTTCGATGGGTTCTCCTCATGTTCCTCATCGCTCCGGGGATGGAGGCGCCTCTCGTTGCCCACTTGAGCGAACCGGTGAAGCCGATTAAGACCTGGGTCGGCAATGCAAGCTGGTATGGCCCGGGCTTTAATGGGAAGAAGACCGCGAACGGGGAGCATTTTAACTCCGAAGCCCTGACGGCGGCCCACCCGAACCTGCCGTTCGGGTCGGTGGTCCGAGTGGTGAATACTCGCAACGGACGGTTCGAGTTGGTCCGCATCAATGACCGCGGCCCGTATCAAGAAGGGCGCGAAATTGATGTATCCTATCGTGTCGCCCGCAAAATCGGATTGATTCATTCGGGCGTCAGTCAAGTCCGGCTCGAGTTGCTGGAATTGCCCACGAGGCGTTGACCCCGAGGCATTCGGGGTCGCAAATAAAAGTGACCTTCGATGCCCATCCCCGCAGCAGCCTGATTGTCGCACTCGATTTTGATTCCTTAACCTCCGCAGTAAAATTTGCGAGCCAAGTCGCCGATTTGGTAGGCATGTTCAAGATCGGCAACCAATTGTTCACTGCGGCAGGGCCCGCGGCGGTGCGGGAAATAGCGGCGCTGGGCCCGGGCGTTTTCCTCGACCTGAAATTCCACGACATTCCAAATACAGTGGCGGGCGCGGTGCTGTCTTCCGCGGCTATGTCCGGCGTGCAACTCGTCAATGTGCATGCGCTGGGCGGCAGCGCGATGATGAAAGCCGCCGCGCAGGCAATCAGTGCGGGTGTGCCCATGGGATCGGACCGGCCGCGATTGCTGGCGGTGACGATTCTGACGAGCATGGACCACAAAGCGATGCGCGAAGCGGGAATCGGCGGACCGCCGAAGACGCGTGCCGTGAAGCTCGCGCGGCTGGCGAAAAAGGCGGGCGTGGATGGCGTGGTCGCTTCGGTGCAGGAAACGCGGGAAATTCGCAAAGCGTGCGGACGGGAATTCCTGATTGTGACGCCGGGCGTGCGATCGAAAGCGAAAACGGGACGTTCTAAGGAAGACGATCAAGTGCGCACGGCGACGCCAGCGGAAGCGATTCGCGCGGGCGCGGATTTTCTCGTGGTGGGGCGGCCCATTCTTACGGCAGCGGATCCGCGAGCGGAGACGCAGGCAGTCGTGGAAGAGATTGCTGCAGCGAAGTAGTTCCGCCAGTTTGACCCCCGATTCTTTCCTCCAGTAGCATCCCAAGCAGCGGAAGTGTGCGCGCGAATTCCAGAGAATCCATGTCAACCCCTACAAAGAGCGTAATTGTCGGAACGGCAGGGCATATCGACCACGGCAAATCGGCGCTTGTCGAGGCGCTGACGGGGACGCATCCGGACCGGCTGGCGGAAGAAAAGCGGCGCGGGATCACGATCGATTTGGGCTTCGCATTTCTGGAAGAGAACGGGATCCGATTCGGTTTTATCGATGTGCCGGGGCACGAACGATTTGTGAGCAACATGCTCGCCGGAGCAGCGGGAATCGATCTGGTGCTGCTGGTGATTGCCGCCGATGAGTCCATCAAGCCGCAAACGCGCGAGCATTTCGACATTTGCCGCCTTCTGGGAGTGAAGCGCGGAGTCGTGGCGCTGACGAAAAGCGATCTGATGGATGGCGATCTGCTGGGGCTCGTGAAGCTGGAGATTGAGGAATATTTGCGCGGTTCGTTTTTGGAGCGGGCGCCGATCGTGGCCGTGAGCGCCAAGAGGGGAGCGGGCTTGCCGGAATTGAAGAAGGCGCTGCACGACGTTGCCGAACAAACACCGGGCAAAGATACGGAACAATACTTCCGGCTGCCCATCGATCGTGCGTTTCCCATGAAAGGATTTGGGACCGTCGTGACCGGGACGCTGATTTCAGGGGACGTTGGCCCGGGGGATGAGGTCGAGCTATTTCCAAAAGGTGCGCGGCTGCGCGTGCGCGGAGTGCAATCGGGAGGCAAAAACGAGGTGCGGGCGTTCGCGGGACAGCGCACGGCGGTGAACTTGGCGGGAATAGAACACACGGCGTTAAACCGAGGGATGACGCTGGCGGCGCCGGGAAAGTTTCGCGTGACGCGGCGAATCGATTCGCGGCTCACGCTGTTGCCTTCGGCGAAAAAGTTGAAGCAGCGCGCGCGCGTACATTTTCACGCCGGGACGACGGAGACAATCGCGGAGATCCTGTTGTATCAGCGGAATGAGCTGGCGCCGGGGCAGAGCGCGCTCGTGCAACTCCGGCTGCAAGAAGACGCGCTTGTGCTTCCAGGAGACCGGTTCATCGTGCGGCAGTTTTCGCCGGTGACCACGATTGGCGGGGGAATCATGCTAGATGCGCTGGCGCGGCGGCCGATGCTGCGAGATACGGGACGCTTGGCGTTTCTGGAAACGCTGGAGCGTGGCGAACGCGATGAAATTCTCGCAGCGATGGCGGAACGCGCCGCGCTGGTTCCCATGACCGGGAAAACTTCGACTGGGCTAACGATAGAAGAAATCGTGGCGCGAACCGGCTGGCTGGAGAAAGAGATTCGGGAAGCCGCGCAGAAGCTCGCGGCGTCAGAAAGATTGAAGATTGTGGCGAACGATCCGCTCACGGTTGTGGCGCGCAAAGCATTCGAGGAAGTAAGCGGGAAAATCAACGCGACGCTCGAGAGATTTCATAAGGAAAATCCGCTGCTGCCGGGAATTGCGCGCGAGGATTTGCGCGCGAGCCTGGGGCGGCGGATGAATGCGGAAACATTCCGCGCGGCGCTCGAAGAGCTGGCAGCCAAGAAAAAAATCGAATTGCGCGGTGAATTGGTGAGACGCGCGGGAGCCGAGATCGCGCTGCAACCCGAGGAAGCTCGCGCAAAAGAACAAATCGAAAAGGAATTTTCTTCAGCGGGGCTGGCCGTGCCTTCGGTGAAGGAAGTGCTGGCGAGGCTTTCCGTCGAATCAAAGCGCGCGGAGAAACTGCTGCAGATTCTCCTGCGCGAGAAAATGCTCATTCGAGTCACGCCGGAACTGATTTTCCACCGGGATGCGCTGGCGCAACTTCGGGACCAGCTTTTGGTTCACAAGAGAATGAAGGGCGAGCGGATCAGCGTGCCTGCTTTCAAGGAATTGACGGGTATCACGAGAAAATACGCCATCCCACTGCTGGAATACCTGGACCGGGAGAGGGTTACGCGCCGTGCCGGGGATGAGCGTGTTATACTTTAGATTGCGGCTCGCGGGCACCCGGGCGACGGTTTTCATGGCATGCTAGGAGTCCGGCCGGTAAGAGCAGGAGGCACTATGGAATTTCCGATGCACTGGCTAATCATCTTGGTTGTGGTGCTGATTCTTTTCGGGGGACGCAAAATCCCCGAGTTGATGCGCGGACTGGGCGAAGGTGTGCGCGGCTTCAAAGAAGGAATGCATGGCGCTTCGCAGTCGCAATCGACGACCCCACCGGCACAAACGGCGGCTCCCGTGGACAAGCCGACAGAAGAGAAAAAGGCGTAATAAGCGCGAGTCGAGTTTTTTCACGCTCGACCGGAAGAGATTGGGCGGCCCCAGCGGCCGCCCTTTTTGTTTGGCCCCCCAACTTGCTCCATGACTGCCAAATGTGTCTAAACAGCCATGGAAAAAGACCGTTTAACGAGTAAAAACTGTACGTTCGGACAGTAGCGGCGCCCCAAGTTTGCGCTCACCATCGGGTATCACGAGGGTGTCCGGGGATTTCCAGATTTCAAACAAAGAGATAGGAGAACGAAATGAAATTCACATGGTTGAAGTGGGGCGTCTTGCCGGTCGTCGTGCTGATGGTGAGCGGCGCGGCGCTGGCGCAGGATCAGTCGGGGTCACAATCGTCGGGGCAGCCGCAGACTTCGCCAGCGCCGGCGGCACAGCCAGCACCGGAGCAGAAGCCCGATCCCAGCATCGCGCAGCGTAAAGAAAATCAGCAGGACCGCATCGCCAACGGCGTGAAGAGCGGGCAGCTGACCGCCGGTGAAACCGCGAATCTGGAAAAGAAAGAAGCGGCCATCAACGGCGAAACCAAAGCGGACCGCGCGGCCAACGGCGGCAAGCTGACGGCGGCGGAAAAAGCCAAGATCAACAAGCAGCAAAACAACCTCTCAAAACAAATTTCCAAAGACAAGCACAACGCCAACACCGCGCACTATGGCAACAACAAAGTGGATCAGCGCCGCGAAAACCAGCAGGACCGCATCGCGCAAGGGGTCAAGAGCGGGAAATTGACAGCCGGCGAAACGGCAAAGCTCGAGAAGCAGCAGAAGGGCATCAACAAGCAAGTCGCCGCGGACCGCAAGGCCAACGGCGGCAAACTGACGACCGCTGAAAAGAAACAGATCAACAAGGAACAGAACCAGGCGTCGAAGAATATCCACCAGAAGAAGCACGACGCCAAGACGCAACCCCAAACGGCGGCCAAGCCGTAAGTTTCCCCCACCCCCTGAACAAGAAGAGGCGTCCCGGTCACGACCGGGGCGCTTCTTTTTTGTCGTGAACCGGAGACCCCGCCACGGCGGGCAGGCCCCGCCAGGCGCGGGCAAGCTCGTGACCCCGACAAGGCCGGGGCAGGCTGGTGATCCCTGTTCCGTGCCCCGTGCTCTTGAGCGGTGACTGGCTTACAGTGTGACCATCCCCCCTATGTTTTGCATAAGTGTTGATTCTAAACGTAGTTAGTCAGGGACCGATGCGGCGCCGTTTGGAGGCGAGCCTTAGTTCCAATCGTCGCAGAAAATCTGTTAGGGCATGGAACGCTAAGGCAACAAGCGTCAAGCCCCACACCCTTAAAAATCAAAGGACGCGGCATCCCGCGTTACGTCTTCGCCACCCGCCTTCAGGGGCTAAAGCCCAGTGATTGCCAGCGAGTTACGCCGGGGCTAGAAGCCCCGGCCTCCTAAAGAGAAATGCTACATATCTCCGGGACAGGGCATTAGCTCCAACCTGCAATCGTAGAAAATCGGTTAGAGCATGGAGCACGGCTGAAAAGGCCACAGAAAAAGACAAAGAGAGATTTCTCCCTGCGCGGCTCGGCGCCCAAAAAGCGGGCGCAAGAAAAAGCCGGGTCGCTTCGCTCGAAATGACCGGGCCGTTGTGAGGTGCGGTACGGCACGGCTCAAGCCGTGCCCTGACGAAACCCAGGCGTTGTCACACAGACTCGGGTGCAGGGGAAGGAGCCGGTGGTGAGCCTCGGCGCGGGCACAGCAGTGCTGTGCCCCTACAAGGGCAGGGCGGGGGGTGCGTTCGATGCTGCCGCAGGAGTAGGGGTTGGAGCCGGTTGAGGAGGCGGCGATTGGGGATCAGGCGATTTGCGATCGGCAGACTGTTTATGGGAAGTGCGGATGGTTTCGCGCCAGTAATTCGTGCCGAAGGCATTGATGTATTCGGTCTGGGCGAGGTGCAGGGTTTGGACGAGCGTCTGGCCGAGATAGGCGAGGGTGGAGGCGGTTTTGGGTTTCACTTGGCCTTGGGCGACGGCGGAGAAGAGGCGTCCCAGGGCGGAACTGAGATCGCAGGCGGACACATACCTGCCGGAAAGGTGGTAGGCGATATCCTCGCCGGCCCGCTCGCCAGCGACGGCTTGGGCCTCCTTGCGGGCGTGAAACGCGCAGAGGTACGGATGACCGTCGCGCCGGGGAATGCGGCAGTAGCGGCCATCGACAAACATGAAAGAACACAAAGAGGAACGGTCCTTTTGACGTGTGACCGCAGAGCGGTCCTTTTCCTGTGCGACCACAGAGCGGTCTTTTTCACGGGTGACCGCAGTGCGGTCAACGGAGCGATTGGTGGACATGGAAGTCTCCAGAAAGTGAAATTTTGGATTTTGGGGGAGTCTCGCGAAGGCGAGGCGCACTACTGAACAACAGAAGTATACCAGAGCGGTAATTACTCTGTCAAGAAGATTTTTGAGCGGATCCGGTTGAATTGTAAGGCCATTGAAATGAACGAGAAGCCGCCGGATTCAGTCTTCCGACCAGCCAAGATCGACGAGAGCGTGATAGAGCCGGGAGAGCGGGAGGCCTACGATATTGAAATAGCAACCTTCCACGCGCGGAATGAAACGCCCGGCGTGGCCTTGAATGGCGTAGGAGCCGGCTTTGTCATGAGGTTCGCCGGTGGCGAGGTAGCGGAGGATCTCCTCGCTGGACAGCGCGGCGAAATGGACGAGCGTGGATTCGACAAAAGTACGGCGCTCTGCGTCGGGGAGGCGGACAAGCGCGACCCCGGTGACGACGGAGTGGGCGCGGCCGGAAAGTTTTTCAAGCATCTGACGCGCATCGTCCGTAGAGCGGGGCTTTCCGAGGATAAGGCCGTCGATGGAGATGACCGTATCCGCCGCGATGACGATCGCCGGGCCGACAGCGCGCGCGGCCACGAGCTCGGCTTTTGCTTCGGCGAGGCGTTGGACGTGCGCGTTGGGTGATTCGCCGGGGAAGGGAGTTTCGTCCACCGCGGAAGAAAGAACAACGAAAGAAAAACCCGCCGCGCGGAGGATTTCGGCGCGGCGGGTGGAGGCGGAAGCAAGGATCAGTTTCATAGCGATAATTTGGTGGGAAGGATACTACAGAGCGGTTGATGAAGCAGCTTGCACAGACGGACAGGCACGAAAAGAAGGACTTAACACAGAGAACAACGAGAGCACAGAGCTCACAGAGAAGAAGAGTCAGTGAATATCAACTGGGAAGAACGGGGGGAGCCAACGAATTCAGATGACGACGGATTCCTGATATTCGCCGAAGACGCGGCGGAGAGCGTTGGAGATCTCACCGACCGTGGCGTAGCTTTCGACGGCGGCGAGAATCCCGGGGAGGAGATTTTCGGCGGAGGCGGCGCGGCGCTGGAGCTCGGCGAGGGCTGACTGGACGCGGGCGGAATCGCGTTTGGCGCGAAGGGCATTGAGGCGGGCGACCTGCGAGCGCTCGATTTCGGCATCGATACGGAGAGTCGGGATACTGCGCTCTTCTTCGGCAATAAAGTCGTTCACGCCGACGACAATTTGTTCTTTTTTCTCGATGGCGCGCTGGAATTCGTAGGCGGCTTTCTGGATTTCTCCCTGAACGAAGCCGGATTCAATGGCGCGCAACATTCCACCCATGGCGTCGATTTTTTCGATGTACGCAACGGCACCTCTTTCGATTTCGTTGGTGAGGTGCTCGATGGCGTAGGAGCCGGCGACGGGGTCGACGGTGTTGGCGACGCCGGTTTCGTGGGCGATGATTTGCTGGGTGCGCAGGGCGATGAGCGCGGCATCTTCTGTGGGAAGCGCAAGGGCTTCATCGAGGGAGTTGGTGTGCAGGGATTGGCAGCCGCCGAGAACGGCAGCGAGCGCCTGAATAGCGACGCGGACGATGTTGTTTTCCGGCTGCTGCGCCGTGAGGGATGAGCCAGCCGTCTGCACGTGGAAGCGCAGAAGCAGCGAGCGCGGATCGCGGGCGGCGAAGCGATCGCGCATGATGCGAGCCCACAGGCGGCGCGCGGCGCGGTACTTGGCGATCTCTTCGAGCAAATCGTTGTGAGAGTTGAAGAAGAAAGAAAGCTGCGGCGCGAAGTCATCAACGCCGAGGCCGGCGTCGAGAGCGGCTTGAACGTAAGCAATGCCGTCGGCGAGGCTGAAAGCGACTTCCTGGATGGCGGTCGAGCCTGCTTCACGGATGTGATAGCCGGAAATAGAAATGGTATTCCACTTGGGAAGCGAGTCGCGGCACCACGCGAAAATATCGGTGACGATGCGCATCGCCGGGCGCACGGGATAGATGTACGTGCCGCGCGCGATGTATTCCTTGAGGATGTCATTCTGGACGGTGCCAGAAAGCCTGGCGAGGCTGGCGCCTTGTTTTTTTGCGACCGCCACGTAGAGACACAGGAGAATTGCGGCAGTGGCGTTGATGGTCATGGACGTGGAAACTCTTTCGAGCGGGATGCCGTCGAAGAGAGTCTCCATGTCCTCAAGCGAATCGATGGCCACGCCGACTTTGCCGACTTCGCCACGCGCGAGTGGATCATCGGAGTCCATGCCGATCTGCGTGGGAAGATCGAAGGCGACGGAGAGACCCTCCTGGCCCTTGCTGAGGAGATAGCGGTAGCGCTGGTTGGATTCGACGGCGGTGCCGAAGCCGGCGTACTGGCGCATGGTCCAGAATCGGCCGCGGTAAGTCGTCGGGTAGATGCCGCGCGTGTAAGGAAATTCGCCGGGATAACCGAGCGCTTCTTCCGGGTCCCAGTTGGGGAGGCTCTCTTCGGTGTAGAGGCGCTCAATGGGAAGACCGGAGATGGTGGTGAAACGAGCCTTTCGGTCGGCGGATTTGGTTTTCGCGTCGGACATGATATTTAGCAACAACGACAAAGACCCAAAATCGAGCTACAGCTTGCGCGCGCGGCGGAACGACGTCACCGCGAAAAACGCGAAAAGAGCCGCGACCACCAGGGCCATGGCGATGAGCCAGTGAGCGACGTCGCGGGTCCAGGCGCGGAAAGCAGCATTGAGCCAGCCGAAAGCAAATAGGGCGAAAGCCGCGCCCGTCATCTCATAAAAAAGCTGCTTGAGCGTGCGCCAGAAGCGCGTGAATCCGCCCTGCTCCTGCGGGCGTGCGGGCGCTGCCGTAGACATGAAAGCAGTTTAGCGCAAAAGACGCGGAGAACGCTCCTGCCGCCCAAATGGTACGCGAGGACTGGCCGAGAGTACTGTGGACAGATTGGAGACAACGGCGCGAACGCTCCTTGTATCCAAGAAAAAGTGGGCCTAAAATGAGATTGGAATTAAGGGAGAGCCAGCCTTGCAACTAGACGATCACCTAAAAAGTCTCTTGCGCGAATTAGGACACGCGATCAACGACACCGTGTCCGAGTCTGACCGCATCACCGGAGCGATTGCCGGTGTGAGGGCGCACGGCTATGACATTGTGCTGAAGCTGGACGCGACGATCGGGCTGGCAAAGCGCGATGCCGCGGCCGCAGAAGCGGCTCAGCTGACGACATTGGACCGGCGATTTCTGGAGTCACTGCGCATCCAGGTTGATCAGGAATCGATGGAAGAATCGGACAGGCAAAGGAAGCCAACGGCGCGGCTGACGGTGACGCCGCAGGACGTGCGGTTTCTGAAATCGCTGCGGATCGCAGTGGACGACATGGAATGAGGCGCATGGGGAAAATAGCGGGAACGGGGTTGCCTGGATTGCTGCTGCTGGCAGGGTTTTGCTGCTTGCCCGCCGCGGCGCAGGACCCTGTGATTACGCCCATTATCGTCGATACGGCCGTGCCGATCATAATAAACGCGGTGAAGCCGAAGCCGTCGAAGTGGGCAAAGTTTCAGGGCACGGTGATGCACGCGAACATCGCGCAAATCACCGCGCGCGCCAAAGGCAACGACCTGGGCATCCAAACGTTTCCCCTCAGCGAAAAGGTCTCCGCCAAGATGCAACAAATTGTCGATAAGGGCGGCTACCAGTACGGCGACAAGGTGACGATCTTCTACGACCCGGCCACGATGAAGGCAATGGATATAAAGGGCAAACCCTCGAAGCCCATTTGATCCGCGGAGCAAGAAATGCTTCGCCTTCCCGCCGTAGCTGGACGCTTTTACCCTTCCAATCCCGCAGAACTCACGTCGATGGTCAATAAATATGCGAGAAAAGAGCCAGGAAACGCGCCGGCGCGCGTGAGAGCATGCCTGGTGCCGCACGCGGGATATGTGTATTCGGGGCATGTGGCGGGGGCGGTGTTTGCGCGTGTTGCCTTGGCGAAAAGGATTTTGATCCTGGGCGTGCGCCATTTTCCGCGCGGGGAGCCGGTGGCGATTCTTTCGAAGGGGGCATGGCGGACGCCTCTGGGCGACGCGGAAATTGATGCTTCGCTCGCGGAAACGCTGCGTGGCGCATGCCGTTTGCTGGAAGAAGACACTGTGGCCCACAGCGCGGAGCATTCCCTGGAAGTGCAATTACCTTTTTTGCAAGTTCTCGCGCCAGGATTTACGTTTGTGCCGGTGGCGCTGGGGACCCTGCGCTACGAAGACCTGGTGAGCGTAGGCGAGGCTGTGGCGCGGGTGATGGCGGCGCAGAGCGAGGATGTGCTGCTGCTGACAACGTCGGATTTGAATCATTACGAGGACGATGCGACCACACGAAGGAAAGACAGAAAAGCGATCGACCAATTGCTGGCGATGGACGCGCGCGGGTTGTACGAAACCTGCCGAAGAGAAGAAATCTCCATGTGCGGGCTGGGGCCGGCGGTGGCGATGCTGACGGCCTTGCGCGCGATGGGTGCGAAGAACGTGGAGCTGGTACGGTATGCGACTTCGGGAGATGTTTCCGGAGACCGCGACGCGGTGGTGGGATATGCGGGGATGACGTTTTCGTAAAAGAAACAAAGAGTTGAGTCACAAACAGGTCGCGCGGAAGAAAAGAGGCTCCGTACACGGGAGCCTCTTTTGTTTTTTCGAGTGGAAATGTTCAGTGCGGGTGGCCCGAAGGAGCCGGCGCGGGATGGGATGCCGGCACGGATGGCGCAGAAGAGCGCCCGGACGCGGACCATCGGGATGAACCTGCGCTCGACCCGCCCCCAAAGCCGGAAGCCCGAGGCGGCGGAGGCGGTGTCATGTTGCGCGGAGGACGCGGGACCGTTGCGGTGGAGATTCCGGCCCGCTCCGGAACTGTTGCCGCGCCAGCAGCGCGCGTGATAGTCGCGGCAGAGATTCCAGCGCGCTCGGAAGCTGATGCGCCGGGAACGTGAGTGGCGGTTGCCATCGAGGTGCCGGCATTCTCAGCTTGTCCGTTGGCCGCACGGCTTTCCGTCTTGGTTTCTTGCGGAGGAGCATTATTGTTCACGAAGCGATGCTCGTGCGGATCGTAAGCGATGGAGGAATCCTTATTGAGCGTCACAACACGCGACGCGCCATTGCCCGCAAGGACAGTGCGCGAGAGGCGTGCTGGAGGTGAAGAGGCGGCGACGCTGCTGACCAACGCTTCCCGCGGAGGTTGCTTGAGAACTTTCCAGTTTGTGCTGCTGCTGCCGGCTACACTCTCGGAAGCAGCACGGCCGCCAACCGACATCACGCCCTGGCCGAGATTAAGAGGCGCCTTGCCGCGCACGTCCAGCGGGTGGGCGGGAACAAGTCCCAGCGTGCCGCCGGAGCGAACCCAAACAGCTGTGACAGGGCGCCAGGGCACGCGCCTGTTCCAAACGCCAAAACCAGTCGGCGCCCAAACCCAGCCAAACCCGGGTTCGAAGATCCATCCTCCGAAGTGATACGGCAGCCAACCCCACGGCTGGTAGCCGATGAACGACCAGCCGAAGACCGGATCGGAATACCAATTGCCGTAATCGAACGGCGACCATCCGAGGCCGACGCCGTAAGGCCGCCAGCAGTTACCGTAGCCGGCGATGGGATACCACGAACCGTAGGTGTAGAGATCAGCGAAGCCGGAAGAATAATAGGGCGAACTGGTGTATTGCATCGCAGCGGTGGTGGCGGTTACGACGCTGTCTTCGCGGCCGGAGACCCAGCGGTCAAAATCGTCATTCTCGGGAAGCCGGCCAACGTTGACGGAAGAGTCTTCGCCGGTGCGCATGCTGAAAGATTGGCCTTTCTCGAGCGACGTGGTGTCGTCCTTGTGTCGAACGTTGACGTAGCCCTTGAGGACGTTGACGTTGCTCCCGTCGTCGAAATTGTCCATGCGGAAGCCGGCGCGGCCGGAGGCTTCGACAGTGAAATCGCCGCCGGTGACGCTGAAGTAGTCGCTGCCGCCGGGATTGACGTAGAACGATGCGGTGCCCTGGCGAAGAACCAAGCGCGTCGTGCGCGCGCCGTCATCCAAAGAGAGATCGTAGAACTCAAGGACCGTGTTTTCACTCAGGAAGGCCATGGCGCCATTTTCAAACTCAACTTCGGCGCGGCCGTTGTCCGTGGCAACGACGTAGCCTTGGCGAATGGGAAGATTGAGTACGGCGGTCTCCCAGACGGCTTTTTGATCGTTGAGCGGGTCGCCGTGCGTATCTCGCGCGAAGCGCACATCGCCCTGAACGAGGCTGAGGCGAATAATGCGGGCGTGGCTCGAATCGGCAACCGCAGGATGCACGCCGGTGAACAGCAGGGTAAGAAGCAAGAGAAGAATTGAACGGAAGAAGGACCGGAGAGTCATTTTTGCCCCCATCTCGGGCATGTCGCTCATTCACTTAGACGTTGCGTCGAGCGGGCGGGTTGCGTGGAACTGGCCCAACGCAATGGTCTCGCCGGGGCGTGTGTACGTCAAGCGGAGAATGGACAGACCGCTAATCTACAGAAGACATTGCGTGCTAAGCGGTTTTGAGACGGATTCAATAAATTCAAAAAATCATTCTTTCGGTTCTTGACAGTTCGGGAGTGAGACGTTAGTTTCAGGAGCAGGGGAGTGTCCAAACGTTCCAAACGCTGTGCCGTCCTGAACGAGTAGTTCTTTCGTGCAGGGACAGGGGCCCTCGACAAAAATCGGATTAGCGCAGTCCTAAGTTCCTTCTGAGGTAAAAACATGCAAAGCATTTCCAGATTATTTGCAGGCGCGTTGGCGCTGGTGTTTTCGCTCGCCGGGACAAGTGTCTATGGGCAAGGAGGCGCGACCGGCGCGATCAGCGGCGTGGTCGTTGATACGAGCGGAGGATCCGTGGCTGGCGCAGAAGTACAGATCATCGATACGCGCACGGAGGTAACAGCACGCAAACTCCCAACCAGCAGCGACGGCACCTTTACGGCAACCCTGCTGCCTCCGGGAACCTATTATGTGCTGGTGAACAAGCAGGGCTTTACGGAAGTAAAGGCAAGTAACATCGAAGTGCGCGTGACGGAAACGACGCGTCTGACCATCACGCTGAAACCCGGCGCGGTCACAGAGAAGGTGGAAATCTCCGCGCAAGTCACGACCGTAGAGACCACCAACGCCACCACCGGGCAGGCCATTACCTCGGACACGCTCCGCGCGCTTCCGCTGGCCACCCAGAACTTTCAGCAGTTGCTGACTCTCTCCACGGGGGCGCAGGACAAATTGAACAATGCCACGCAGCTCGGCCGAGGCGACGTTCGCGTGTTCGTGAACGGGCAGCGTGAGGACAACAACAACTACCAAATCGAAGGCATCAGCGCCACGGACTACAACGTTGCGGAGCTGACCAACACACCCTTGCCCAACCCGGACGTGCTCCAGGAATTCAAGGTGCAGACCAGCCTCTACGACGCCAGCCAAGGCAGGAACGGCGGCGGCAGCGTCAACGCGGTTCTCAAGTCGGGCACGAAGAACTTTCATTTCGATGCTTACGAGTTTTTCCGCAACGACGTTCTTAATGCTAACGACTTCTTTTTAAACCGCGGGCAGATAAGCCGACCCCCACTCAAGCAGAACATTTTCGGAGTGAGCGGCGGCGGACCCATCGCGAATGGAGGCAAGTTCGGTTATTTCTTCGTGAACTACCAGGGAAGCCGGCAACGCAGCGGCGAAGACAACGGAACCATCATCAGCACGGTTATTCCGGTTCTCCCAGCGGACCGCTCGCAGCTGAGCCTTTCGCAGACCTTTTTCTGCAACACCACGACTCAGATCGACCCAGTCGTCCTGAAGCTTCTCAACTTCAAGAGCAACCAGTTTGGCGGCGCCGCTGGAGGTTTTCTGATTCCCTCGGGCGTAGGCACGCCTGGCGTGAATTGCGTAAACGGCACGCCTATGGCTCCGCCGAACGTGGGACCGTTCGTCACCAGCAGCACGGGCAAGTTCACAGACGACCAGTTCACCACCAACTGGGACCGCGAATTCAACAACCAGAAGGACAAAGTCGCGGCACGTTTCTTCTTTACGAATTCGGAGTCGTTGAAGCCGTTCGGCGCGGGCGGTTTGACACAATCTTTCAACGGCATCATTAACAAAACTGATTTGAATTTCCCTTACGACGCTCCGATTCATGACCGCTTCTTTAGCCTCAGCGAAACCCACCTTTTCTCACCAAGCCTGGTGAATGAATTTCGTTTCGGCTTCGTGCGGATCAACAACAGCGGCATCAACGTGCCGATTGTCACCGCCAGCGATCTGGGCATCAACCGGCCGGTGAACAATGTGACGAAAGCCAGCTACAACTTCACGTTCTTCTCCTCCGGCTTCAAGATCGGCCCCACTCCCCAGGCCGACCAGTTCCAGATCCAGAACAACGTCAATTTCTCCGACACTTTGAGCTGGGTTCACGGGAAACATGATTTGCGATTCGGGGGCGATTTCGGGCATGTGAATCTCGATAAGCTCTTCCCCCAAGTTTTCAACGGCCAGCTTTTCTTTGCCAATACCACCCCAATTCAAAACGACTTCATCAATTTCCTAGAGGGAGCACCCGCGTTCAACTTCGGCGCCGGCGGCGTCTTCAATCACAAATATCGCATCAACAACGGTGCCTTCTTCGGGCAGGATGACTATAAAATCTTGTCTAACTTGACCTTGAATCTGGGGTTGCGGGTGGAAATCAACGGCGCCTTTTACGACGACCTCTGTCACATCGGTAATATAGATCCCGATCTGGTTGCAAATGGCCAAAACCCGTTTATTTTTCCCCGCTGCGTCAATAGCCTGAATGTGGCGGGCTTTTCTGGAACAGCAAGCAGCACAACGATGAAAAACAATTACGCAACGGGCTTAGGCCCGCGCATCGGGCTTGCCTATGATGTCTTTGGGCATCACAACACGACGATTCGTGCAGGCTACGGAATCTATTACGTGCGGGAAGACATGGGAGCGGTGGACCAACTTTCCTTTCAAGCTCCGATCCTACCCGTGGTCTTTTTCGGCGGGGCGCCGGGCAGCTTGACGAACTTCTATGCCCCCTGTTCGCCGTCCAATCCTCCTCCACCCAATCCGGCGTGCCCCAACAATCCGAATGCAACCCCGCCGGGCGGGGTCATCAGTCCCGCTTTTGTACCGGTCCTTTCCCACATTACCGGCTTCACCAACAACGACACATCGCGAGCGCCGATTTTCGATACGCCGCCAACCAACACGATCAACCTCTTCACGCTTCAGATTCCGCTGCATTTCATTGTTCCGCAGGTACAGCAGTGGAACATGACGGTGCAACGATCGCTGCCCTTAAAGTGGGTTCTCGAAGTGGGCTACGTTGGCACGCATAGCATCCACTTACGGGTAACGCGGAACAGCGAGCAGGCCCGCCTGGCAAGCGCAGCCAACCCCATCCTCGTGACAGTCGCTGGAAGTCAGGTGCCGATCACCACCAACACAGTCGACAATGCACCCGCGCGGGTGCGGACGGTGGGGTTGAACGGTTACTCGGGTTTCGAGATTTTTTCCAACAACGCCTATTCCCATTACCACTCTTTGCAGGTCACGCTTACGCGGCGGTGGGGCCAGGGCTATTTCCAGAGTGCATACACGTTTTCGAGATCCACTGACGCGACGTCAACGGGGAATCCCGCGTTCAATACCGCCTTCAACGACCAGACGAATCTGCAATCCTCCCGCGGGCTCTCAGATTTCGACAGAACGCACCGCCTGGCCGTCAGCTACGTTTACAACTTTCCGTTCTTCAAGAAAACCACAGGGCTCAAAGCCGCCGCGCTGCGCGATTGGAGTTTCACGGGTGTCACCATTTTCCAATCAGGAAACCCCTTCTCCATTGTGGACTCTCTCGCTGGGCAGGCATTCGACGGGGTTACCACCATCACGGCCACCGCCGATTTCGCGCCGGGTGCAACGCATGCGAGCGGCTTGACATCGGGCAGCGTTCAATCGAGGCTCAACGGCTACGTTAACGTAAACGCCTTTGCCCCGGCTCCAGCGCTTGGACCCAACCCCAGTAATCTTGGCAACCCCACGGCTTTCGGCACCCTGGGGCGCAACATCTATCGCGGCCCCTTCGAGCAGAATTGGGACTTCTCGATTGTGAAGTATTTTCACCTAACCGAGCGGCAGCAGGTCCGTTTCACGGCCGACTTCTTCAACATATGGAACCACTCATCGTTCAGCAGCCCTGCTTTCACCGACGTGGAGAGCCCCTCGAACTTCGGGCAAATCATCTCCACCGAGAACAATCCTCGGATTATCCAGTTCTCGCTGAGGTACGCGTTCTAGTTCGCGCAATATGACTTGACCTCGGAACGGCAAACACCCGGCGTTTGCCCCTGCTCCTTTGCTCGGGTGCGCATCCGCGACCGCCAAATGATATGATTTTGCCCCTATGCGGCGCATTGCGTCACGCGTTTCTCAATTGACTGGCGAAGGCGCGCTGGAGGTATTTTCGCGCGCGAAAGAGCTCGAGCGGCAGGGCCGTTCAATCATTCATCTCGAGCTGGGCGAGCCGGACTTTCATCCGGCAGCGCCAGTGGTGGACGCGGTGCGGGACGCGGTGGCCGCAGGCAGAGACCGTTATGTTTCGACCCGCGGAGTCCCGGAGCTGCGCGAGGCGGTTGCGGAATATTTGAAGCGGACGCGGCGTCTGGAAGTCGCCGCGGACCAAGTCCTGATTGCGCCGGGCTGCAAGATGGCGCTGTCGCTGGCGATGATGGCGCTGATCGAGCCGGGAGACGAAGTGCTGTATCCCGATCCGGGATTTCCCATTTACGCGTCGTTTACACGCGGGCTCGGTGCGACCGCGGTGCCGTTCGGGCTGGTGGAGAAAAACAAATTTCAGCCGGATCTCAGTGAGATAGCCGCAAAGATTACCCCGCGAACGCGCTTGCTGATTTTCAATTCGCCCAACAATCCCACGGGGACGGTCTTCAGTGAAACAGCTTTGGCGCAGATCGCCGAACTGGCAAAGAAGCACGACCTATGGATTATTTCCGATGAGATTTACGCGCGGATATTGTTCAGCGGCGAGTACAAGTCCATCCGGGCGCTCCCGGGAATGGCGGAGCGCACCGTAATTGTCGACGGTTTTTCGAAGAGCTTTGCGATGACGGGATGGCGGCTGGGATATGCCGTGGCACCGAAGCGCGTGGTGGATGCAATGGATCTGCTGGTGCTGAACACCTTCACCTGCGCGGCGGAATTCACGCAGGTGGCGGCGATCGAGGCGCTGCGCGATTCGGCAAATGCCGTGGAAGCAATGGTCGATGAATACCGCAAGCGCCGCGATCTGTTTGTTGCCGGGCTGAACCGCATTCCCGGATTTCGCTGTCTCGCCCCGGACGGCGCGTTCTATGCATGGGTGAATATAGAAGACACGGGAATGTCCGCTGAAGAAGTTGCAAAACTGCTTCTGGAAGAAGCCGGTGTCGCGGGGATTGCCGGAGCGGCGTTTGGCCCGCAAGGGAAAGATTACCTGCGGTTTTCGCTTGTGAGCGCGCGCAATTTGCTGGAAGAAGCGCTGGAACGCATGCAGCGGGTTTCGGTCCGCTGGCGCGCAGCGGTCACACAATAAAAAAAGAATATCCTGCTGGAAGGGGACAAGGGAAACCATGAGCACGCCTGCCGAACTGAAGTACATCGCGTGGAACAAAGTCCCACGCGAGAAGCTGAATCCCCTGATCGACCGCGAAATGGTGGTCGGCGATAAAATCATGCTGGCCCGCGTGCTGCTGAAGAAGGGCGCGCACGTGCCGCAGCATCACCATCACAACGAGCAGGTGACTTACATTCTGGAAGGCGCTTTGAAGTTCGCTATCGATGGAAAAGAAATCGTCGTTCGCGCGGGAGAAGTCTTGTGCATACCTCCGCACATGCCGCATGAAGGGTGGGCGCTCGAGGATACGGTGGACCTGGACGTGTTTACGCCGCCGCGGGAAGACTGGCTGAACAAAACGGACGATTATCTGCGCCACGGCCGTTAGCGAAAATTCCCCAGCTCAACAACCGTACAGCCTTTACCAAATTTTGCACACCTGCTCGCGCAACATGGCGTCGCTTTTCTTGCAGCCGAAGGCCCTGGCGAACGCGGCCGTGTTCGATAGCGGCCCGTTGGCTCGGAAGCGCGGCAGCGGGTGCGGGTCGGTATTGGCTTGCAGGCGCGCATATTCGGGGCGCACGTTTAAGGCCCAGTTTTGCGCGTAGCCCAGGAAGAAGCGCTGCTCCGGAGTGAAACCGTCCATGTCCTTCGGACGCGGCTTGCCCTGCAGGGATTTCTGGTAAGCGGCATAGGCGATGGTGAGCCCGCCGAGGTCGGCGATGCTCTCGCCTTCGACGAGTTTGCCGTTTTCGTGCAGGCCGCCCTCCACGACGTAGCCGTCAAATTGTTTCGCGACGCATTCGCCGCGCTCCTTGAAATTCTTCAAATCTTCCGGCGTCCACCAGTCGCGCAGATTGCCCTGGCCGTCGAACTGCGCGCCTTGATCATCGAACCCGTGCGTGATCTCGTGCCCGATCGCGGCACCCATGCCGCCGTAGTTGTAGGCGTCGTCGCGCTCCGCATCAAAGAAAGGAGGCTGCAGTATTCCCGCCGGGAAGACGATTTCGTTCAACTGGGGGTTGTAGTAGGCGTTCACGGTCGGAGGCGTCATGCCCCATTCCGAACGATCGACGGACTTATCGATTTTCGCGAGATCGCGCGCGGTTTCGAATTGTACGGCGCGAAGTTCGTTCCCGAGATGAGAGGCGCGATCAATCTTGAGCGAAGAATAATCGCGCCACTTGTCCGGATAACCGATCTTGGTGTTAAAGGCCTGGAGTTTGGCGAGGGCCGCTTCGCGCGTCTTCGGACTCATCCACGGAAGCGTCTGCAAATCGTCGCGAAGAGCGGCAATTAGGTTTTGCACCATCTCTCTTGCGCGCGCCTTGGCCGCCGGCGGGAAATATTTTTGGACGTAAAGCTGGCCAAGCGCTTCACCCAGATAATTGTCTGCGGCTTGCGAGCACCGCTTCCAGCGCGGCTGCAGTTCTTTCGCGCCGGTGAGGATGCGCCCGTTGAAATTGAAATCCTCCTGCACGAAAGCGTCCTGAAGAGCTCTGGCCCAGCGATTCACGAGGTGCCAGCGATAATAAGTCTTCCAATCATCGAGCGAAGTGCTCGCAAGCAGTCCGTTCAGCGTTTTGAAAAAATCGGGCTGGCCGATGTTCAATTCGGAGAGCTGCGGACCGCCGATGGCGTGGAAATAGGCTTCCCAGGTAAAATCCGGCGTAAGCGCCTGCGCCTGCGCGAGAGGCATCTTGTGGTAAATGGCCTGAGGATCGCGCAGCTCCACGTTGGTCATGGAGGCTTTGGCCAGCGAGGTTTCGATGGCCATAACACTCTTGGACTCCTCCGCGGCTTTTTCCGGAGCGTCGCCAAGCAAAGTAAGCATCTTGGCAACGTGTTGGACGTACTGCTCGCGAAGCTTTTTAGAGTCGGCGTCGTCACGCGTATAATAATCGCGGTCGGGAAGCCCCAGGCCGCCTTGGTTGGCTTCGCCGATGACTCTCGAACTGTCTTTGAAATCCTGATCCGAGGCGAAGGAGAAGAGCGCGCCCGCGCCGATGGTTTGCAAATGGGCGCCCGTTTCGAGCAGGCCGGCGCGATCGTGAACGGAGTCAATGGCGGAGAGTTCGGCCTGCAACGGCTTTAGGCCCTGCGCCTCGATCGCTTTGGTGTCCATGCAACTGGCATAGAAATCGCCGATTTTTTGCTCCGTTGAACCGGGCGCAGCGGAGGTGTTTGCGGCGGCCTCAAGAATTTCACGCAGAGCCGTTTGATTTTTGTTCTCGAGAGTAACGAAGCTGCCCCATTCAGGGTATTCCGCCGGGATAGGATTGCTTTTGAGCCAGCCGCCGTTGGCGAACTGAAAAAAGTCGTCGCAAGGCTTGCAGGTCCTGTCCAAGTTGCTCAGGTCGTAGCCATGCGAGGGATTATCCTCGGCCGCATTGGCGGATCGGTTGCCACTAAAGGCAAGCAGAATTGCGGCGAGGCAAAGCAATGTCACGGATGACCCAGCAAAAACTCGGCGTACCATCACAATTCACCCCCAGAAAAAAACTGACCCAAATCGCTTTGTCACAGGACGCGAGACATTCCGGAAAAATCTCAAGAATGACCGCAAGCGCGCAATCCTTGTCCACTTCGACGTGCTGGCGTGCGATTGGTAAGTTTCAAGGTTTGCCGCGCGGAGGAAGTTTAGCAGATTGCGGACTGCCTGCTTAACTTGGAACGTAAAAGGAGAGATAGATCCCGCAGGGATGGTAGGCGCGTGCAGGCTCGAACCGCAGACCTCCACCGTGTCAACCTACCACCGTAAGGAAAGAGAACAACTTAGAGAGTATCGAACGCCATCTCGCCAATCGTTTTACCAGTAAAGCAGGTAAGAATCACAGGTAGGAATTGCAGGTAGCTTCAACGCGCACACGTAACTGGCCCGCTGGGAAATGTAGCGTCGCGCTTATTGAGGTTTGATCCCAGCAGCTTTGATGATACGCGCCGCGCTTTCGCTCTCGCTCAGCACGAAGCGCGCGAACTCAGGCTGCATCATGCTCATCGGCTCGCCCCCGTGCTTAGCAATCCATTCGCGTAGATCGGGCCCGGCGAGCACGCGCCCGATGCCCTTCGCAAGCTTGTCCACTACTCTGGCCGGAGTGCCAGACGGGACCCATATTCCATACCAAATCGGGAAGTCGAATCCGGCAACGCCCGCCTCAGCGATTGTCGGCACCTCCGGTAACAGGGCCGAGCGCCGCGCAGTGCTCACGCCTAGCGCGCGGAGCCTGCCCGCACGGATGTCGGCAAGGGCGAGCGGAATGGGTGCAAGCAGGTAATCAGTGCGCCCTGCGACCGTATTGGCGATTGTGTCGGCGATCGCGTCGCCCTTTTGGGCGGGCACGTGTACCGCCTTAATGCCCGCCTCTTGATTGAATTTCAGGACGCCCAAGTGCGTGCCGGTGCCCAAGCCAGAAGAGCCAAACTTCAGCACACCCGGCTTCGCCTTCGCCGCCGCAACAAGCTCGCCGATGGTGGTGATGCCAGCCAGCTTGCCTGCAACTAAAACGTAGGGCTGGCTGGTGAGCGGAGTAACCGGGATGAAATCCTTCAACGGGTCATACGGCAGGTTCTTCAAAAGCGCGGCGCTGTATGCCTGAGCGCTGGTGCTTATGAGCAGCGTGTAACCATCGGCGGGCGACTTCGCGACCAAGGCGGGGGCTGCCGTACTTCCCTCGCCGGGGTCGTTCTCGACTGTCACGGGCAGGCCCCAAAGCTCAGCGAGCTTTTGTGCGAGGGCACGGCCCAACAGATCGGGGCCACCGCCCGCCCCGAACGGCTCGATCAGGCGCACGGGCTTCGTTGGATAGTCTTGTGCGAAGGTCACGGCGCTTGTGATTGAAAGCAAGAATAGGAACAGGACTCTCATGCGCCTCCTAGCTCAGCGCGATGTGTTGATTGTAAAGTCGCCTGATGCCCAAGTCGCATTATCACCTGATATATTTCGCGCGTGTACTTTTACCGAGGAGCCCAACGTTTCGTTCCCAGAAGAATACCGTGGTTCCGGCCTTTCTCGTTGATGTCGTAGATGCGCAGTTCGGTCCAATCGAGCCGCGTTTGAACCTGAGTCAATGAAGGGGCACTCACCTTCTCGTAAACCTGCGCCGCGAGGAGGATGTTACGCTTCGGGAATTGACGCACAATTTGCTCGATAACCTCGCTGATTGGAGGTGTAGTGAGGCGAAGGTCCAAGCCTTGCACTTCATCTAGGGCGGTGCCCCACGGAGGAGCGACGAAGGCGACGATGCCTCGATCCTCCGGCACGTGACGCTCCTCAAGCAGCCTCACGTAATCGCCATGGACAAGTTCGATCCTTTGATCAAGGGTCGCGAGGTTGCGATGCGTGAGTTCGAAGACCTGCGGGTCGGATTCGAAGGCGATGCCCTCTGAATTTGACAGGTGGCGCAAAATCCAAAACAGCGTATTGCAGGAACCGGCGAACGGATCGATTACCACCAATTGATTCGATGGCATACGTGCGGCGACCGAGGCAACATCGAGACCAATACGATCTCCGAGCACGTCACGGGTGCACTCTACCGCCGTGCGGCCGAGCAGACGGATGCCGTGGCGGTACCATTCTCGCGGCGGCATTCCGTAGATGCTGACGTAGTCGGCGTCGGCGAAGCTATCGAGTCCGTACTGCTCAATTTCCGCAAGAGTCAGCATTTCATTGCGTTTGGAGCCGTGCAGCAGCAATGCCCGATCATGGACACGCGACTGCGCATTGCCTGCCCTCTCGTTCATTGAAATGCTCTCCACAGTGTCAACCTACGACCGATACGAAAGAGAACAACTTAGATGACGGGTCCTAGAGCTGCTACACCGTAAGCGACAACACAGGTAGGAAATCACAGGTAGAAAATGAAGTCGCGACTTGAAATGGTAGGCCCGAATGGACTCGAACCATCGACCTCCTCCGTGTCAGGGAGGCGCTCTAACCAACTGAGCTACGGGCCTATAGCCTATGGGGTCACATCAGCGACTCAAACGATTAGACCCCAAAGTTCTAATCGCTCGCAAGGCTCACAGCGCTACGGTGTCAAGGTGGCGCTCTAACCAACTGAGCTACGGGCCTAATGCGAGATTATTTTAACACGAGTGCCTCTGCAAATTTGAGCACGCCCTTTTTCCTTGCCGCAGCGGTAGAATAAGAGCTCTATGGAAAAATCGTTCGAGGAACAAGGGCCTGCGCCAAAAAAGAGCGCCGACGAGAATGAGGCGCCGCCCTCCGATCAAGTTGACGACCCCGTGGAGGAAGCTTCCCTAGAATCCTTCCCTGCCAGCGATCCTCCCGCGTGGATCGCACGTTATTATCAACCCCCGCCACTCACGCGCAAGAAGTCGGCCTGATGACCGCGACGGCAAAAAGCACGGATTTCATCCGCTTTGCGAGCTCAAGGAACGCCAGGATGGCCACATGGTGCGCGTAACCATTGACGCGGCGTTGAAGACAAAGTGCCATCGGACGGCGCTAGCGTGCGTGACGGCGCATGTGGAGGCGCGAGCCTCCGCCGAGGCGCTCATCGAAGTGATGAAGGCGCGGGAGGCAGAGATTCAGAAATTGCCTCACCCGCGCGGAGTACTGGCGTCGTCGCAAGTGGAAGCCACGCGAAGCGCATACAAAGCGCTGGGCAAAGATCCGGCGCGGTATCGCGGCTCGGCGGAAGCTCTGCTGCGGCGAATTGTTGCCGGAAGCGGTCTGCCCCAAATCAACGCCGTCGTGGACGTGATCAATCTCGTGTCCGTGGAAAGCCGCTTGCCCATTGGGCTGTACGATCTGGCGCACGTGCAGAGTGAAATTGTGTTCCGCCGGGGCCGGGCGGGGGAAACGTACAAAGGGATTGGGAAATACGATTTGAACTTGGAAGGCCTGCCAGTATTTTGCGATTCGGTTGGTCCGCACGGCAGCCCAACGAGCGACTCGGAGCGCACCATGGTGACGGCAGAGACCACAGAAGTTCTCGCGGTCATCGTTTCCTTCGGAGGCGCCGATGGGCTCGAGCGCTGGGCACAGAGAATGTCGGCGCTCTTCGCGCAATACGCTGCTGCAAAAAACATCGAAGTACAGGTAATCCAATAACAGGTGATCCGCGGCGTCCCCGTGATTCAGAAACCGCGGGTCAGCGCGAGACGCGTTCCGTGAGATTAGATTCGCTCGGCGCGGCGCGGTGTTTTAGAAAACCACGGGCGGCGAGCAGCTCCGCGTTGAGAAGAGCAGCGCCGGCGGCTCCGCGCACGAGATTGTGCGAAAGCAGCGTGAACTTCACGTCGAGGAGCGGGCATTCGCGCACGCGGCCGACGACGGCGGCCATGCCCTCGCCGACGCGCAGGTCGCGGCGAGGCTGCGGGCGATCGGGTTCGTCGAGGACGACGACGGGATGCCGCACGGCGGAAGGCAAGGACGCGAGCTCTGTGTCTATTTCAAAGTCTTTCAGAGCTTCACGGACTTCATTCAGCGATGCGATTTTTTTCAGCCCCACGCTCACGCATTCGAGGTGGCCGTCGAGGACCGGCACGCGATTGCAGTGTGCGCTGAGGCCGAGGCCGGCATCCACAAAACGCGCGCCGTCCCATTTGCCGAGGAGCTTCTGCGGCTCTGACTCCATCTTTTCTTCTTCACCGCTGATGAACGGAATGACGTTGCCCTGAATATCCATCGACGCGACCCCGGGATACCCCGCGCCGGAGACCGCCTGTAAAGTGACGACAAAGATCTTCTCCAGGCCGAAGGAATCGGAGAGCGGCTTCAAGACCAGCACCAGCCCCGCGGTGGAACAATTCGGATTCGTAACGATGAAGCCGCCTTCATAGCCGCGGTTTTTCTGCTGCAGCGGAATCGCGTCGAGATGCCCTGGGTTCACCTCGGGAATGAGCAGCGGAACATCGGGGTCCATGCGGTGGTTCTTCGAGTTGCTGACGACGGGATAACCGGCGCGCGCGAAGTCCTCTTCGGCGGGCCCGGCCACGGAAGAATCGAGCGCGGAGAAAACGAAATCACAGCCGAGATTCGGGTCCAGCCCTTTGACGACGAGCCTTCCGGCAAAGGCTGGAATCGGAACGTCGAGGTGCCAGGTGACCGCATCAGCGTAACACTTGCCGAAGGAACGCTCCGAGGCAGCCACTTCGGTGAGTTCGAACCAGGGATGATCGGCCAAGAGTTTCACGAGGCGCTGGCCGACGAGGCCCGTGGCGCCAATAACGCCCGCGCGCCACTTTTTTTCGGGGCGCTTTACCGGCGCGCTCGTTGGCTGTTTCGGCTGCATGTTGACGTCACTCCCCACGGAAGATTGTGAACTCATGTCTGCCGCTCCTTCTATTGGTGTCCAACCCAGGCCGGGCCGGGGTCGATGGGTCCCGCTGGAGCGCCTCTGGAGGGGGCTCAAATAAAAAACCCACCGCCAGGTTCGCTTCTGGCGGTGGGTTGGAAACTTTTTTTGCCTTGCTAGCTGTTCCTCCACGCGTCCGAAGCGGTGATAGTCGGCGTAGTCGCGGTAGTCATCCGTACGGTAATTCGCTTCGTGGCGTTGGACGTCATAGCCAAGACAGGATACCACGCGGATGTGGCTCCCAAAATGGATAAATAATGGGAAGGAAAGTTGGTGTCGCAAAGATTACAGACGAGTATGGGGCAGATCTGGGTACGAGATGCACAGCGGTGAGTAAAATCTTCGACCTAGTACTAGGGTGGATTGTCGATTGCAGCCATCATAACTATATATATTATCAATCACTTACAAGAAAACTAAGCAGGCGGTGTTTGGATTTCCACATGCTTCCCCGCGTAGAGGCATGGTGTTCGCACTCGCTTGCATAGGGGGGAGAAATGTCAATACGAGTTAGCGTCAGGCTCGCGGCCGTCCTAGTGGCGGGCTTCTGTCTCTTCTTTGCGATGGCACGCGCAGCCGCACAGAATCAAATTATGGGGGAAGTGCAGTTCTCAGGCGCAACGAAAGTCGAAAGGGACTCTGGGGTCTGGGTTGACGCCCAATACGTGGGCTATTTGAAGGAATTAAAGGGCAAGAAGAAAATCCTGCTTCTGCCGGGAACGCACCAGATCAGCGTGCGTCAGTCCGGGTATGAGGATTTCACTCAAGAAATCGTGGTTGAACCTGGGCAGACGCAAACCGTGGAAGTAGCAATGAAACTAAGCCCTCGCGCCTCCGCTCCGGATGTCACCGCTACTTTAAAGTTGAAGGTACAGCCCGATCGCGCAGCCGTGTTCCTCGATGATAAGTTCGTGGGACACGCCGGCGAGTTCGGCGGAGCGTTTCGATCCATGCTGATCAGTCCCGGGAAACACCGCATCAAGGTCGAGTTGCCGGGTTATCGCACTTTCGAAACAGAGGTCAATTTGCTTGCGGGGCAGAAGTCGGAAGTGAAAACAGAACTCGTCAAGGGCAGCATCGAACAAGCCGGCCCGCTCATCAAGCGGCCCTCCTGATTTTCTGCTGATCGCGGGCGCTGTTTCACCGCGGGTTGCGGGTCTTTTTTGACACGGCCACTCCGAACAATCGGAGTGGCCGTTCTTTCTTGGATGAGTCTACGAGGGTGAGTCGAACAGGAGACTCGAGCAAGTCAGCCCGGATTCGGCTTTTTGGAGCTCCGAAATATCAAGCGGCGTGACGTGAAAGCCGCGGGACTCGAGCAGCGCTCGCGTGCGTGGAAACGAGGCAGGAAAGAGAACCGTACCGGCGAGAGCGAGCGCATTGGCGGCGTGTGGCTCTTCAGAGGCGACATCGATCCACTCGTAGTCGGCGAACGGTTCGGTATCGATCCAGGCGCGGTTGGCGAGCAGCGTGTTGCCGCCGATGAACGTGACCGCAGACTTGAGATGCAGGCAGCCGGTGACCCGAACCGGTATGATTTCATAACCATGCCGCTTGAGAACCGCGTCAAACTGCCGGATGCCCTCGCTATTGGTGCGCTTGGAGACGCCGGCGAATAGTTTACGGCCGATGCGAAGAATGTCGCCGCCTTCCATGGTGCCGGGAAGCGTGACGTATGCGAGCTTGCGGAATTTTGCAAGGGCTTGCGAAAGAGAAACCGCTTCGGGACGTCTTGATTCCGTGCCGAGCGGCAGGACCACTGCTAGCTCGTCGAGGACTACGGCCGGGTCTTCAACAAACATGGAATCGGGCAAAGCGGGTTCCGCGGGCAGAGAGATGACGTGAGCGCCGAGTTTTTCGAGAAGCGCCTCATAGGCGCGGTGCTGTGCGTATGCCCTGTTGAGATCGATCGGCTGCCGCGAAACGAAGAGCAGCTCGCAGTTCGCGATGGCGGGACTAACAGCGCGCGTTATGGCAGTGAGCATGGAGAACCGCAAAGTGTACACGAGAATATCTTGAGCGATGAAGGCAGGGGGACGCATTTCATCCCGGATGCAGGGCGCACAAAAGCCGTGACGATTCCGTCGTCCGCGCCGCGAATTGCTATTTACGTTCTACGGCCAAGGATTGACGGGCGCCATGTGCGCATTCCACAGCGTGGCAATGCCCGCGCCCAGGAGCATTCCGGCAAGGACGAGACCTATCATTCCCAGCGTTACCCAGAAGCTCGTGTCGACCCGCTTGCCTTCGCCGGTGGCCGCATGCCGCTGTTCTCCCAGCACCTGAGCTGCTGCCGGAGCCTCCCGGGTAGGGGACGCCATCCCCAACCGTTGTGAAGTCGCCGCATGATCCGAAAATTCGGGTTGCGCTATAAAGCAGTAGCCCTTGCGTGGGATGGTCTCCACGTAGAGCGGCTTGTCAGAAGAGTCCCCCAGCGTCTGGCGGAGTTTATTGACCGTGGTGTTGACGTTGGCGTCGTAATTGACTTGCGTTTCGGCGGGCCAGAGGTGCTGCCGCAATTCATCGCGCGTGACAACCTCACCCGGCTTTTCAAGGAGCGCCACGAGCGCCTGATAAACCTTGCCTTGCAGCTTTATCCGCGATCCATTCTGCGTGACCTCTTCCCGTTGTTTGTCTATCTGAAACGGGCCAAAGCGGATATACCGCGGCACTGGCTGCGACACCCGGCTGTTTCCCGCGTCCGATTCACTTTCCAGAGCCGGCATAACATACGGTGTCATACACCCCACCTTTTCTTCTTGTAAGGTTAGACGCGGGGCTAAAAGAAATGTTTGCAGCCATATAGTCTCTGAACAAAGAGATCTGGAAGAGAATGAGCTGGCGAATGAGAATTTGGATTCCTGTTGCTATTCGCGATGATTTGCGCGAAATGTCTTCCACCAAGCTGTTTATAATTATGCGTTTAGCGGCTAATACGGTTTAATCCGAGACATTCAGAAGAATATCCCCCATGCGGGACAATCCACCCGGTGTTCCACCCACGCCAGAAAAACGTGGCAGTCCCAGTGCGCTGTTGCTTACGGTCGGAGTAGAGAGCGATGTTGCCGCCGCAGGCTAATTTGCTGACTTCGCCGGAATGATCGAAAGCTCCACACGCGACGGAAAACTCTTCAAACGGTAGATGTGCTGCGTGGCCTTCTGGTAGTCGGATTCCTTGGCTTCGAAAATGTTCGGCACAAACTTCTGTGGATTGCGGTCGTACAGCGGAAACCATGTGCTTTGCACCTGCACCATGATGCGGTGGCCCTTTTTGAAAACGTGATTGGCGCTGTGCAGATCGATGGTAAAAGGCGTGATCTTGTCCGGAGTGATGGCTTCGGGCTTTTCGAGTGAATTACGGAAGCGCCCGCGAAAAATTTCATCGGCAATCATCAATTCGAACCCGGAAAGCTCCCAGTTCTGCGGATATTTTTCCGGATACACGTCAATTAGCTTGACGACCCAGTCGGAGTCGCTGCCGGTGGTGGAAGCGAAGAGCTTCGCGGTGACCTGCCCCGCAAGGGTGAGGTCTTCTTTCAATCCCTCGGTCTGCCACGTCACCACGTCGGGGCGGTTGTCCACAAAGCGCTGGTCCTCCACCAACCAGGTATACCAACTCCCCGGATGATCTTCCGGGTAGGTCATATCAACGGGCCGGTGCCGGTACGGAACGGGATGCGCGGGATCGCTGAGGTAGGAATCGAATGCTTCGGCGGCGTCGGTTTGCGGCGCGTCGAAGGAAAGTTTGCCGTTTTCGCGAAAATACAGGGTGCGTGTCTGCGCTTCACGGGGAGGCCAGGAATCGAAAGCTGTCCAGGTGTCGCTGCCTGTCTGGAAGAGTAGCGCTTCCTTAAGTGGCAACGTGCCCTTTTCTTTCAGCCAATAAGCGAACCACGGCGCCTCGATCTTCTGCCGGAAGTAAGCGCCGGTATCGCTGCCGAAAGGGATCGCGCCGAGCGAATTCCCTGGCCCGTGCCCCCAGCCGCCATGATTCCACGGCCCAACCACGAGGTAGTTCAAGTTTTTCGTATCCACTTTTTCCAGCCGCGCATACGTCGTCATCGGCCCGTAAAAATCTTCCTGATCCCACCAACCCGCGACGTTGAGGTTCGGCACGGTCGGTTCCTTCAAGCCATAGGCAAGTGCATGGCGCTTCCAGAAATCGTCGTAGCTGTTGTGGGCGATGAAATCGTTCCACGTGGGGATAGTGCCGTGGAAATATCTGGCGTTGGCATTGGAGAGCGGACCGAGACGGAGATACCAACCGTACAAATCGAACCGGTCGAACGGGAAGCTGTAGTCTTCTTTGGAGGTTTCCAGCTCCGCGGAATATTCGAAACCGTAGCTGAGTCGAAACGCGCCATTGTGAAAGAAATCGTCGCCCAGAAAAACATCGCCCATGCAAGCCTGCTCGGAAACCGCCTTGAGCGCGGGGTGCGGGTTAATCATGCCCATGGTGACGAGAAACCCGGGATAGGAGATTCCATCCATCCCCACGCGGCCGTTGTTGCGCGGGACATTCTTCAGCAGCCAGTCAATGGTGTCGTACGTATCCGTGCTTTCATCGATTCCACGCGCATCGCTCGGATCGTGAACGGGCCGCAGCATGATAAATTTCCCTTCGGAACCATACCGCCCGCGAATGTCCTGAAATACAAAGATGTAGCCATCCGGCATTAAATCGGCGTAGCGGCCGAGCTTGCGGCTGAAACCGGTGTCCTTGTTCGAAATCCCGTAGGGCGTGCGTTCGAAAAGGATTGGCAGAGGTTCCGTGATTTTCTTCGGCGAATAAATCTCCGTGTGCAGTTTGACGCCGTCGCGCGCGGGGATCATCACCTCGGTCTTGTCGAAGAGTTGCGAATAATCCGGAGGCGGCTGCGGCGACGCCCTGGGGATCACCGCCAGGAGCACCATTGCGACGACGGGAAAAATGGGCTTGATAACCTGCCAACGCATGGAACGCATCAAAAATTCCCCCCTGAAGAAGTTTAGTCCGCTGGCCATTCTCAAAAAACGAACGTGAGCATAGCACGGCGGCGGAGTATCTCTTTTCTATTTAATTCGATACAGGGATCGTAAAAATCAGGCATCAAACTCGCCCGAAGGCTCATCATAGGTATGTATGAGCCTGGCCAAACCGAACCCAAGTATCAGGCCGCGCGAGATATTCAGCGCGGCGGGAAAAATTCTAGCCGGCAGAGCCCCGATACTCTCGATCGAGATAACGCGGGAGTGCCCGCTTAGTTGCCCTGGATGTTACGCTTACGGCGATTCCCATCTGGGTGACGGGAAACTCCTGCGTGAACTCAGCGATTTTCGCGGTGCGGCGCTTGTCAAAGGCGTGGTGGACCTCGTTCGGAAACATCGCCCCATGCACGTTTCCCTCGTGGGCGGCGAGCCGCTCATACGCCATCGCGAGTTGAACGAAATCCTACCGGCGCTGAGCGCTATGAATATCTTCACTATGGTGGTTACCAGCGCAGTCATTCCCATTCCCACGCACTGGATGGACATTTCACGTTTGCGCGTGGCCGTGTCGATTGATGGCCTGCCGGAGCATCACGATGTTCGTCGGAAACCCGCCACCTACGATCGCATCCTCAAAAACATCTCCGGCCGTACAATCAACGTTCACTGGGTGATCACGCGTCCCATGCTGGAACGCCCCGGTTACCTCAAGGAATACGTTTCTTTCTGGAATTCCTGTCCCGAGGTCAATCTCATCTGGGTCAGTCTGTACACCCCGCAAATCGGCGAGCAGAGCCCGGAAATCCTGGCTCCCGCCCACCGCGAACTCGTAGCTCGCGAACTGCCGTCCTTGCATGAGAAATTTCCGAAGCTGCACATGAATCCGGGCATCGCTCGCGCCTTTATCCAACCGCCCAGCAGCCCCAGCGATTGTCTTTTCGCAAAAATGTCCGCTAATTATTCCGCTGACCTGGAAACGCGCGTCGAGCCCTGTGTCTTCGGCGGGGCCCCCGACTGCTCGCAGTGTGGCTGCATGGCCAGCAGCGCTTTGCACTGGATTCGCACCGTCGGGGTCGCGGGCCCTCTCAAGGTCGGCCATTTCATAGGAGGTTCCGTTGCAATCGGCTCGTTTGTCAATCGACTGAGCGGTCGAGCGATCAAACCCTCGCGCTGGCGTCCGGGCGTCCCACAAGCCCGCAACAAGTCACCGCTGGTCCGGATCGAAAGCTGATCCACGTTTTTTGGCCGCAACGCGGCGCCTCTGTTAAACTGGAGGTTGTTCGACCGCACCTGAGAATAAGAGGAGATTCCTCCGGGCTGCTGGTTGTCCCAGCAGCTATTTTTGTCTGTAGATGCCAACTTCATGAATCAGAAGATTCGCAACATCGCCATCATCGCGCACGTGGACCACGGAAAAACCACGCTGGTCGACGCCATGCTGCGCCAGAGCGGGATTTTCCGCGCCAACGAAGAGCTTATCGAGCGCGTGATGGACTCTAACGATCTAGAGCGCGAGCGAGGAATCACTATTCTCGCAAAAAACACGGCGCTGTTCTTTAACGGCACAAAAATCAATATTGTGGACACGCCGGGTCACAGCGACTTCGGCGGCGAAGTCGAGCGTGCGCTGCGCATGGTGGACGGCGTCGTGCTCCTTGTGGACGCCAGCGAAGGCCCGCTTCCCCAGACGCGCTATGTGTTGCAGAAAGCGCTGGCCGCCAAGCTTCCTCCGGTGATCGTGCTCAACAAAATCGACCGCGCCGATGCGCGCCCTAAGGAAGTCCTGGACGAAATCTACGACCTCTTCATCGATCTGGACGCCACTGAGGATCAACTCGATTTTCCCGTTGTCTACACCAACGCGCGCGACGGCGTTGCCCAGCGCTCCCTCGACGACAATTCAAAAGATTTGCTTCCTCTCTTTGAAACCATTATCAAATCCATCCCGTCGCCGCCGGGCGATCCCGCCGGCGTCCTGCAAATTCAGGTCATGAACCTCGATTACAGCGATTTCCTCGGCCGCATCGCCATCGGCCGCGTTTTCAACGGCACGCTCGAGCGCGGCGCCGAAGTCGGCATCAGCAAATTGGATGGAAAGCTCGCCCCGACGCGCATCACCAAGCTTTACACCTTTCGCGGCCTGGAGCGCGACGAAGCGCAATCCGTCGCGGCTGGCGATCTCGTCGCCATCGCGGGCGTCGAGGGCATTCAGATCGGCGAAAGCATCACCGATCTCGCAAACCCGGCGCCGATCGAGCCGCTCTTGATCGATGAACCCACGCTCGCGATGATCTTTACCGTAAACAGCGGCCCGCTTTCCGGCAAGGAAGGTTCGTACGTCACGTCGCGCGATCTGCGGGACCGTTTGCAGAAAGAACTGCTGACCAATGTTTCGATTCGCGTGGAAGATACGGACACGCCGGAGTCGTTCCGCGTGCTGGGGCGCGGCGAGCTGCAACTGGCGATCCTAATCGAGACGATGCGGCGCGAAGGCTTCGAGCTGATGGTGGGCAAACCGGAAATCGTGGTCCGCACGGAAAACGGCCGCAAGCTCGAGCCGCTGGAGCGGCTGGTGATCGACGTGCCTGAAAATTTCATCGGCATTATTCTCGAAACGCTCGGCAGCCGGCGCGGCGAGATGATCAAGATGAGCAATCACGGCTCCGGCCGCGTGCGCATGGATTTCAAAATCCCTTCGCGCGGATTGATCGGCTTGCGCAGTCAATTCCTGACCGACACGCGGGGAACCGCTTTGATTCACTCCATTTTCGACGGCTGGACGGATTACGCCGGAGAGATGGCGCTGCGCCCGACGGGAGCGCTGGTCGCGGACCGCAGCGGGCCGTCGACTGCCTTTGCGCTTTGGAACATCCAGGAACGCGGCGAACTTTTTATCGGGCCCGCCATAGAAGTATATGAGGGCATGATCGTCGGCGAGAATTCGCGCGAGCAGGACATGGACGTTAACGTCACGAAAGAGAAGAAGCAAACGAACATGCGTTCGTCGAGCGCCGACGAAGCGATTCGCCTGATTCCCCACCGCGAGCTGAGCCTCGAGCAGGCCATCGAATTCATCGCTGACGATGAATTCGTCGAGATCACGCCGGAGTCCATCCGCCTGCGCAAAAAAGTTTTGCAGGCCAATAAACGCCCTCGCCGTTGGCAGGAAATCCGCGCCAGCCAGGAAGCCGGTCGCTGAACCAAGCGGCCCCTTGCCACCTAATGGCCTGTTTTTTCGAGTAACTCCTCCAAATACTGTTTCCACAGCGCCGCCCAAGTGTGCGTGCCGTGTCCGTGTGTTTGTTCGCTAGCCGGTATCAGAATAAATCGCCCGTTCTTTAGCCTCACGACTTCACGCTCGGCGATCCCCAACTCCGGCGGATTGATGAAATCGTCGGCGGAGTTAATCCACATGACGGGGGCCTTGATTTTTTCGAGCTGCGCCGACGGATCGTAATTGCGCGACGCATTCACCTGGTACAAGAGATCGTTGGCGTCGAGCTCCCCGAGACGCGACTTGAAGTAATCGTCCAGGTATTTATCCGCCGCATCGCGCGTCGGCAAATTTTTCTGCATCAGCAGCGGCGCGGCGCCGGCAATCAGCAGAAGGTCCAGTGCATTGCGCAAATCCTGCTGCGGCTCGTTCGCGTACTCCCCGTTCTTCCATTCCGGGTCGTTACGGATGGCATCCATCACCATCTTCCGCCAAATACGGTTGCGTCCTGCGATCTGCACGGGCAGGCACGCCAGCGGCATCAGGGCATCCATAAGATCGGGATACGTTTCGCCCCAGACGAAAGAGTGCATGCAGCCCATGGACGTACCGAGGATGAGCCGCAAGTGATTTACACTGAGCCCTTCCGTCAGTAAGCGGTATTGGGCCAAAACCATGTCGTCGTAGTCATACTGCGGGAAATGGGCGTGCAAGCCGTTGCTGGGCTTAGAGGATTTTCCGTGGCCAATGCCATCCGGCAAGATGATGAAGTAACGCGTCGCGTCGAGAAGTTGGCCGGGACCGAAGAGCACTCCCGCAAATTGCGGTTGAAGGAATTGCTGGCCGCTGCCTCCGGTGCCGTGGAGGATCAAAACCGCGTTGGTGACATGGCCCTGCGCGTCGCGCGCGGGATTCCCCAACGTCCTGTAGTGCAGCCGCAGTTCGGGCAGCGATTCGGCCGAACGGAATTTGAAATCGTGCGCGACGAAATCGCCTTCTGTCGTGGCGGGAATAGAGGCTTGCTGGGCGGCGCAAAGAAAACCAGCGGATACGATAATCCCAATGAGCAACGCAAGCGATCGGCAAGAAACTGTCATGAGTTGAGCTCCCCCCGCGGGGACAAACTCTAGCATAGCTTCGCGGGAAGTCCGCCGGAGACCAGGAATTGCGCAGTACCCCCTCCCCGCGTTTTTGCGGATCTATGGCAAACAAAAGCTGCGGGACGGGCACGACACGTCGTGCCCGTACAAAGCAAAAGGCGAAGATGCCACACAGACTTCCAGAGGGTCAGGGGGTCTTGAGATAAATGTTACTGATGTTATGCTCGCGCAGCATGGCGTTGAACACCGCCAGGTCTTTCCCCACCACCTGCTGAAAGTCCTGCGCCGCTTTGTCGCCCCGCTGCTTCAACTCCTCCTGCACGGCAGTCTGCTGCGTGGTGGGCGGAAAATCCGCACTGGCATCGAGCTGACGGAACAGGTAGTCGATCTTCTGCAGCAACATTGGCGACCAGCGGCAGTCGTCCTGCCCGCGGCCAGTGAGCTTGAGCTGCAGCAGGGTTCCCTCGATGCCCGCGAGCTTTTCCTCGAGGTCGTCCGAGGCTTTGCGGACGGGTTTTGCGGCGTCGCCGGCGCCCAACTCCTTGCTCAAGGCAACGAGCTGCGCGCGCAGCGACTCGATCTGGTTCACCGTGGCCGCCATGGCGTTCATCCCGTCGTAAAGCGCGGTCTGCACCCGCGTCTGCGCCTGAATGTCGCCCTCTGAGCCGGCGGTATGCGGATCCTTCAGCACGGTCAGCTTCTGCGTGAATTTTTCTTCCCCCACATTGAGCGTGACTGTGTAGGTTCCCGGCAGGGCCAGCACCGCCAGGCGCCCCACGGCCGGAGGCTTGCGCCAGCCTTCCTGTCCAAATGGAACATCCGGCGCGAAGAGCGGCGTGGTTCTCAGGCGAACCTCCGTGCTGCGGTCGGAGCGCAGGTCCCACCAAACGCGGTTGATGCCCGCCCTGGCTTCGCAAGGTTTCGGTTCGAAATTGCGAAACTCCACTTCTTCTTCTTCCTCGGTGGCCTTTTTGGCCTCTGCGGCGGGCTTAGGTGCGCGGCATTCGATCTCGCGCACTTTCTTGCCGCTGGCGTCCGTGATGGTCAGCCTGGCCGCGTCCTTCTCTCCCAGGTTGGATTTGAGATAGAAATTGATGGACGCACCGTACGGCGGATTTTTCCCCGTCGATGGGTCGTACTCGACGGCAGCCGCCTGCGCCACCTCCTTAAAGCGATACGCATCGCGAGGCGCAAACAGATGCGCCTTGGCCGCGCCGAGCTGCGGCGTGAATTGCTCGAGCGCGGTAATGTCGTCCAGGATCCAGAAGCCGCGCCCGTAAGTGGCCACCGCCAGATCGTGGAACCTCTCCTGAACGGCGAGCCAGTAGACCGGCGCGTGCGGCAGGCCGGACTGCAGCGGCTGCCAGTTCTTGCCGTCGTCAAAAGAAACGTACAGCCCGCCCTCCGTCCCCAGATAGAGGAGTCCCTTGCGCACAGGATCTTCGCGCACGCAGTGCGCATAGCTCAACATGTTGTGCGGAATCCCGCCGGTGATCAACGTCCAGGTCTTTCCGTAGTCCGCGGTCTTGTAAACAAACGGGTCGCGAAAGTTCACCTGATGGCCGTCAACGGTCAGATAGGCCGTGCCCGCGTCGTAACGCGAGGCCTCGATGTTGTCTACCGTGCCCCACTCGGGGAAGTTGGGAAGATTTCTCGTGACGTTGCTCCAGTTTTTTCCGGCGTCGCGCGTCACCTGTACCTGCCCGTCGTTGGTGCCCGCCCAGATGAGGCCCGCCTCTTTCGGCGACTCGGTGAGCGCGAAAATCACGCCGGCATATTCGACGCCGATATTGTCGGGAGTGAGCCCTCCGGAAATCTGCTGGCGGCTCTTATCGTTGCGGGTCAGGTCGGGACTGATGATCTGCCAGCTATTGCCGCCATCGGCGGTGACGTGCACAAACTGGCTGCCCACGTACACCTTGTTGTGGTCGTGGGGAGAAATGGCGATGGGAAATTCCCAGTTGAAGCGGTACTTGACCTCCGCGGCGGGCGCGCCGGCCACATAATCGGGCCACACCTCGACCTCGCGGTCCTGGCGCGTGCGCTCGTCGAAGCGAGTTACCGTGCCGCCGATGCTGCCCGATCCGGTGCCCGTGGACCAGATGATATTATTGTCCGCTGGATCGGGCATGGCGAAGCCGCTCTCGCCTCCGGCCACCGGGTGCCACGCGCCGCGCGGGATGCTGTTGCCGAAGTAGCCACCGAACTGCAGGCTGTTGCTCGGGCCGCGCCACGACGGGCCGTCCTGCCGGTTGCCGTAAACGAAGTAGGGAATCTGGTCGTCCACGGTGACGTGATACATCTGGGCGATGGGCAGGTTGACGTGGTTCCAGGAGTTCCCGCGATTCACGGAAATATTCACACCGCCATCGCTGACCACGGCCATGCGATCCCCGTTGGCGGGATCGATCCACATCTCGTGATTGTCGCCGCCGGGATTGGAGGGCATCTTGGTGAGCGTGTGGCCGCCATCGAGCGTCCGCGAAAATGACGCGGCGAAGAAAAACACTTCGTTCTCGTTATCCGGCGCAATCTCCTCGCGCGTGTAGTAGTGCGTGCGCCCGCGGATCTGCCGGTCGGAGTTGACCATCTCCCAGTTCTCGCCGCCGTCGTCGGAACGCCAAAGTTGACCTAGTTGCCCCGAGGCGCCCACTTCCGGGCGCGGAACCCCGTCGCCGGTTTCGATCTCCGCGTACACGCGGTTGGAATCTTTTTTGGCCACGCGCACGGCAATTCTGCCCACCGGAGAATGCGGCAGGCCATGACCCTCCAGGCGCTTCCATGTCACGCCACCGTCCGCCGACTTGAACAAGCCGCTGCCAGGCCCGCCGCTGGTGCGGCCCCAGGTGTGAATCTCGATCTGCCACATCCCGGCAAAAAGGATTCGCGGATTATTGGGGTCGATGCCGAGGTCGGAGCAGCCCGTGTTTTCGTCGACGAAAAGCACTTTGTCCCAGGTCTTGCCGCCGTCGGCGGTGCGAAAGACGCCGCGCTCCGGCTGCGGCCCGTAGGCGTGGCCCAGCGCGCACGCCAGCACGACGTCCGGATTGCGCGGGTCGATCTCCACGCGGCCGATGCGGCCTGCTTTCTCCAATCCCATCAACGACCAGGTCTTGCCCGCGTCGGTGGATTTGTAAATCCCTTGTCCCACGGAGATGTGGCTGCGGATGAATGACTCGCCGGTTCCCGCCCACACAATGTTCGGATCGCTCGCCGCCACCGCCAGCGAGCCGATGGACGCCACCGGCTCCGAGTCGAAGATGGGATCCCAGTGGATCCCGCCGTCCGTGCTCTTGAAAATGCCGCCGGACGCCGCGCCCACATACCAGATGTTCGGTTTTCCCGGTATTCCCGCGACAGCCGTGGCGCGGTTGCCTTCCGGCCCGATGTACCGATACTTAATCTGCCCATACACGTCAGGATTGATTGGCGGCTGCTGCGCCTGCAACAAGCAAGGAGCGCCCGGCAACACCGCCACTGCGATCATTACGACGTATTTTGCAACAACGAACCTCGCATGCTTCAACATGGTGAGCCTCTCCGATAGAATTGAAATTTGGGATGCGCGGATGATACAGGCGGGGTAGGAGCAGGTCAATGGCAGTGCTCGCTCAGCGGCGCGACAATCTCTTGAGAGACAGCTTGGTGCCAGCGTAGGAGAAGCGCAGCAGAGTTCGATGCTTGGTTTGATTCATCTGGAACACGAGTTTTGTGCCCTGCCACTCCTTGCCCTAGTCTTCTAGGGTCGGCAATGTCTTTAGGACTTCTGCGGCCTTGGGCCGATTGAGTACCAGATCGTCCTTGCGAATCTTCCCGTCGCGGAAGACGAGCACACGTTTAGCGAACTGCGCGATGTCATGTTCGTGTGTAACCAAGACGATCGTTAACCCCTTGTCGTTCAGATTCTGAAATATCTCCATGATCTCGACCGAGGTGCGGCTGTCGAGATTCCCCGTGGGCTCGTCGGCCAGCAGGATCGATGGGCGGTTTACCAGAGCGCGCGCGACGGCGACCCGCTGTTGCTGTCCCCCGGACATCTGCGAAGGAAAGTGCTGCGAGCGGTCGGCGAGTCCGACCATCGCGAGGGCCTCCGTGGCACGCTTCCCGCGTTCGGCTTTATCGATCTTTGTGTACAGCGTAGGCAGCTCGGTGTTTTCGAGAGCGGTAGTGCGCGCCAGCAGGTTGAAACCCTGGAAAACAAAGCCAATTTTCTGATTCCGAATTAGCGCCAGCGCTTTCTTGTCATGCTTGGATACGTCAATCCCTTCCAGCAGGTAGCGTCCCGAGCTGGGGCGGTCAAGACAACCGAGTATGTTCATAAAGGTGGACTTACCGCTGCCGCTGGCTCCCATGATCGCCAGGAACTCATTGGGGTAAATCTCGATGCTTACACCGCGCAGCGCGTGGACCCGTGTTTCACCTAGTTCGTAGTATTTGTGCGCATCTTCGACCCGTATGACCGGGCTCGCCGCCGAGCCGGCCACACCAGCCTCGATTTCGTTGGCAGATGGCATGGGTTTTGCGGGAGCATTTCGAGGCGCTGATGCTCAGCGCCTTAACGTTCCGGGAGTCTGAGTCTTTGGCGTCACCGACCGAATAATGAGCGCGTCTCCTTCCTTCAGTTCCCCTTTGATAAGTGCGGCCACTTGCGTATACGCGTGGTCGGTTATGCCCAATGCAACTTTGACCGGCTCCATGGTGTTATCCGCATGCAGCTTCCACACGACCGCATTTTCGGCTCGCGGCACGCGAGGGAGATTTTGATTTTCTGCGCCTGCCTGCGGACCGCGCACCAGCAGGGCGGGATCATCACCAGCCTGTTGTCGCTCGCCTCCCTCGATCCCATATTGCTTGTAGATTGCGAGAATCTCCTCCGGAGCCATGGGCGGCTTGTAGCGAAGGGCGGTGTTGGGCACCTTCACCACATTCAACGCAGTGGCCACGGGAATGGTTACGTATGCTGTCATTCCTGGGAATAGCTTCAGCTCAGGATTCGCGAATTCGATGATCGTGTCGTAGGTGACCACACTTTGCACCGTGGTTGCGTTCATGCGGACCTGACTGACAACTCCGTGAAAGGTGTCCTTCGGGAAGGCGTCCACCTTGAAGGAGACCGGCTTCCCCAATTTGATGTTCCCCACGTCCGACTCGTCCGTCTTGGCATAAACCCACATCTTGGTGAGGTCCTGCGCGATCGTAAAAATCGTCGGCGCTTGCAGGGACGCGGCTACGGTCTGTCCCACATCGACATTTCTGGCCACCACCGTGCCATCAATCGGAGAACGAATCACAGTGTAGTCCAGATTGGTTTGCGCCACGGCTACCGCGGCATCCTTCTGACTGACCTGTGCCTCGGCCTGGGTGACATTGGCTGCGGCGGCGTTCACCCCCGCGTATGCCGAGTCATAGTTCGCTTTGGCAAGGTCGAGTTGTTGCTGGCTCAGGATTCCGCCGTTGCGCAGTCCAGCCGCGCGGTCATAGTCCGCCTTAGTTTGCACAAGCCCGGCCTTCGCTTTCTCGAGGTTGGCCCGTGCTGCCACGAGGTTGGCCTTGGCATTCTCCAAATCGGCAGCGGCCTGCAGAAGGGCTCCCTTAAACAACGCGGGGTCAATGAGAGCGACAATGTCACCCTTATGAACGCGGGAATTGAAATCGACATTGAGTTTCGCGATGGTTCCTGAAACCTGCGATCCAACCTGAACTGTAATTACCGCGTTAATTGTTCCAGTGGCTTCGACAACGTCATCGATCTCACCTCGCTCCACTTTCGCGGTAAAGTGCTGTGCTTGAGTACTCCTATTCAGGGCGAAGGTGGCGAGCAGACCGGTCACGACCACAACGCTCGCCAAGATGAGCCATCTACTTCTTATTTTCATTTCCGGCCCTAAAAATCAAAAAGGTCACTCGTATCGAAGCGCTTCAATGGGATCAAGCAGAGAAGCCTTGCGCGCCGGGTAATATCCGAAAAACACGCCTACAGCTACCGAGAACATAGCGGCGACAACGACAGCTTCAAGAGACATCTCCATAGGCCAGCGCAGTGTGCGCCCCACCAGATACGAACCCAAGATGCCAAAGAGCACACCCGCCGTGCCTCCGACCAGACTGAGCATAATCGCTTCCCCTAGGAACTGGAGCTGGATAGCTTCTTCTGTAGCTCCGACCGCCACGCGAACTCCGATCTCGCGAGTGCGCTCTGTAACGGAGACCAGCATCACGTTCATAATCCCGATTCCTCCAACGATTAGGGAAACGGAGGCAATCGCAATCAGGAGGATAGTCAAGGTCTTGCTGGCTTCGAGCTGCGCCTGAATGATGTCTTCGGGGTTGCGAATATTGAAATCGTCGTCCTCTTCAGGACGCAGATGATGGCGATCGCGGAGCACCGCGGTCGCCTCCTGACCCGCCATTTTCACTGCGTCCTGCGAAACCGCGGAGCACAAGATATCGTCGAGCCAGGTAATCCCTTTCAGCTTCTTCTGCGCCATCGTGTAGGGGATGATTAGGGTGTCGTCTTGGTCGCGCCCGTCCAGGGACAATCCCTTGGGATGAAGCGTGGCTACCACTTTGCAGGGCAGATTATTGACGCGGATCACTTTCCCGATGGGATCTTCAACGCCAAAAAGCTGATCGCGGACGGTACGGCCAATCGTGCAAACGTCGGCCGCGCGGTCCACATCATCCTGCGAAAAGATAGCGCCCTGATCCACGTACCACCGTTTTATGTCGAAGTATTCTGGTGTAACACCTCGGTAGGACGTGTGCCAATTCTGATTGCCATAGATGACCTGGACGGGATCATCCACATTCGGCGAAACGCTCTTGATAAGCGAAACCTGGTTCTTGATGGCCACAGCATCGGCCATAAGCAACGTCTTCGTGTCGTGAGTTCCTGTGCGCACGCCGTTGACAGCGCGACCGCCCGCCTCAATCCAAACAAAATTATCGCCTAGATTATTCAGTTGTTGCTCGACTCGGGCTTGCCCGGCCTTGCCGATGGCAACAACGCAGATTACGGCCGCAATCCCGATGGTGATCCCCAGGACGGTCAGAACGCTTCGCATCTTGTTCCTAAGTAACGCCACAAGGGCGGACCGAAAAAGAGCCGTGTAATTCATAGCCCCTCCTGCTAGCAACAAAACGTAAGCATAACTCAGGTCAAGAACAGAGCGAGCCGGAACTCAGCACCTTCGAGTCAAGATTCTCTTCGCGCCGAGATAAATAGAGCATTAACTCGAACCCCGGGCGCTATTTCGGGGCAAGCATGTAGGCACCCATGCAGGGCCGGGCAACATAAATCCCACGAACAAGGGGTTGAGGACATTTGAAGGCAGACTAGCGAGTGTCACCTGGGACAAGGAGTTCGGCAGGGGAGCGAGCAAGTGAGTCCGCGCAGCGTGTGGAGCGCAACCGAGGCGTCTACTTCAGAAGGTCCTTCGCGTATTTGGCGGGAACGGCAAGGTTCGAGCCACCAAAATCTCTGACCACCGCGAAATTTACGCCGATCACTTTTCCGTCGCGGTTGAAGAGCGGTCCGCCCGAACCGCCGGAGGTAGTGGCGGCGTCGTAGACAATCTTGTCATCGAGCACGTCGCCGATGTGGCCCTGAGTGGTGGTGGGGCGGATGAGGCGCTGGGAAGCGAGCTGCGACATGATGCGATTAACGTCCTGAGTGCCGCCGGCGATTTTCTGAGCCACATCCGTACCTGCCCTGGCGAGAATGCCTGCAATTCCGGTTGGGTAGCCAATCAACACGACGGGGTCCCCTGTCACCGTAGCTTCGGTGCGATCGTCGAGTTCGAGCACAGCGGAGTTGGACGGGAGCGGAGATTCGAGCTGAAGAGTGGCTACGTCCGCCTTCGAGGAAATGCGGTCCAGTTTGGCGCGCAGACCCTCCGTCTTTCCAGGGAAGTAAACTTCGTAGGACATAACGTAAGCGGTGGCGCCCTGATCGAGGAGCTGCTTCAGATCCTCGTCTTTCCACCAAGGTTCGGCGACGTGGTGATTGGTGATGATTTTTCCGTCGCCCTTCACAAGGAAGCCGGTGCCGAAGACGTCAATCTGGAGATGGGGTCCCGCGCCGCCCTCATCGAGCTGCACCATGCCTTTGTCGTCGACCAGCGGCTTGCCCGTGGCATCAACGGCGAGCTGGATGGGACGGCCGGATTGCTTGTCGAGAAACTCGACGACAACGTGCAGCAAGCAGACGCTGGGGCCGTAATCGTGGACGACGGTTTCGGCGATCTTGCCTTCGCTTTCCAGAAGTTTCAGGCGATTCTGCGTGTCTGCGAGCTGGCGCTTCAGGGAATCGGCGTCAGAGCCGCCGGCGGCGACGCGCTTGCGCAGATCTTCGGATTTTGCCTTCAGGGAATCGCGTGTGGCCGATGCGGAACGCGACTGCGCCTCGAGAGAACCGCGCGTGGACTCCGCACGGCGCAGGAGCTCGTCTTCCTGGCCCAGGCCGCTGTTCAGACGCGCGATTTCCGCCCGCAACTGACGACTTTCCTTGCGCGAACCGCCACTGGAAATGCCTAAATAGACCGCCGCGAGGACGACCACCGCGCCGAGCGCGGAAACAACGGGAAGCAGCCAGAAGCGGCGTTTGCCGAGAGGGCCGCTCAGCGATTCGACGGCGATATCCGCATAATGCTCCCGTTGCACGGCGTACTCGAGCATGGTCTTGAGCTCTTCTTGGGGCTTACGCTCGCGGAATTGCGTCCGGATCTTGGCGGCAAATTCCACGGGTTCGAAAGGGAAGGAGATTACGTCATCGGCGCCGAGGTCAAGTGCGCGAGCACGCTCCAGCGCACCGCCCTTCACGATCATCACGATCTTGAGCGGCGAATCGGTTTCGGGGCGCGATTTAAGCTGTGTGACGAGACCGCAGCAACTGAGGTCGGAAGGCGTGGCTTCGGTGACCAATACTTCGGGGGAGAGAGCCAGCACGTGATCGACGGTCAGACCCTGATCTGTAGCGACGTCATACCCCTGGCCAGCCAACGCCTTATTGGCAGCCTCCAGGGAATCAACGCCGAGATTGAGTAGCAAGACACGCATCAAGTATTCGATGCAGACCGGCATTCGAGCGGTGCAGCACGGTTTTTGACCATGGCGCCGCGCAATAGCGGCGTAAGTATGGTTGAGTCGGCGGCTTGAAGCAAGGGATGGACAATCCGTCTCGTTTTCTCCTGCCCGTTCCGCTGAAAGCCCCAGGCGGCGGGCGGGGCCCCGAGCGGTCCGGGGCAAGCAAGCTTCGCCCCTACAAAATCAAGGCAAAACTGCCCTCGGCCGAGCCTGTGCCGGTGCCAATGGGAATGTTGGGGCGGGAGGGGCATCGCCCCGTGGATTCATTCGGGACGCCAAGGCGGCGCTTGTCTTGGCGGCCGGGTGTGAATAGACTCGCCGGGTTGCATGAGCGAAATTGCGGGGGTGAATCGATGGGAAAAATTGCGATTGCAGTTCTATGTTCGCTGTTCTTGGCGCTGCTCTCGTGGTCTCAAACGAAGGACAAGTTTTCCCCCGAAGTGCGCGCGTTCGTGAAGGAGGACGCGCCCGTCGTTGCGCTGGTGCACGTACGCGTGATTGACGGTACGGGCGCAGGTCCGCGAGCGGATCAAACGCTGGTCATCACTGAGGGGAAGATCGCCACGCTGGGCGACGCCGCGACCACGAAAATTCCCGACGGCGCGAAAGTGCTCGACCTTTCAGGTCACACGGTGATCCCAGGACTCGTAGGCATGCACGATCACATGTACTATCCCGCGCCGGGCGGGCCGCCGCTGTATCCCGAGCATGCGGCGAGCTTCCCGCGGCTGTATCTAGCAGGCGGCGTCACCTCGATCCGGACGACGGGAAGCGTCGAACCGTATACGGACCTGGAGCTGAAGCGCGCGGTTGATGAAGGAAAGATGGCCGGGCCGAAAATGCACGTCACCGGGCCCTATCTGGAGGGAGCGGGCTCCTTCACGCTGCAGATGCATCAACTGAAGGATGCCGAGGACGCGCGGCGCACGGTGGACTACTGGATCGCGGAGGGCGCAACGTCCTTCAAGGCGTACATGAACATCACGCCCGAGGAACTGGCCGCGGCGGTAAAGGCGGCGCACGCTCACGGAATCAAAGTGACCGGGCACCTCTGCTCGATCGGTTTCCGGGAAGCGGCGGCGCTGGGGATTGATGATTTAGAGCACGGCTTGGTGGTGGACACGGAATTTGTGGAGGGCAAGAAGCCCGGCGTGTGCCCCGGCGCGGCATCGGGGACGAAAGCGCTGCTCGGACAAGAGGTCACGGGCAAGCCCATCGAAGACATGATCCGGGACCTAGTTGCGCATCATGTGGCGGTCACTTCGACGCTGCCGGTATTCGAGACCTTCGTGCCGGGGCGCGCGTCGCTGGATGGACGGGTGCTCGACGCGATGCTGCCCGAGGCGCGAATTTCCTATCTGCGGAGACGCGCCGGGATCTCCGATAACGCGGGCAAGTCCGATTGGGCGGCGCTGTTCAAGAAAGAAATGGATTTCGAGCACGAATTTGCGAAGCAGGGCGGGCTGCTGCTGGCGGGACTCGATCCAACGGGGTATGGGGGCGTGATTGCGGGGTTCGGCGACCAGCGCGAAGTGGAGTTGCTCGTGGAAGCAGGATTCACCCCAGTGGAGGCGATCCACGTCGCGACGTCGAACGGCGCGGAGTTCCTGGGCGAGCTGGACAAAATCGGCACGCTCGGCGCCGGAAAAGTAGCCGACATTGTGTTGGTCCACGGCGATCCATCCGCGAACATTAAGGACATCGAGAAAGTGGAAATGGTTTTCAAGGATGGCGTGGGTTACGACTCGTCCAAGTTAATCGATTCCGTTCGAGGGTACGTGGGATTGCACTGAGGAGAGAGCGATGGCGCTTCGCGCAGGGCGAGCCTACGGCAGAAGATTCTTGCCTTCGGCTGTAGGGAGCGAAAGACCGGCCGCATGAGCCAGTGTGGGCGCGACATCACGCATATCAATGATCCCGAGCGAGCGGCCAGCCGGCACACCGGGACCCACGAGAAAGAAGGATGCACGGAGCTCGGGAAGATCCGGAAGCCCACCGTGTGTGCCCGCAGTTTTGATTTTCGAGAGGACTGGACCCTCGAGTGTCGAACCCGTTTTCCATCCAGGTTTCAAGCCTACAAAAAACTGGGCGGTGGGATATCCGCCGCGCTGATGCAGCTCATCGGCTTCCAAGATGCGATCGATGCCGTTCGCAGGGTCATGGGCAAGTCTTGCGAGCAGTTCGCGCACCTGAGAGAGAGTTGCAGAATCATTTGGGTCTTTGAGAACGATCGCGCTGGAGCCGCCGGTCGGCCAAGGCATGGCTTTCCAATCCGCGATCTTCCCTTTTTCATCGACGCTGAACAGCCCAGCAGCGCGAAACGCCGGGAATAAATTCAATTGAGCATCGGTTTTTACAAAGCCATGGTCGGAGACGATGGCGACCAGGGCGCGGCCGGGCGCGAGGCGTTCGGCAGTATCGCGCAGGCTGCCGATCACGGCATCCAAGCGCTCCAAAATCACGATAGATTCGGAACTGAACGGGCCGGTCTCGTGTTGGATATGATCGAGGGCGGCGAGGTGCAACAGGAGAAGGCCCGGGTGCTTTCTTTCGAGAATCCACTGTGCGTAGCGACCGGGAGTTTCGTCGCTCTCGGGCGCGTTGTCAATTCCGCCGCGATACTCTCCGATTTCGGCCTTGGCCTCGGCCACGAGACCGGGCGTCGAAACAGCGCGGAGGAGTTTCGAGTCATCGGGCGTGCCGGCGCGCCAGAATTCAGGTATGTTCCACGTGACACGTGCGCCCACGGTGACCGGCCACTGAATGCTCGCGGTGGTGCGGCCAGCCTGGGCGGCGGCATCCCAAAGGGTGGGGACGCGAATATCTTCGCCATACCAATACCAGCCCTGGAAATTCTTTCGTAGAGGGTCGAAGGTGGTGTTGGCAAAAATGCCATGCTTCGCGGGCCAGACACCCGTGACCAGCGTGGTGTGGCTCGGGTAGGTCACCGTGGGCACCACGCCGACTACGCCTTCGGCATAGGTGCCGTCCTTGAGGAAGCGGCGGAGGTTTGGTACTTTCAGCCCACGCGCATCCGCCGCGTTGATGTAGTCTGGACGGAGGCCGTCGATGGAGATCATCAGGAGAATAGGCGCGGGTTTTTCTTGTGCATGAGCTAGCGCGCCGGGGAAGAAATTTTCAAAAAGAAGAAATAGGAGAGCGAATCGAGAAAGGAAAAGTTTGCGGGACATGGAGTGTGTATTCATGGCACAAGAAAGAATACCGCAGGACTGAACAGGATTATTATAGAGGTGCGAACTTCGGTTGAATCGCCGGTAAATGGTCAGGTTGCTGGGAGGTCGTCAGTGGGACAGTTGCAAAGCTCTCCCCTCTTCGCAAAAAATGATATAAAGTCATTCGTTCGCATTCAGGGCATCAGGGGCACAATGCATCGAAACAAGTTTTCTATTGTTCTGCGCGCAGGGATGAAGAATCCGCACCGAAGAGACAGGGGAAACATTTGAGCACTCGAGCGACAAACGAAACATCATCGGTGTCTCCTTGCACCATTGCCGCCACGGCCACGGCGCTGCCGCCGCACACGATCACTCGTGAGGATGTGAAGTACTACATGGGGCGTGTGTTCGATATTCCGGAAAGGCGGCTGGAAGCGATGATGACGATCGTGGATAACGCGCAGGTGCGCAAGCGCCACGCGATTTTTCCGCTCGATTACACCATCGAGCCGCGCGCTCTCTCGAAGACCAACAATGAATACATCGAGCACTCGGTAAAGCTAGGACGCCAAGCGGCAGAAGAATGCCTGGAGCGCGGCGGAGTGCGGCCGGACGAGGTAGACCTGCTCATCACCGTATCGTGTACGGGCTTTATGATCCCCTCGCTGGACGCGCATCTGATCAACTTGATGGGCTTCCGCCCCAATGTGCGGCGGATGCCGTTCACCGAACTGGGCTGCGCGGCGGGAGCCATGGCCCTGGGCCGCGCGGCGGATTTTCTACAGGCGCGCGAGGGCGGAAACGTTTTGATCATCGCGGTGGAGCTGCCGTCGCTCACGTTTCAGCGCAAGGACGTCACCCAGGCGAACTTGATCTCGTCGATCCTCTTTGGCGACGGCGCAGCGGCGGTGCTGGTCAGCGGAAACGGCCACCCCGGCCCGAAGATTCTCGTTTCTGAAACCTATACGTTTCCAGATTCGCTGGGCGCAATGGGGTTCGACCTGCGCGATTCGGGATTTCACATTTTACTGGCCAAAGACGTTCCGGAAATGATCGGCGGAAAGATTCGCGGATTGGTGGAAGATTTCCTGAAGCGGAACGGCCGGAAGCGAGAAGAGATCAAAGGGTGGATCCTGCATCCCGGCGGCGCGCGGCTGCTGGGCAACGTGGAAGCGGAGCTGGGCTTGACGAAGTGCGACACTCAGCCGTCGTGGGACATTCTGGGCAACGTGGGGAATCTCTCGAGCGCGACGATCCTTTTCATTTTGCAGGAATGGCTCGAAAAGCGCCCGCTCAAGGCGGGTGACTACGCCCTCGCCGCGGCGTTCGGCCCGGGTTTCAGCGCGGAATTTCTGCTACTGCAATGGGCCTGAGTGTCATTGCCTATCTCGGTCTGTTGCTGGCCGTGGCGGCGCAGCGGCTGGCGGAGCTGCGCATTTCGCGGCGGCATCAGGAGCAGATGATCTCGCGCGGGGCCGCGAAAGTGGATGAGCCCAGATTTCGTTGGATGGTCCTGCTCCACACCGCTGTGTTGTCCGGGGCAGCCATTGAGGTGGTCATTCTGCGAAGACCTCTTTTCCCCGTGCTCGCGGCCACGATGTTTGGCATTTTCCTCGCGGCCAACGCCGTGCGCTGGTGGGTCATCCGGACTCTAGGGGATCACTGGAACGTGCAAGTAATGGACTCCACGCGGCTGGGAGTGGTTACATCGGGACCTTTTCGTTTTGTTCGGCACCCGAACTATGCAGCGGTGTTTGCCGAGATGCTCTCGCTGCCGTTAATTCATACGGCGTGGATCACGGCGCTGGCCGGCTCGCTCGCGCATATCGGCGTGCTGTCACAGCGCCTTTCGACCGAAGAGCGAGTGCTGTTCGCGAACCCGGATTACCGCGCATCAATGGCGGGTAAACCGCGGTTCTTGCCGGGTCTGTTCTGAGGAAGCGACAGCAAATGCCTCGACCGATTGCACTATTCGCTCTATTTCTTCTGCTCGTGCCTGTTGGGAACAAACCACAGACGAGCATGGAGAGCGACGCGGCGGCATTCCGAGATGTGCCGGAACTTACCGCCGGCTTCCGATTGCTTTACGAGCAGAAATTCCCCGAGGGGCGCAAGAAGTTTATCGAATGGACTTCAAAGAATCCGGACGATCCCTTCGGATATGTCGCCGAGTCAGCCAGCTATCTTTTCGAGGAATTTGACCGGCAAGGGGTGCTGACCAGCGATTTCTTTCTGGACGACAACAAGTTTCTCAAGGGCATCAAAGGCAAACCGGACCCCGAGAGCATGAAGAATTTCCTTGAAGCGACCGGGCGCGCGCGCGAACTTGCGAAGGCGCGGCTCAAGCATAATCCAAAAGACCAGGAAGCCCTCTTTGCCTTGACGATCGCTGCGGGGATGGAATCAAACGCCGACAGCATTCTGGAGAAAAAGCACCTCGACGGCCTTAAGCGAATGAAGGAAGCCAACGCGCACGCAAAATTGCTGTTGTCGCAACGGCCGGATGCAAGCGACGCCTTCGTGGCCCTGGGTTCCGCGAATTACATCATCGGCAGCCTCTCCTCAGGGTACCGCGCGCTCCTGTGGTTCGGTGGAGTGCACGGCGACAAAAAACTCGGCATGGAGCAGGTGGGAAAAACCGCGGAAAACGGGCGCTACCTTAAACCCTTCGCGAAGATTCTGCTGGCACTCGCTGCCCGCCGGGAAAAGCAGAACGGGCTGGCGCAAAGGCTCCTAAGCGAATTGAACGAGGAATTTCCCGCGAGCCCGCTCTTCGCCACGGAATACGCGAAAGCCATGGGCCGGCCGATTCCAGCGGGGATCGGGCCTTGAATCGCTGAAATTCCCCTCGCACGAGAAATCCGACAGGAACAGCAGAAGAGGATTTCCATAGAAGGCGGTGGTGCGTGTTCCAAAAAGACATGTTGAAGAGGCGGGCGATTTTCCTCACCGGCGGCGGCACGGGCCTGGGCCGCTCCATGGCGGTGCGTTTTGCAGAGCTCGGAGCGCGCATGTTCCTCGTGGGCAGACGCGAAGAGCCTTTGCGCGAAGTCTGCGAGGAGATCCATCGGTCCGGCGGCGCGGCGGCCTACGCCAGTTGCGACGTGCGCGATTACGCCGCGGTGGAGGCTGCAGCCAAAGCTGCTGAGCAGCAATTTGGCGAGATCGACACGCTGGTAAACAATGCCGCGGGCAACTTCATCGCGCGGACGGAGAAGCTCACGGCCAACGCCTTCAACGCCGTAGTTGGCATCGTGCTCAACGGCACGTTCCACTGTACGCAAGTTTTTGGGAAGCGCTGGATCGAAAAAAAGCAGGGCGGAAACGTGCTGAACATCGTGACCACGTACGCGGCAGCCAATTGCGGTTCGGGATTCATCGTGCCCTCGGCATGCGCGAAGGCCGGCGTACTGGCGATGACAACGTCGCTGGCGGTGGAGTGGGCGAAGTATCACGTCCGCCTGAATGCCATCGCGCCGGGGCCGTTCCCAACCGAAGGGGCTTGGTCACGATTGATGCCTTCGAAGCAATTCGAAGAGCACGGGAAGGAAAAACACCCCATGAAGCGCTTCGGGCGGCATGAGGAGCTCGGGAACCTTGCCTCGTTTCTTCTGAGCGACATGGCGGAGTACATCAACGGAGAGTGCGTGGTGATCGACGGCGGCCAGTGGCTGCGCGGCGCGGGCGAATTCAACGACCTGCTGATGCTGCCGGAAGCGGCTTGGGAAGCGATGGAATCCGCGCGCACGAAAAAATCGTGAGGCCGCCTACTGCGGGAGGGCGCGCTTACGCAATTCGACCCGAAGTTTCACCACGCCGATGGTCTGGCCATTCGATTCGGCGCGAACGGTGACCTCCTTCAGCTCTGGTATCTTCGGCGCAGCATCCCCGAGCACGGGCAGATTGATCTCGATGCGCGTAGCGGCCACTTGCCTGGCTGCGACCATGAATTTTCCTGTTCCACTCTGCACGGCCCAACCTGCAGGCAATTCGACCGAGAATGTGACCTCTCGACTTGCCGAGCTCAGGTTACGAACCCATAGGGGAATAACCAGCGTGCTTCCCTCTTGCAAGGCGATCTCTGGAGGCTCCGGATGCGGCAAATGCGTGAGGCCGTGCGCGCGGCGAAATTCGGCATAGAAACCCCATGGGCCGGCAAGCTCCACAGCCACTTCCGGCTTCGCAGGCTCCGCAGGAACATCCAGGCGCACAAAGGGGATTGCGCCAGGCGTGATGTTCTCGAAAATATCTCCAGTGACGCTGCCGCCGACGAGCGATTTTCCCAGTACAAAGCGTTGCGTTTCGCCCCAGCCGTCATCTGACAAAGCCATTTTCTCGATCTGCGCTTCATCCATCTTTGCAAGGGAATCCAGGTACGCTTTTGCCTGTGTTTGATGCGCGCGGAACGATTCAAGCGCCAATCGCCAGTACGCTTGTTTCCCGGATTTCGAAATTTCCTTCACAGAGTACTCAGGGCCTTTCCCGCGAAAGATGTCTTCCCGATTCGCGTCGGGAAAGTAATAAATTTTCTTGGGCTGCCAGGGGCGCAAGTTTTCGAGAAAAGGCTCGAGGCGGCGCATGGGAGCGGCGAGCTGCTCGGCAAACGCGGCGGGATCGCCAGCAAGGTCGAAAGCTTCCGTAGCGAGGACACCGCTCGCTTGATGGTCGCCGTGATCTTCACCGATGAACGTACCGGGCAAGAAGGTGAGGATCACCTCCGGGCGCGTGAGCCGGACGATGCGCATGAGTTGTTGGAGCGTGGTTCCGTGTCCCCAGTTGGCGAGCGATTTCAAAACGTCTTGCGATGGTGTGTCCTGCCCGTCCAAGAACCATACGTTCGTGATGCCCAGCGTACTGAGGGCCCGCCGCGCTTCGATTTCACGAATCGCGCCAAGCGCCGCAGCTTGCTCCGCTCCGGCTTCGTTCGCGCCGCTGCTTCCGCGCGTGCCATAGACCACGGCTACGCGCTTGTTTTCATCGATCGCCCTCACCAGATATGGAGTGACCGCGCCTTCATCGTCCGGATGCGCAACAACCAACAGGATGTCTGCCTTGTAGCGCTCATCCGGCTGGGGAAGAATCTTCGGCTCCTGCGCGATCAAGCGAAGCGGGAGCATGCTTGCCAGCAAAACAAAAGCATTTCTTGCGAATCGTTTCATGAATCGCCCTCAGGTAATGCCCCATCAGCGACAGAGACAGATGAGTTTACCTTGTGCTCAGCGGAAGACGAAACGCAGATGTTGACGAGCGGAAATCCGCCCAAATCCCAAATGGGGATGCGGGCGCACAGGCTTATACTGATGCCGTGAAGAGAATCCCTCTGTTTTTGTTGGTGCCTTTTTTTGCAGGCATCTGGGCTTTCGGTCAGGGAACGCCCCGCCCGGACAACGCTATCAACGCGGGCGCGGAGTTGCGCCCCGGAGAACTGGCACGCGAGGTGCGTTGCGCGGCAAACGCGGAACAGAGTTACGCACTGTATCTTCCCAAGAACTACACGGCCAGCCGGAAATGGCCGGTCGCGTACGCCTTCGATCCGGCGGCCCGCGGCAACGTGCCGCTGGAGCTAATGAAGGACGCTGCAGAGAAATACGGCTTCATCTTGGCCGGTTCGAACAATTCGCGGAACGGTCCACGGAAGGCCGAAGGGGAAGCGGCGCAGGCGGTTATGCAGGATGTCCAAGCGCGGCTGGCTATCGACAATCGCCGGTCATATTTCGCGGGATTCTCCGGCGGGGCGCGCGTGGCGGCATTGATCGCGCAAGGTTGTCAATGCGCCGCCGGCGTGCTTTTGAGTGGTGCAGGTTTTCCGCAAGATGCGCCGCCATCGAGGGAGGTGGCGTTTCCGGTTTTTGCGGCCGTGGGAACGTATGACTTCAACTATGTCGAAATGGTGCAGCTCGACGCAAAATTACAGGCACTCGGCTATACCCATTTTATGCGGCAGTTCGATGGCCCGCATCAGTGGGCGCCCGCAGCAGTGATGGAGGAGGCGTTTGCATGGTTCCGATTGGTGGCGATGAAAGAAGGACGCGAGCCTCGCGACGATGTGTTTGTCGCATTGCAATCGTCGCAGGCGATGGAGCGCGCGAGGTCAATTGAGCAATCCGGCGATCTCTACGCTGCCTGGAAGGAGTACCGTCAGGCGGAGCGAACTTTCGACGGGTTTACGGCCGCTGCCGCGCTTCGCGCCCGGGCGGAGGCCTTGGAGAAGGAAAAAGCGGTCCGAGAGGGGGCAAAACGCGAGGAGCGCGAGTTCACCGAGCAGCGGGAGCTTACGGCAGACATTTTTGCACGGATGGCGGCGCTAGGGCAGAACTCCGTGAACCGCGCAGACGTGCGTCTCCAAGTGGAGCAGCAGATCCTGGCGTTGTATGGGGGCACGGAGCACGAAAAGCACGCGGAAAAACTGCGCGTGTTGAAGAGGGCTTTGGCTGATGTTTTCGCGCAGGCAATGGAAACCGGTGAGGCGCGATTGCGTGCAAAGGACGCGGCGCGCGCACAGGATTACTTCCAGCTTGCCAGCGATGCCGCTCCGGACTCGCTGTGGGCGCTAAGTGATTTGGCCGTGGCGGAAGCGGAGGATAGCAACCGCAAGGGCGCGCTCGAAACGCTTCGCCACGCGAGAGAAAAGACAAAGGATTTCACACAGTTCTCCGAGTGGCTAAAAGAAGAGCCGGCCTTTGCGAGTTGGCGCAACACGGCGGATTTTCGTGCCCTGCTCGTTGACCCTGCGCCGCAGCGATAGCTCCCCAGCCTTCACTGGTCCGAACGATTGCTTATGCAATCGCACCTTTCAAGAGCCGCTCCGCAATGCTCGGCGTAATCTACGGTCATCACTCGGCCAAGAGAAGACATTCTGCCGCCGCTGCACACCTTGACCGCGATAGAAGCCGCCGATAAGCTAGGATTTCTCCTTCCGGGTGAACACAGAGACCATGGAGCAGATTCACGTCACGTTGCCGGACGGCAAGGTCCAGGAAGTGCCGAAGGGCACTACACCGGCGGACATCGCGCAAAAAATTTCGCCGCGGCTCGCGGACGCGGCGCTGGTCGCGCGCGTCGCCGAACCGAACGATGGGGAAGGCGCGCTGATTGATCTGCGGCGGCCGCTGGAGCATGACGTCAAGCTGCAAATTCTCACCGAAAAAGATCCCGACGCTCTCTTCGTGTTCCGGCATTCGGCGGCACATCTCCTTGCCGCCGCCGTGCTTGAGCTCTATCCCAATGTGAAGCTCGGCATCGGGCCACCGATCGACACAGGATTTTTCTACGAATTTCTCCGCGAAGAACCTTTCACGCCGGACGATCTCGCCAAGATCGAATCGAAGATGCACGAGCTGGCGGCACGCGATTTGCCCAACGAGCGCAAGCTTATTCCCAAGCGGGAGGCGATCGAGCTCTACAAAAAAAGCAATCAAACCTTCAAATGCGAGCTGGTGGAAGAAAAGGCCGTGGAGCCGATGGTGTCGTTTTACACCACCGGAAAATTTCTTGATTTCTGCCGCGGCCCGCACATTCCTTCGACCAAGCGAATTACCGCGTTCAAACTGATGAACGTCGCGGGAGCGTACTGGAAGGGGCAGGAAGGCAATCCTCAGCTCCAGCGCATTTATGGGGCGTGCTTTTTTACGCAGAAGGAGCTGGACGAATATCTGCACCGGCTCGAGGAGGCCAAGCGCCGCGACCACCGGAAGCTGGGCACCGAGCTGGATCTCTTCAGCATTCAGGAAGAAGCGGGGCCGGGCTTGATCTTCTGGCATCCCAAGGGCGGGTTGATCCGCAAGATTGTCGAAGATTGGCTGCGGGAAGAGTTGCTGCGCCGCGGCTACGACCTAGTTTACACGCCGCACATCATGCGGCTCGACCTGTGGAAGACGAGCGGGCATACGGATTTTTACCGGGACAGCATGTTTGGTCCAATCGAAGTGGAAAAGGCGGACTACCAACTGAAGCCAATGAACTGCCCCGGCCACATTTTGATCTACAAATCGAAGCTGCACAGCTATCGCGACCTGCCTGTGCGGCTCGCGGAGCTCGGAACGGTGTATCGTTACGAACGCAGCGGCGTGTTGCACGGCTTGCTCCGCGTGCGCGGCTTCACTCAGGACGATGCCCACATTTTCTGCACGCCCTCGCAAATCGAAAAGGAAGTCGAGGATTGTATCGATTTCGCCTTTGCCGTTATGAAAAATTTCGGCTTCGAGAAATTCGAAGTCGAGCTTTCCGATTGGGACGCTGCACATCCCGAAAATTACGCGGGCAAACCCGAGGACTGGAACCGCGCCACGGCTGCGCTGGCCGACACGATGAAACGGATGAACACACCGTACAAGAAAATGGAAGGCGAAGCAGCATTTTACGGACCAAAAATTGATATCAAGCTCATCGATGCCATTGGCCGCCCGTGGCAGCTCACCACCGTGCAATTCGATTTCAATTTGCCGGCGCGCTTCGGCCTGCAATATATCGCCGAAGACGGGGCGAAGCATCAGCCCCTGATGGTGCACCGCGCGCTGCTCGGGTCGGTTGAGCGCTTCTTCGGCATCCTGATCGAGCATTACGCGGGCGCATTTCCGCTGTGGCTTGCGCCGGTGCAGATTGAAATCTGCCCGGTCAGCGAAAAAGTGGCGGACTACGCTAGGCACGTCACCCAGACGCTCCAGCGTCATGGCCTGCGGGTGCATCTCGACGACCGCAACGAGAAGTTGCCCGCAAAAATCCGCGACGCGCAGCTGCAGAAGATTCCTTTTATGTTCGTCGTGGGGGCCAAAGAAGCCGAAGCCGGTACGGTTTCCGTGCGTCATCGCAGCAAAGGCGATCTCGGCCCCAAGCCGCTGGCGGAAATTGTCGAGACACTGCAAAAGGAAGTTGAATCCAGGTCGGCCCATTAATTCTTCGATTAGGAGGCGCATCATGCCGAAGTTTCTCATCGAGCGGGAAATTCCCGGAGCGGGTAAGCTCACTCCGGCGGAGTTGCAGGGCATTTCGCAAAAGTCTTGCGGCGTGCTGCGCACCATGCCCCAGGTGCAATGGGTGGAGAGCTATGTTACCGACGATAAAGTCTACTGTGTTTATATTGCACCCAACGAGCAGGCTGTGCGCGACCATGCGAGCAAGGGCGGCTTCCCCGCGAATCGCATCTCCGCCATCCGCCGCATGATCGATCCGAGCACCGCAGAAGCCTGAGAATCTGCGAAAGGTCAATGACTCTATCGAGGCGGTTGTTTCTGGCGGTGACGGGAGGCGCGCTGGTCGCGCCGACTATCTCCTTGGCTGCAAGTGAAGTGCCCGAGTTGCTCGACCACATACTCCTCGGCTGCAATGATTTGCGGCGTGGCATTGACTTCGTCGAACAGCACACTGGTGTCCGCGCCGTGTTCGGAGGCGCGCACCCAGGGCGCGGGACGCGCAATGCCTTGCTCTCGCTCGGAGAGCGGCGCTACCTGGAAATCATTGCGCCCGATCCAGACCAACCGGATGTCAAGGATGCACTCCCTCTTCATCTCAGGAAACTTTCGGATCCGCAGATTGTTGGCTGGGCCGCTCACCCCGGCGACCTAAGCTCCCTCGCCGAGAAGCTTCGTAATGCCGGCGTAGCCTTCGAAGGCCCTTCGCCCGGCTCGCGCAAGCGTCCCGACGGCCGCGTCCTCCAATGGCAAACCCTCACGCTGAAAGACAATCCCTCCCGGCTGCTGCCGTTCTTTATCGAATGGAGCGCCGATTCCCTCCATCCTTCGGCTGATGCCCCTGGGGGCTGCCGCTTGATTGGTTTTGAGGCGGTGACTCTGGAACCGGACCATCTGGCAAAAACGGCCGCGCTGCTTTTACTGGACTTACCCATCGCGAAAGGCGCCAAGCCGCAACTGCGCGCCACCATCGCCGGCCCGAAAGGCAGCCTTTCTGCGGTCAGCTAACTCTTCCGTAGCGGGGTTTCCCTCTTGCCGGATGAACCTTTTCGCATGCTATACTTTGAAGCCCGTCCCCTGGCGTTTTTCCGCCGTGGGGGTTGGGTTAGGGTGTTGGCCCCGGCTCGGCTGGGGCTACGAACGAGTGGTGAATCGGGGCCGTCCCCGCGAGATCGGGAAAACAGACGCCTCACGGTTGGTAAGGGGGAAATATCGCAGAACGCAGCTTCCGGCAGACCGACCGAGTCCGCGTCAACGAGCGGATTCGGGCCCGCGAAATCCGGGTGATCGATGAAGAAGGCGCGCAGCTTGGCGTCATGCAGCCGTTTGAAGCCGTGAAGATGGCGCGCGAGCGGGGGCTGGACCTGGTGGAAATCTCGCCTACGGCAGACCCGCCGGTCTGCAAGATCACCGACTACGGCAAATATCTCTACCAGTTGAACAAGAAAGCACACGAGCAGCGCAAGAGCAGCCGCGGCTCGCAGTTAAAAGAGGTGAAGTTCCGGCCGGCGACCGCGGAGCACGATTATCAGGTTCGCAAAAACCAGATCATCAGGTTCCTCGGCGAGGGCCACAAAGTGCGCGCGATGATCTTCCATCGTGGGCGCGAAATGGCGCATCAGGAAGTTGGCCGCGCGAAAATGACGCGACTGCTGAATGAGATTGGCGAGTACGGGCAGATCGAGACCATGCCGCGCATGGAAGGCAACGTACTCGTGGCGCTGCTCGCTCCGAAAAAGGGCGCGCCCGCAGCAAAGCCGGCGGCGCAGCAATCGGCGCCCCAGAGCGGCGTGTCGCAGTAGCAGCGATTTTAGCAGGAAAAGTTTCTGCTCTGCGCCTGTAAGGGCGGCGCGTTGAGCACAGAAGAGGATCGGACAATGCCACGGAACAAGTCGAAGCCGAAAATGAAGCTGAAGACACATCGCGGCGCGGCCAAGCGCTTCAAGGTGACCGCGACGGGCAAAATTGTGCGCATGCATTCCGGCAAGCGGCACTTCACGGGGACGAAGGCTCAAGGCAGGATGCGAAAGCTTAAGAAGCTTACGCTCGTGAATCCCGCGGACGTGGCCAGCGTGAGGCAGCTGCTTCCTTACGCCTAGACGATTTTGTTGTCATAGCTGTTGATGCATCTTCATGGGGCGCAAGCCCCGTGACGCCGAGCCAGGCAGCGCTTCACGGGTGCCTGCCGGCCGGCGAGCTGCGAACCGCAAGGTTTGCGGCATGTGGCGGCGGATTTCTTCCGCCATCTTCTGAGCGCCGGAAACGGTTGCTCGGACGAATGACCGCTTGCATGGGGTCGCCACAAATACCCAACCGGAGACAAACCCGTTGCGCCACGCGTGTTTTCCCGCGCGTTGGAGCATCCCGTTTGTCTCCCACATTGAAGGAGAAACCTCCATGGCACGCGTAAAACGCGGCACCAAGCGCCGTGCACGGCGCAAGAAGTACCTCAAGAGGACGAAAGGCTTTTTCCTCACGAAGAGCAAGCTTTACCAATCGGCGCAGGAAGCGGCGAACCGGGCGGACCGCTATGCCTTCCGCGACCGCCGCGCGAAGAAGCGGCAGTACCGCCGGTTGTGGATTCAGCGCATCGGCGCGGCCGCGCGTCAAAATGGCTTAACCTACGGTCAGTTGATTCACGGGCTGAAGGCCGCGGGCATTGTGCTGGATCGAAAGGTGCTGGCCGATATCGCGGTGAAAGACGCCGCGGCGTTTACGCAGCTCGCGGAAAAGGCCAAGGCAGCCGCCCCGCCGCTAACCAAGAAAGCCTAGCTTCCATGCTCGCAACGCCGGCATCTGCCGGTGTATTGCCCCGTAGGGGGCACGAACCATGGTGCCTCTCCAATGGAGTTTATACTGGCGCTCATGAATTCCGTCGAAGACAAAACCGGAAAAACCCTCGCTGAGCTCGGCGTCTCGCGCCCGGAGGGAGTCTCTTCGCTCTTCGCTGAGATCCGCCAACGCTTTGACGCGGAATCTAGCGCGGCGCAGGATGAAAGCACTTGGAAAGAGTTCCGGGATGCGTGGCTCGGCCGCAAATCGGGCGTACTCACGCGAGTCACGGACAACTGGTTGAAGCCGGCAACACCGGAACTCAAACGTGTGGTTGGTCAAGAACTGAACGCACTGCGCGCGCATGTAGAAACGAAAATCGAAGAACGCCGCACGGCTATAGAGGCAGGCGCCGAAGAAGCCTCTCTCGCCAAAGAGGGCGTTGACCTCTCCCTACCCGGGGTCATCCGCCCGGTTGGGTCGCATCACTTGATCCGCCAGGTCCTCCAGGAGGTGGAGGATATTTTTTTCTCCATCGGTTTCTCCGTCGTAGAAGGTCCGGAAATCGAAACGCTGTATTACAACTTTGAAGCGCTCAACATTCCCGAATTCCATCCTGTCCGCGACGACATGGACACCTTTTATTTGGAACTGCCGAAGGGCGCGCCGGAGCCTCTGCTTCTCCGCACGCACACTTCGCCCATGCAGATTCGTACCATGGAGAAGCGCCGGCCGCCCGTCCGCGTGATTGTCCCGGGCAAGGTCTATCGCCGCGACAATCCCGACGCCACGCACTCTTTCATTTTCCATCAGGTGGAAGGCCTGGCCGTTGATACGGACATTACGTTTTGCGATTTTACGGGAACCATCGAGTATTTCGTGAAGCAATTCTTCGGCCCGGGCGTGAAGACTCGCTTTCGCCCGAGCTATTTTCCCTTCACCGAGCCTTCGGTGGAGTTCGATGTCTCCTGCATTTTCTGCGGAGGGAGTGGCACGGCCGCCAGCGGTGGAAATTGCTCGAAGTGCAAGGGCGCGGGCTGGATCGAGCTTTTCGGCGCGGGCATGGTGGACCCCGCCGTGTACGGCTTCGTGAACTACGACGCGAAAAAAGTCAGCGGCTTCGCGTTTGGCATGGGCATCGATCGGCTGGCCATGTTGAAATACGGCATTGACGACATGCAAGTATTTTTTCAGAACGACGCGCGTTTCCTGCGTCAGTTTCCATGAGCGCGAGTCCCGAGCCATGACTTTCACGGATTCCAAAGAGCGGTTTTCGAATCGTGCTGCCGATTATTTGCGCTACCGGCCGAGCTATCCCGCGGCGGTGATGGATCTGGTGCGTGCCGAGTGCGGCCTTCGGCCCGGGCACGTGGTCGCGGACGTCGGCTCGGGTACGGGTCTTCTGGGCGAGCTTTTTCTGAAAAATGGCAACCGCGTTTACGGCGTGGAACCCAACGAAGCGATGCGGCAAGCGGGTGAGGAGTATCTCGCTTCCTTCGACGGCTTCACGAGCGTGAACGGATCGGCGGAAGCCACCACGTTGGACGATGCCAGCGTGGATTTCGTCGCGGCGGGACAAGCCTTTCACTGGTTTGAGCCCAGCGCGACGCGGAGCGAGTTTGCCCGCATTTTGAAACCCAGCGGCTGGGTTGTGGTGATCTGGAACGAGCGGCTCACGGACACGACTCCATTTCTGCGCGATTATGAAGCGCTCCTGCGAGAGTTTGGCACGGACTATGCGCGCGTGAGGGAAAGTTATCCGCGTCCCGAGCATATGCGCAATTTTTTCGGCGGCGATGTATACCGCGAAGACGATCTCCCAAACACGCAGGATTTCGATTTCGAAGGACTTTCGGGACGCACGCGCAGCAGTTCCTACATGCCGGCGGCGGATCACCCGAAATTTGCGCCCATGATGGCGGCGTTGGAGGCGATCTTCCGCAAGCATGCGGAGGACGGCCGCGTGCGAATGGAGTATTTGACGCGCCTCTATTTCGGGCGCCTGGATTCGCATAGGGATCAGTCATGAAAGTCGTCTACAACTGGCTGAAGGATTTCGTTGCCGTGACCGCGCCTGCGGAAGAACTGGCGTCGCAACTCGCGCTTTCCGGCACAAACATCGGCGGCCTGGAGAATGGCCCTCACGGCCCGGTGATTGATGCCGAAGTCTCTTCCAATCGTCCCGATTGCCTCGGGCATTACGGAATCGCGCGCGAGGTGAGCGCGATTTATAAGCTGCCGCTGAAATCAGCCGTGCCAAAGCCTGCGGAAAGTTCCGCGAAAGTCAGCGACGCCTTGCGTGTGGAGATTCAAGCCCCGGAACTCTGTGGCCGCTTCACTGCGCGCGTGATTCGCGGCGTGAAAATCCAGCCGTCGCCCAAGTGGCTGAAGGACCGCCTGGAAACCTCGGGCGTAGCCAGCATCAACAACGTCGTGGACGTGACGAACTACGTCATGCTCGAACTAGGCCACGCGCTGCACGCGTTTGATTACGACAAAGTGCGGGATCACTGCATCATCGTGCGGCGCGCCAAGCCTGGTGAAAAAATGAGAACGCTCGACGGCATCGAGCGCACTCTCGATCCGGGCATATGCATGATCAGTGATGGCGACGGATCGCGCTCGGTGGGCATCGGCGGCGTCATGGGCGGCGCGGAAACAGAAATTTCCTTTTCCACAAAAAATGTTTTGATTGAGTGCGCGTGGTTCGAACCGATCGCGATTCGACGCGCCGCGCGTTTTCTGAAGTTGCACACGGAGGCTTCCACGCGCTTTGGCCGCGGCGCCGATCCGGAAATGGCGGAATTGGCCTCACGGCGCTGCGCGGAATTGATTTTGCAAATTGCCGGCGGCGAATTGCTCGCCGGCGTTGTCGATGTTTATCCTGGCAAGCGCGCGCCAAAGAAAATCCCATTGACGCGCTCAGAAATATTGCGCGTGATGGGCGCGGATATTCCCGACAGGGAAATCGAAACGATCCTCACGGTCCTGGGCTTTGCGCCCAAGCGCGTGGATGAAAGCCTGGGAGCAGCCAACTCCCTTCTAGCGGCGTGGCAATGCAAGCAGCCCTCTTGGCGCGCGGAAGTCGAACGCGAGATTGACCTCATCGAAGAAGTTGCTCGCGTCTACGGCCTGGACAAATTTCCGCCGCGGCTTCCTGCCGCGCGGCAAGGTGCGGCACGCTTGCCGCATTACGAAGCGGAATCTCGTGTGCGTGAGCTGCTGATCGGACTTGGCTACCGTGAGATCGTGACCATTCCGCACGTGGCCGAGGAGCGCGACGCCCTCTTCCGTCCTGCGGATGCTGCACCCGCCCGGCTTGCGAATCCCTTGTCGGAAGAAGCGAACGTGCTGCGCTCGACTGGCGTTGTCACGATGGCCGCGGCTCTGGAGTGGAACGTGAACCGTGGCCAGCGCAACGTTCGCCTCTTTGAGATTGGGCGTCAGTATCGCCTTGACGGAAGCAAGGCCGTTGAGACGCCCGTCTTGACAATGGGCGCCACCGGCGAAGCCCGCGAAAAAGGTTTGTACGACGCGGCGCGGGATTACGCGTTCGCCGATTTGAAAGGCGATCTCGATTCCATCGGCGCTCTTGCAGGTGGTCTGTGCTGGGCCGATTCCTCCTCAGCCGCCAAGAACGAAAAGGGCAGCGCAGCGTGGCTGCATGTCGCGCGCCAGGGACAGCTCTTTCTCGGAAAGGAAAACATCGGCGTGGCGGGACAGCTCGCGCGCCGCGTCGCCGAAAAGCTCAAACTGCGCCAGGACGTTTTCCTCGCGGAACTGCGTCTCGATCCCCTGTACACCACTGTTCGCGCCGCGAGAGATTCGCGGCGCTACGATCCGGTGCCGCGGTTCCCCGCCGTGGAGCGAGATTTTTCTTTGCTGCTGGCCGATGGCACGCGTTTCTCGGAGGTGAGCGAAGCAATTCGTGCGCTGAAGATTCCCGAAATCGCATCCGTCGAAGCAACCGATCTATTCCGCGGGAAAAACGTGCCCGCGGGAAAATATTCTTTGCTCGTGCGCGTAACATTTCAGAGCCGTGAAACCACGCTCACCGATGCGCAGATCAACGATTTTTCCGCAAGAATTATCGCCACCCTCGAAAAAAAACTCGGCGCGCAGCTCCGCGCGAGCTAGACGTCCCTTCACCAGGACCGCAGCTCCTGCAAACGTGACATGTCGTGCTCCTCTGAATGTGCTATCTTGGCGCAAGTCCCACGGGGAACACGACCATGAGCGGACCGGTAAGGGTAGAAATCTTTGGGCAAATGTATGCCATCCGGGGAGAGTTGGACGAAGCGTACGTCCAGAAGCTGGCTGCCTATGTGGATGAAAAGATGCGCGCGATCGCCGATGCGACGGCGACAGTGGATACGCAGAAGCTCGCGGTGCTGGCGGCGCTGGCGATTGCAGACGAGCTCCATAACACGCAGAAAGAACGCGGCGATAAGGAAGAATTGTTACGCGAACAAGCTGAGCGCTGCCTGACGCTTGTGGAACGCGCGTTGAAACAAACCGCATAAGTCAGCTGCCAGCTCCTCGATCTGAATTTTAGCTGCGGAATATGGAAGAACGCAGGCAATTCCTTCTTCGCGAGTCCACTGAAAACTAATCATTTATTCCTGCCGCTCCGTCATTGAGACCACTTCGTGGGCGTTCGCTCCCAGCGGTGTTTGCGCAGTTCAGCGCGGAGGGCCCCGTCCAGCGGGCCACGATCGCCAGCGGCGATATTGGCTTCGACGTGGCGGCGCTTGCGCATGCCGGGAATAATGGTGCTGACATCTTTGTTGTTGAGAATGAAACGCAGCGCCATCTCCGGCATGGTGAGGCCGTCGCGAAGAAGCGGCTTGAGCGCTTCGGCGTGAGCGACGCTGGCCTTCAAATTTTCCGCCACAAAATAAGTATTGCGCCAGTCGCCCTTCGGCCATTTGCTATCGAGCGTGAGCGTGCCGGTAAGCGTGCCTTCATCGAACGGGACGCGCGCAATTACCGCGACGTCTTTTTCGCGGCACGCCGGGAACAGCTCGTCCTCTGGATTCTGATCGAAGATGTTATAAATAACCTGGACCGCGTCGACGACGCCATCGCGCACGGCGCGAATGCCGTTCCAGGGTTCCCAGCGGTTGATGCTGATGCCCACGGCGCGAACTTTGCCGCTCTTGCGAAGTTTTTCGATGGCACGTGGAAGACGCACATCGTCGAGCCAACCGTCTTCCCAGGTATGAAACTGGATGAGGTCGAGCGTTTCCACGCCGATATTTTTCAGGCTCTTGTTAACGTATTCTTCGATGTAATCCGGCGGGTAGGATTCGTCGAGCGAAAATTCGCGGCGGCTGGGCCAGCACCGGTTTTTCGGCGGAATCTTCGTCGCGGTGTAAAGCGTTTTACCGGGATTGGCGCGCAGGATTTTCCCCAGTAACTGCTCGCTGTGGCCATTGCCGTAGGCCCAAGCGGTGTCAAAAAAATTGCAGCCGAGATCAATCGAACGCTGAAGCGAATCGAGAGATTCCGTGTCTTGCGAGCCGGTCCATCCGGCTATGCCCCACATTCCGTAGCCAATTTCACTTACATTCCAGCCGCTGCGGCCAAAACGACGATAATTCATTGAAGGAAGGCTCCTTGGTCCGAGCCGCTTATTATACGCGGGTGTTGCAAAGCCGCACTCTCTGAGGGTTGCTCAATAATGCCACCGCTAATGCTACCGCTGCATGACACGGGGCGCGGTGCTCCAGCCTGTCACGGTGCTTGCAGACCGACCCCGCACAGAATAGACTCACGGCCGGATTCTATCGCGCTTCGACTCGAAACAATTCTCTTTGGGAGGTGAGCCGTGAATCGCCGAATCAGCTTGCTGTTTGTTACGCTGCTCTTTGCGGGGATGTACACCGTCCACAGCGCATTTTCACAACCGCCGCAGGCCGCGCGGCGTGCCATTAATCTCTCCGACGATAACCCCCAACTGCCGTTCAGTGGCGCGATCCTCGCCGGAAATACTCTTTACCTTTCCGGCCGGATCGGAATCGATCCCAAAACCGGCACGGCTCCTTCGGACATTGAAGTGGAACTCAAGCTTCTGCTCGACCGTGTGAAAGCTACGCTCGCTCAGGCGGGGATGAGCATGGATGACCTTGTGTACGTACAGATCGCCTGCACCGATCTCTCACTCTATGACAAATTCAACGCTGCCTACCGGAGCTACTTCACGACGAAGGACCTGCCAGCGCGCGAATTCATCGGCGCTGGGTCGCTCCTGCGCGGCGGGCATTTTGAGCTGCAGGCGATCGCAATCCGGAAATAGACCGGAGTCAGAGAAAGCCGAAGCAAGAGAACCTGGCACCCGCCAAGATGTCGTAATCATAATTGAAATCAAAGCCTAAGTCAGGGAATTAGGCCATATATGGGCATTCAATAAAAGCTTAAATGTGAGCGTATGCCTATATATGGGCATATATTCGGCGTAAGGACAGCTTCGTGTCCAGGTAAAGTCTTTAGTATAAACACCTTACGAAAACTCGATTTCGGAATCCATTGGTGGTATTCGTGCATCCACTAGAGTCTAGCGGGGTGGTACTTATGTTGAGAATTACGACGGTCAAAAGGCGCCGCAGGGTCACCCTGAGTGTCGAAGGCAGGCTAGCGGGATCTTCAGTCGGAACGCTTGAGCAGTGCTGGCGAGAGCTGCTTGCCGCTTCAACCAACGAGAAGTTCAGCGTAAATCTTTGCGGGGTCAGCTTCATCGACGCGGCGGGAAAAGTCCTGCTGCAGGAGATCCATCGCCAGGGCGGGCAGCTCGTTGCCGAGGGGTGCCTTAACCAAGCCATTGTGCGTGAAATCCTGGCGAAGGAAAGCGGTCGGGACCGCGAGGCGAACGGTGGACGCGGGAAAGGTTCGCACATCATTTTTTATTTGGCGTTTTTCAGCCTGCTGTCGACCGGAAGTGTGAGTCGCGCGCAAGGGACGCCAAAACCCAGCCCATTGCCTGCAAATGCGCCGGGACAAGTATTGCGGCTCACGCTGGACCAGGGGGGACGATGAGCATCGAGATCGAAGTCGGACTGGAAAACGCGGCGAAAGTAAAGCCAGCCGTGGACTTCCCTCTTGAGGAGGAAACTCCAAAGGCATCGCTGAATTCGAAAGTCCGGCGGCTCGTTCTGCTTGGTGGACCGGTGCTGGTCGCGGCGGTGGCGGGCCTTTTCTTCTACTTCCACAACCGTGAAACCACAGATGACGCCCAGGTCGACGGACACATTACGCCGGTAGCGTCGAAAATTTACGGGCGCGTCGCGGAAGTGCTGGTGCAGGACAACGAGCAAGTGAAAGCCGGGCAAGTGCTGGTGAAGATTGATCCGCGGGACTATCAAGCAAGCCTCGATCAGGCAAAAGCGGCGCTGGCGCTGGCTGAAAGCGAAGCGCAATCCGCGGGGGTGGATGTTCCGCGCACGCGAGAAAACGTGGCGAGTGGCACGTCCAGCGCGGATGCCCAGCAAGCCGCGGCGGAAGCCGATCTGGAGCGCGCGCAAGCGACGTATGACCAGGCCCGAACGGCTGACCTGGCGTGGGCGCGGGCAAACGTGGATAAGAGCCGGGCCAACGCTCAGCTTGCGCAAGCCGATCTGGCGCGATACACGCCGCTGTTGGCAAAGGGCGAAATTTCGAAACAACAGTATGACGCGGCGAAGGCAAACGCGGACGCCACGGCGAGCGCGCTGAAAGCCGATCAGGAAAAATTGGCGCAAGCCGAGCGCAGCGTGGACATTACAAGAGCGCAATTGAACGCAGCGAAGGCGCGGATCGATCAGGCACGCGCGACGGTCAGTTCGGCGCACGCGGAGGTGATGCAGGTGAAGATGCGCTCCGCGGACGCGCAAGCAAAGCTCGCGAAAGTGCAGCAGGCTCATGCGGCGCTGGAAGCGGCGCAGCTCAATCTGAGCTATACGGAAATTGTCGCGCCGGTGGCCGGCGTGTCCACGCACAAGCAGGTAGAGGCCGGACAGATCGTGCAGGCCGGACAAGGCTTGCTGGTGGTCGTGCCCCTGCAGGACGTGTGGGTCACGGCGAATTTCAAGGAAACCCAATTGAAAAACATGAAGCCTGGACAGAAAGCGGAAGTCAAGGTGGACACGTACGGGATGACGTTTCCCGGACACGTGGACTCGATCGCCGGAGCAACCGGCGCGGTGCTGAGCCTTCTGCCGCCGGAAAACGCAACGGGCAATTACGTGAAAGTGGTGCAGCGCATTCCCGTGAAGATCGTGCTGGATCCGATTCCTCCGGAGAAAGCGATCCTCCGGCCGGGGATGAACGTGGATGCGACAGTGGTGACCAACTGAGTCTTGCTAGAAAGCAGGGAGCAGCGCGAAATAAGCGCGTGTGGTGAAGCGTAGTACGAATCACAGGGAAGAGATAAAAAAGAAAGCGTCATGGGGAACAGGATCTTAGCCAAGCTGCGGATGCCGGACGGGACGATCAACCCCTGGGTGATCGCGGTCACCGTAACCCTCGCGACGTTTATGGAAGTGCTGGACACCTCCATTGCCAACGTGGCGTTGCCGCACATTGCCGGGAATTTGTCGGCGGGCGCGGATGAATCCACCTGGGTGCTGACGTCGTACCTGGTGTCAAACGCCATCGTGCTGCCGCTTTCCGGTTGGTTCTCCGGTCTAATCGGGCGAAAGCGTTTTTACATGTCGTGCGTAGCGCTGTTTACGGTTAGCTCATTCCTCTGCGGCCTGGCGCCGAGCCTTGGCGTCCTGGTGCTCTTCCGCATTCTGCAAGGCGTTGGCGGAGGCGGATTGCAACCGAGCGAGCAGGCCATCCTGAATGACACCTTTTCACTCGAGAAGCGTGGCATGGCGTTTGCAGTGTACGGAGTAGCGGTCGTAGTGGCTCCCACCATTGGCCCGTGGCTGGGCGGCTGGATCACGGACAATTTTTCCTGGAGATGGATTTTTTACATCAACGTGCCGGTGGGGATCATTTCGCTGCTGTTGACCTCGCTGCTCATCAAGGATCCGCCGTACATGAAGCGCGCGAGCCTGAAGAGCGGCTTCCGCATCGACTACATCGGCATCGGGCTGATCAGTCTTGGCCTGGGCAGCATGCAGATTATTTTAGACAAGGGGCAGCGCGAAGATTGGCTATCGTCCGGTTTCATTCGCATCTTCTTCGTGTTGATGATCATCGGCATTGTGGCGGGAATCATCTGGGAGCTGCGCGAAAAGGAACCGGTCGTCGATCTGCGGATGTTGAAGGAGCGCAATTTCGCGATCTCCACGCTGGCGATGTTTTTCCTCGGCTTCGTGATGTATTCGAGCACGGTGCTGATCCCGCAATTATTGCAGCAGTTGATGGGTTACACGGCAGAGCTTGCGGGGCTGGCGTTGTCCCCGGGCGGAGCGGTGATCATGTGCATGATGCCGGTGGTGGGGGTCCTCGTGTCGAGAGTGGATACGCGCATCCTGATCAGCTTCGGCTGCATAGTGTCCGCTTTGGCTCTTTTTGTGATGGCGGGCTGGAATCTTGGCCTGGATTTCGGCCACGCCGTGCGCGCGCGCATGCTGCAGACCTTCGGGCTGGCGTTTTTGTTTATCCCCATCAACGTCGCGGCGTTCGCCTATGTACCGAAAGAAAAGACCAACATGGGGACGGGCATCATCAATCTGGCGCGCAACGTCGGAGCGAGTGTGGGGATTGCAACAGTGACGGCGATGCTTGCGCGGCGCACCCAGTTTCATCAGACGCGTCTGATCGATCACGTCAGTAACATGAGCTCCGCGGTGCGCACGATGACGAATAGCACGACGCTGCGTCTAATATCGCGTGGCTCGAATGCCACCGTGGCGGCCACGCAGTCGCACGGCATGATCTACAACATGGTGCAGCGCCAGGCCGCCATGCTCGCTTTTCTGGACAATTTCAAGTTTCTCGGCATCGCCTTTCTCGCGGTGATTCCCGCTTTGCTGCTGATGAGGAAGCCCAGGGTGCCGGCCGGAGGAGTGCCGGCGCACTGACCGCTGAATATTTTCCGCGGCAGAAACGCGCCAAGAGAGTTTCGAAGTCAAGGGGGGCTAACGATGGCAACACAAGCTGCAGTGGCAACACAAGTGGCAACGGCAACACAGTGGAGTGAAGAGAGGCTGATTCGCGCCGGCCAGCAGGGCGACCAGCAAGCGGTGGAAACTCTTTTCCGCCGCTACCAGCGCCAACTCTTCCAGACGGCGCTGCGCGTCCTCGGCAATCCAGAGGATGCCGAAGACGCTCTGCAGGATGGACTGCTTTCAGCGTATCGCAACCTGCGGCGATTCGAAGGGCGCTCGCAGTTTTCGACTTGGCTGACACGCATCGTCATCAATGCAGCGCTTATGCGCCGGCGCAGAGCCAAGGCGCGGCCGGCGGTATCGCTCGATGAAGCGCCGCGCGAGGAAGAGCTGGCCGCATCGGAGCGTTTCGCCGATGATGGCCCGAATCCGGAGCAGGTTTTCGCCGGTACGGAGCTGCGCGAGATGATCAGCGAAAATCTCGATGAGCTCTCGCCACTTCTGCGCACGGCATTCGTCTTGCGCGAGGTGGAGGGCTACTCCACCGGGGAAGCGGCGAAGAAACTCGGCGTTACAGAAAACACACTGAAAGCGCGGCTATGGCGCGCGCGTCATCAATTGGCGGAGCGGCTTGGGCGCCGTCTGCGCCGCATCCAGGATGATGTCACCGGGCGCAGCCCCAAATCTGCCGGAATGATGGGCGAAGAGGCCTGCAGCTACTGCTGAGAAATGCCGCTTCAGAGGAAAACGAGCTTGATGGTTCGTGCCCTCACGACAGAATAACTACCAAAGAGGCCGGCGGAGACGCCCGCCTCTTACATTTCGGACGAGATCATTTCCCTTTCTTCAGGAAATTCGCTGATTGGTTTCGCGAGGCGCTTTGCGCAGCGGCGTACAAGCCGAGCACGCGAAGTTCGCTAGTAGCTTTGCGGACGCCTTCTAGCGCCGCCTCGAGGCGGCCGGGCACCTCCGCTTCAACATCCAGGAAAAACTGGTACTCCCAGGGGCGGCCGTGGATGGGCCGGCTTTCAATCTTGAGCATATTCACTTCGTGCCGGGCGAAGGGCTCGAGCGCCGCAAGCAGCGATCCGGGCCGATGCGCCAGCCGCATGGCGATGGACATTTTTCGCGCGCCGGGACTAGATGCGGCGGCCGCTTCCTCGGCGCGAACCAGTAGCACGAAGCGGGTGAAGTTTTCCGCATTGTCCTGAATGCTCTCGGCGAGTATCACGCCACGGTAGTGCTCGGCCGCACGGCGGCCGGCAATCGCCGCACGACTCTTGTCGCCGAGCGCGAGTACTTCCCGCACGCTGCCGGCGGTATCCTCGGCGGGAACGCGCTTCCATTGGGGATGCGCGGCGAAAAAGCGCTCACACTGCGCGAGCGCCATCGGATGCGACGCCACGGAGCGGATGCCGGCAAGCGAAGCGCCGTGCGAGGCAATGAGGTGCAGTTCGATGGGTAAGACGGTCTCCGCAACGATCGAGAGTTGGCTCTCGAGGAGCAGATCGAACACGCGCACGACCGAACCCGCAAGTGAATTTTCGACCGGCACCAACAGCGCGTCAGCGGCGCCTTCGGCGATAGCGCGGAACGTGGCATCGAACGTAAGTCGCGGGACCGGCGTGATCTTCTCTCCGAGAAACTGGATAGCGGCCGCTTCGCTGAAGGCTCCCGGCTCGCCCTGAAAGGCCACCCGCGCTTTCTGCAGTAACAGGCCCATGCACGCCTCCCCGTGAAATGCCGACCCTTCAGCAATTCGACTTCTTGACGAGTCCAGAGTATCAAGTATGATTCGCGCAGCGCATTAGAGCGGTCGCTTTCACTAATAGTATGCGTTGGAGTCCAAGTTGAGCTATGTAGAAAAGAATCTCATTGCGGGAGAGAAGCTGCTCTATCAGACGCGGCATCATTGGATCGTCTTGCTCGGGCCAGTCCTGCTGAGTTTGTTCCTTGGCGTCTCGGGGCTGGGGCTCCTCGGGGAATCCATTGCAAGTATGGCCGGGAAGAGCCAGGCTTCCGGGAGCACGGGCACGAATGCGGGAGGACTAGGAATCATCGGGCTGATTCTGCTGGTGGCTGCGGCGGGCACGTTGGCGTACGGCGTTGCCAAACGCAACGCCACGGAAATGGCCGTAACCAACAAACGCGTGCTGATCAAGACAGGCTTGGCGAGCCGCAGGACGCTCGACATAATGCTGTCCAGGGTGGAAAGCATCGGCGTCGAAGAGACGGTCATCGGCCGGTTGCTGTCCTTTGGAACCGTCGTCGTCCGCGGAACTGGCGGCACGCCCGAAGCGTTCGTAATGATCGATCATCCCCAGGAATTTCGGCGGGCCGTTCAGGAGCAAACCGGGCGGGAGTAGATAGGCACTCATTGAGAAGAAGACGCGCTATACTAGGTGCCCATGGAAGCGAAGAGAGCCGTGGTCGCGCGGCCTGAGCCCAGCGAATACGCGGCCCACTACGAAAAGTACATTGCGCTGGTCCCTGGAAACGACGTTCTCGGCGCTCTCGAAGCGCAGCGGCTGCAAATGATCCAGCTTTTCGCCGCGCGCAGCGAGCGCGACGGCAATTTCCGCTACGCTCCGGACAAATGGACGGTAAAAGAAGTCCTTGGCCACGTGAGCGACACGGAACGCATCTTCGCGTACCGGGCCATGCGAATCGCGCGCGCCGACAAGACGCCGATCGAAGGCTTCGAGCAGGACGATTACGTTCAAAACGGCGCATTTAATGAACGCCGCCTCGCCGATCTGGCGGAGGAGTTCGCGCACGTGCGCAGCGCGAGTATCACTCTGCTGCGCGGGCTCGCGAGAGACGCCTGGCTCCGCCGCGGCGTTGCCAACAAGAACGAAGTGACGGTGCGCGCGCTGGCCTTCGTCATCGCCGGACACGAATTGCATCACCGGCGCATTCTCGAGGAGCGCTATTTCCCCGCCATTCCCCGCGCGTAAAGTGAGCCTGTTGCCGCTACCGGATTTGCGTACCCTCCAGCAGGTGGATTCCTGCCGCCAAAGAAAAGAGATGACCGTGGAAGAGGGCTTTCCGCGGGCGAGGAATTCTCCTTCTTGGCGTCCTCGAGAATGGCTTACTCGTGAAGTTGCTAGGGCCTCGGGCGGCTGTTAAAATCTAGTTTTTGCCGGGTCGCAGCCGGCTCAGCAAATGTGCGGCCGCGTAGCGTCCGGCCCCAAAATGCCGCACCCCTGAAAAGCGCCTGTCTGTTTTTGGCCCCTGCGGAAGGGAGAATACGAGTGGCAAAGTACGACGTGGCGATTATCGGGAGCGGTCCGGGGGGTTATGTCGCCGCCATCCGCGCGGGCGAGCTGGGATTGAAAACCATCGTTGTGGAAAAGGATCCGTTCCTGGGCGGAACGTGTCTCCATGTCGGATGCATTCCCACCAAGGTTCTTTTGTATCACGCCGAGATTTACGATCACTTTAAGAATGCCGAGGAGCTGGGTTTTGAAGTCAACGGGCTGAAGATCAACTGGGGGAACATCCTGGCGCGCAAAGACAAAGTTGTCAAAAAGCACGCAAAGGGAATCGAGTTCCTTTTTAAGAAAAACAAAGTGGAGTGGGTGCAGGGCTGGGGGCGATACGAAGGCCCTGGCAAGATAAGTGTCGAAAAAGACGGCAAGAAAACTGCCATTGAAGCGTCGAACGTCTTGATGGTGAGCGGTTCGGAGGCCAAGTCGCTCCCAGGGATCGAGCCGGACCACAAGACGATCCTCACCAACCGGTCCATCATCGAGCTTCCGGAAATTCCGAAAACTTTGGTTGTTGTCGGTGCCGGTGCCGTCGGCGTGGAATTTGCGTCGATTTACAATTCGTTTGGCACGCAGGTGACGATTTTGGAGGCGTTGCCGCGCGTCGCGCCCGTGGAAGACGAAGAAATCTCCGCCGAGCTTGCCAAAGCCTTCCAGAAAAAAGGCATCCAGATTTTCACAGGCTGCACTGTCGATGCGGTGAAAAAGGACGCGAAGGGCGTCACTGTCAGCTTTAAGGATAAAGACGGCGAGGCGCAAACATTGCAAGCGGAGAAGCTCCTGCTCGCCGTGGGCCGCAAACCGCTAACGGAGAATTGCGGCCTGGAGAAGTCGAAAGCCAGGGTAGAGCGCGGTTTCGTGTACGCGGGGCCGTACATGGAAACGGACGAAAAGGGCTTGTATGCGGTCGGCGACATCGTCGCGGGATTGCCGCAGTTGGCGCACGCCGCGATGATGGAAGGGATCGCGGCCGTCACGCACATTGCGGGCAAGCCGGCACCGCGCATCGTCAAAACTCGCATTCCTAACGCCACCTATTGCGAGCCGCAGATCGGATCGATTGGCTTGACGGAAAAGCAGGCGCGGGATGCGGGCTATGCCGTGAAGACAGGCAAGTTCCCATTCGTGGGAAACAGCAAGGCGACCATCCTGGGCAATCACAACGGGTTCATCAAGGTAGTTTCCGACGAAAAGTACAGCGAAGTGCTGGGAATCCACATCATCGGACCGCTGGCGACCGAGATTCTCTCCGAAGCGGCTGCGGTGCTGCACCTCGAAGGCACCATCGACGACATGATGAGCATGATGCACGCCCATCCAACGGTATGGGAAGGGATGGGCGATGCGTTCGCCTCGGTGCGGGGATTGCAGATCAATGTGTAAGCTTCTTCGCGGGGGCAAGTTTTGAAGAGTTGCCTGATCGTCGAACTTGGCCTAATGGGGTACGGCGACGCCTGGGCGCTGCAAAAACGCCTTGTCGCGGCGCGCAAGGCAAATGCGATCGAGGACGTGCTGCTGCTCTGCGAGCACCCGCATGTCATTACTCTGGGCCGCAGCGGCAAGCGCGAGCATTTGCTGGCGTCGGAACACGTTCTGAAGCAAAAGGGGGTAGAGCTTCACGCCACCGACCGCGGCGGGGATATCACCTATCACGGACCAGGCCAGATCGTCGGCTATCCAATATTGAACCTCGGCGCAATCCGCCGCGATGTGGTCTGGTACGTGCGCATGCTGGAAGAGGCAATGATTCGGGCGACGGCGGAATTTGGAGTTTCCGCGGGGCGTATCGAGGGCAAAACGGGGATCTGGGTGCGCGCGGCCGCGACCGAGGAAAAACTGGCGGCCATTGGAGTGCACATCAGCCGCTGGGTGACCTCGCACGGCTTCGCCTACAACGTCTCGACCGACTTGCGGTTCTTCGATCTGATTGTTCCGTGCGGGATTGCGGATCGCAAGGCCACTTCGCTGGAAAAAATACTGGGGCGCAGCATCGAGCGCAAAGAAGTTGCCCTGCGGCTTGTAAAACACTTTGGGGAAGTTTTTGGTTTGGAGATGAAGCAGGCATCGCGGCAGGAGCTGCTCGAGAAGCTGGAACAAGCCGAGCGGCCGGTGGTCCTGTCGGCATAGGAATCTGGAGCAACGGATGAAGAAACAATTGACGCACCAGCAGCATCTGGACCTGTACTACTACATGCGGCTGAACCGCGCCGTCGAAGACACCATGGTGAAGCTCTTCCGCCAGAACAAGATTGTCGGCGGACTCTATTCGAGCCTGGGGCAGGAAGCGATTTCGGTGGGCACGGCCTACGCTCTGGAAAAAAAAGACTGGCTGGCGCCCATGATTCGCAACATCGGGGCCTTGCTGGTCAAGGGCGTGCCGCCGCGCGACATCTTCATGCAGCACATGGCCAAGTACGATTCGCCGACACAGGGCAAAGACGGCACCAGCCACTTTGGCGACCTGGAAAACCTGCACATTGTTTCACCGATTTCGATGCTTGGCGATCTGATTCCGGTGATGGCCGGCGTGGCCATCGCCGGCCGCTATCTGGGGCAGAAAATCGTGGCCATGACCTGGATCGGCGATGGCGGCAGCTCGACCGGCGTTTTTCATGAGGGACTGAATTTCGCGGCCACGCAAAAGGCGTCTTTCGTGCTGATCCTCGAAAATAATCTGTGGGCCTATTCCACCCCCGTGCGCCGGCAGGTGCCGATCGAAAATCTCGCCGACCGCGCGAAAGCCTACGGCATCGCGAGCTACGTTGTGGATGGAAACGATGTGGCGGAAGTGTATTCGACAGCCAAGGAAGCGGTCGACCGCGCGCGCGCCGGGGAAGGGCCAATTCTGATCGAAGCCAAGTCTTTCCGGCGGTTGGGCCATGCGCAACACGACCCGGCCGAGTACGTGCCAAAGGAAATGCGCGCGTACTGGGAAGCGCGCGATCCCATCGAGCGGCACGAAAAATTTCTCATGAGCGAAAAGCTCCTCGACGCGAACGGCAAGAAGGAAATCGAGGAGAAAATCAACACATTGCTCGCCAGAGAGCGGGAATTCGCGGAGAATTCTCCGATGCCGCCGCCGGAACTGGCCGAGCAAGGCGTCTACTGCACCGGCGACGAATGTCACAAGATCGCCGCGAAGTGGGAGCGGCCCCTCGCCGAGGTGACGCCGCCAAAATCCAGCGTCGAGCCTGTCTGGATGGTCGAGGGCTATGGCAAGGGTAAGGGCGCGGGCGGCGCGAACGCGCCGATTCATTTTGGAGACACGCCGGAGGACAAGGTTACGGATGAGAGCAAGCCCGCTTCTCGCGCAATGCCAAAAACCTCCGTGAAAAAACTGGCGAAGGCCGCCGCTCCCAAGCCGGCCGCCAGCCGAAAGGCCCGGAGGTAGCCGTGGCGGCAACGAATGGATCGCCGGTAACCTTTCTGGAAGCGATCAAGCAGGCGATGTTTGAAGAGATGGAGCGTGACCCGGCAGTGGTGCTGCTCGGGGAAGATGTCGGCGTCTATGGCGGAGCGTTCAAGACGAGCGAGGGCTTGCTGGAGCGCTTCGGCTGGGAGCGCGTGATTGACACGCCCATCAGCGAAAGCGCCATCATCGGCGCGGCTTGTGGAATGAGCTATCTCGGCCTGCGCCCGATTTGCGAGATGCAGTTCATCGATTTCATCGTCTGCGCGTTCAACCAGATCACCAATTTCGTCGCCAAGGGCCACTACCTGTGGAACGCTCCGGCGCCCATGGTCATCCGCGGGCCTTCCGGCGGCGGCGTCCACGGCGGTCCGTTTCATTCCGCAAACCCGGAAATGTATTTCGTGCACACGCCGGGGTTGAAAGTTATCTACCCTTCCACACCGTACGACGCCAAGGGCCTGCTGAAGGCTGCGGTGCGCGACAACAACCCGGTCCTCTTTTTCGAGCACAAATTTCTCTACCGGCGCATCAAAGAAGAGCTGCCCGCGGAGGATTACACCGTGCCGATCGGCAAGGCCATCGTCCGGCGTGAGGGGCGGCACCTGACGATTCTCTCCTACGCCGCGATGATGCATACTTCGCTGGAGGCCGCCGACGCTCTGGCGAAGGAGGGCATTGAGGCGGAAGTGATCGACTTGCGCACTTTGCTGCCGCTCGATGAAGAAACCATTTTGCAGTCGGTGAAAAAGACCAATAAGTGCCTCGTCGTGCATGAGGACACCAGGACTGGCGGAATCGCGGGTGAAATTGCGGCGATTCTTTGCGAGAAAGCATTTGACGATCTGGACGGCCCGGCGCTGCGCGTGACCTCGCTCGATACGCCGGTGCCGTACGCGCCGACGCTCGAGGAGGCGTTTCTGCCTAACGCGCAGAAAGTTTTCACCGCTGCCAGGGAGCTGGCACGGTACTAAGGTTTTGGGGGGCACGGCGTGCCGTGCCCTTCTTTAGCTTTCGAATTTACACAGGAGAAGCGATTATGGCAGTCGACATCGTAATGCCCCAGATGGGCGAAAGCATCTTTGAAGGCACCATCACCAAGTGGCTCAAGAAGCCCGGCGACAAGGTCGAGCGCGACGAGCCGCTCTTTGAAATCTCGACCGACAAGGTCGACGCGGAAATTCCCTCACCGTCGGCTGGCGTGCTGAAGGAAATCAAGTTCGGCGAAGGCCAGACCGTGCCCATTCAGACGGTCGTCGGCGTGATCGATGCGGCTGGCTCTCCGGCAGCAGCGGCGGCAAGCGCGCCGGCGCCCGCTCCAGCGAAGACAGAAGCGCCCGCGAAGCCCCCCTCCGTCGCGTCCATGCCGCCGCCTGCGCCGAAGCCAGCGGCTCCTGTCCCTATAGCTGCAGCGTCAGCTCCGGCAGCGCAGCGCTCTAGGAGCTCCACCGGCAGCGAGCGCATTCACAGTTCTCCGTTGGTCCGCCGCATGGCCAAGGAACACGGTATTGACCTTTCCACCATCGCGGGAACCGGCGCCGGCGGCCGCATCAGCAAGCAGGACATCGAGGCCGCCATCGCTGGGAATGGTCCCGGCGCTGTTCCGGCCTCCCGGCCCTCCACTCCTCTGGTAATGCCTCCTCCATCTTCTCCCGCTGCGGTGCCGGCTCCTCCGGGCGTTTCCGGAGGGCAGGTACACGTGGCGCTCGAATCCGCCGTGCCCCGTGAAAAGATGTACTTCGGCCATTACGAAGTCCAGCCCCTGAGCAACATGCGGCTGAGGATCGCCGAGCACATGGTGGCCTCCAAGCGCGTGTCGGCTCACGTATACTCGGTGGACGAGATCGACATGACCCGCGTCGCCGCGCTTCGCGCCAAAGCCAAAGAGGAATTCGAGAAACGCTACGAGACCAAGCTGACCTTCATGCCGTTCTTCGTGAAAGCGTCGGTCGCGGGGCTGCGCGCCTATCCTACGCTCAACGCTTCGCTCGACGGCACCAGTGTCGTGCTGCACAAGGAGATCAACATCGGCATCGCCGTGGCTCTCGACTGGGGCCTCATTGTGCCAGTGGTAAAAAATGCCGACGAGAAAAATTTACTTGGCATCCAGCGCAATCTGAACGACCTCGCCGAACGCGCGCGTTCGAAAAAACTGAAGCCCGAAGAAGTCCAGGAAGGCACCTTCTCCATCACCAACCCCGGCGTTTTCGGCGGGCTCTTCGGCCTGCCGGTGATCAACCAGCCCAACGTCGGCATCCTGGGACTTGGCGCTATCGAAAAGCGCCCCGTGGTCGTCGACGATGCCATCGCCATCCGCTCGATGTGCTACGTCACGCTGAGCTACGACCACCGCGTGGTGGACGGCGCGGTCGCCCACCAGTTCCTCCAAAAGGTAAAAGAGACCCTGGAGAACTGGAGCGAGCCTGTCCTCTGACGCCACTATCGTTCGTTGACGCGCGACCCGTGGACTGCACGAATGCGTGGAAATTGCGGATCCCTTCGAGAAGTGCAAAGCCGCGGGTTTGCCCTGATTGTGTAGATCCCCAGGCTGCGTGAGCGAAAAAGTTTCCCCGGGTCAAGGCTCACAAGTCACGAGCTATGACTCACCCGCGTGGCCGGAGCGCGGTGAGGAGTCACAGGTCACTGCAGCATCGGCCGTAACTTGGCGACCCACACCGCGAATCCTTCCATGGGGATAGGCTCGATTCCCACGTCGCGGAGCGTTTCCCGGACGAAAGCATGGCGTTCATTGCCGGCCACCAGAGGCACGTCGGTCACGGCCGCAAACTCGGTGGCAAACGGCGCCCGGGCGGCGATCCGTGCTGCCGTATAGGCAAAAAGCTTGCAGTCCGCAGGCGCTCGCGACACGCTGAGCGTCTGAACAAAGCCGCGCGTTCCATTCCGCCGGTAGCCATAATCGATGCGCATCGGATCTCCGGGAAACGTAAATTCCCTTACAGGAACCGCTTTTTCCAGCCGGCTCCAAAGGTTTGCCAGCTTCCAGACCTGCGCGCAGTAATTCCGGACAAAAGCGCGGCTGCCCGCCGCACCGACGCGCGAGGCGGCGCGCTGCGGCGCGACATGGTCGGCGTACAACCGCTCCACCTCGGCGTCGAGATCCTCTGCGAAAACGCCTTTACGGGGAGCTAGTTGCAGCGCGTTCGACAGTGTGTCATCCCACTTTGCCAGCAGCTTCTGCCAGTCGCCCCCCTCGGCCGCGTGCCGGGCGTCCCGGAGCCGGTCCTCGAGGTCATCGCGCAACCCGCGCAGCAGGCCCTCGTCCGCTGCGGGATGCAGCCGGCGCACGCGCGCAAATTCCTCTTGGTCCTCGATCAGACGCAACCGGCGCTCGCCGCTTGCGGGGTCGAAGAGCAGGACGCCGATATTTACCCATTCGTTCCGGACGAGGTTGGGGGTGTAACGGAGAATGACGTAAACACAGATGCGTTCCGTGGATACAGTCGTAGTTTCAGGCATGGTTCACATCCAGTTAGGGAAGGGTTGCCGGCTGGAGCTCCGCGCCGCCAAAAGCAGTTCCGGAACGTAGGTTCGCCGGCGGGATAGTTTTTCGACCAGACGCAACAGCGGATCGAGGTCGTCTGCGTACCACTCGGGCGGAATCTCGCGCAAAATCTCGTCGAGCGCTCGATCGGTGATCCGCTTTTCGAGCCGCTCGAGCCATGGGCCAAACGATTCCCGGCCCTTCACTCCTTCGTAGACGCGGTTGCGCGCGTAAAGTCCGCGCAGAGGGGTATCCGGAAAATTCCACTCCCCCGCGTTGAAGCAAAACCCTTGATCAATCATCACCGTGCGGTACGGTTTTCCGGCCGTGTCCCCGTCATCCGCCTGGTCGCGAAAAAACAGCGTCTGCCTTCCGTTCGTGTTGCAGGTCCACTTGTCAAAAACCAGCATTCCTGCAAAGTCCTGAAGATTTTCCACCTCGCGCAACTGCTCGTCCGGCAAAAAATCGTGCAGCGTCAGCCGCCGCGGATCTCCCGGATAACGCGAGCCAAATTGCAGGCCCGGCTGGCAGGGAATGCTCGCACGCGGCATCTCTATGGCCAGCCCCGGTGTCAGCCGGATCAGTTCTTCCGGCACTTCGACAATTGCCGCCGGCGTTGTCGGCAGCCCCAGCCGCGCCGCCAGCCTAGTTCCAAGCATTTCGTTCGCCAGGATTCTTCGATGCTGCGGATTATTTTGGAACTTGACGACATAATAGTGTCCGTCTGAGCAGCGCATCAGCTGCGACTGCGCGCCCCCGCGCATCCGGCGTATCTGTTCGAGTGCCCGCAACATCCGGCGTTATGCTATCGACACCTGGACTTTCCGGCAAGGCTCCGCTGGGCGAAAAATCCGACGCTTCCCGAATCGAACTAGCTGCGGCGCGGAACGGGAATCAAGGAAGCGGCCGCCCGTTTTCAATATGGAATTGTGTCGTGCAAGTAACGCAAAGGGCCTGGAGCGCACTCCAGGCCCTTTGCGTGTCCTTCCGGAAAACCGACGCCGGTAAGTCCGCTATCTTCTCTTCTTCTTTGATGATTTCTTCCTGGCGGATTTCTTCGCGGGCTTTTTTTTCTTGGACGCCTTCTTAGCCCTCTTCGCCGACTTTTTCTTTGCTACTTTCTTAGCACGCTTCGCACGCTTCCTCACCGCCGGTCTCGGGGGCGCCTTGGGTGCCGGCACCGTTGCTTCTGGCTCCTCGCTGATCACCGTCAGCTCTTCTTCTTCTTCCGTCTCTACGATTTCGCCGCTGCCCAGTTCTTCGTCATCTTCCAGCCGGGACAGCTCGTTGTCATCTTCAAAATTGTCCTTCTTGAAATCCATTCCATCCTCCCCAAGGGGAATCTTCGGGCCGCCGGCCCGCGCGACGTTCGACGGGTCGGAGAAAACAGCGCTCAGACCGTCCGCCGTTGTTATCGTACTCGCGCAGCGTTGTCAAGCGTTCTGGGGACCTGGGAGGAGAATCGATGGCTTCCTGGCCGGGAGTTGGTCGGGCCAAAGCCTAGGGGGAAAGTGCTGTTTGTCCGAGAATGGTCTGTAAAGTATTGTATATAAACTGTTTAGTTGTGCGTTGCCGTCGCTGGACCGCTCCCGCCGGCGCCCGTGGAGGAACGCTGGCTTCTCTTCCGGGACTTCGTCCGGTGTCGCGCGGACATCACTTCAGGCGCCCCACCAAGGGTGTAGATCCGCAGCACCATCCCCCTCCTCACATGGTTGCTCCTCATGCGGTTCCACTTGCGCACATCCTCGGTATCCACGCTGAAGCGATCGGCAATTCCTCCCAGTGTATCGCCCTTGCGCACCCGGTAACTCACCACCCGCCGTTTGGCTTCCGACTGCGCCTGCGCCGCAGGAATAATCAGCTTCTCGCCGGGCTCGAGAGCCGCGCCGCGCTCCAAGTTATTCGCTTCCGCGATGGCCACCGGCTTCACGCGATACTTTTTCGCGATGGTCGTCAGTGTTTCGCCCGCCTCCACGCGGTGCCGCCGCCAGCTCACCCACTTGTCCGGCGGAATGTCCGCAATCTCCGCGGAAAATTTCTCCGCCGTGCCTTGCGGCAGATGGAGCTCGAAGGAGGGGTCGTTGGGAGTCGCTAGGCGCAGCAGGGAAGGATTCAGGCCGCGCAGCGTCTCCACATCCACGTCGATGGTCTCCGCCACCAGCCGCAGATCAATCGCGCGGCCCGGCTTCACCACGTCGGTGGGAATCGGCCCTTCAGGTTCCGCCTGGATTCCGTAATGCGCCGCGTCCTTGGCGATCAGCGTCAGCGCGACGATGATAGGAACGTAGTTTCGGGTTTCCCGCGGCAGCACGTTGCGCTTGTACAATTCCCAGAAATCCGCGTAGCCCGTGCGCTCGATGGCTTTCTGCACGTTTCCCGGCCCGCAATTGTACGCAGCCATTGCCAGATACCAGTCGCCAAAATTTTTGTATAGATCGCGCAGATGTTGCGCTGCGGCGTGAGTGGCCTTCTCCGGGTCTTGCCGCTCGTCCACCCACCAGGTGTGCCGCAGCCCGTACTCCTGCCCGCGATAGCTGACGAATTGCCAGATGCCCCGCGCCCCGGCCCGCGAAAGCGCCAGCGGCTGGAAGGCGCTCTCCGCCTGCGCCAGGTAAATCAAGTCCTGAGGGAGGCCTTCCTCACGCAACACGCGCGAGATCATCTCGCGATAGCGCCCCGCGCGGCCCAGGCCTGTTTCCACGATCACACGCCCGCGCGGCGTCTGGAAGAAATTCAAGAATGACAGCACCGCGTCGTTCACCGTGAGCGGCAAGTCGTGCGAAATATTCTTGGCCGCTTCTTCGGCGCGTTCCTTCAACCGCGGATCCACCGGAAAGGTCATCTCCGCGACTTCGTCGATGGCTGCGGGCACCGCTGGCGCTTCCTGGAAACCGTCCCCCGCCCGGAAGGCCTGCAATTCGTAGGTGTAAACCGTATCCACCACGCGGTGGAACAGCTCGCTCAGCTTGGGGTCACTGTTCGGGTCGTACCCGCTCTCCAGCATCCAGTCCACGGCATCGTCAAAATCCCTGCGTGCCGCTTCCAGGTGTCCCGCTTTGTAGTTTTGCTCCCCGGAGGCAAATTTTTCCTCGACTTGTGCGATCAGATATTCTTTCCCGCCTGGCACGGGCGGCAGTAGCGACACCATCGGCTTCGCCAAAGAATTTCTCAGCGGGAGCGGTGGCAATGCCGTCTCGGTGAGCGCAGCGGCCGTCTTCCCCTGCGCTAGCGCCGGAACGTGCGCCTGCACGGGTTTCTTCCCCGCGTCTTCGCAACCGCACACACCCGCCGCCAGCAGGACTGTGCTTCCCAGGAGCCACGGCCTTCGCGTCATCCGTCCATGGTAAAGAGCCCCGCGTGCCCCGGTCAACGCTTTCCGCTTGGCCGATGCCGTGGTGGACACGGCGAAAGAAAGCACTTGAAGAACCAGGGGGCTTGTGGTATTCTGCTTTTGCGTTTGTTGCTCTTGTATCGCCTTTGGATTCGTGAAGCGGTCGCAAGGTCAAACTTGCGGCCTTTTTTGTTTTACGGCCGAAGGCGGCCGATGCTCTCTAGAGGGGCTCGGATTGCGAGGCACCAGATAGCTCAATTTAGAAATGTTCAGCCGCAACCCGGCTGACAGAAAAGAGTAAAGCAGTGAGTAAAGAACAAGGAACAGTGAAGTGGTTCAATGCCAGCAAGGGCTTCGGCTTCATCCAGCGCCAGAGCGGTGAGGACGTTTTCGTCCATTTCTCCGCGATCGTGGCTGATGGCTACAAGTCTCTGAATGATGGCCAAGCGGTTGAATTCGAAGTCACCAAGGGACCCAAGGGTCTCCAGGCCTCGAACGTCCAGCCCCTCTAATCCACTTCACAAAAATACAAAATGGGCGTCCCGATCTGATCGGGACGCCCGTTTTTGTTTTCCGACGGCTGCTTCTCGACGACCCCGAAAGAATCGGCCAGTAATGCTTGCGTTACACAGCATCCTCAGGTCTCTTGTTTCCGCGCAGCGTGTTAGCACACCATTTATCTTAACCGCCTAGCTATCCTCTTTGCTCGAGATCAGCCGGCGGCAGGCCTCAGGACACAGGCCGGTTAACGGTCACGCGTGACATTGTTTGCATCGCGGCCGAGCAGAAGAAGAGAGATTTATGGGCGTGCTCAATCGCAAAGAACTGGATCAGCTCGAACGGCGCGAATTGCAACTCACCGTTCTGGCGGCTGTCTTCGTCCTGGTGCTGGCGAGCGGTCTGGCCTTATTCATGTACCCCCTCGTCTTTGTGCACCCCGACGAGGCCAACAAGTGGGTGCTGCGCGTCGCGTTTTTTGGTTTCTGTGCTTTGACGCTGCTTTTTGTCGCCTATCTCCTCGATCACCAGCGCACCGTGCGCAAATTGAAGCAGCATTTGCTTTCCGAGCTGGAACGCAACGTCGAACTGCGCCATCAAGCCGGCGTGGACTTGTTGCAATCCATGCCCGACCTCAATCATTTCTGGGATCGCTTAACGATGGAGTACCGCCGCGCCATGACCATGCAAAAAACTATTTCCCTTCTGCTCGTCAAAGCAAAGTCCTCGGCGAGCTCCTCCAAACCGGATGACGAAACCGCTGCCTGGAGCGACGCCGCAAAAGCCATCTCGCGCAAGCTCCGGCCGACGGATTCGATCTACCGCCTCGCTCAAGATCTATTTGGCGTGGTTCTCCCGGAAACGGACACGCTCAATGCCAAGCGCATTGCGGTACGCCTGCAGGAAGAGCTGCAGCCGGTCCGCGCCCATCACGGCGCAGCGTTCGACATTACCGTCCACAACTGTCCGGAACACGCGAAAAGCGCACACGAGCTTGAAGATATCGTGAAGTCGCTCCTCCCCGAAAAACAAGACTGGCCAGATCCGGTTCCCGCTAATAAATAGAATCTCCGCAACCCGTAGAGGATGATTCGGCGCGGCGCAGGAGAAAAGTAACCGCCCCGGCGATCAGCCCGCCCGCAATGATGACTCCTTCCCAAACAAGTCCCGCCGCCAGGACGAGTGGAGCAGCAGCCCCAAAGGGCGCGAGAAGCGCCACCAGCGCAGCTTCGCGCACGCCGATGCCGCCCTGCGTGAGCGGCAAGACGGCGGCGAGCTTGGCCAGAGGCCAGGCAAACAACCAAATGCGCAAAGGCAAGACCAAACCGCAGGAGACCGCCAGCAGCGCGGTGAGGATCAGAAACGTGCTTTGGATCAGCGTGCCCATCAGCCAGCCAAGGATCAAAATCTGGGGACGGCCAGAGACGCAACGCAACGCGGGACGCAAGCGCGCCAGGCGCCGGCGAAAGTGAATTGAGCGACCGCCAAGCAGCGCTCTATACAGGAGAAGAATGAGCGCCAACACAACAAGAGTAACGCCCCCGAGAGCGAACAACATTTCGCGTGCCGGAACCCGGAGCTGAGAAGGCAATGAGCCCGGGAGCAAAAGCAAGCCGAGCAGCACCAAGCCGGCTTGCGCCGCTACGTCAAGAAAGCGATCGGCAATATTTCCCGCGAGAACGGCGGCGGGACGCGGGCTGCGCCGCAGGCCGACCGCAAGCCGCACCACGTCACCTCCGATGATGGAAGGAAGAAAAAGCGTGCCGAAGAGTCCGCCGGCGTAGCACTGTGCGCTAGTGGCGAAATCGAGCTCCGCACCGGCGGTGTTAACCACCATGCGCCACTTGGCGATGCCCAGCGCGTGTGCCAGCAGATAACCAATGAGCACGGCGAGGAAGCGGGCTAGCGGAATCCGTGCGAGCGCGGCACGCAACGGCGCAAACGGCAGGAAGTGCAACAACAGACCCAGGACGATCAACGCCGCCAGCCAGCGCGCGACGGTGACTGGCCAGCCGCGGGAGGCTGCCGAAGAGTGGTGGGCGCCGATCATTTAGGAGATTTTTGCAAGGAGGGTCAGACGCCGAAGATTTCGTTGATTTTCTCTGCCAGCACAAAATCGTAATCGCTGATGCCGCTGACGCTGTGGGTGTTGAGGTCAATGACCACTTTGTTCCAGACGTTGAACCACTCGGGGTGATGATTCATGGCTTCGGCGACTAGCGCGACGCGCGTCATGTTGCCGAACGCGGTGATGAAATCTTTGCATGCGAATTCGCGGTGCAGCTTGCCGTTCACGACGCTCCACCCCTTTGCTTTGCTCAGGAGCTTTTGCACCTCAGAATCGCTAAGTTTCTTCGCGGGCATAGTGGCATCCCCCTTCGGATCTGATGAGCGCGGCAGGAAACATTATGCGGCGCAAGTGGCCCGCCAGCAACAACGCCGGCTTCAGTAGCAAAGGTTTGTACCGGGCACATTGGTTCTCCGTTGAACGCGCGCAGGAATTCGATTATCGTAGGGGTTTCCTTTGCAGCAAAAATGCGCGTTGTGCGCCCGCACGCCATCGGAAAACGGAGAACGACGTGAAAAAGACAATTCGCGCCATCCAATATGGTGTCGGCCCGATCGGCGCATCCATCGCGCGGCTGATGCGCGAAAAGCAGGCCATCGAAATCATCGGCGCCATTGACACCGATCCGGCGAAGGTGGGACGCGACCTGGGCGAAATCGTCGGTGCCACAGACGCGCCCTGGGGCGTGAAAATTTCCTCGCAGGCAAAGGAAGTGCTCGAACAGGCCGCGGACGTGGTCATCCATTCCACTTCGTCGTTTCTGCCGAAGGTCATGGACCAGTTGCTGATGTGCCTGGAAGCGGAGTCGTGCGTCGTTTCCACCTGCGAGGAGCTGGCGTACCCTTTTCGCACGTATCCGGAGCTCGCGGCGAATCTCGATGCGGCGGCGAAAGACTGGGGCGTGGCGCTGGTCGGCACGGGCGTGAATCCGGGCTTCGTGATGGACAAGCTCGTCGTGACGCTCGCGGCGGTTTCGCAGCGCGTCGAACACGCCAAGGCGCTGCGCATCGTGGACGCTGCAAAGCGCAGGCTCCCGCTGCAGAAAAAAATCGGCGCGGGAATGACCGTTGAAGAATTTCGCGCACAGGCCGCCGCGGGCGTGATCAAGCACGTCGGCTTGCCGGAATCGGTGGCCATGGTCGCGGACAGCTTGAATCTGCCCGTCGAGCAAATCACCGAAACCATCGAGCCGAAGATCGCCACCGAGCGCGTGCAGACTGAATATCTGACCCTCGAGCCGGGCCAGGCCGCCGGCGTTCATCAAATCGCCCGCGGCACATCGAAAGACGGCAAGGAACTCGTGTACCTCGAACTCCAGATGTACGTCGGGGCGAAGGGTCCGGCCGATACGATTTCGCTCACCGGCCAACCGAATATCAGCCTGGTGATTCCTGGCGGTTCTCCCGGCGATATCGCAACCGCATCGTTGGTCGTCAATTCGATCCCTGCAATTCTCGATGCTCCCGCAGGCCTGCGCACGTCGCGTGACCTGCCCATCGGTTTCTTGTCGCCCAACGCCCGCCCGTAAGGGAACTTACCGCCCTCGCCGCAAGCGGAATTTCATTCCCGTTACGCTTCTTTTCGTTCGCGCCTTATTTCTTGCACTCCCCATCAATCGCAATGGTTGGGTCGAGCCAGTGCAGGTAAGTGCTCATGGAGTGCCAGCAGAGCGGGTTCCACCTGACAACGCCGGCGGACGAAAAATCGTAGGGCGTTCCGACGTGTTCGTAATCGAAAAGCGCGGGAATGCATAAGGGAATCTTGGGAACGATGTCCTGCCGGTTGACGATGCGCCACGAATCGAGCGGCAACAGATTAAACAGGCGAGCGAACTCCGCGTTACCTACGCGGGGCGACGCGAGAGTACAAATGGTTGTTATGTCGAACTTGTTTTTTTCCTTGTTCTCCATCGCAAACAAGGTAGCCAGGGCGGCACCCAGGCTGTGGCCGGTTACGATAAATGACCGCCTGGGGCGCTTTTCTTTTGCTATGCGAATCTGCTGCTGCACGCCTGCCTCTTCCAGAGTGTCGGCTAACTGTTCCAGCTGTTCGGCGAAGGAGCCTATCATTTCCTCGCGCGGGGATTCCGGCTCTGCGGCAGCCCGGGGGGCAAATGTGCCTTCCGCGCCCGCGTGGCGCTTCACCACTTTGAGCGTGCTGTAGATCTTGTCGAAACCACGGGAGACGCGCCCTGCGTGCGGCACCTGTCGGAACGCCACGAGACGCACCACGGCGTCGTCCAACCACTCGATCAATCCTTCCGTACCGCGAATCGCAAGGACAAAGTTGTGCTTCTGTTCCTGGTGCCGGGCAAGGATGCCGTAAAACTTGGGAATTTTGCTCCACCAGACGAAATCCGACATGTTGAGCCATGCGACCAGTTCGTAGGGTTCGGGGATATCTCCCGGCGCGGGCTCGGGTTGCAGAGCACTGTGATTGCGGCTAAACATGGCGTAGGCCGCATTGACAAACCGTCCGTAGAAGACAGCTTCCTTCTTATCGAGTGCCCGCTTCATCGGAGCGCACTCCCCTTATCAAAGGAGATACGTACAGAACTATTTCTTTCTGCGGCGCAGTCTACCACACCTCCTCCTTCGCGCATTCTCGGAGCTTCCCCAAGCGCACGGAGCACGCCTCGCGACCTTCCGAAAGAAATAGGGGCGGGCATCTTCACCCCGTCTGGGGAAAAGAACCACCCGCCCTTCGGACGTTGTAGTTGAAGGGTTAGATCGAACGATTAACCCTTGAGAGGAACCGTCAGAGGCTCAGCGAGTTTAAACGTAAGCGGCGTCTCTGGACGAAGATGGATGTCTTTCTTTCCTGTCAGAAAGGCAACCGTCGTTCCTGCTCCCGCGCCCACAGGTCCGCCGATCAGTGCGCCCTTCCCGCCGCCGGCGAGTGCACCGATCAAGGCGCCTCCACCGGCTCCGCCTCCAATCCACGCCCAGTTACGTTTCTTGTGGTCGCCGCCAGACCTCCAGGAAGAACTGGTACGGACGCCATAGTTCTGTCCGTTCACTGCCACGGTTTCCAGCGCGAGCTGCAACCGTGCTCGACCCTTTAGTCTTCCCGAGCGTCGCGCATCAACCACAAGGCCCTCAGCGTGAGCACCCTGCGGAATGACCGCCTTGCCATCGACCAGCACCGGTTCGGAAACCGTAGCTTCAAAGTGCTCCCCCGGTCTGCTCTGGTCGCTCGCGAGTGCTTGGTCCAGAGTCACATGGATCGGCGTGTCTTGTGGCACGGTCACGGACTCCAGTCTTGAACGGTTCGGCAAGGTAGCAGCAGCAACCCCCAAGGCCACTGCCAGCAATGCCGAGCCCCCAACCATCAGGTAGTGCCGTTTGGTCAGATGCATAAGTACCTCCCACTACGGTTAGAGGCACACGGCTTTCCTGAGACTGCCATGCTAAGTTATTCACCCTAAAGACTATGTTGTTCTCTTAGTTTGCCGTGCGAGGAAAGTATTTCAAGTTGCTGGAAAATCTGAAGTACTGATAATACTATAGCCTAACGTCGCCTCGGCGACTATAGATTTCTTCTGGAAGAGCCCTTCTCACGATACAGAGCACTGTCCGCCGTACCCAGCAGCTCATCAATCGTTCTCCCATCTTGTGGATATACGGCTATGCCTATACTCACGGAGACGGGCGGTTCGTCGCCGTCGGTTCTCAATCGCTCGGAAATTCGATCCGCAACACGCCGAGCCGCTGCGAACTCCGTTTCAGGAAGAACCAGCACGAATTCGTCCCCTCCGTATCGCCCTGCAGTATCAGTTTCGCGGCAGTGAATCCGGAGAATGTTTGCCAGTCGGCAGAGCGCTTCGCTTCCCACGAGATGACCGTAGGTGTCATTGAGCTTCTTCAGCCCGTCCAAATCGAGCAGCATGACCGCAAATGGCCGTTCGGTACGCCCGTACCTCTTGATTTCAGAGTCGAGCGCATCGAGAAGCCGCCGGTAGTTGGCAACTCCCGTGAGCGGATCCGTGACCGCCAACTGCCGTACGTATTCCTCCGCGCGCTTGTGCTGGGAAATCTCGGCAGCGAGAGTTAGGGTCGTAATGGCCATAATTCCCATGAACGACTGCAACAGCAGCAGAGATGTGTTTTGAGAATCCCTTGAAAATGGGCCGAACCCGTGCAAAGTCCCCCACGTTGCAACCGCTGCCAGGGTGAAAAGTGCGGTCGCCGCTTGCCGCCGTCCAAACCGGAACGCTGCCCATATCAGAAAAGGAATGCAAAGGTATTCCAAAGGATAAGTCTTCAGGGCGGAGTGAAAACGGCCTCCGAATACAATCCAGCCCGTGAAAAATAGCCCCGGAAACAAGAAAGCGAGCTCAATAATCTGTTTACGGTTCCAGTTCAAGCGGGGATTCTCCCACCAGAGGAGCAAAAAAGGGGTGACAACGATCGCACCGACGGCGTCCCCCATCCACCACGTACACCAGATGGACCCATACTTCGCCCAGTCCGCGAATCCCCCCAACGCCAGAGACGTGACACCGACCGTGGCGCTTATTGTCGTGCTGACCATTGCTGCCAGGAAGGCAAACTTAAAAATATCCTGCGCCCTCTCAAAAGCGTGCCGGCCGCCGGCAAAGCGGCTTACCAGGTAACAGCCAGCTACCGGTTCGAGGGTGTTTCCAACAGCAATGCCGATGGACGTCGAGACAGATCCCGCTGTAGTCAAATTTACGAGGAATGCCCCTGCCAGGACGGCGGGCCAGACGCGGTACCCGAAAATGAGGAGCGTCGCAAGCGCGATCCCGGTGCAGGGCCATACTGCGGTCGCGCTTGCATGTACAGAAGCTAGTTTTAGGCCAAGTTTCCCGGCGACGAAGTAGGTGCCGGTTAGGGCCGCTAAAACGGCAAGATCTCTTAGAAATCGCGAACGGACCATATACGGCTTTCCGCTTCCCAAGGGCGGGCGCTCGCTGTGACGAAGACTGGGGTGGCGCTCTGGCTCTTACTCATTCATTCAGAATAGCCAGCGCGGCATTCCCTAACTCTCAATTCTATATGGACTTCTGAGAGAGCGAATACCGGGAAGCAAGCCGGGTTGCTATCTCTGCAATAGCGGCGTTGCAACCGTGGTTTCCTACCGCGCAGCGCTCGCCCAATCCTCCCATCTCGCCTGCGCCGAGGTAACTTTTGCCTCCGGGTGCTGTTTACCAGGAGACTCCTAGCGCCATTCACTAGGCTTTTCAACGGTCCGCTAAAGCGCGATGATTCCTGCAGGGCAGAAAGGCAGGCGCACCATGAAGCTCACCGACTTCAAGCTGACCGAGATCAAGCTCACAAAGGAGATGGCGCCCATCGCCGTTCGCGCGCTTCTTGCCATTGCCGCTCTTGTTGCCGCGCTGTTCCTGGTAATCAAGGCCGTCGGCTGGATCGAAGCATCGCGGGAACGCCGCATCACAAGGGCCAGCGATAATGTGACGCCGGATCGCTTGATCGCTCGCTGCGGCGTGCCTACCGAAGACGTGTCCACGGATGTATTTCCCGTCGTCAGACGCACAATGCGCTACAAATCCAGCGGCCAAAAAACCTTTATCTTCACCTTCACCAGGAGCGCCGACGAAGTCCAAAACTGGGTGTTCCTGTCCATGAAAGACTCGGGGGGAGGCGCGTCGTATGAGACCCCCGAGGCGAAAATCTTTGCCTTCCCCTGCCTCGACTCCACAAAGTAACTCGCTCTGGCGGGGCGTGCAGCCGCCTTAACTCTTTGCGGCAGCGGCGGTCAGGCGTGACTGCATCTCGCGCGTCGTATGCGGCACGATGCCGAACAGGCGTTCGATCAGCATCAACTGCCCCCGGTGATGCATTTCGTGCTCTTTCACGGAAAGAATCATCTCGAAGCGGCTCTTGGAAGGCGGCGTCGTGCCCGCGGACATCTGCACCTGCTCCGCCAGGAAATCCTCAGTGAGTCCTTCAACCCATCCAGCCCATTTCTCCCCGGAGCCACGGAGCATTTCCAGGATCTGATCTTTGGTGCGGGGCTCTTTTTCCTCGGCCGCAAAACGCTTCACGAGCGACGGAAAGTCGAATCCCTCCAGCGTAGTTCTACGATCGATGGCGTGGACCTGGTACTGAAAGTTGGAAGCCAGTGCGATATGGACCAGCAGCTCACCAACGCTGCGGGTCTCCGGCGCCGCCCTGAAGGCATACCTCTCTTGGGGAACGTCCTGAGCAATGATGATCGTATTTTTGCGGACCGTGCGGAAACCGTCGGCCAAATCTTTCGCTGCGTAGTAATTCATAAAGCCTCTTCTTTCTTCGCGTGACGAGTTGCCCATGCCTAGATAAGGGCTGAACTTGTATTTTAGCATGCTGCCCAATTGTCGCCCTGTCGGTGGCCGCCGCCGCAAAAGTCGAAGGCTTTTGCGCATGTTTGCGTCTTCGGCAAGCCCAGAAGTCCGCGCCGTTCATTTCCACCATCTCTATGTGGCCATCAATTCAGTTCTTTTCGCTTTGTATAAATAGCGTTCAGTGCCGTTCGGGTACCTTCGATGAAGCGCACGACCGGGCGACCCGTGAATTCGGGCTGCGGGGGCGCGTCTATCCAGATTTGTTCCGGCTTATAAACGGCGATGTAGTCCCAGACGACGCTCGGACGATCGTGTTCTCCCATCGCGTGCGAGAGAACTCGCTTTGAATCCCAGTATTGCCTCACCCGCGGATCATGAATGCGCCGAAGCGTGATGCTCGAAGGTGCACTCAAGTCCGTAGCTAACACCGGTTCCCAAATTACGAACACCCGCAGATGCGAGTCTGTTTCTGTCTCCAGCAATGATTCGAGTGCGGAGGCCCCCCGCACGCAAACCGGTCAAGTCGGGGAAAGAAGCACCAGCATGCGAACGTTGGAGTGGCTGCCGTTGAACTCATTCTTGAGTTCACTCAGGTTCGCCGCATTTAGATCGGCAAGAGGCGTTTGGCCGCTGGGAGTCTGATGTCCACCATAGAAATAAAACAGCCCAGCAAAAGTGGCCAGCGCCGCCAGACCTAGCCCAATGTTTCTGCGGGTCATAGCAGCCTTTCAACCAGATCCGCGAAGACTTGAGGGAGCAGAATCGAGATGGCAACGATTAGGGCCGACAACCAAAGCACCACTTGGCTGAGGACACTCGGTTTGCAATTGCATCGGCTGGCGCGCCTGCTCTGATAAAACCCGAAAGCAATGAGGAGAACGGAAAAACCTAATAGGTATGGTCGAAGAGCCCCGACGAACGAAGATAGGAACCTCGCACTCCCAGCCGTTCCGGCAGCCAGGACAAAGGGAAGTACGGGTAGGCAACAGGTCGCCGCAGCTAGGACGCTTCCGACCGCCGAGAGCGCAGCCGCAAGTCCCCCCTTCGAAGGGGATTTCGCGGCCGTGTTGATCGTTTCTGTATTCATGATGCTTGTTCCTTGCGTTTGAGAACGAATCGCATCACTAGTGAGTCCCCTCTGGTAGCTGCAGCAAAGTGCGCAGCTTGGGCAGGTCAAAGCCCACGACTACATCCCCATCAATCATGGTGACAGGCGTTGTCATGTACCCTATTTTTTCCAGTTCAGCCAGTGCCGTCTCATCCGCAGCGATATTTCGGTCCGTAAAACTTATCTTGTTCTGGGAAAGAAACTCTTTCACCTTGCCGCAGAATACTCAGCCGGGCTGGCTATAAATGACAACCTTCTTGCTCATCGAATACCCCCTCGAATCGGCTGACTGCATTGTGCGGTCCCCCTACCTTGCTTCACGGCCTGTCTCCTTCGCGGGCCTCCAGCACCGCCCGATGAATCATCTCCGCTGGAGGCACCCCGATCGGTTTCGATCCTGGGTACAAACGGCAACTCAGTGTGAAGGTTTGCGCCTTGCGCGGCTCGCCTGCAATGTCTCGTCCGTTGATTCGAATCGTTGGAGAGCCGCAAAATCCAAGCTCGCTTGCCATTCTTTCGTCGGCGACGAGTACCTCGCGAATGTCCGCCGCTATGCCTTCCGCGGCCAAGACATCCTTGACGAGCTTTACCGCCGCCGGATGCGAAGGGCACTCCGCTACGTACAGGACTTCCACTCTCACCTGGTATTCTCCGGTTTCTGTGCGCCCGATTCAGACAAAAGCGGGCAGCGCGCGTTTCGTGTGCGTCGCTCGCCCTTGCAAGCGCGCAGAGTCGTGCGCAGCTCGTGCTCCAGGTTGTGAAGGTCCACAAGCTTCGCGCGAACGTGCAAGAGTTTTTGCTCCAATCGCCTGCGCACCGGCGCGCATGGCTGCAACCGGCGGTGCCGCAGCTCCAAAAGCTCTCGCACTTCTTTGAGCGTAAATCCCAGGCCCTGGACTCGCCGGATGAATTCCAGCGTTTCCACGTCGGCGTCCGCGTACTGACGAAATCCACCAGCGCTCCGCGGCGCGCGCGGCAGGAGAGCGTTGCGCTCATAAAAGCGAATCGCATCAGGAGTGAGCCCAATCTTCCTTGCAACGTTGCCGATGTGCATCGCCATGTCTCCTTTCTCGGAAAGCTACACCCTGGAGCATAGCCCAGAGTCAAGCCCTTTTTTGTCCCTGCCCCTTAATAAGCTTGATAAGACCCAAGGCGGTGGCCCGACCGTCGTGATTTGGCAGATTCGAAGGGGAAGTTCTGCGTTCGCGTTCGAACTCTTTTACCCAACTTGTTTACTTCGTCGGGCCGCTACAACAGAAGGAATCTGCGTCAGGGTCGGCAGCCCACGCCGATGACGATTTCGAGAGGCATGTTCATTTCCCGGCCGTTCCAGAATTGTTTCAGCGCGACGAGAATTTCGGCGACGGCCTCGGCTTTTTTCTGGGGCGTCAACTGCTCGATCATCGGGCGGAAGGGCGCGGCAATTTCACTGAACTGCTGCCAATATTGTTCCAGCGTTCCGGCCCAGGGTCCCGGCACGATGCGGTCTTCTTCATGGACATCGCTGAAGCCGGCCGCTTCCAGCGCTCGGCGGAGCCGGCCGCGCTCACCAAACATGAACAGATTCGGCGCATCGGGATCGGGAGGGGGCGGAGGGTTCGGAACGTGTTTTAGAACGATCCCCGCCGTTGTGGTGAAAAAGGGTTGCTCCTTGATTCCCCAGGCAACAAAGGCGACGCGCCCGCCCGGTTTCAGCACGCGGAGGCATTCGCGCAGCGCTTTCCCAAGATCGGGAAAGAACATGATTCCGAAGCGGCAGGTGAGCACGTCGTACGACGCGTCCGGAAAGGGAAGCGACTCCGCGCTGGCTTCGCGGAATTCGATGTTGGTGATGCCTTTCTTTCGCGCGAGCTCTTCGGCGAGCGAGATCATGCCGGGTCCGAGATCCGTTGCGGTCACGCGGCCCGAGGGACCGACCTCCGCCGCGATGGAAAGCGCGGGATCGCCGACACCGCTGGCGAGATCAAGCACGCGCAGGCCCGGGCGAAGCTGCGCGGCTTCCAGGATGGCCTCGGTAGCGCCGCGCGTGAAGGCTGCAATTTGGGCATGCCATTTTCGCCAGCCGGCGACGGTCTTCTCGCTAGTCCACTCCTCGCGAAGACGCTCGCGAACCATTTGCATCTTGCCCGGGTCAGGCGAGCTCATCGGTGTCCTCCTCCGCGCGAAAGTGTATCAGAATGATGACTACTTCCCGTCCACGGAGAACGCCAACAGCACATTGCCGGGCATAGCTCCAGATCGGCCGTAGCCGGAGTTCACGTAAAGTATGCCGCCGGCAATCGCCGGGCCGGGGCCATCGAGAGCTCCGCCGCGGCCGGGGACACCGTTTACCGTCGTGAAGTCGCGGACGGTGTCGAAGTCCCAAATGACGCGGCCGTCCTCGGTGGCGTAAGCGCGCAGGTGTCCGTCCATGGAACCGGAAAAGACGACTCCAGGGATCGCGGTGACAGCGGCGGATTGCGCGGGACTGCAATTGGGGCGGTCCTGACAGGCAGATTTGGATGGCAGTGTTTGCCAGACTTTTTCGCCCGTGGAGAGGCGCAAGGCGAACAAGCCTCCGCCCTTCGATGGGTCCAGAGTGCGGGTCACCATTTTTTGCCCGTTGATGGTCGTTTCGTGGCGCGTGCGAGCGACGTCCGACACCGCCACATAGGCGTTGTCCGCATCGACGGCAGGGCCCCACTGTACGCCACCGTTTAAGCCGCCTTGGCCGAGGCGCACCTGCCACAACAACTTTCCCGCATTGTCGGGGTCCAGTGCGTACACGATTCCCGATTTCTGGCCCGCCACCAGGGCGCGGTGGCCGCCGGGCAAAGAAACAAGAATGGGCGAGGAACCAAAATCGAAATCGGGTCCTTTGCTTTTGGGACAGCTCTCAAGTGTCGTCCGGCAAGAACTGTTGTAGGCGTCTTCCGGTGTGAGCTGGCGCGACCACAAAATTCTTCCGGTGTCCATGTCCAAGGCGAGGATGGCGTCGCTCGTCGTGACGGTGGGATCGGAGTAGCTATTTCCGGTGCCTACATACAAGACTTTGTGCTCCGGATCGAGCGTGGGGGCGGACCAGATGGCCACGCCGGAGGGGCCCAGGAATTGCGTGCCGAGAGCACTCTTGGTAGTGGGGTGCGGGGCTTCGTCGATGGCGTAGGTTTTCCAGACCTGGGCCCCGGTTTCGGCATTGAGGGCGACAACGCTTCCCCGGAAGCGGCAGCACTCGTAATGAGGATCGATGGTGGCGACCTCTTCCGCCGAACTCACCGGAACGTACAAGCGGCCATGCCACAGCTGCGGAGAGCCGGTAATCCTGGCTTGCGGATGTGAGTCGGCCTGCACCTTCCAAAGCAAGTGGCCGGTGGCAGCGTCGACGGCGTAGACAGCGCCTCGCTGGTCGCCAAAAAATGCGGCGTAGTTGGCCGGTTGCTTGCCCGAAAGAGGCCCAATAGTGACGGCCGTGCGCACCGCAGTTTCCGCCTGGAAGGACCAGCGGACACACCCTGAGCGAGCGTCGAGAGAAAAGACCTTGCCTTGTTGGCTGCCGACAAACAAGGTTTCGGCAACAACGGTGGGCTGGCTAAAAGCCAGGAAATCGCCCTCGAAGCCGAAAGCCCATTTGAGCTTGAGGCGGGGGACTTCCGTGGCAGATATACCTGCCATTGCAGCAGGCTGGAAGCGGTGGTTCAGCAAATCGACACTCCAGCCGTTCCACTGCGGGGCGCTTGGTTCGACGGAGAAGCTTTTCGACGATGCGGGGCACAGGCCAATTGGCGAGCGAGGTACGGCATCAGACTTTGCGCTAGGCGCACTGCCGGTCACGTACGCAGCGATAGCGTCGCGCTGGGCCGGGGTCAGGGAGCCTGCCATCTCGCGCATCACGCCGGTTTCGAGGATCCTCTCAATCGAGACCGGAGACATGTACCGCAGGATGCTTCGGTCGGGCGCGCGGTCCGAAGTGCCGCCTTCGTGGCAGACGGCGCAGTGCTGGCGGTAGAGAGCGGCACCGTCCTGCGCCCAAGAGGTTTGCGATGCGGCCGCAACAATCAACGCGAAGACAAAGGTGCGGGCAAGAATCAAATATTTCATAGAGCGGCTCCATTCCTGTCGGAGAGCGGTCACATAAGCCAAAGAAGGACGTATCACAACCATAGCGGATGCGTCACTTTTTCCAGAATTTCATGACGCCGGCGTAGTCGAGGTCTTCCTTGGCAGCGCCTTTGACGGCGCTGTAGGTTTCACGGGCGGCAGCGGTGGCCGGCAAAGGGACGCCAATTTGATTGGCGAGGTCGAGCGCGAGGCCGAGATCCTTGTGCATCAGGCGGAGAGGGAAACTCGGTGCGTATTCACCTTTGAGAAGAAGCGGAGCCTTTACGTCGAGGACCGGCGCGCGCGCCATGCTGGACTGCATGACTTCGACGAGTTTTTCACCCTGAACGCCGGCACCGGTGGCGAGAGCGAGGGCTTCTGCGAGAGCGTCCACTTCTAGAGCGAGGATCATATTCATCGCCAGCTTGATGATCTGGCCGGCGCCGTTGGGCCCGAGGTGAAACCAGCGCTTACCCATCACGCCCAGGATCGGCTCAATTTCTTTCAAAGTTTCGGCGTTCCCTCCGACCATGAAAACCAACTCGCCTTTTTCCGCGCCCCAGGTGCCGCCGGTGACAGGGGCATCGAGGAAACGCGCGCCGCGCTCGGCGCAGGCTGCTGCGATTTTGCGGGCGAGAGCGGGAGACACAGTGCTGGAATCGATGTAGATGCCGCCGCGCTGGAGTCCGGAGAGTGCGCCGTCCTTGCTCCAAAGAACTTCTTCGAGCGCAGGAGGATCGCTGACGATCGTGAGGAGTACTTCGGCGGAGGCGGCGACTTCGCGGGGAGATTTCGCGAGTTTGGCTCCAGCTGCGACGAGCGCTTCGGCGCGCGAGGCGGTGCGGTTCCAAACGGTGAGCGGATAGCCGGCTTTCAGGAGATTCAGTCCCATAGGCCGGCCCATGAGGCCGAGGCCGATCAATCCGATTTTCTGCTGCGGGCTGGAAACGGGTGTCACAAGAGACCTCCTAATCTGCGGCCCATCATCGAAATACGGAGCCGCACGTGTTTCTCAAGCGTCGCGGAAAGATTGTAGCTGAATTGGGGGAATGGAGTCGCGGCGAGGGGGCGGCGAAGAGCGGTCAGGCGGTCTTTGTGCGATGGGAGAACGGAAGGAGAGAAGATGCGCCACCGGAAGCGCCGGCCGCGGCGGCAGAGTTGCGCGGATCTTTGGTTGGAGTTGGCTGCGGGGTAGCGTCAGAGGCAGAAGCCGGTTCAGCAGAGGCCGCGGCGCGATTGGGCGATGCGCCCTCAGCATCCAGTTCCTGGATGCGGACAATATACTGATAGGGAATTTCCCAACGGAATTGTTTCTCCTGCCCACGTTGTTCGAAATGTTCTTCGAGGAAGATGGAACGCCCGGAATCCGCGGCAAACGTGCCGGTCGCGGGCAGAAGAATATCGCCGGCGCGGTATTGCACCTCGACCCTACGCCCGAGAAAGGCAGAGTAGCGGGCCATACTGGCTCCAGTGTCGGAAGGAGCGGACGTGGCGTCAATAGTACGGAAGGACTCGTACGGTGGATAGTCGTGGATCAGTGTGGAAAAAGCGGCGGGACAAGGGGAGGCTCAAAACGCTAGAATACCCAACGCTTTCGCGATTCGCGAAGGGAGAGGTGCGCGAATGAATGCGATCTCGCACGCAGAAGTCATGAACATTCTTGGCGGATGGGTGCGGCAAAAGAAGAAAATTGCCGTGTTGGGCTCCAACTCCGATTGCACGATTTCCTTAAGGAATGGCAGTGTGACGATTTGCCTGGATGACCTTTTGCAGCTCTCTTTTGCCGAGGATGGCATTTTGCGTCTGTTTCTCCGTGGGGCGACGTATTGGCCGGCTGACCCAAAAGACTTTCCGCAGGAATCGAGAGATTGGTTTGCGGGATTCGAAAAAGGCATGCAGCTTCGATTTGCGAGCCCCGAGATGGAGTATTTTCTCTTTGCTTCGGGGAAAAATTAAGCTCCGCGGGGTACGCCGGGCAAGGGCGACTCGCTCAACAAATTTCAGTGACAAGCTGTTGCCGGAATTTCACAAATTAAACTCGAAGCGAAGGAGAGCGAATGATGCGCAAATGTTGCGGTCTGGGGCTGTTGATTTTGCTGGTGGCGGCAACCGCGTTTGGGCAGGCGCAAAAGGCCGCGAGCAAGACATACGTGCTGAAAGCGGCGCGATTGTTCGACGGAAAGAGCAACGCGCTGGTGACGCCGGGAGTGGTAGTGGTGACGGACGGAAAGATTGTTGCCGCGGGATCAAGCGCGTCGGTTCCCGCCGGCGCGGAGGTAATTGACCTGGGAGATGCCACGCTGCTGCCGGGCTTCATCGACGCGCACACGCATCTGACGATGATGTACAGCGAGGACTACAAGCAAGAGCGGCTGGATCCACTGGAAAAAACGATTGCCGAGCGGGCGCTGGACGCGAGCGTGAACGCGCGAGTTACGCTGCTTGCTGGCGTCACGACAGTGCGCGACGTGGGCTCTTTGGATTACCTGGACGTCGGCCTGCGCAACGCCATCCGCAACGGAAAAGTGCCCGGGCCGCGAATGCTCGTGACCGTGCACGCGCTGAGCTCGACGGGCGGACATTGCGATTTTTCGCAGGGATTCCGCGAGGGCCTTTTCGGGCACGAGAGCGGGCCGCTGGAGGGGGTGGTAAACGGTGCGGATCAGGCGCGTTATGCGGTGCGGCTGGACCACAAGTATGGCGCCGACATGATCAAAGTCTGCGCTACGGGAGGAGTGCTTTCTCCCACCGATGACGTGGACACGCCGCAGCTTACGCAGGAGGAACTCAACGCCATCGTGGATGAGGCGCATGCGCTGCGGCGCAAGACGGCGGCGCACGCTCACGGAGCGGAGGGAGCGAAGCGGGCCATTCGCGCGGGAATCGATTCGATCGAGCATGGAACGTTCCTCGACGACGAAGCGCTGGACATGATGAAGCAACGCGGCACATTTCTTGTGCCGACACTGATGGCCGCGCAGGGATTGCAAGAACGGATCGACAAGGGAATCTACATGCCGCCGGCGATTCTCGCCAAGGCAAAGACCGCGATCGCGTCCATTCATCAAACGTTTCAGAGGGCGCTGGCCAAGGGCGTGAAGATCGGGCTGGGAACAGATGCGGCGGTTTATCCGCACGGACGAAACGCCGAGGAATTTCACCAGATGACAGACCTAGGCATGAAACCGATCGATGCGCTGAAAGCCGGGACTTCGATGGACGCGGAGCTGCTTGGGCTGGCGGACAGGATCGGCACGCTTGAGGCAGGGAAAATCGCGGATGTGGTCGCGGTGCCCGGCGATCCGGTGCAGAATATCCGGCAGACCGAACACGTTTTCTTCGTGATGAAGGAAGGCGTGATCTACAAAAACGAGAAGGCGAAGTAGACGTGAGCCAAGAGAGATTCCATGTCCCGCTGCGCGGGGTCCGGATGAGGGAGCGAGCGCGGATGAAGGTGAGCGAAAATTTGCTCGAAGGCCTTAATAAGGATGGAAAGATGGCGGAATTAGGGTCAGTAATTGCGAACGATCTGGCGAATTATTACGAGCACGTTGCGAAGGAGTTGCACAAGTGGGTCGACCCGCTTTCGAAGGAGCAGTTCTGGCGCAACCCGTAAGCGTACGGGAACAGCGTGGGACACTTAATCCTGCATCTGACCGGCAACCTGAGCTAGTACATCGGCGCGCGGATTGCGGAGACAGGTTACGTACGCAACCGGGACCGTGAATTCACAGAGAAGCAACACCCGCCGAAAGAACACGTGCTGCGGGAATTTGACCGCACGATCGCGCTGGTGGTGGCGACGATTCGCAAACAATCGCCCGTTGATTGGACGGCGAGTTATACGGCCGAAAGAGAACCCGACGCGAAAAACCGATTCGTGGCGTTTCTGCGGTGCGCGGGTCACGCGTATCACCACGTGGGCCAGATCATTTATTTGAGCAAAGAACTGGGCAGGGAATCGGAGCCGCGCGCTGCTTCGGTGTGAGCAGCGGGCGGAAGGCGGAGCGAGATTTTTGATGCAGCTCTCCGCCCGAATCGGTGAGAGGAAACGATGGAGGCCTCGCGACGGGACAAGATGCGCGGGGGAGTCGCGATACTGCTTGCGGTCATCGCCGTCAACAGAGCGATCCTGTGGGGCCGCGGCACACCGGGATTCGTTGTGGGCGTGGCCGGGGGCCTTCTCCTTGTGCTGGGAATCGTCCTCCTTTTTCGCAAAGACTGAGCCCGGGGCCCGGGTTTCGAGCAGAGCCAGCTTCCGATAGACATCAGCGGCGACCTTCTTTCCCTTCTTCGTCAAGCGAACTATAAAAACCCGGCGATCCCTCGCTAGGAATCAGGATTCGAGCTTGAAACGCGAGGAGGCGAGGCGGTAAAGGCGGCGCCAGACTAGGCGGTTGATGGACACGACTACCACGGCCATGACGAGTGTGGAAGCGAGAAGCACGTCGAAGCGGCCGGAGTCACTGGCGCGGCTGATGGCGCTGCCGAGCCCGGCGGTCGAGACAACCCTTCCCTGAAAATGAAAATACTCGGCGATGATGCTGGCGTTCCAGGCGTTGCCCGAGGCGGTGACCATTCCCGTCACGAGATAGGGAAAAATTCCCGGCAGGATCAGATGCCGCCAGCGGCCCCAGGGCGTGAAGCGGTAAATGCGCGCGGCCTCTTTCAAGTCGGTGGGGATGGCCATCGTGCCGGCGATGACGTTGAACAGGATGTACCACTGCGTGCCGAGAAGCATGACGAGCATGGCGGCGATTTCGAGACCGCCGCGCAAGCGGATCAAGAAAAGCAGAATGACAGGAAAAAGAGCGGTGGCCGGGATGGAGGCGGCGATCTGAGCGAGAGGCTGCGCGATGCGGGCGAGGCGCGGATTCGAGCCGATGGCCACGCCGACGGGGATGGTCCAAAGAGCGCCAAGGAGGAGCGCGCCGCTAACGCGGAGAAGCGTCAGGGCGGCGCTGCGGACCAGGAAAAGGTAGTCCGCTCTGTGCAGATCCGAGAGTTCGCGAACGGTGTGGAAAACGGCGAAGCCGAGGCCGACGAGGACGGTAGCCGCGAAAAGAAAGACAAGCCAGCGGCGCGTGCGCAAGTTTTTCGGCGCGGGAAAAGTTTGCGCGGCGCCGCGGGCCAGGATGGCGAAGGTGAGGGTCAGCCGGTCGAGCAGAGGACGAAAGAAGACGCGATAAGTGCGAATGGCCATGGAGGCGCGGCCGAGGAAACTGAGCACGTGGTGCTGCGTTGCTTGAGCGCTTTCGACCTGCTCGAATTTGAATTTGTCCGCCCAATGGATGACCGGACGCCACAAAAACTGGTCGAGAAGGACAATGACGGCGATCATTGCGGAAAGGCCCCAGAGAATGGCACGTGTGTCGCCATTACTCGCGGCGGTCTGCAAATAGGAGCCCAGGCCCGGCAAGCGGAAGTCACGGTCGCCAAGGACGAACATTTCGCAGGCCATGAGGAAAAACCAGCCGCCGGCGACGGACATCATGGAGTTCCACACTAGCCCGATGGTGGAGAAAGGCAGATCGAGCTCGACAAAGCGCTGCCAGCGGCCGAAAC
>Ga0307479_10000074_pt1 | contig 105714 bp, 85 predicted proteins | sample atmos_gasesECM4C_FD_203743 | JGI IMG/M metagenome (GOLD analysis project Ga0307479, IMG submission 203743) | Hardwood forest soil microbial communities from Morgan-Monroe State Forest, Indiana, United States - atmos_gasesECM4C_515 | ecosystem: Environmental > Terrestrial > Soil > Temperate... | reverse complement strand
TGCCCTTCGCGTCCGTTGCAATGGAGTGTACGATGTGAAATTCGCCCGGTTCAGCTCCTCGCTTGCCCCAAGCCTTTATCCAGTTGCCGTCTTTGTCGTATTTCACGATGCGCGAATTGCCGTATCCATCTGCAAAAAAACTGTTCCCGGCAGCATCCCAGGCAACGTCGGTCGGGCGGTTGAAGAGTCTTTGCGAGAAGACGGCAAAATCGGGATTGGGCGCCGGAGGAGGAGTACCCGGAGGCGGGGCCGCTCCTTCGACCGACTCGGGCTTTCGACCGTAGAGCATGATGACCCGGCCTTGCGGGTTGAACTCGATTGCCATATTCGCCCCTTCATCCACGCACCAGATGTTGTCGTCTTTGTCGATGCGAACTACATGGGCGAATGAAAATCCGTACAAATCCTTGCCGATTTCGCGGACAAATTTTCCGTTCGGTTCGAACTCAAAGAGCCGCGTCTGGCCGCTTCGCGTAAAGACGAAAATGTGCCCTTTCGAATTCACGGCCACGCCGGCAACTTCCCCCAAGTAAAGATCCGTGGGAAGCTGCAAAAGATTCGGAGTGGAATCGAATGGGATTTCGGGAATCGACTGCTGCTGACCGAACGCAAAAAATGGTAGCGCCAGAGAAAACAGCAGGAACAGGACCGAGCGTTTCATCAAAGCCTCCTCACAGAATTCTGCCCATGCGATAGAGTAGCGGCAACAAACTTGTGTCTTCGCTCTCGCGCAATGAATCAGCACACGGCAATTCAAGGCTTCGGCGCTGGTTCAAGCATCAAGCGATCCTTGGCCTGCTTCTCAACAGCAGCCTGCGAGTACAGCATGGGAAAGTATCGCGTCTGTTCCCATAGCGGCACAAGGTCGGAATAATGCGGGCTGCCGGGTTGCCCGCTTTGGCCGGGAGCGTTCGCGACGACCGATTCATCCCAATTGCCCACATCCAAAATTTCGCGAAAGCTGGGGCCGCTGAGCTGGTCGAATTTTTCGCCAGCGTAACTTGCGTTGTTGACCGTGTAAGAATCGCCGGGGCGCGGCAACGGGCCGATGTTCAAGAGCGGCTTGGCGTCGGTGAGAAGCTCGAGGGGATGATGAAAAGTAACCGTGTGCAGGCGCCCCCACGACCAGTAAGAGGGTTCCGATCCCTGCAGCGATTTCAATTTCTCCAGCGCGGTTTTCAAAGTATCCAAAAGCAACTGGTCGCGCGCAGTCTGCGGCTGGGCTCCGAATGTTTCTTGATCCGGGTGTTCCAGGCTGTTCAGAATCACCGTTAGCGACAGATTATGCTGGAGCGTTTTCCAGGCATTCTCCGGCGCCAAATGATGGAGCATCTGCTTTTCGATCTCCGTCTGCCAGAGCTCGTAAAGTGCGCCAGCAGGTGACTCGCGATCGAGGGCGGCGTTCCAACGAAGGAGCATTTGCGCGGCAGGATCGTCGGAGTTGCGCGCGGCGGAAGCCAGAAATTGCAACAGCTCACGCGCAGGAAGCGAGGTGACGTCGGCCTGCAACTGCTCCATGTCTTCCCGGGTGAACTTGTGCCCGCTATTGGCAGCCTGACTTAGCACTTCCTTGACCCGGTTGGCGCGGTAAGGTTCCACCCACTCATATCCCACGTAATAGGGAAAGTTCTCGGGGGTCATCCGCTGATTGGCGGTAACGACGAATCCCCGCGCCGGATTGAACTCGTGCGGCAGCTCCAGCACTGGAATCCAGCCTGCCCATTCATAACCGGCGTCGCCGGGGACGGGCATTGTGCCGGTAAAATTTTTGCGAATGGGGGCCATGCCCACAGAATGTTCGCCGATGTTGCCCTCGACATCGGCATAGACAATATTGTGGGTCGGGAGTTTCCAGCGTTTCATCGCTTCTTCAAACTCCCGCCAGTTCTGAACGCGATCCAAGGTGAGGCTGGCCATGTAGCCCGCGGTGCCCGGCTCCGCCCCAACCCAGCGCAGCGACAACGCGCGATGAGTGGCTGCATCTTCCCAGAGCACAGGACCATGCCGGGTGAACTTCAGCTCGACAGTCACATCGGGCTTGCCTTTCACATGGAAAGTAGACCGGCGCACGTCCATCTGCGCCCAGCCCTGGCCGGTTTTGTAGCGCAGCGGATCGCCCGGGTCGAGTTTCTCGAGATAAAGGTCCTGCTGATCCATGCCGAAGATTGTCCATCCCCACGCGATGCGCTGGTTATGACCGTCTTGCACACCCGGAGTGCCAGGTTCGGTGGCGCCGATGACGTCCCACCCCGGAGCCACGAGATGCACGATATAACGCAGCGACGGAGACTTGTCTACGGTGCGGTGCGGGTCGTTACTGACGAACGGGCGCCCCGAGGCAGTCAGCTTGCCGGAGATTGCCCAATTGTTGCTCGCCCACTTGCCACTGCCCTGCTCTTCGGGCAATTCGAATGCAGTCGTGAGGTCCGGCGGCATTGTCATCGAGCTGTCGCTGCCCTGCAGATTTCGCAGCAACTCCGGAGAGAGTTCGGAGAGATCCATGCCGGGAAAGCTATCGAGCAGAACCGGTGGATCCAGATTGAGCAGGGCAGAAGCTTTCTTAGCGCCCAGCAGCGTAAAGAGCTTCGCGTGGAGCAGCTCCGCAACCGCATTGCGCGTCATCGGAAAGCCTGCCATGCGGCTAAGGCAATCTTCGGGTTTCCAAGGTTCCGGCGCAAATCCCGCAAGCTGAAATTCGAGAGGAAGGCCTGGGCCCGCGGGAGCGGTGCGGAGAGCAATTTCGGCGTTGATGCCCTGGGTGAAGGCCTCCAGAATTTGCTTGGAGTCGGAAGCGTAGATCGCGTAATCGTCCGCCAGCGAGCCGCGGTAGGCCAAGCGCCTAGCGTTAATGTCGCGTTCGAGATAAGCCGGGCCGAACACTTCAGCGAGCCGACCTTGACCGACGCGCTTCCAGAGCTCCATTTGAAAAAGACGATCCTGGGCAGCGACGAAACCTTGCGCGAAAAAAAGGTCATGCTGATTCTGGGCGTAGATGTGGGGCACGCCCCAAGGATCGCGAAAAACAGTTACGGAATGTTCGAGTCCGGGGAGTTTTAGGGAGCCGTTGGTGACGGAGAGCGCGGCCCGGGCGCGCTGCTCGAGTGTTTGCTTATCGCTGGATGACCGGAGGGAGGGAGCAGCACGTGGATTAGGATTACCGCTGGCGAAACGGACTGCAGGATACGCGAGGCCCAGAACAGCGAGGAGACCCACGGCCATTTTCCAGAAGTGCCGCGGTTGCATCGCTAGCGAAGTCTCCTCTCCGTTATGCCGCGATTCCTATTGATGCCGGGGCCAGCCAAAAGTGTTGCCGCCCGCGTGCGCTGGGTGTCCCGCTGTCCGCGTATCTAGAATCCTGGATGGGATAAGAGGACAGGGATTCAAAGTGAATCCCTGTTCCTCATAGCCTCAAACCATCGTTGCACTGCGACTACCAAATGAGCTTCAATCCGAACTGAATCTGCCGCTCCGGGCCCTGCAACCTTGTGAGTTGGCCGAAGGGGGCTGCACCAAGGCTTGGGCCACCGAGCACGTCGAGGTTATCAACCGGAGGCGCGAAGTTGGCGCGATTCAGGATATTGAAGAACTCCGCCCGGAACTGCACGTTGAAGGTTTCCGAGATTTTGGGGATCTTGGTGTTTTTCACCATGGAGTAATCCAATTGGAACAACCCTGGCCCAATGGCTGTGTTGCGCCCCAGATTGCCGAGGACATTGGCGCACGTACCTGGTATGCCCGCTACTCTCGGCTGCGGCGGATTAGCGGCCAGGTTCTCAGGAACGAAGCCAAACGGCTGGCATTGCGAAGCAGGCAACGCTGCGGGCGGCGCCGCAAAGGCAAAGCATGCAGGGTTGACATACTGGAGGCTGCCGCCGCGTCCTGTGGAGGGAAGGGTCAGGGGGCAACCCGTGACGCGATCGGGAATGATATATGGCTCCGACATGAGCTGGCCGCTAAAGTCTCCGGCAATAGAGAAAGGCCAGAAAGGAACGCCGTCGCTCAGGCTGAGAATTCCGCCGAGCTCCCAACCTTTGGCTATGAACCCGACGGGTCCATGGAATGATGCCGGCGTCGGGACCTGCCAGAGGAAATTCACAACCAGGTTGCGTCCCACATTGAAGTCCGACAACCCTCTGATCAACTTCAAATCCCACCAGGGGATGGTGGGGTTCAGGTCTCCCGCGAAGTTGTCACCCGCAAAGCTGCCAGAGGTGGTGTCCATGGTCTTGCTCCAGGTAAACGAGACCTCCGCTTGCAAGCCATGGCTCATGCGCTTTTCGAGCTCAACCTGGAGAGCGTTGTACCAGGACTTGCTTTGCCAAACGGTCGACTGGATTTCAGCGACGTTCGGGTTTATCACTTGCCCCGGTACGATGCCGGTGGGGTTGCCTACAACATTACCGCAAACCCCCACTGGGGGCGCCGCGAGCGACTGTGAGCAAACTACGGGGTCGGTTGGCATCGTGCCCGAGTTCGGGACGACGGGAAATACCCAGCGGTTCCCAACCTTGGTCGGAAAGACGATATTGAGGTCATCGGTCTGGTACGGATTGTGCTTAGCGCGCGATCCCGCATAAGCCAGTGTCAAGGAAAAGTCCCCGGGGAGTTGCCTTTGCACGTTAAAGTTCCATTGATAGATGTAATTGCGGTGGGGTTTGCGTTCGACAAAGTTCCATGACTGGGCGTTAAGCGGTGCAGCGGCGGGATTGAGGAATTCGGCTTCCAGCGCCGGATTTGTCGCCGCAAAGTTTGGAAATTGGCCCTGGCTTACACAAGGGATGGGCGTCGCCGGCGGCGGAGGCTGTGTTACGTTGGCGCAATTCTTGACTGTAAGGTTGACGTGGAAGGGCGAAGTTTGCGTGTTATTGATGGCCAGCTCATAGGGGAGCGGAAGGGCGTCAAATATCCCGAAGCCGCCGCGAACGGAAGTCTTTCCGTCTTTGAAGGGATCCCAGGCAAAGCCGACGCGCGGCTCGAAATTCTTGGTCGTGGGGTTGCTGTCAAAGTTTTTGTTCGTGCAGGCGGGACAGTTCGGACCTCCGGGGTTAGTCCACAGAAAAGGCAGGTTGGCGACCCTGCCGTATTTCTCCGAGGGAATCGTTTCCATCTCGTAGCGCAAACCGATGTTCAGGGTCAAGTTGGAACGCATCTTCCAATCATCCTGGAAATAGACCCCCGGAATCGAAGTGAACATATAGTGCGGCTTGACGCTGGCAATCCCTCCGATGGGAGGGCTCTGCACAAATAAAGGATTGTCGGTCAGAAAATCCGAGAGCGAACCGAACTGCGCCGTGCCGTTGGAGGTAAACGGAGCGAAGAGTTTCTGCTCCAATCGAATAAACATGAAGCCGAACTTCAGGCTGTGCTTGCCAATGGTGAGTCCGGCATCGTCAAAGGTCTGAACGGTCTGGTGCGTGAAATTCTCGATGGCGTCGCCGTTCAACCCGCCAGTGAAGGCTTGGTTAAATCCCGCCGCAAAGTCCGGTCCCCCCCCAATCCCCGCGATTCTCGCGGCGTGCACCCCGGGTTCCATCACCAGCGTTGGATCAGTGCTGGATATGGCTGGGTGGCTAGGTAAGGCGGTCGTCAATTGGCCAAACCCTTGCGTATAGTTCCAGCCCACGCGAACCGTGTTGACAAAACTTGCGCCAAAGAGGTGGGTCTCTTCTATGGATGCGCCTTTGCGGCCAACAAAAAAACCCTCTAATTTCTGGTTGTAGTTATCGGGCTGGGTGAAAGTGGAGTGGTCATAATAAAAGTTCATACTCATGGTGTCTTTGTCCGAAAGCTTAACGTCGCCTCTGCCGTTGCCGTAGTTGTCGGGTACGACTTGGGCGCCCGAAAAGGAGAATTGGCAGATATCGCCGAAGGATGAGGTGGATGACCCGGCAGGGCAATGAGGGAAGAAAGTCAAGTAAGGTTGATTGACCGTTATCGGAGGAAGAGGATTACCGTTAGTGTCGTGAATGTTCCCCGCGCGCGCAGCATCGGAGGGAACGTTGATGCCGCTGTGGACAATCCCCTTGGTCTGACGAAGGCCTTCGTAGGCGCCAAAAATCCAAATCTTGTCCTTCTTGATTGGCCCCCCCGCCGACCCGCCAAACTGGTTGCGGCGGAACTGCCCCTTCGGGAGCACCGGTCCACCTCCCCCACCCCCCTCGAAGAAGGTTTTCGCGTCCAGAGCGCTGTTGCGAATAAACTCAAAAGCAGTTCCATGAAACTGGTTGGTGCCCGACTTGGTGATGGCATTGACGACTCCGCCCGAAGTGTAGCCATACTCCGCCGAGTAGTTGCTGGTGATGACGGAGAACTCCTGAATCGCGTCCACGCCCAGGTTGGCCCCAAGCACGTTTCCCGGCCCGGCGTTCGAATAGTCGTTGACGATAAGGCCGTTGAGCCGGTAGGTGTTCTGCGTAGGCCGATTTCCGTCAATGCTTATCTGCGTTCCAAGTCCGCGCCCCACGGCGCCAACCTGCGTGATCAACTCCTGGGTCCGGACTCCAGCCACGCCGGGTTGCAGCTGGGCCAGGGATGCCCAGTCGCGGCCGTTCAAGGGCAATTCGCGCACCGTGGTGGAGTCAACCTCTTCGCTGAGGGTGGAGTTGGTTGTCTCAACCGTCGGGGCAGCCCCAGTAACCTCGACGATCTGGGTTACTTGGCCGACCTTCAAGGCCAAGTTCACCTCCTGCTTCGCGCCGACCGTGAGCGTCACTTTAGTTTGAGCGGTGCTGAAGCCCGCCGCGTTGGCCGATATCTCGTACTCCGCTGGGTTGAGGTTCGCGATGCTAAAAGCGCCGGTGGCATTGGTAACGGTGTTCGTAGACACACCCGTAGCTAGGTTCTTGGCGGAAACCTTGGCATTGGGGATGGCGTCCCCCCGCGGGTCGGTGATGGTGCCGGTGACAGTTGCGCCAACTACCTGTGCGCGCGTCGGCGCGGAAAACATGAGGCTAAGAATGCACAGTCCAAGGACGAGTTTAACCAATTTCGGGTTCATCTGAAGTCCCTCCTAGTCAGGATCGCGAGCACGGCACCCCATCACTGCACAGCCCGAAACAGCAATACTGTTCAATAAACACGTCAAGAGATATACTTTAAGTGTATTCGGACTTCGAGGTCGAAAGGTGGGCCCAAGTTACTTGAATGGACGCGAATGGTTCCCCAAACTAAACTTCCCCACCCGTCCGGACAGCTCTAAAATCCGAAAGTTTTACCTTTCGGGGTAGACGCGGTAAGCCCTGCTCCCCCAAGCCAGCTCACCGCAACTAGAAAAACGCGAACCAAGTCACCCCTGGTGGTACCTTGTACACCCAGAGCAAGCAACGGAACCTTAAAAAAACATTAATATTTGTTAATGTAAGGAACCCCTCCGCTTCGCTTGTTGCGTGCGCCTCTACAAAAATTGAGCTTATGGCCGATTCCCATCGGCTCAATTTTGCAAATGTCCGGGAACGCATTGGAAGTGGAAGTACTTCCTGGGTTGTGTACAATGCCGCAAGATTGGGTGTCTGGAAGAGAAATGCAGGTTGAGTGAGAAAGGTGCTGGTATGAACGTGAATGGGAAGAAAAAGAAGGTGATCACACGGAGAGAGATGATCGGCGCTGCATCGCTGGCCAGCCTGGGGACGGCAATACTGACTTCCGCCGAGGTCAGCGCCCAAGAGCAGCAATCGTATCAGGTTGGCAAGGACCCAGGCAAACACGAACCGATCCCGGACTTTAAGTTCGATCTAGAAGCAGGCAAAGGGTGGGTCGGCGAGGCCGGGTCGGCAAAGGAAGCTACTGTTGCCGAGTTCCCCGCTTCACAAAGCATTGCAGGCGTTTCCATGCGCCTAAAACCCGGCGCCATTCGTGAACTGCATTGGCACGCCATCGCCGCAGAATGGGCCTTGGTCATCACTGGAACGGTGCTTACAACAGTCATGTCGCCGAATGGCCAGCCCGCAACGGACATTTTTGGGCCCGGCGATATTTGGTATTTCCCCAGGGGCCACGGTCACGCGCTCCAGAACATAAGCAATGAGGAAGCACATTTTGTGCTGGGTTTCGACGATGGGCACTTCTCCGAGTTCGGCACGTTCAGCATTACAGATTGGGTCGGGCACACCCCCCAGTCTGTGCTTTTGCGCAATCTCGGGCTCAGTTCCGATACAACCGCTGGTTTGCCGAAGAAAGAGTTGTACATTCTGCCAGGCAAAATACCGTCAGTCGTTCCGGAGACGTATCTGGCGGATGATTTGCAAACCTCGCAGAACCCTCACAAATTCCGATTGAACAAGATGGCTCCGTTGCTGTTCCCGGGCGGATGGGAACGAATTGTCACGGTGAAGGAATTCCCGATCAATACTACGCTGACGTCCGTCCAGCAGTATCTCGAGCCGGGCGCGCTTCGCGAGATGCACTGGCATCCGAATGCCGACGAGTGGCAGTATTACCTTAGTGGCCGCTCGCGTGTCACCGTTTTCGGAGCGCACGGAAGGGCCAGAACGGAAGAGTTCGGGCCGGGGCAAGTCTGTTTTGTACAGCAGGGCTTCGGTCACTATGTCGAGCAAGTTGGCAGCGAGCCGACAATTTTCTTCGCGCTTTTTAATAGCCCCGTATTTGAGGATATCTCCATCTCCAAATGGCTCGCCGGGAATCCGGCATCGTTGATCGCGGATAACTTTGGCATCGCGAAGGGTGAAGTTGGACGCTTGCCGAAAAAGGCCCTAGGGATCATCAAATAGTTTCCCTGACACAATAATGGCTCGGGAGCAGGCAATAGGCATAAGTCGCGCCCGCCGGCGGAGGGATTCTTGGGCTCAACTCAACAACAATGGCTCGATCAAGTCGGAAGCGTTCTCGAGACGCTTAATCAGGGCGTCATCCTCAATGACAGCCTCAAGCGAATCGTTTTCGCAAACTCCATTTTTCTCGACATGATTCAAATGCCGGCCGAGGACCTTCTGGGGCGCTCCGTCACCGACTTGTTTCCGCCTGAAGACGTTCCTCGATTGCTGGAATTTATTGGGCAGCGGGAAACGCAGGGGCGCGCGCGATACGAATTTTATATTCCGCAACGCGGGGGCGGACGCTTGCCGGTTGTGGTTACGTCCCGCAAAATTCATGACCCCGATGGAACGGTATTTGCGGTGGTCACTGCTACAGACATAAGTGAGCAGAAGCGTGCCGAGACGGAACTCCGCGAGGCCAACGCATTGCTCTTAGAGCGCCAGCGCCAGGTAGAACAAGAGCTCCTACTCGCGGAGCGAGTGCAGCAAAGTCTGGCACCGAAGAGCCTGAGATGGGGAAACGTTTCCGTCGAGACGTACTATCAGCCGGCCTGGTCAATCGGCGGAGATTACGGCCTTGTCGTCCCGGGCGATGACTCCCTGGACGTTTTGGTTTGCGACGTTTCCGGACATGGCATCAGCTCGGCGCTCGTTGCGAACCGCATCTATTCGGAAACAATGGCGCAGATCGAACGGGGTGTGGAGCTCGGATCGATGCTGCGACATCTGAATCATTTCGTGGTTCAGAACCTCGCGAGCTCAGCTTTCTACTTTACTGTGGCTGCGGCGCGGCTTAATCGAACTCGCCGCATACTCCAATTCGCCGGTGCAGGGCACCCCCCTGCGATGATTATTCGCCGAGGGGAATCGCCACGACTTCTGGAATCGAGGAGCATGGTCCTCGGCTTATTCGAAGATGCCGTGGACTCCGACGCGACCACTGAAACCGCTGTGCAAGCGGGCGACCGCGTGGTGATCTACACCGACGGCTTGACTGAGAATTTCAATTCCCGACGCGAGATGCTTGGCATCGATGGCCTTCAGAAGATCGTCGGTGACGTTTCCGGCCTGCCCGTTGCGGAAATGAAGGAGCAAATCCTCAATCGCGTCGCGGCCTGGCGCAACGGCCCTGCAGCGGACGACGTGTCCCTGGTCGTGCTCGAACTTTCCTAGGCTTGCCGTGATCTTAGGCTTAACGGTCCCTTCTCGCCTGTGGAGCGTGTGCGATGCAGAAACGATTCACACTGCGCCGACCAGCAATAACTTATTCTGGATTGTGGTGCGGCGGCAAGCCGACGCGGCGCAGGAGGTCTTCAAAGCGGAGATTACCTCGCAAGGGGTCCATCCGGGGATCCACCCCGGCCCAAACCAGTCAATCCGATCGTTCGTTGAACGCCTTTTCCAGCCACTGTAATCCTCGATCCGGATCGCCTAAACCAATGTAAATGCCCGCCACATCGAATGAGCATACGTAACGCTGTTTGGATTGTTCTGCAAGCCACTGAATCACTTTCTTGGCTTCGGTTCGGTTTTTCGCCCTGGCGTACACGTAGCCGAGCATAGCCAAGTGAGACGGACTCCCGCTGAGCCGAGCGCCGTTCTGTGATTCAACGATTGCGTCGGCGGAGCGGCCTTCAGATGAGAGCACTAATCCTAAGATAGCGTGAGGAGTGCCGACAGTCGGTGCCAGTTCGATCGTTTTCCGGCATTCCTCGATGGTCTGGTCAAAGCGGCGCGCGAGGTAGGAATGCGATAGAGAAGCTACCCTAGCCCTTGGAGATGCGGGGTCAAGCGAAAGGGCAAGCTTGTCCTCGGCGAGCGCTTCGTCAAAGCGCCCAAGCGTCGCCAGATAGGTGGCCTTGCCCAAATGCGCTTCCACGAGGCTTGGATTTAGGTCGAGGGCGCGCTTGAATTCCTTCTCCGCGCCCGGCCAATCCCAATCGTAGAAGAGCTTGAGCACACCCAAGGAAGCATGGGACTCTGCAAGAGTTTCGTCCAATTCCAGAGCTCTCACCGCTGCTGCTTTTGCCTTTGGCATCGCGTCGAGCGGAGCCATATACAGGCTGCTCAGGCCTCGATAGGCTTCAGCCAGACGAGCGTAGGAGCGGGCGTCGTTGGGGTCTTTCGCAACTGCCGCTTGGAAATATTCCACGGCCTTTTGCGTTCCCTCACGCGTCCCGGAGCGGAGGTAATGCAGGCCGAGAAGGTAATCCTCTTGAGACTCCGGATTGACAGCGCGAGCCGCGACGACATAAGCCTGCTGCGATGAGCCGAGTTTCACCCCCACTTCCTCAGCGACATTCTGCGCAACTTCGCGTTCGAGCGCGAGTACGTCGCTCATTTCGCGCTGGTAGCTTTTCGCCCACAGATGACGATCCGTTGAGGCTTGAATTAACTGCGCGGTGATCGCCACACTGCTTCCCGAGCGCTGCACTGCCCCTTCCAACACAGCATCAACGCCGAGTTCCTTGGCGATCTCGCGCAGCGGCTTCTTGGTGTGCTTATATTGCATCACCGAGGTCCGCGAGGTCACTTTTAGGTCGCTTATCTGCGCCACTTCGGTAATTACGGCTTCTGTCATTCCATCGGCAAAGTAGTCTTGTTGTGGGTCACCGGAGAGGTTTTGCAGCGGCAACACGGCCAGCGACTCGATGTGATTCGGTCCTGCCGGCTTCAAAAAACGCTCCCGCCATCCGCCAACATTCAACCCCACAAGCACGCCCGCCAGCAGGATCGCGGAGATCGCTACTGCAGTGACTCCGTACCGTCTTCGAAGCGGAGGAACCGCAGGCGCAACTTTTGAGGGCTCTTCCAGTCGGCGCAGGTCCACCCGGAGTTCTTTGGCAGATTGGTAGCGGTTTTCTGGGTCCTTCTCCAGGCATTTCAGTATGATGTCCCCCAATTTGGGCGAAAGATCGGGATTGAGTCGCCCGGGCACGGGAGGAGACTTGTGCAGGATATCGTCGGCAAGCTGCGTGGACAGCCTTTCACGGAAAGGCCTCCGGCCCGTGGCCATTTCATAAAGAACTACGCCGAGAGCATAGATGTCCGTGCGGGCGTCCACTCTCTTACCTTGCAACTGCTCCGGTGACATGTACGGCAACGTTCCTGCCACGGCTTGCGTCTCTGTCAAACTCTCCATGGGTACCATCAGGTCACTCGAATGTTCGACGAGCTTGGCCAGGCCAAAATCGAGCACCTTCACGTCCCCCCGCGCAGTTACGAAGATGTTGGGCGGCTTGACATCGCGATGCACGATTCCTTTCGCGTGAGCTGCCTCAAGCGCCTCGGCCGTCTGCATTCCCAGCTTGGCCACCTGGTCGGTCGGGAGCGCCTGGCCGGCAATTCGGTGCTTCAATGTCTGGCCTTCCAGCAGTTCCATCACAATGAAGTGCCGGCCTTCGTGCTCGTCAACATCATGTATCGTGCAGATATGGGGATGATTCAAAGCCGAGGCGGCGCGCGCTTCCCGCTGAAGGCGTTCAACAGAACGGCGATCCTCAAAAAATTTCTCGGGAAGAAACTTCAGGGCAACGAACCTGCCGAGCTTCGTATCTTCGGCCTTGTAGACGACGCCCATCCCGCCCCCACCCAACTTTTCGAGAATGCGGTAATGCGAGACGGTCTGGCCAATCATGAGGCGCAAAGTCCTCTGGGCAGGCATATTAGGCTGCGCTACTTGCTCAAGTCAACGCACGCCGCGCACCGTTAACAACGCGAGAGAATGGCGCGCCTGGGGCGACTTGAACGCCCGACCTCTGGTTCCGGAGACCAGCGCTCTATCCAACTGAGCTACAGGCGCGCAGTGTGGCTTCCGCAAGTCTATGAGGTTTGCGGAAGCGTGCAGCACGGAAAAAGATGCATGCACTCGATTGATTCTATCCTTGATTGGATTCCCGCGCTAGAGTTACTCGCTGGCTGAGAGATGCGTAATCCGGGCAATATGTACGCGGACCGGGTGCGGAAAAAGTAGTTAGCCCTTGGCATGCTCCTTGATTTGCTTTGCCAACTTCTCGATTTCTTCCGCCTTCTTGACCAGAGCTATGGAAAGGACTGCGGTGGAATCTGTTTTTTCGACCTCAGTCTTCAACTGGGTGGCAAGCTCGTAGAGTTTTTCGATATCTTTCTTGATGCTTTTCTGGTTTTGCTCGAGCAGCGTCTTTGTGGCGGGAACCGACGAGTCCAGAGGCCCTGGAGGTTTTTCATCACCATGGGGCAGGGATCCAGGAGGGACGGGTTTCTGGGCTGAGAGCGACCTGGGGCGCAGACAGATCGCGCCGAGGGCGGCAAGCGAAGTAAAGAGTAAACGACGCCTGGAACCGGGCATGGATTCCTCCGCAGTCAAGTGGAGCACAGCAGACTTCGAGTCGCAGCTCCAGACTGAATGCTATACTTTCCCTCGCTGAGAAGATGATGTCCAGTACCTCGATACACTGGCCCGAAATCACGGTTTCCGGCGTCGTGGGCCTCGCCGGCATTTTTGTTGTCGCGTTGCTGTTCAACCGCTTCCTGCGCGTGATAACGAACCTGGTCATTAAGGTGGCGGCGACCCAGACTCGCGCGGCGCAGGTCCGCGAGCAACAAACGCGCACGCTGGCCGGCGTGCTTTACGGCGCCGGAAGCAAGGTGGTTTGGGTTGTTGCTGTTCTCACGGCGCTGCCTCGAATCGGCATCAATCCGTTCCCTGCCTTGACGCTTGCCGGCCTGGCCAGCGTGGCTATCGGATTTGGCGCGCAGAATCTGGTCCGCGATCTGATCACGGGCTTTTACATCGTCTTCGAGGACCAATACGTCGTTGGCGATACCATACAGATCGGAGACACCACCGGGCGCGTCGAGCATTTGACGCTGCGCCGCACCGTGGTGCGCGATGCACGCGGAGCGCTGGTCACTATCGCCAACGGAGAGATTCGCACGGTCGGCAACCTGAGCCGCGACTGGTCGCAAGCCTTCGTGGACATTTCCCTGCCTCCGGAAACGCCATTACAGCGGACGCTGCAGGCCGTCGAAGCGGCGGCGGCGGAGCTTCGTGGAGACGCGGCTTGGTCCCAGGCATTGGTGGACGGCCCGCGAATTCTTGGCGTCCAGGAATTTGACCGCAGCGCGTCGACCGTGCGGCTGCAGGTGCGCACCGCGCCGACGCGCCAAGATGAGGTGTCCCGCGAGCTCCGACGGCGGATCCAGATCGAATTTCAGCGGCAGGGCATTCCCGTGTCGGGTGTGCAGCGCGTCGAGCTAACAAGCGTCCCTGCTCCCGCGCGAGAGGCAAAGCACCCGGGCCCTGTGACCTAGCGGTGGGAGGATCGAAATGGCTCAGATTACGTACGACGAAGTGAACCTGATGTTGCGGCTATATGACATGCGCCGCGAACCGCGGCTTCGCCAGGCTCGCTCATGGTTTGTGGAGCATTTTCATCCCGTTTCACCTGACGAGATGGAGAAGTATCCACAAGGAGGCGAAGAGAACACCTATATCCGCATGGTAATGAGCTATTGGGAGATGGTGGCCAGCATCGTGAACCGGGGCCTGATCAATGATGAGCTTTTCTTTGAAAGTAACGGGGAGATTTGGGTGGTGTGGGATCGTATGCGGTCAATCGTGCCCGCCTGGCGCGCGGCTTTCAAGAATCCGCAACTCTTCTCGAATATCGAAGAGACGTGTAAGCGACTGGATAACTGGCGTGAGAAGCGCGCCCCCGGCTCGACGGCTGCGATGCGGCAGATGATGGAACAGATGCGGCTGCAGGGAAAAAGCGCCTGACTTAGCCGCGCTGGACAAAATTTGGACGAGCGATCCAAGAGCCAACTGGTGCGGCCAGGTGCTCAAGGGTAAATACTGTTTTACGGGATTGTTGCGAGAAGAGATTTGGAGGCGCGGGTGGGATTCGAACCCACGAATGGAGGTTTTGCAGACCTCTCCCTTGGGCCACTTGGGTACCGCGCCGAATCTTCAAGTATAGCGAAATCTGAAGTGAGTGTCAGGGCGTCCCCGCGCAATCGAAACTGAAAATATTCTATTTCTTCGCTGCTGGTGCGGGTCCCGCAATCTTCGCTTCGCGCAAGAACCGCGCCGATTCCTCCGGTGGCGTGGGATTGATGTAGAAGCCCGTTCCCCACTCGAATCCCGCGACCTTGGTCAGCTTCGGGATGATTTCAATATGCCAGTGATAGTGATCATTGATCTCTTCCCCGATCGGCGAAGTGTGGATCATGAAGTTGTAAGCAGGCAGGTCCAGCACGGCGTCGAGCCGCATTAGCGTGTCTTTCAGCATTCGCGCCAAGCTCGCGTACAGGGAACTCTGGTTATTCTCGTAGGAAGAACCGTGCACTTTAGGCAGCAGCCACAATTCAAACGGAAACCTCGGCGCGTAGGGCGCCAAAGTGATGAAATGCTCGTTTTCGCCGGCCACTCTTTCTCCCGTATCCCGCTCCTGCCGGATGATGTCGCAGAAGATACACCGCTCTTTCTCATCGTAATAGTGCCAGCAATTGTCCACCTCTTCGCGCACGCGCCTCGGGACGATCGGCAGCGCAATAAGCTGCGAATGCGGATGCTCCACGGACGCTCCTGCCGCCTCGCCATGATTCTTGAAAATCAGGATATAGCGGAACCTTTTGTCATTTTTTAGGTCGAGCATCCTGTCGCGGTAGGCCCACAGCACGTCCTCCACCGCGCGCTCCCCCATGGTCGCCAGGGTTGCCGGGTGGTCCGGCGATTCGATAATCACCTCGTGCGCGCCGATTCCATTCATCTTGTCGAACAGTCCCTCACCTTCACGGTCCAACTCCCCTTCGATGCCCAGCGCGGGAAACTTGTTCGGCACCACGCGAATGCTCCACCCGGGAGAATTCGCACTGCCGCCATTTCGGCCATAGACTAAAATCTCCGGGGGCGTTTTCGTTTCCCTTCCCGGGCAAAATGGACAATTTTGACTGTCCTTCGGCGTCACGCTTTCGCGCAGGAAATCGTTGGGCCGTTTACCTCGGTCCGTCGAAATGATCACCCAGCGGCCCGTGATCGGATCTTTTCGCAGCTCCGGCAAGCAATCCTCCTCGAAGTGGCTCCATGAAAGGAGCTCGGGGGAGTTCATCCCCGCGTTTTCAAATTCTACTCCTTCTCGGGGCGTCCGGCAGGGACGTCCCTCATAGCAATCTACCTCTGCGGGCTGAAAGCGTCTTTGTGAAGGCGCACCGCGGGAGCATGCCCGCGCCGGTTGTCGATCGCCAGAACGTCAAACCGGCAGGGGCAATCACCGACATGGCGTTCCGCGAGAAACCGCTGCGCCGTTCGAACGAGCACGTTTTGCTTGTCTCGCGTAATGCTCAGTTCGGGCAAAGCGGTGTGCTCTTCGCTCTCGGTCCGCGTTCTGACTTCGACAAATGCAAGTGTCGCGCCGTCGTAACCCACCAGGTCAATCTCGCCCTTGGCTCCGCGTGGCATGTAATTTCGTGCCACAAAAACATATCCATGCCGCCGCAGGTACCAGTAGGCGTAAGTTTCGCCGCGCACACCCGTTCGCCTGGCCGCGTTCTTCTTGGTATCGGCGGAAGGGCCGTCTTCTTCACGCAGACCTCGCCGCGCCGCCCAATGAACCGCCTGAAACATGAAACGCGAGAAAATCGGCATCGTCCCGCCGCCGGCACGACTATCTTGTGCGAAGTATAGACAAAAATCCCGCGGCTGCCATGATTCTTATTCAGCAGCCACGGGATTCGGGGTGCGCCGGGCGTCCCCGCCGTCAGATTTTCTTCTCGGCTTCGCGGAAGCACTCTTCCAGTGTCTTGACCGCAAAGTCCGCCTGTTCTTCGTCAACGAGAAGTGGGGGCGATAGACGTATCGAATTTTCTCCCGCGCCGAGGACGAGCAATCCCTTGTGGAACGCAAGGTCGACAATCGCATTGCGCAGGTCCGCAGCCCTTTCTTTGGTGCGCTGATCCCGCACGATTTCAATTCCGATCATCAACCCGCGCCCGCGCGCGTCGCCCACTACCTTGAATTTCCGGGGCCAATCGGCCATCCGCCCAAACAAGTAGTCGCCCATGTGCCGCGCATTTTCTATGTACTGGCTTTCGAGCAGATCCATTGTCGCCAGCGCTGCGGCGATAGCTACGGGATTCCCGCCGAACGTCGAGCCGTGCGACCCGGGCCCCCACTTCATCACGCTTTCCTTGGCGATGAAAGCGCTGAGCGGCATCCCGCTGGCAATGCCCTTGGCCGTGGTGATGATATCGGGCTCGATCCCCGCGTGTTCGTAGGCCCACCACTTCCCCGTCCGGCCCATCCCCGACTGCACTTCATCGAGGATGAGCATGATTCCATGCTTGCGGCAGATGCGCTGCAATTCCTGAAGGAAGAACTTCGGCGCGGGAATGTATCCGCCCTCGCCCTGAATCGGCTCGATGATGATCCCGGCGACATCCTCTGGATCAAAGAGTCGCCTGAACATGTCGTTCTCGAGCATCTCCAGAATTTCCGCACCGCAGGTCTGTGGGCCGTGACCGTGCGCGCAGCGATAAGCGTACGGATAATGAATGTGCTCCACGCCGCTCAACAGCGAGCCGAAACCCTTGCGCTGGTTCGACTTGGACGCCGTCAACGAGAGCGAACCCATCGTTCGCCCGTGGAAGGCCCCGTAGAACGCGATCAGCTTGTCACGCTTGGTGGCGTAACGCGCAAGTTTGATGGCTCCTTCAACTGCTTCCGTTCCCGAGTTGCCGAAAAATACTCTCTTGTGCTCGGCGCCAGGCATCGTTGCCACAAGCCGCTCGGCAAGCTGCGGCAAGCTCTCGTAATAAAAATCCGTGCCGGACATGTGAATCAGCTCGGCAGCTTGTTTCTGAATCGCTTCGACCACTTTCGGATGGCAGTGCCCCGTAGAACACACGGCAATGCCTGCGGCAAAATCAAGGAATGTGTTCCCATCTACGTCCTCGACGACGGCGCCGCGCCCGCGCTTCGCCACCAATGGATAGTCTCGCGTGTACGACGGCGACATGACCTTCGCATCCCGTTCCAGAACGCGCTTGGCGTTCGGTCCGGGCAATTGCGTCACTAGCCGGGGCAGCTTCATTTCGGTTGCAGTAATCATCTCTTCCCCCTGTCAAAAAAATGTTCGGCGGTTAATGTGGATTGGTGACCGCGGGGCAGATGTTTGCGCGCAGACGGACTTCAGCCCTTCTGCGCTCTGCCAGGAGAAAGGAAACCTAATCGACGCCGTAGAGGTTGGGACGTACCTCGGCGGGGGAAAAACTGCCTGGGAATCTTTGAATGTTGGTGTGCTTCATTTGCGTTTCCAGCGGACACTTCCGTCCCGTGTGTCCTCAATCAGTATACCACGATCGGCGAGCTCTTTGCGGATGCGGTCGGCAGTAGCGAAGTCCCGTCTTTTCTTCGCAGCATCGCGCTCCGCGACCCGTTGATCAATCTCCGCGTCGCTCGGGCCGTGACCCTCGGCCCCATAGCCGAGAACACGCAGCTTCTCCGCGTTTGTATCTTCTAGCACTGCGAAAACCTGATCGAATGTCGCCAGGAGCTTCTGCACGGCCGCGACATCGCCCTGGCGGAACTTGCCTTTATCCATTGCGATGTTCGTTTCCCGCACGAGATCGAACAAAGCCGCCAGCGCACGGGCCGTGTTGAGGTCATCGCTGAGGCCGGCGTCGAACTCCTCCGCCGCCTGCTCCACGCGCGCCCCCATTTCCTTCTGCTTGCCTGCAGGAAATTTGCCCTGTTTCAGCCGCGCAGCAAAATTTCGCAGCCGCTCGACTGAGTTCGCTGCCTGCTGCAACCCATCGAACGTAAAATTGAGCTGCTTTCGATACGGCACGCTAGCCAGAAGGAACCTCAGCGTCGAAGGCTTGTAGCCCTTCCCGAAGAGGTCACGCAATGTGAAGAAATTCCCCGCTGACTTCGACATCTTCTCGCCTTCGACGAGCAGATGCTCCGCATGCAACCAGTACCGGGCGAATGGCTTGCCTGTCGCGGCTTCGCTTTGCGCAATTTCATTCTCATGATGCGGAAAGGCCAGGTCGATTCCGCCCGTGTGAATGTCCAGTGTTTCTCCCAGATACTTCATCGCCATCGCGGAACACTCGATGTGCCATCCCGGCCTCCCTTTCCCAATCTCCGTTTCCCAGAAGTGTTCACCAGGTTTCGGCGCCTTCCACAAGGCAAAATCCCGCGCGCTTTCCTTTTCGTACCGGTCCACATCCACGCGCGCGCCCGCTTGGATGCCGCTCAGATCAATTTTCGAAAGTTTTCCGTAAGCCGGAAATTTCGCAATCCGGTAATAGATCGAGCCATCGCTGTCATAGGTAAATGACTTTTGCCCCAACTGCTCAATCAGCTTCACCATGTCAGGGATATGATCCGTTGCGCGGACCCAGTGTTCCGGCGCCTCGATGTTCAGCGTCTTGCAATCATCGAAAAACGCTTGCACATATTTTCCGGTGTAGTCGCGGATGCCTACGCCCGCTGCAGCGGCATTCGCAATGATGCGATCGTCTACGTCAGTGAGGTTCATTACGTGATTCAGCTTGAAGCCTCGCAATTTCAAAAACCGCCGCAGAATGTCCTGGAACACGAATGTGCGGTAATTCCCGATGTGTGCGAAGTCGTAGACCGTCGGGCCGCACGTGTACATGCGCACTTCGCCCGGCTTCTGCGGAACGAATGGCTCCGTCTTTCCCGATAGTGTGTTGTGCAGATGTATTTCGTTCATTGCTGCCTAAGCGGTGTGCTGCTCCGCTTGGATAAACGTCCGATTGTATCCGAGCCTTCAAACAGGGGGCAATCCAGAACCGCGTGCTTTTTCTGAACCAACCGGGAAAGATCAAACGAGCAGTTACCAGCCATTATCCACGGACGACTGGCCCTATCATTCGCGCCACAAAGCCTTGCGTAACTCTTTACAGCCCCTTTGCCACGTGTTATCTTTCTTTTCCGTACCGCCATCCACGCGCCAGGCGGCTGGGCCTCTGACCGAGAACCTGCCAACGTTTCAAAAGGCGGCCCTCATAAGGCCGGTTTGTCGCTCGACACCCCATCCTCTCGAGGAACAAAGAGTCGTCTCTTTTCGCGCCATTTGCCTGCGGTCCGCTTGGTGTTAACGTGGGTGTCAGCGGCCGCTGAGCGGTCTGCGGCGCGGCCTGAGACACATAGAGGGCAACTTGCTTAAGCTCCGAAAAGTGGAAATCGTCGGCTTCAAGTCCTTTTGTGAGCGCACCACTGTCACCTTTAGCGGTACCGGTACGACTTGCATCGTCGGTCCCAACGGGTGCGGCAAGTCCAACGTCGTTGACGCCATCTCCTGGGTCCTCGGCGAGCAAAGCCACAAGTCGCTCCGCGCCGAGCGCATGGCCGATTGTATTTTCAATGGGACCACCAAGCGTCCGCCCATGGGTCTTGCCGAGGTGAGCCTTACCATGGAAGACCCGGAGCTCGCGGAAGCCGCTCGTTTCGTGATGGAAGGGACAACCGAAGAATCTGAGACAGGGACGCCGGACGCGCAGGGCAGTACAGAGAAGGTCGAGATTCTTAGCAGTGCCCCTGCACATGCCCTTCAGGAGCACGCGGAACTCGCTGGAGAGCAGATCGGCGCGTCTGAGGTCGACGATCCGCCTCCCGGGGAACCCGAATTCATTAAAAGCAAGCGCAGGAAGAAAGCTGACAAGCCGGTGCTGGCGACGAAGCCCGGCGAAGTCGTCGTCTGCCGGCGTCTCTATCGGTCCGGTCAAAGCGAATACCTGATCAACGGCCGCGTGGCCCGGCTGCGCGACATTCAGGAAATGTTCATGGGCGTCGGCCTGGGTCCCGATTCTTACGCCATCATTGAGCAGGGCCGCATTGGTCTGATCCTCTCCACCAAACCCATGGAGCGCCGCGCTATCATCGAGGAAGCTGCCGGCGTCACCAAGTTCAAGACCAAAAAACGCCTGGCCGAAGCCAAGCTGGAATCCTCGAAAATCAATCTCTCGCGCGTCAACGACATCGTCGTCGAGGTCGAAAAACAGCTTGGCTCCTTGAAGCGCCAGGCCTCTAAAGCGCGCCGCTACTCCGAGATTCGCGACGAGATGCGCGGCATCGTCCGCCAGATGCTCGCCGGCAAGGCGCGCGAGCTCGACGCCGAGGCAGAACGCCTGGCGAAGGCCCTGGAAGAACTCTCCTCCAACGAAGCGCAGCACGCCCAAAGCATTGAGCAGCAGGAAGCCGAGCAGGACCGGCTCAACCAGCGTATTTATTCGCTCGACGCAGAGATTCGCCAGAATCAAAACGTCCTGAACCTCACCGCGCTCGAAGTCGATCGCAGCGAGAACCGCATCGTCTTCAATCGTCAGCGCGCCGAAGAGTTGGCCTCGCGTCACGGCCAGATCGCCGCGGAAAGGAACCAAGCGAACGCGCAAGCTACGGAGTGGGAATCGAGGAGCGCGGCGCAACTTCAAGCCGTAAGTTCTTTGCGGGGAGAATCGAGCGTCCTTGCGAAGCGAGTCGCAGTGCTCGCCATGCGCGCGCAGACGCGAACCACGCAAATCGCCGAGGCGGAAGCTCGCATCGCGGAGCTCCGCCGCACGGCTTCCGAAACCGGGGAGAGTCTGTTCCGCCTCCATGGCGAGCAGAAGCAGGCCGAGGAAGCGCTCGTCCATCAGGGCGAAGCTCTGCGAAAGCTGGAGGCCGAAGAGACTGCCCTTCTGGAATCTTCGATCCGCATCCGCGGCGAAGCCGAAGAAGCGGCCCATGATTTCGAGTCGGCAACCGCCCAGCTCCAAGCGTTGAAGCAAAGAGCGGCCGGGCTCCAGGCAAAAATGCTCGATCTGCGTGCGCAGCGTGAGACGGCCAGCAAGCAGGCCGAGGCGCTTCGCGATGCGCTCTCCAGCGTCCGCGCGCGGCATTCCACGCTCACACAAATCCTGAGCGACCGTTCCTACACGGCGGAAGCCATACAGAAACTCTTCGCCGCAAACGAGCGAGGCGGCGGAAAAAATTTCCGCGCCGTCGGTGTTCTCGCCGATTTCGCGGAGGTCGAAGAGCGGCACGAAGCCGCCATCGAAGAGTTTCTCCGCGAAGAACTCGAATATGTTGTTGTCGAGACTTACGACCACGCCCGCGCCGGCGTCTCTCTCCTGCGCAACGAAGTCGGCGGGCGCGCTACCTTTTTCGTGGATTCGCTCCGCGATCTACGCCCCCTCGAGTATGAACCCATTGTGAATTTCCGTGCGGAGGAGGGGGTAATTTCCCGCCTCGATAAGCTGGTCGATTTTCGCAATCCCCTGGGAACCGTCGCCAAGCAGTTTCTCCCGCGCCTCCGGTCCGCTTACCTGACGGACAGCGCCACCGCGGCCGAGAAACTGGCCCGCGAATATCCGCAGTACGCTTTCGTCGCGCCGGACGGGACTTGCTACCAGGGCCGCATGGTCACCGGTGGCCGCGCCGGCGAAGCCGGTCCACTCGGCATGAAACGCGAGCTGCGCGCCCTCGATGCCGAGATCATGCAGCTCGAGCATCAAACGGAAGAAATGCAGGCGGCGCTCGAAACCATTAACGCTGAGCTCCAAGCCTCCGAACAGTCGCTTGAAGGAATCTCCGCCGAGCAGCTCGATGCCGAGCGCAATGTCTTCTCCGCAAACCACCGCCACCAGCAGACCCAGAGCGAACTCACGCGCCTTAGCCTCGAGTTGACCGTTTGCCAGAACGAACTCTCCCGGATCCGGCGCGACGTCGAAGCTGCCAGCCTCCGCGCGGAACGCGCGCTTCACCTGCACGCCTCTGCCGCTGCCACACGCGCTGAAGTCGAAGCCGAGAGCACGCGCATCACGGAGGAATTAGCCCAGCTCCGCGGCTCCATTCAATCGGAACAGAATGAGCTCGCTGCAGGACGCGCGGAGCTTGCCGCGTTGAACGAGCGCCTCTCCGCCGCCCAAGCTCTTGCAAATCGTCTTGAGGAAGAGCGCGCCGAACTCGACCGCCGCGAAGCCGCTCTCCGCCAGCAGGAAGCCTCCGTCTCGGAAGAATCCGCGGCTCTCGCAAGGCAGAACGAAGAACTCGCACAGCAACTCGAAGGACTCCGCGCGGAAAAGCAGCGGCTCGAAGAGCGCCAGCGCAATCTCGAAACGGAATGGGAGGCCGCGCGCACGCGCGTGGCGCAGATGGAAGACGATCTGCGCATGAGCCGCCAGTCTCTCCAGGAGCTGCGCGAACGGCGCAGCCACGCGGAAGTGGATCGCGCGCGCAACGATTCCGACCGCCAGCACCTGCGTGAAACATGCCTCGCTGAAGTCAACGCGCAACCCGAAGATCTGATCGCCACTGAATCCGCGTTCATGAGCGGAGAGGAGCTCGCCGCAGCGGAAGCCGGTTACCGCGAGATGAAGCAGCGCCTCGAGTCCATGGGGCCTGTCAACATGATGGCGCTTGAGGAATTCAACGAATGCGATCAGCGCTTCGCTTTCCTCACTCGCGAACGCGATGATCTGCTTCAATCCATCGCCGATACACAGCAGGCCATCGCCGAGCTTGACGTCATCTCCCGCGAAAAATTCGAACAGGCCTTCGCCGCCATCAACCGCAACTTCTCCGAAGCCTTCCATACCATTTTCGGCGGCGGGATGGCCGAAATGCGGTTGACAGAGCCCGACAGCTCCGGCGACGCCGGCATCGATGTGGTGGCCTCGCCGCCGGGAAAGCGTCTCCAAAACGTGCTTCTGCTCTCCGGAGGCGAGAAGGCCATGACCGCGCTAGCGCTGCTCATCGCGATTTTCCGCTATCAGCCCAGCCCGTTCTGTATCCTCGACGAAGTCGACGCCCCGCTCGACGAAGCGAACGTCGGCCGCTTCACGCGCCTCATCGGCGACATGAGCAGCCAGACGCAATTCATCATCGTCACCCACAATCGCAAAACCATGGAAACCGGATCCGTCCTCTATGGCGTGACCATGCAGGAGCCCGGCGTCTCGAAGATCGTCAGCGTCCGTTGGGAAGGAGATAACGCGCCCTCGTCGAAACACGAAACTGCCGCCGCCTCAGCTGCGTAGAATAATTCTCTCAGCGTTAAATTCTTTCGATTTTGTTTTGCAAAAATTTCCACCGGCTGCACCTTTGACATCCCCTCGCACTGAGCTAGAATACGTTTCACTTTTTCGGAGGAACCTTCGCCGTGTCCGCGGGCCCCGCCATGCGCATCATTCGAGAAACTCACTTCTCGGGCATCACGCCCGCCGCTCGCGGCAAGGTCCGCGACATTTATGATCTCGGCGACAAGCTCCTGATCGTCGCCACCGACCGGCTGTCCGCTTTCGACGTCGTCCTGCCCACACCCATCCCCGACAAGGGGCGCGTCCTTACGCAGCTCTCTCTTTTCTGGTTCAACTTACTGAAGGATGTAGTTCCGAATCACGTTCTCAGCGCCACCGATTTTCCGGCCCCCTTTGATTCGCACAAAGACGATCTCGCTGGCCGCTCCATGGTCGTTCGCAAGGCCCAGCCGCTTCCCATCGAATGCGTCGTGCGCGGTTATGTTTCTGGCTCTGGCTGGAAGGATTACCGCGCCACAGGAAAAATATGCGGCATCGCGCTCCCCGTGGGCTTGCGCGAATCCGACCGCCTGCCTCAACCCATCTTCACCCCCGCGACCAAAGCCGCCGTCGGTCACGACGAAAATATTTCATTCGAACAGGCGGCCTCGCTCGTCGGCAAGGAACTTGCCGAGCGCGTCCGCGCGATTAGCCTCGAGATCTACCGCCGCGCCTCCACCTATGCCGAACCGCGCGGCATTCTTCTCGCCGACACAAAATTCGAATTCGGCGTTCTGAATAACGATCTGATCTGGATCGATGAAGCCCTCACTCCCGATTCTTCCCGCTTCTGGCCTGCTGCCCAGTACAAGCCCGGCGGTCCTCAGCCCTCTTTCGATAAACAGTTCGTGCGCGATTACCTCGAACGGATCCAGTGGCCGAAAACGCCGCCGGGCCCCGAACTGCCTCCGGAGGTGGTCGCAGCCACTCGTGCCAAGTACCGGGAGGTCTATCGGATCCTGGTAGGCCGCGAGCTGGATTAGCTGCCCGGCTCTCACATTAAGAACTTCTTGGAGGGTGTCATCGTGAAAGATCAACTCGAAGGACTTGTGACACAAATGGTCGAGCGCGGCATTCTATTCGACGAAGCCGTTAGCGAGTTTGAAAAACGCTTTATAAAGCGCATCCTCGACTGCGCCAATGGCAATCAATCCCGCGCCGCGCAGGTTCTTGGTATTCACCGCAATACCCTCAGCCGCAAGATCGGCCAATACAAACTCGACCGCAACGGGCACCGCGCGAGATAACTTTTTCTATCGCCTGGATTCAGCGTTGCCTGAAAAGCAAAACGGCTCTCCGAATTCTACGGAGAGCCGTCTGCCGTATGTTTTCGTGAACCCGTCTCACGTACCGGGTTTCTTCGGAGCCGGACGCCGAACGGGTTTCTTCGGAGCCGCTTTCTCCTTTTCCTTCGGGATATCTTCTTCGTTCACTTTGGCCTTGTCCCAGCGCAGCATAAACGCGGGTTCCGGGTCATAGGAAACGAGTGTCCCGGTAAAACGCGGCGCGGTGCCTTTTTCGAGCCTTTCTGCTCCCGGCTGTCCAACGACCTTTACCTCCATGTTCGGCGTCGTCGTCGCATCGAATTCTGCCTGGCTCGTGACAAATGCAAGCTTCAGAACAACGGCATCCGTACCCGGCGTCACTTCAATCAGTTTGCCGGGCACATCGGGAAATTCCAGGCCGCACGCCGCCAGCCAGGTGACCTTGGCCTTGTCACCACCCGCCTTCAGGTCTGCGACGACCGACGCGATGGTCATGTCCTTCCGCACTGCGTCGAGGTCCGCGCTGCTGGGGAGCTTGTAGCTCGCCGGGCGTTCTGCCGAACTGCTGGCAAGCTGCAGCAGCTCATTGAGCTCCGCGTCGACCAGACTGTCGCACGCAGCCTGCTGGTAATTGGCGATCAGCTTGCGCAAATAGTCTTTCACCTTCGTGGATTGCTGCTGGTTGGCGTTCTTCGCGGTTACCGCTCTCGCGAAAGCCCAGAAAGCATCCATTTCCTGCGGCGGACTTGTGCACATGTACGCCTGCCCGAGCCGGTAGCTCGCAATGGCATCGTCGGGCGTCCCCGCCAGAATGGCCTTGTACGACTCAACAGCGCTCGCGCAATCCTTCATGTTCATTGCCGCTACCGCACCCGTGTAGTTAAACAGAGTGGTGGGCTGCTGTTTTTGCTTGTTCCAATCCTCTTCACTCATGTTGTCCGGTTTTTTCAGTGCCGCCAAAGTTTTCAATCCATTCAATGCGGCCGCGCGCGCCTTCGTCGCCTCGTCTTTTTCTTGTTGTTCCTTAGCCGGGAGATTCGTATAGGCAAAAGCGCGCGCATAATAAGCCTGATAGCGGGCAGGGGCCTCGACCTTGTCCCCCAGCGCGATGAGTTTGTCGGCGTATTCGATTACCTTCGGATAATTCTTGGCTGCGCCGTAAGCCTGGAAGTAAAGCGGGTAGACGTACACAAGCAGCGCGGAATTCGGGTACTTCGATACGAAATCGTCCAGACACTTGATCTGCGAGGCCGGGTTCTTGTCTCCCGCGCAGGCCTGGTAAGCGTTATACTCCGGCACGGTATACGCTTGCTTCGCCGCACCGGCGTCTTGCGCTGGCGCTTGCGCCCTCGCAGAAGAGGCGCTTCCGAGAATCAGGCTGAGCGCGGCCAACAGCGCGAAGCCTGCCGATCTTCGTGTTACGTTCATTCCCATTCTCCTCGCTCAAACTCCAAGCCTGGATTTTTATTCCGGTCATCCCGGAATGTATCTCCCGGAATCAGTCCGCTAAGAAAACTTTGGGATTATAGGAAAAGCCGCACGCTATCCGCAAGCCGTAATCCTGCAAGGCACTGTGAATTTTACATTTATACACTTATTCACTTGGCGGCACTGGCTATCTGCCCTCCGTGCACCGTTGGGGCGCCGGAGGGTTACTTACGACTCTACCATGCTCCTGATGCTAAGATGAGTTTCGCACAAAAAGAGTGGCTTCGACGAGGAAGAATTCTCATGCCTGAGAGAAACGCAACAAGCCCATCCCTCCACGCGACGAAGCCGCATGTGCAAATGGTCGCTCTTGTTACGGGAGCCAGCCGCGGCATTGGCCGCGCCATCGCTCTGCGCCTCGCTTCGTTGGGTGCGTCCGTCGCTATCTGCGGCCGCGACAAAGCTCCCCTCGCCGCCACCTCTTCCGAATTGGAGCGATCCGGCGGGCGCGTTTATGCTCAGCGCGCCGATGTCACCCGCCCGGAGGATATTACAAGTCTCGTCACCAATACGGAGGCCGCGCTTGGCCCCATCTCAATCCTCGTCAACAACGCGGGCATCGGCCTTTTCGGCCCGGCTCACGAGAGGTCGGAAGCCGACTGGGACCTCGTCATGAATACAAATCTCAAGAGCGCCTTCCTGGTTTCCCGCGCCGTTGTCCCCTCGATGATTCGCAGGGGGCAGGGAGATGTTATCAACATCAGCTCGCTTGCGGGCCGCAACACGTTCGCCACGGGCGGCCTCTATTGCGCCTCGAAATGGGGTTTGCAGGGCCTTGCCGGCTGCATGGCCGAAGATCTGCGCGAATACGGCATCCGCGTCAGCGTCGTCTGTCCCGGCAGCGTCGGCACCGAATTTTCCGGGCGGGGCCCCAAGGACGCATCCAAAGTGCTTACCGCGGACGATGTCGCCCACGCCGTCGCCATGATCGTCACCCAGGGCCCGCAGAGTTTTCTGAGTGAAATCCAGCTCCGGCCGCTGCGCAAGCCGTAGGGCCGAACCGTCTATTCCCTCTTGACAATAATCGTTACAACGACTATATTTACATCGTGAGTTCCCGCCTCAAAACCGTTTCCGTCTCCCTCCCTCTCGAGAGCCACATTTTCATTGTGCTTCTCAAGACCGCGGATGCCGTGGGCCAGGAGGCCGAGCAATTGTTCCGCTCGCAAGGTCTTACCGGCGCGCAATACAATGTACTGCGGATCCTCCGCGGCGCCGGACCTGATGGCCTTCCCTGCCGTGGCATCGGCGACCTGATGATTTCTCACGACCCGGACATGACGCGCCTCCTCGACCGCATGGAAAAGCGACGACTCATCGTCCGCAAGCGCCAGACCGACGATCGCCGCGTCGTCAAGACGCGCATTACCCGCGAGGGGCTCGAAATCTTGAAAACTCTCGACCAACCTGTTCGGGAGCTCCACAAGCGTCAGTTCCAGCACATGACCGCCGCGCGCCTGAAGGACCTCGCTCAGTTGCTTGAAGAGGCCCGCGCCCCGCAGAAGAATTAGCGGCAAGCCCCTAGAAGTGACACATGAAGGAAAAAGCCATGGAAAAGCCCGCAACAACCGAATTCCCCGTACACGATTTGATCCGGCGGCGCTGGAGCCCTCGCGCCTTCTCCGACAAGCCTGTTCCTCCCGACGTGCTCCGCAGTCTCTTCGAAGCCGCGCGCTGGGCGCCATCCAGCAGTAATGAACAACCCTGGACCTTTCTCGTGGCGACCAAGGATGATCCGGAGAATTTCGCCAAAATGCTCAGCGTCCTTGTGGAATTCAACGCCGGTTGGGCTAAACATGCCCCCGTCCTTGCCCTGGCCGTCGCGGAACTCGCTTTTCATCACAACGGGAATCCCAACCGCAGCGCCTTCTACGATGTGGGAGCGGCGTCGGCGCAACTGACCTTGGAGGCCAATTCACGTGGACTGTTCGTGCATCAAATGGCTGGTTACCATGGCGATAAGGCGCGTCAGGTGTTCGAAATTCCCGCAGGCTGGGAGCCCATCGCTGCGATTGCCATCGGCTATCCTGGCGATCCGGAATCTCTGCCGCAGCCTCTTCGCGATCGGGAACTCGCCCCGCGGACCCGCAAACGCCTCGGCGAATTTGTGATGACGGGCCGTTGGGGGCATACTTCTCCATTCGTTCCCAAATGAGCTCCAATCTAGGATCCGGTCCGCGCCATGCATAGCCTGCTTGATTTTATTCTTCGCCACGGATATGTGGTACTCCTGGTCTGGGTATTCGCCGAGCAGATCGGCTTGCCGGTCCCCACTATCCCGCTCCTGCTCGCCGCGGGCGCTCTGGCCGGCGCGGGACGCCTTAGCTTCTTTGCCTCGTTGTTCTTTTGCCTTTTGGCTGCCCTCGCCGCCGACACGATCTGGTTTCAGCTTGGCCGCCTCAAAGGCATAAAGGTTCTTCAGTTTCTTTGTAAGATTTCGCTGGAACCCGATTCCTGTGTCCGCCGCACCCAGGGCATCTTCTCGAAACAGGGCGCGCGTTCCCTGCTCTTCGCCAAGTTCGTTCCCGGTCTTGGCGCCGTCACTCCGCCGCTCGCCGGCATCTTTCACATGCGGCGGCGCCGCTTTCTGCTATTCGATTCGCTCGGTGCGCTCCTCTGGGCCGGCGGCTATCTCAGCCTGGGCTACGTGTTCAGCGGGGAGATCGAGCGCATTGCCCAGCGCGCCTCCGCCCTTGGCGCCAACCTTCTCACTCTGCTCATCGCCTCTTTCGCAGCCTACATCGCTTATAAATTCATTGCGCGCCAGCGCTTCCTCCGCGAATTGCGCATCGCCCGCATCACCGTTGATGAATTGAAGAAAAAAATCGACGCGGGCGAGGTGCTTGTAATCGTCGACCTTCGCCATTCCGTAGATTTCGAAGCCGATCCCGAAACGATCCCGGGCGCCTTCCGCGTGGACGCTAAGGAGCTCGAAGAGAAAAGCGATCCGCTGCCCCGCGACCGCGAGGTGATTCTCTACTGTACTTGACCCAACGAAGCCACGAGCGCCCGTGTGGCGCTCCTCCTCAGAAAAAAAGGCGTGAAGCGCATCCGTCCCCTGCAGGGCGGTTTGGATGCCTGGCGCAGCCGCGGCTATCCGATGGTCACTGCAGTCCTCTCGTGAATTCCTCTGCCAAATAAGAAACGCGCCGAAGAAAAGAATGGCGCGCTTCCTTTACTTTTGCGATGCAAAGCTTACTCGTGCGCGGTTCCGCGTCTCGCTACAGCCGCGGCAAAACGATTCCTGCTTGCGCCTGGTATTTCCCCTTCTTGTCCTTGTAGCTCACTTCGCATTCTTCATCCGAAAGGAAGAACACCACCTGGCAGAGCCCTTCATTCGCATAAATTTTCGCGGGAAGCGGAGTAGTGTTGCTGATCTCCAGCGTCACGAAGCCTTCCCACTCCGGTTCGAACGGCGTCACGTTTACGATGATCCCGCACCTTGCGTATGTTGACTTCCCCACGCAGATCGTCAGCACGTTCCGAGGAATCCGAAAATATTCCACCGACCGCGCCAGCGCAAATGAATTCGGCGGAATGATGCAGACATCGCCCTTGTAGTCCACCAGCGACCGCGGATCGAAATGTTTCGGATCGACAATCGTCGAGTTCACGTTCGTGAAAATGCGGAACTCATCCGCCACGCGAATATCGTAACCGTACGACGACACTCCATAGCTGATCACGCCGTCGCGCACTTGCCGGTCCGTGAACGGCTCGATCATCCTGTGCTCCAGCGACATGCGGCGGATCCAGCGGTCGGGCTTTACGGACATCCATTCCTCCTGCGTTGATGGCACAAGTTGCGCTGCGGTGGCGAATCTATTTCAAAAAGACGTTCAGTGTAGTTTACCCCTCATGTCCTTGACAACCTGCGGCTCACACTCTAGCATCTGCGCACGGAGCCCTAGGGAGGCACGCGTGATTAAGCTGGACATCGTGAACGCCGTCGTCGCCGCGACAAGTATCAGCCGTACAAAGGCCGAGCAGGCCGTTGAGACCGTTTTCGAGTCCCTGAAGGTCGCTCTCGGCCGCGGCCAGCGCATCGAGCTGCGCCGCTTCGGAGTCTTTAGCGTCAAGCCGCGCAAGACCGGCATCGGCCGCAATCCCCGCACCGGCGAGGAGGTCAACATTCCTCCCGGCAAAGCCGTCCGCTTCAAGCCCGGCAAGGAACTTCAGGGTATTGAAGCGCCGAAGGCTGCGGAATAGCGGTTTGATTCTCCGCATTCCCCTGCAGGAAATGCTAGCGAACTGGCGTACACCTCCACGAGTGTGTTGTACTTGTGTAGTTAAATCGAAACCGATCCGCCATACCATTCGTGACTCCCACGCCCCCAGAGAATGCAGTTCCCGCCTTTCCGGCTTCCCTTGATTGGCGCTCCATTCCTCCATCGGCGCCCTATTACGTTCCCGTTCGCGCCCACCCGCCCCTAAAAACCTTAATTCTCGCCCTCATTTTATTTCTTCTCACGCTGTGCACTTGCCTCGCCGCCGGCACGCAATTTGCCGCCGCCTATTCACACAATCAGGCCGTCTCGATCGATGAGTTTGTTCGCTCCTTCACACTCTTCTATCGCCATCCGGCTGGCCTCCTCAGCGGCCTCCCGTTCGCCTTGACACTCATGACCATACTCCTGGCGCACGAACTCGGCCATTTTTTCGCTTGCCGTCATCACCATATTCGCGCCAGCTATCCGTTTTTCATTCCCGCTCCCACGCTGATTGGCACTTTTGGAGCGTTCATTCTCATCCGCTCACCCATCCGGACCACGCGCGCTCTCTTCGATGTCGGCGCATCGGGACCAATCGTCGGCTTCGTTCTCGCCGTTCCCGCACTCCTGTATGGAGTTCTTCACGCCAAAATTGTCCCCGGACTTGCGGACCCCGCTCACTCCGACGTGATTTTCGGCATTCCTCTCATCCTGCATTTCTTTGCAGCAATCCTTCATCCCGGCATCAACGCCAGCAACCTCCTCCTCCATCCCGTTGGCCGCGCCGCTTGGGTCGGGCTCTTCGCCACTTCGCTGAATCTCCTGCCCGCGGGCCAGCTCGATGGCGGCCACATTCTTCGTTCCCTCAGCCCGCGCGCCCATCGTTACGTTTCGCTGCTGCTCCCCCTCTTTCTTCTCGCGCTCGGATTCTTCCAGCATTGGCCCGGTTGGTACATCTGGGCGGCGATTCTCTTGGGCCTCCGTTTCCTTCGCGCGGCACCCATCTACGATTACACGCCTCTCGACCCCAACCGCAGCTTTGGCGCGCTCTTAGCTCTCGCTGTCTTTTTCGTCTGCTTCATGCCCGCCCCCATCTGACAGCGGTCGGAAAGGTGCGCCAAATGGACTTTGTAGCGGCGACTTTATGTCGCCGTCTTCTTTCTGGTTAGCATCGTCGTTTTCTCTTCAACAATTCTTTGTGCCCTCGGACCTCAAGCTCCGGTTATGATGCCTTCGCTCGTCACGCGGCGTTGGGGCGCGCGGCACAAAAATGTCATCGCTCATCCGCACGCTGAACTTCCGCGACCTGTTGTTTCTGTTCATCGGCTCCGTCATCGGCTCGGGCATTTTCCTCACTCCTGGTCTGATTCTGCGCCAGCTCGATGGCTCCGTGGGTCTGTCACTTCTTGTCTGGCTCATAGGTGGCATCCTTTCGCTTCTCGGCGCGCTCACCTACGCCGAACTCGCCGCCACAAATCCGGAGGCCGGCGGCCTCTACTGTTACATTCGCGACGGTTTTGGCCGCATTCCCGCGTTCCTCTATGGCTGGTGCCTTTTCCTCGTCATCGCAAGCGCCAGCATCGCGGCGCTCGCTCGGGCCTTCACGCGTTATCTCGCCGAAATAATCCCGTTATCCCCTGCAGGTTCCACTGTCGTCTCTGTGGCGATGATCGCCGTCGTCACCGCCGTTAATGTGTGGGGCACGCGCAAGAGCTCCGATCTTCAGAATTGGACGACGTCTGTAAAAGTCGGAATCATCGTTGTTCTCAGCGCCATCTTGTTCTCGCTCGGACGCCACGCATCTGACCTGCCTCCCGCTTTCGGTGTCGCCCAACGCGGCTTCTCTCTGTTCTCAAACTTCAGCTTGAGCATGATCGCTGTCCTGTGGGCTTACGAAGGCTGGCAATTTGGCACCTACAGCGCCGGCGAAGTCATCGACCCGCAAAGAAACTTCCCACATTCCTTTCTCCTCGGATCGCTCATCCTTGTCGCTCTCTACCTCATCGCTGTGCTCGCCTATCTTTTCGCCCTTGGGCCAGCCGCCGCTGCTGCCAGCGATGCCATCGCTGCGGCCGCCGTCGTCGCCGTCCTCGGCCCGTGGGCTGGGAAACTCGTCGCTCTCACCATCCTGATCTCCACCTTTAGTTCGGCGAATAGTGTCATCCTCACCGCACCTCGCGTCTTCTACGCCATGGCCAAAGACAATCTCTTCTTCAAGAAACTCGCCGAAGTCCACCCGCGCTTTCAAACTCCCGCGGCGGCAATTGTCGCGCTAGGGATCTGGTCTTCTCTCCTGGCCTGCGCGGGAAAATTTTCCGAGCTGATCGGTGGAGTGATTTTCATTGGTTGGATTTTTTATGGCCTCGGAGCCGCGGCAATCTTTCCGCTCCGCCGCGCCTCACACGGCCGGGCGATCCCCTACCGCGTTCCTGGCTATCCCTGGACGCCGCTTGTCTTCGTCCTGGCGGCCTCTGCTCTAGTCGGTAATGCCGTCTATCTTGCCTTCCGCGATCCCGCAGAATTTAGAAACCTTGCCGCCGCCCTTCTCCTTCTCCTCCTCGGCCTGCCCGCCTACTTCTTCTGGCGCAAACGTGTCACCTCCTGACACCGCTCAATTTCCCCTTGACTTCCATTCACAATTCAGGTATTGTACGTTTCGGGTAATTTTGCGATTTGGAGCGCGGCAGTTTGACTGCCGCTTTTTTCATTTTTGGCGTCGAGAAGTTTCGCAATCCCCCTTCGCGTGAATGACTTACGTAGTCTCGGACTCTGGGACCATGCCAATCAAAATCTCGGCCTCTAAGTGCTTTGGAATTAATGGTTTCCACGCTCTCCCTAGTTCCAGGTAGTGGGTCAGTTTCCGATAATCCGACTTACCAGGAGTTGACCACGGAGACTATGAGGCAGTTTCACTATTGCCATCATGGCGAACCAAGATAGTGGGCTGATGAGCTATCGCAAGTGAACCGACCTGGGCGTCCAAGGGGCAGCGGCTTAGAGGTTAAGGACTCTGTGGCCGTCAGCGACTTCGCGGCAGGCATCCGTAAGGCAGCCGGAACGTAGCTGATCGATCTCCGCAGCGCTCAGTTTCCAATTTTTCGCATGTGCAAGTGCGGAGGCAAGCGCCTGCTCCAATTGGTTTGCCTGCTGAGCGGAATTTGCGCCCGCGCTGAAGTTCATTGCAGCGACTTGCAACTCCGAGGCACGATCGTGCCAGGCAGTCCACAAAGATTCGAGGCGTTGCCAAAGAAGGTCTTGGCTAGAAGGCGAGCCGTGCTCGCCCAGAAACAGGGCCGCCTGTGTGACGGTGATTGGATTTGGTGACTTCAGCGCCTGGCTGACGAACGGAAGAAGTTCATCTGAATAGCGCACCGCATGTAGTGACCGAAGCAGTTGACCGCCACAATCCTCCTTCCTATCCCACAGCTCCGAGCTAAGGCGTTTTCTGGCAGTCGGGTCGCCTAATCGGAACAGATACCCCAATAAAGAGGCCTCGACATCGGCAGCGCAGCCCGGCTTACCAGTCAGTTCTGTCAGCCAAGCTTTGACTGGCACGGCCAGATTGCGGCTGGCTGCGCGCACAATTACCGCGGCAATGCGTTGGGACTGCCCCCAGTCCTGACGCGCTTTCGGATCACTGAGCTGCTCCTTCAGTGCACCATCAAGCTCAGTATGTTCCCCCTCTTCCATAAGCAGGACGACGTTTCTGTCAGTCCTAAACTGTGAGCGCTGAACATCAGCGAGAATCGCCGACTGACATTCGGCGGGCGCATCTTCGCACCAGAGCTTATATGGCTCGATGTCGTCAAACGATGCTCCTGCCGTGCCCCTGTCGCTCGCCAGAGAGCGAATTATCGGTAGAAGCAGTTGATGTGGCATCGTTTGGCGCGCCATAACAACGAATTGAAGCCGCTGGGCGTGAGTCAGCTCATTTTCAACAGTGAGAACGTCGAATCGAAGTTCAGGAAGAATATCAGGCGATAAACGCTTGGTACGATAAGCCACTTCTGCGTCGTACCAGGCCTGGTAAATGGCCGCAGCGCGCTGGGGTCCTGATCGTTTGGCGATGCTGGCCGTGAGGAGAGCGTCAGCCTGTTCGAAATATTTCTGCTGAAGTTCCGATCGACGTTTTGCTTTTGCATTCCACTCAGGTTTTCTCGCGTCATCGGTCGGGTAGGGCGGCAGAACGCCGAGATCTTTCCTGGTGTGAAGGTCAGCCAGGAGTTGCGGCAGGGTCGACGGGACGCTTGTGGATGGATCAGAAAGCGCGGCTTCTAGCGCGGGAATGATAACTTCGAGTTGCGAGGATTCGCGCAGAGCGGAGGCTACCAACCATTCGGGTACAGATGTGTCAGCCCCTCGCAGATAAAGCTGCAGAAGCTTTCGTACGGAATCTGAGGTGTCCAGACGGCCCAGGCGGCCAACAGCACGATCTACCGCGCCAGGCTCTGCACTGCTGAGTTCCAACTGAATGCTGTTGAGTTCTGCTGCGGCCCAAGCGGGATCGGGTGCCAAAATGTCGAACTCGACCCAGTTGGATTCGAGCGCGAGATTCTCGAGTCCGCCACCTTCTTCGGCGCTCTTGATGCGCGAGACTTCATTGCTGGTGATACCGACGGAATAATGGCCGGCCTTTTCAAACCGGTACAGGCTGCACAGATCGATCTGCTGGGTTGCCGGTTGTGAACTCAACACTCCCATGCCACCGAGAATGGAGCCTGCCCACCCGTGCTCAAATCTCAGCACATTGAGGTCAAGCAATCCATCGGGGGGCACAATGTGAATCGCGATGCCTTGCAATGCCGAATCGGAGCTCCGCTGATATTTGTCCTTGGTTGAGGTGGAATACGAGATTTCTAAGAGAATCGATTCGCCTCGATGGTAGACAGGAATCTCCTTAACTAAACGCAATTGGAATCCGATGTCCTGAGGATTGGAGGCCATCGCACGGGAGCCGAATAACAAAAAAACCAACACGAATGGAACAAGCAGACGGCACAACTGCCGCCGCCCATCTCGAATGAAGATCCGCGAGGGCTTCGTAGCGGTCCTGTGCATAACCCATTGAGTCTACGACTGACCAAGGATGCTAGGGCGAAAATTTCTTGGTCAACTCCTGATTAACCAGCTAACCGGAAACTGACTCACTCCCAAGTTCCTGAAGGCCGTGAATTCTCTATCCGCAATCTCAACCAAAAAGACGCCCCCATAACTCCCTTAGAATCCGCACTTACAGAAGTGTTGATTCCAGGGAACTTAAAACTCTTTAGAATGAACACTTATGAAAAATAGGGGGAGGGGGGTCTTATTGTTAACTACGCATCCGATGAGGAGCATCGCGCGTTTTGTGCGCCCCGGATGGGCTTACTGGGCGAGGAAGCATCTCGTCCCCGTCAGGCCGGAACCCGCATCAACCTACAACAAACTCAACGGGTCCATATCCACTAGCACGGCTGTCTGCGGAATCTCATTGGCGTCGCAATACGTCATCGCCCCGCTCAGCAGCTTCGTCAGCACGGACCGCTTTGGCGATTTCAGCAGGAACTGAAACCTGTGCTCCTTCTTCAAACGCGCCAGCGGCGCCGCCGCCGGTCCCAGGATTCGTGCTTCCTTTCCATCCTGCGGCGAGAAATATTCCGACAGCTGCCGTGACCATCGGATCGCTTTCTCCAGGCTCGCGTCCCGGACAATTACATTTGCCAGCGATGTGAACGGCGGATACGCCATCATTCGACGAAAATGCAGTTCCCGCTCGAAGAACGCGGCGTAGTCCTGCTGCACGGCGTACTGAATCGCGTAATGCTCCGGGTAATACGTCTGGATCAGCACCCGCCCAGGCAACTCGCCGCGCCCCGCGCGCCCCGCGACCTGCGTCAACAACTGAAACGTTCTCTCCGCCGCTCGAAAGTCGGGCAAACTCAAAGAGGAATCCGCTGAAACAACGCCCACTAAGGTCACGCGCTGAAAATCGTGCCCTTTCGCCAGCATTTGGGTGCCGACTAAAATGTCCAGCGCACCGCTGGCAAACGCTCCCAGCGTTTCCTGATACTGGCGCTTTGTTCGCGCCGTGTCGCGATCCAGCCGCGCGATTCGTGCCCCGGGAAATTCTTTGCGCAGCCTCTCTTCGAGGTGCTCCGATCCTTCGCCAAAAAAATAAACGTATTGCGACCCGCATTTCGGGCACAGCTTTGGCGCCTGTTGCACGGAACCGCAGTAGTGGCATTCCAGCCGGTTGCGGCTTTTGTGATACGTCATCGAAATGCTGCAATTTGCGCACTGCACCGAAGCGCCGCAGCTTCGGCATAGCACGGACCACGAATATCCGCGGCGGTTGATCAACACCAGCGCTTGTGTGCCGGCAGTCAGGCATTCTTGAATCCCCGCGTGCAACGCCGCGCTAATCGGACTCGTCTGGTGCGTCTGCTTGAACTCTTCACGCAGATTGACGACCTCCACATTCGCCAGCGAACGGTCCGCCACGCGCGATGCCAGCGTAAGTAATTCGTATTTCCCGCTGCGCGCATGGTGGTACGTCTCGAGCGACGGCGTCGCCGATCCCAGCAGCGCGATCGCGCCTTCCATCTTCGCGCGCACGATGGCGACATCGCGCCCGTGATATCGGGGAGTTTCTTCCTGTTTGTAACTGTTCTCCTGTTCTTCATCGACAATGATCAGCCCGAGATTCTTGAGCGGCGCAAAAACCGCCGACCGCGTTCCCACAACCACGCGCGCCTCGCCGTTCCGCACGCGCCACCATTCCCGCGCTCGCTCTACGTCGCTCAGCGCCGAGTGCAGCACCGCTACGCCCTCAAACTTCGCTCCAAACCAAGCGCGGCACTGCCGCCCGATCCACAAGGTCAACGCAATCTCGGGGACCAGTATGATCGCTGTCTTCCCCCGCGCCAGCGTCTCCTGTACCGCGCGCAAATACACTTCCGTTTTCCCGCTGCCGGTCACGCCGTGCAGGAGCAGCACGCCGAACTCGCCGAGCTCGAACCGCGCGCGAATCGCTTTCATGGCGCGCTCTTGTTCTTCGTTCAATTCATGCGCGGGGGGCTCGTACCCTGCGTCGAACGGATCCTCCGCCGGATCAACCGGCTCTTCCCAGCTCTCCAGCAAACCCTGGCGCAACATGCGCTCGATCACCGCCCGCGAAATTTGCCCGAGCTTCAGCAACTGCGGCATCGGCAGCGGCCCGCGCTCCGTTTCGAGCAGCGCCCTCACCTTCTCTTCTTTTTCCCCGTATCGCTGTTGGACTTCTCCTCCAGCGCCTTTCCACGCGATCACGTGTTGCGTCTTCCGCTTTCTTCCTTGCAAGCTCTCGCGAATCTCGATCAGCCCGCGCCGCTGCAGCCGTTGCAGCGCGGCTCCGTCCACGCCGAACTTCGACGCGCGGCCCAATGGCAACTCACCCTTCTTCCCATTCAGCCTTGCAAGAAATTCCGCTTCCGCCGTGGTGAGGCCATGAGACAGTTCGCCTCCGCTCAAACTCTCTGCCGCTTCGCGCCCCGCTTCCGTCAGCACAATCTGCCGCTGCGTCTTCAGCTCCGTCACCGGCGGCAGCATTGCTCGAAATACTTCGCCGAGCGGCGCCAGGTAATACCCTGCGATCCATTGCGCCAGCTCAATGAGCTTCGGTGTGAGCGCCGGCACAGAATCAAGCGACTTGGTAATTTCGCGTACCTCTGTGCCTTCCGGCGCCTTCTCCGCGAAATCCACGACCACGCCCACCAGGGATTTCTTCCGAAACGGCGCGAACACGCGGCTCCCTGGCTGTACCGTCTCCCGCAATGCCTCCGGCATGGCGTACGTAAACGTCGTACGCAGAGGCACCGGCAACGCCACATTGCAAAGAGGAGTGCTCATCCAGGTGAGTAGTGTATCAGTAGCTCGAAACTGCGCTGAAGATCGGCGGCCACGGAAGGTGTAACGCAAATCTCATCCGGCGAAGAAGTCCATTATCGGCTGATTAAATAAATCCCCGCAAAAATGGACACAATCCCCGCCCACTGCCAACGCGAGATATGTTCCCTAAGAAAAATCGCCGCCAGCGCCACCGTCACCGCTCCGTACAGCGAGCTGAGCACACTGATGATGGCAACTTGCTCCATCCGCATGCCGTAAGCGCACACCACAAACGCGCTTGTATCTAATATCCCCGTGCCCAGCGCCAGGGGACGCGCTTCGCCCCTCGGCAAGCGCATCGGCTGCCTGGCCAGCAGGATGACGGCGCTTGTCAACACGGTGCAGGTCAAACGAATCATCCACACCGTTTGCGTTGCCCCTACTCTCGGGATTATGCGAATTCCGAATAGCCAAAATAGAAATCCAAATCCGAGCGCGGAGCAGATCGCCCATCCGATTCCCTTCCCGCTGCGCGGAGACGCTTCCGCATCGTTTGCGTTCGGTGACTTTTCGCCGCCCGCGACCAGAACCACACCGAGCAGGGTAGCGACAATTCCTGCTGCCCGCGCCGCTGCTAGCCGTTCGCCTGTCAGCAGCGACAACAGCACTGTTACGACCGCATAGCTTGCCGAGAGGGGCGCCACCACGGCCATCTTGCCAATCTCGAACGACCTGTAAAGCGCTATGGTGGAAATCGCATTCAAACTTCCCGCGAGCAGGCCCCACGCCCAGGGTTGCCAGCCCGAGCCATCCGCCAGATGGCCCCACCCTCCCAACCATGGCAGGAAAATCGTCAGCAGGACGAACCCTGTCAATTGCATGTACAACATGGTTCGGAGCGTGCCGATCCGGTGGGTCGCAAAGCGCGCGAGAAAATCTGCGCCACCCCATGTGAACGCCGTCAGGAGGCCCAGCGCGATTCCCATGATGGATTAGGAGGATTTGCCTTTCTTCACCTCGAGGCCGAGCAAAGCCATCACCTTTTGCAAGTCTTTCCAGACTTCGCCCTTCGCGTTCGGATTGCGCAACAAATAAGCGGGGTGATACGTTGCCAGCAATTTCCTGCCGCGAAATTCCAGCCATTGGCCGCGGAACTGCGATACTCCGCGATGCGTCTCCAGCAGCGTCTGCACCGCCACGCTCCCCAGGCAAACGATTACCTTTGGGGCAATCGCATCAATCTGGCGCAGCAAAAAGGGCGAGCAGGTTGCTACTTCATCCTTCTCCGGCACGCGGTTCTCCGGAGGCCGGCACTTCACGACGTTGCAGATGTACACATCTTTCCGCTGCAAACCCATGGCCTCGATCATTTGCGTCAGCAGTTTTCCTGCGCGCCCCACGAACGGCAGCCCCTGCGCGTCTTCATCTGCCCCCGGGCCTTCGCCCACGAACACCAGCTCGGCCTTCGGATTTCCGTCGCCAAACACGATTTTGTTCCGCCCCTTGTGCAACTTGCATCGCGTGCAATCGCCAAGATCGGTTTGAATCTTCGGCAGTGAATCGCCCGCGATCTTGTCCGCGGACTCGAAGAGCGACGGCCCCGTCAGCACCGGGGGCAGGTCTATCTTTCGGGCTGGCACGGATATCAGTTTGTGCGGCTCGGGCTTACGAACAGGTTTCGCCAAAATAGTTTCGCCCTTCTGAATCTCCAAGGATGGGACGGGCACTCCCGGAGATTGCGCGTGCGCTCCCGCACTCCGGTCGCGATAGAAGAGCCGGATGCCCAAGTCTTCGTAATAGCGCAGTCTTTCGGAAAGTTTCTGTTGAAGATTTTCCGGAATGCGTTCCGCCATGACGAGGCTAATCGCCCGAGCCATGCGCCACGGGCTTCGCGCGCAATACGCCGCGCAGGCGCACGAGTTCATCCAGAATCCGCTGCGCCGCTTCGCTTTTTGCCATTCGCGGCAGCGCCAAATCGCGGCCGTCCCGTGCGAAGAGCGTCACCACATTTGTATCGAGGTCAAAACCCGCGCCTTCCGCCGTCACGTCATTGGCTACGATCAGGTCGGCATTCTTCGCCGCCAGTTTCTTCCGCGCGTTTTCTGCCACGTGCTCGGTCTCAGCGGCGAATCCGACCACTAGCCGATCGTCTTTTATTTTCGCAATATCCGCGAGAATGTCCTTAGTCGGCTCGAGCTGCACCGTGAGGATCGTTTTATTGTGTTTCATTTTCTGCGCATGCTTTTCTACTGGCCGGTAATCCGCCACCGCCGCTGCCAGGATTGCGATCGAGCACTTCGCAAACCGTTCCGTGACCGCGCGGTGCATCTCTTCCGCCGTTCTTACGCTGATGCGTTCCACTCCGCCGGGCGAGTCCAGCGATGTCGGACCGCTCACCAGCACGACCTTGGCGCCGCGCCGCGCCGCCGCTTCCGCTACCGCATAACCCATCTTTCCGGACGACCGGTTCGTCAGGTACCGCACGGGATCAAGATCCTCACAGGTAGGTCCCGCGGAAACCAGGATGGTCTCACCCTCCAGGTCGCGCTGCGCGTGCAACGTCTCGCGCACAGCCGCAATAATTGCTTCCTGCCCGGCCAGCCGCCCCGGGCCGGTCATCCCGCAGGCCAGGTAGCCCTCGTCGGGACTGACAATCTTCACGCCGCGTGCCCGCAGTCTCTCCACATTTTCTTGCGTCGCTGCGTGATTCCACATGTTCACGTTCATAGCCGGAGCCAGCACTACCGGCGCCGTCGTGGCTAGATACAGTGTGGTCAGAAAATCGTCCGCGATCCCACGCGCAAATTTCGCCAAAATGTCCGCCGTCGCCGGCGCAACCAACAGCAAATCGGTGCGCTGCGCCACGGCGATATGTTCGATGGCGCTCTCCACGTTGGCTTCGCCGCTCGAGGCTTCGCTGAAAAGATCGGTGATTACTTTCTGGCCGCTCAGTGCGGCAAACGTCAAGGGAGTCACAAACTCCCGCGCCGCGCGCGTCATCACCACCTGCACGCTGAACCCTTCCTGCTGCAAGCGGCGCACCAGTTCGGCCGCCTTGTAGGCAGCCACGCCGCCGGTCACGCCTAGTGTTATTTGCATCTCAGCCACAGTGGCACGCTACTTCCGCCGCTTGTTCCCGTCTTTGTCCTCGTCGATTGAGGGCGGCTCCGTGAAGTCGTACTCAATCAAGCCATGTTCCAGCTCTTCACACGCGATGCGCGTCGCCTTCAGCGTTCTCGGATTCTCGAGCAGCGGCGGCGCGCCTGCCATGATCTGCCGCGCGCGCCTCGCCGCCAGCACCACGTACGCAAACTGGCTCTCTGGAGCTTTCGTTTGCACAGTCATTTCAGTCTTTCCCTCCGAACGATGCCAGAAGTTCATCCACTCGCTTGCGGCGCCGCGCGCTTGAGCAGCGGAGCGCCGTCAAGATCGACTGCGCTTCGCGCCCCGCGCGTTCCATGTCGTCGTTCACCACGCAATAATCGTAATACTTGCTGAACGCCGCAATTTCATCGCGCGCCTGCGCCAGACGCCGCGCAATCTCTTCGCCCGAATCTTGCCCGCGGTTGCGCAGGCGGCGCTCCAACTCCTGGCGCGAGGGCGGCAGAATAAATATGGCCACCGATTCAGGCAGTTTTTCTTTCACCTGAGCCGTCCCCTGCACGTCGATCTCCAGCACGAGATCGAGCCCCTTCTTCCGGGATTCCTCAAGCCACTTTTTTGGCGTCCCGTAAGAATGTTTGCCGAAGACGCGCGCATACTCCAAGAACTCGCCGCGCTGGGCCATAGCCTCGAATTCTGCTTCCGTGACGAAATCATAGCATTTCCCGCTAGCCTCGGTCGTGCGCCGCGGCCGCGTGGTACACGATCTAGAAGGCATGGTTTCCGGCAGCTCCAATATCCGTTGCACCAGCGTCGATTTCCCCGATCCCGATGGACCTGACACAATCAGCACGAGCGGCGCAATCTCCTGGCTTGTCTTCATTCGATGTTCTGCACCTGCTCACGCAGTTTTTCAATTTCCGCCTTAATCTCCAGGGCCAATCCAGTGATCGCAAGCGCTTCGCTTTCTACCCCCGGCGTTTTCGACAGCAGCGTGTTCGCCTCGCGATGCATCTCCTGCAGGAGAAAGTCCAGCTTTTTCCCAAGTTCCCCCGCCCCATCGAGCAGCCTCGCAAACTGCTGCAAGTGGCTTCCCAGGCGGCCCAATTCTTCGCTGATGTCGCTGCGTTCCGCAAGCAGTGCGGCCTCCTGCGCGAGCCGCGCAGGTTCGATGGACGTCCCGCCGAGCAATTCTTTCAACCGCGCTTCCAGGCGCCGCGCGAATGCCGGCCGCAGAGCAGCCGCCAGTCCGCGCACTTTTTCCGTTTGCTCGCTGATTCGCGCCACTCGCGCACGCAGTTCTTCGGCCAAATGCTGGCCTTCCGCGCGCCGCATATCATCCAGCTTTGTCAGCGCTTCGCGCAAACAGGCGTCCAGCGCCTGACCGAGCTGCTCCTGTTCCTCTTCCGCCTCTGGAACCGCCGCCACCAACCCGCCAATCACTCCCGGCAGCCGAAGCAGAGCCACGACGTCTACGTCCGCCGCTGCCCGCGTATCCTGCCTCAATTCTTCCGCCGCTCGCAGATACGCTTGAACCAGTTCGCGGTTCACTTGGACCGGCGCGGCAGCCGCAGGTTCCACGTTAAAGTTCACTTCCACGTGCCCGCGATGAATTCTCTCCCTCAATATCTGCCGCAGCCGCAAATCGTACAAATCAAATCCTTCCGGCATGCGAAGCTTCAAATCAAAAAACCGGTGATTGACGCTCTTCACGCTCACTCTCAACGCCCAGCCGTTCCTCTCGATGCGCGCTTGTGCGAATCCCGTCATGGAGAAGCATTCTGCCCTCTTCAATCGCGCCGCATCACCGGAGGTTTCTTTTGTGGTTTCTGGCCTGGTCATGTTCATGTCGCGTCGGTGAGTGAACTAAGATTCGGGGAGGTTGCCTGTGCCGGCGCCAGCATTTCATCGTCCGCAAATTGCAATTCGTGCAGCCGGGCATACGTTCCGCCTTTCGCCAGAAGCTCCGCATGCTTTCCACTCTCGCGAATCTGCCCGTCCTCGAGCACCAGAATTTTGTCCGCCCGGCGAATCGTTCCCAACCGATGCGCGATGACAAACGTGGTGCGTCCCACCATCAGGTTGCTCAGCGCCCGCTGCACGTACATCTCCGACTCCGAATCCAGTTCCGAGGTCGCCTCATCCAGTATCAATATCGGTGAATCCTTCAAAATCGCCCGAGCGATGGCGATTCTTTGTCTCTGCCCGCCGCTCAACCGCTGTCCTCGCTCTCCCAGCAGCGTGTGATATCCCTCCGGCAGTTCCGAAATAAAATCGTGCGCAAATGCGGCCTGCGCCGCCGCAATGACGCGCTCTTCCGGCACATCCTTCAACCCGTAGCAAATGTTGTTCCACACCGTATCGGCAAACAGGATGTTTTCTTGCGTCACCATGGCAATCTGTTCTCGCAGCGACTTGATGGTCACGCCTTTGATGTCGACGCCATCGATGCGTATCGCACCCGAGGTCAGTTCGTAAAAGCGAGGAATCAGGTTGACGAGCGTCGTTTTCCCCGCCCCGCTTGAGCCAACCAGGGCAACGACTTCTCCCTTGCGCGCACGCAGGCGAATGCCTTGCAAGATCACGGCGTCTTCATTGCCGTACGAGAAACAAACATTGTCGAATTCGATGTCGCGGGCAAACGGCCGCAGGGACGCAGCACCCGGCTGCTCGCTTTGTTCTTCCTGCAGGTCGAGATAGGCGAAGACCTGGGCGCTCGCGCCTTGCGCATATTGGAACTGCTGGTAAACCTGGCCGATGCGCTTCAGGGGCATGTAGGCGTTGAACATGGCGTAAAGGAAGGCCAGGAAAATACCCTGGGTCATTTGATGCGCCTTGATCTGGTCGCGCGCGTAGAGGAGAAGAAGCGGGATGATTATGGCGCCGAGCAAATCCATCAGCGGTGCAGTCGCGACAGCCGCGCGCGCCCAGCGCATGCTCTCGCGCAGCAAACGCCGCGCGGCCTCGCGAAACTTGCGTATCTCGAAATCCTCCATCCCGAACGCTTTCACGACGCGGTTGCCTGAGACCGTCTCTTGCAGAATCTGGCTAAGCTCGCCCAGGCGGCTCTGGCTGGTCTCCGCGGAGTGGCGAATCTTTCTGCCAAATTTTCCGACGGGAAGCACGACTAACGGGAGCACCAAGCCGACCGCCAAGGTCATCTTCCAATCGATGTAGAACATCACGGCAAGAAAAACGAGAAGGGTGAAACTCTTCTGGAAGAGGTCGGCCAGATATTCGGAGAGGGCGACGCGCGTTTTTTCAATGTCGTTGATGACCGCGGAGAGCACGCGGCCGGCAGGATGGTGCTGAAAGAAGCCGATAGGCTGGCGAATAATTTTTGCGTAGACCTGGTTGCGCAGATTGGTGATGGCCGCGTGCCCGGCATATTGAATTTCGGTTATGCCGAAATATTCGGCGACGCCTTTGGAAACGAAAATCACCAAGAGGGTGATGCTGAAGATGGTCCAGACGTGGTGAATGCGCGCGGGAAAGAACTGATTGAGGTAGATGGTGCGGCCGCCGGGAATAGTGAAGAGGGGGAGTTGAGAGCTGGCCGCCGTGGGGGTCAGCACGTAGTCCCACGCGATGCGCGCCATGAAAGCGACGAGGCCTTCCGCCATGGCGACGAAAGCCACAAGAATGACGCCAACAGCCAGCCGGAAAGTGTACGGCCGCACGTAACTCAGCAACCGCTTCAATTGTGGTGAAAGCAATTCCGCCACGCCCCGGACTCCCCTGACTTTTACACTTGGTACGCTATTCGCCGCGTCACGGCGTGTCAAGTTTCTCGAGCCCTCCTGGCACGCGAATGCCAGCGCTGCGCAGGACTCATTTTTCGATGTCTCGGTGAATTACCTTCGCGGACAGTGCGTGCTTCCCCAGCGCTTTCTTCATGGACTCGGCCAGCATCACCGAGCGGTGCTTCCCGCCCGTGCAGCCGAAGGCAATCGTCAAGTAGCTCTTGCCCTCTCGAATGTAATGCGGGATCAGGTAGGTCAGCAAGCCTTCGATGCGCCGCAGAAATTCTCCCGTTTGGGGAAACGACCGGATATAACGGCGCACCTTAGGGTCTTTTCCAGTGAATCGGCGCAGCCGCGGCACGAAGTGGGGATTCGGCAGAAATCTCACGTCGAAAACCAGATCGGCGTCCGTCGGCACGCCATACCGATAACCAAAGCTCACCACCGACACCAGCATCGGGCGTTTATCCGGATTCTTGAATCGCGTCGTGACGAACTGACGCAGCTCGTGCACGTTGAACTGGGAACTGTCAATCACCACGTCGGCGAGCTTGCGGATGGGCTCCATCATTGCTCGTTCGTGCCGCAAACTCTCGCGCACCGAGATATCTTTCCCAAGGGGGTGCGGCCGCCGTGTCTCGCTGTATCGCCGGAGCAGTGCATCTTCACTTGCGTCGATATACACGAGCGTGACGGGATGATCTTTCCGCAAGTGGCGCAACAGCGGAGGCAATTTCTCGAGCTGCGCTCCTTCTCGCGCATCCACGAGCAGCGCCGCGCGCGCAAAATCACCTTCGCCCGCCGCATGCAGCTCCGCAAAAGTGGGCATTAGCTCGACGGGAAGGTTATCCACGCAATAGAAACCCATGTCTTCGAATGCTTTCAGGACTGTGCTTTTCCCCGAGCCGGAAAGCCCGGTCAGAATGACGAGGTGGTGTCCCTCTTGTCTGGCTCGGTGTTTCACTGAGTTTTGCCGGCCCTAGCTCTTTACCCGGCGCTGGTGGGTGCTGGGGATGCGCATATCTTCTCGGTATTTCGCAACCGTCCGCCGCGTCACGTGAATGCCCGCATCATCCAGTTTTTTCGCGATTTGCTCGTCCGTCAGCGGCTTCGTGCCGTCTTCTTCTTCAATCATCTTCTTTACCACGCGCTTCAGAGTCAGCAGCGACATCCCGCTGCCTTCCGGCCCGTTCACGGATTCGCTGAAAAACGACCGCAGCTCCAAAACTCCTTGGGGCGTATGCGCGTACTTGCTTGCCACTGCGCGGCTCACCGTCGACGGGTGCACACCGACTTCCTCCGCTACCTCTTTGATCATCATGGGTTTCAGAGCGTCCTGCCCCTGGTCCAGAAATTCGCCCTGCCGCGCGATGATCGACTGGCACACTCGCAGGATGGTGTGCTTCCTCTGTTCGATGTTCTTCATCAACTGAATTGCAGCGGTGAACCGTTCTTTAACGTAATTCCGCACGTCGCGGTCCGCGGCATCCCGCACCAGCAGCCGCCGGTAGGTCGGGCTCAATCGCAGTTGCGGCATATCATCCTCATTGAGGAATGCCACCCACTGATCGTCTACTTTCCGGAAATACACGTCTGGTTCGACGAGGCGCGGCTCCGTTTTGTTGTAGCGCAGCCCGGGACGCGGATCGAGCTTCTTAATGACCTCAAGCGCCCGCTTCACGACTTCCAGGGGACGGTTCAGCGCGCGCGCTACTTCCTTTAATTGGTTTGACTGCACCTGCTTCAGGTGCTCGGAGACGATTTGGTGCGCCAGCGTATTCTGCGGGTCGAATGCCTTCAACTGCCGCAGCAAGCATTCGCGTAAATCCCTTGCGCCCACGCCGATCGGATCGAAGTCCTGCACTACCGCCAGCGCATCTTCCAAATCATCCTGGGAATACTTCCCCTCCTGCGCCAGCTCTTCCATGGACGCCGTCAAGTATCCGTTCTCGTCCAGGTTTCCGATAATGCTGTCCGCGATCTCTTTCACAGTCTCCGAGCAAATGGTCACGCTCAGTTGCCACTGCAGATGATCGGTCAGCCCGCTGGGGGAGGAAAGGAACTTTTCAAATGACGGCCGTTCGGAGTTTTCACGTTCCTGCGATCGCCCGCCGTCGCCCCCGCTATCGAGATACTGGTTGAAAAAGGTCCCGACATCGAATTCGTCGAATGGATTCGCTTCCGGCTTTTCCGGAACCTTTTCCGTCTCCGCCTTCAGAAATGTCTCGTCGCTGTAGTTGTCGGTTTGCGTGGGTTCTTCGCTGAGCTCTTCGAGGACAGGGTTGGCAATCATCTCCTGGTTGATCATCTCGCGCAGCTCGAGCCGGTTCAGCGCGAGCACGCTCACCATCTGCACCAGGCCAGGCGTCAGAATCTGCTTCTGCGACACCTTCAGGTTGAGCTTGAGTCCCTGCCAGGCCATGGTCTTTCCGTTTTGTCCTCTCGATAAGTCCTAATTCAATCGAAAATGATCTCCCAGATATACGCGCCGTACCTCCGGATCATTGCTCAATTCCTCTGGCCGCCCCGCACGGAATATTTTCCCATGATTCACGATGTATGCGCGGTCGGTCACCTTCAGAGTTTCCCGCACGTTATGATCGGTGATCAACACGCCGATGCCCGAGCGGCTCAAGTCGCGGATAATTTCCTGTAGATCCTTTACCGTCAACGGATCGATGCCCGAGAACGGCTCATCCAGCAATATGAACGATGGCTGCAGCGTCAGGGACCTGGCGATCTCCAGCCGCCTGCGCTCTCCACCGGACAAAGTATACGCCTTACTCTGCCGGACAGTTTCCAATCCCATTTGCACGAGCAGTTCCTCCAGCCGGTCGCGCTGTTGCTCCGTCGTTAGCGGCAGCGTTTCCAATACCGCGAGCAGATTTTCTTCGCACGTCAATTGACGGAAGACCGAGGGTTCCTGCGGAAGATAGCTGATCCCACTGCGGGCCCGGAGGTACATCGGAAGGTCGGTGATTTCGTCGCCGTTCAGCAAGACGCGGCCGGAATCGGGCCGGGCGAGACCCACCAGGATATAAAAGGTCGTCGTTTTCCCTGCGCCGTTGGGCCCCAGCAGTCCAACGATTTCACCCTGTCCGATCTCCAGCTCAACGTCGTCAACGACCTTGCGACCGCGATACGACTTGCTTAGCGCGACGCCCTGAAGCTTCAGCATACCTCGTCATTTCTCGACTCGGTGCTTCGTCAACGTCCGTGAACCATTTTCAGAATCAACGATGATCGTATCATCCGCTAAAAAGAAGGTCAATTGACGCCCCGTCGTTGTGCCCGAGGCGCCGTCGAACAGCGTCGGATTTCCTCCGCTCATAACAAATTTCCCCTCCGCAGCCGTGTACTCTCCGCGCTCTGCCGTTGCCCGGCGGCTCCCTTGCTCCACGATTGCGCCGCCTTCCCCCACCACCCGGCTAATTTGCTGGGCTCCCTCGCTGGCGTTGGCATTCGTATCATTCGGCGCCAGTGCGCCGCGCGTGAAATAAAAATCGAGTGCGGCGGCCTTAATCCATTGCTCCGCCGACTGTACCGTCACGTTGTGCTCCAGGTGCGCACGACTCTCCGTCTCCAAATACGTCAACGTTTCCGAAGAGGCGTGCCACAATTGCGCTTTCTTCGCCGCCCTGTGGGTTGCACCCATCTGCGGGCCCGGCTGTCTCTCCGCTTGAGGAAACACTGCCCGGACATTTCCCGCCGCGTTCAGCACTTTCGATTCCCGCAGCAATTCGATCGAGTCCGCTTCCAGTACCGCGTCGCCCTGCCACAACCGCGCATGCCCCGAATACAGCGCGCGTCCCGTTTTCGAATTTGCCTGCAATCCATCCGCCGTAATATTGACCGGGACAGGCGCCATCTGCACCGCGCTTCCCTTCGCAGAAAAATCCGTTGACCGGACTCCTCCTTCTGCCCGGATCTCTCCCGTCCCCTGCAGGAACGTGATCCGAGCCGCACGCGTCTCCGTCGTTGCATCCCGCACGACGGGCTGTCCCGTCAACGTCGCCGTCTGGGCCGCCCGTTGGAACACGGCTTGCTCCGCCCGGCCGCTTCGGTCTCCTTCTTTTAACCTCACCTGTCCGCGCAAATCCATCTGTGACCATCCGCCCGTCGCGAGCACTTGCGCCACCCCGCTGTTTGCCATCGCTGTTTGCACCGGGCGTCCCGGCACCGTACGCTCCATCTGCACATTCCCTGTGGCTTGGAGTTCTCTTGGTTTGCCCTGCACCCCAAAGTCCATCGCAAGTTGGTCCGCTTGCACTCTCGTGCGTGCAGCCCCGTCTGCCTGTGCTGCCGCATCCGTCCATTCGATACTTCCCGGCGCCAGCGTTTCGGCTCGCTGCGGCTTGCTTGCTTCACCCGCTTTTCCACCGGCGAATGCCACGCGCAGAGCATTTGTCTGCACCATGCGAGTCTCGCGGGTCTTGCCCATTTGTGACTGCAAAGAAACGCTGCCGCTCAGATTCAATTCTTTCGGCTCGCTTATTTTCGGCCAAACGTCCAACGTCGCCGAGTCCGCACCAAAATTGTCTTCCTCTCCGTCCCTTTTCCGCGACCCGCGCACATTCCCCGTGGCTTCCGTTTTCGTTACCCATCCTTCTGGAGCAAACTGAGCCGCCAGTGTGTCCGCGCTCATTCCCATCATGCTCCGCGAACCTTGAAACGTCAGCTCTGGCCTCTCAGCGCCTGACCCGGCCGCCGTCAGCCTTTCTGCGCGAAAAGCTGCGTCCAGCCCCAGCGTGATTTCTCCCGCCGTCAATCGCTGGCTCCCCGTCGCCGCCTCTGCCGGCCCGCTCAGGTGCATCGTGCGCGTGTCCCGCCCGAAGTCCAGTCGGGTCCCCTTCACGTGCACTTCCTCAGGCGACGAATCTCTCACGCTGTCTTTCTTGCCTCGCTGCAACGCCGGGCGCGTCAGCGTCATTCGCACATCCCGCAGCAGCCGCGCCCTGCCTTCTTCCGCGTTATATTCCACGCCGGCTGCTTCCCCGCTCCCGCTCGGAAAATGAAACAGGACTCGTTGATCCGTCCTCGCCATCCCGCTGGCCCGGTCAAATGTCACCCCGCGTGTCTCCACATGTATGACCTTCGCCGCCGCATCGCCAGGATTCGCGGCCGCGCGTTCTGCGTCCGCTGCACTTTGTAAATCGATCTGCACCTCGCCGCTGCATAGGATGTCGCCTTTCTCTTTTCCGTACTGGCAGCTCTGCGTGTGGATCGTGTCGTGTCGTTCGCCCGTCTTTCCGAAGATCGTGATCTTCACGTCTTCCAGCAAGCTGGCATCCTTATCTTTGAATTCCGTCGATTTTGACGCCTGCACCGTGAATATCGTCCGATTCTGCTCCACCTTGGAAAAGGTCAACCCGCTGGAGAGCCGCGTCACATCATGTGGTGCCGCGGGCGGCGCTTTCTTTTTTTCGATGCGCCTCAGCCATTCGCGCTGCAGATACACGGCGGTCGTCAGGCCTGCGAGCAATAGCGCCAACGCCGCCGACCAGCGCGCATACCGCGCCGCTTCGCTTCTCTTCATGATTTCAGTTAAACAAAATTTCCACGCGGTGTATAGAAGCCAGGCTTCTTAATGGGAAGTAACTTGCTCACAAAGGTTCGCAGCAATGGCCGATAGGAAAGAAAGAAGGTAAACGCAAAAGAAGGATTTGCTAACCCGCGGACTCCGCGCTCGCCGCCGGCAGCGGCGGCAGGATGCCGATGTTCGCGGCCGCCACGCTGTCCCTGTTCGTATTTTTGACCAGGTACATCGCCTCGTCCGCCAAGTGCAATAGCCCTTCCTTCGTCTTGGAATCCACCGGGTAGGAGGCTACGCCGACGCTGGGGGTCACGCGCACATTCAATCCTTCCGCCTTGAGCCACACCGACTCGCGGATTAATTGATGCAGCCGCCGCGCCACATTCAACGCGTTGTCTTTGGAGGTTTGCGGAAGCAGGATCACGAACTCGTCTCCGCCGTAACGGAATGCGAAGTCGATCAACCGGCAATGTATCTTCATTGCACTGCCGATCTCCGCGAGCAATCGCGAACCCATCAGATGCCCATGCGTGTCATTCACCATCTTGAAGTGGTCCAGGTCGATGAAGACGATCGAGAATTCGTAGTTGTACCGTTGCGACCTGTAAATCTCAGTTTCCAGGATGAATCCCATGTGCCGCGCATTGTAGAGCGTCGTGCAATCGTCGGTGATCGTCAGCTCGTGAATGCGCTTCACGTGCCGGGCGTTCTCCAGCGCAATCGCCGCAAAGTCTGAAAGCGCCTCTAAAAGCTTGAGATCGCGCTGATCGAACCCATTGGGGCCCAAACAATTGATCAGTTCGATCACCCCGAGGCAGGTATCGCGAAACTTCACCGGGACCGCCACGATCGACTGCGTCTCCATCTTCGTCTTTTCGTCCACCTTGCCGAAGAATCGCGTGTCCTTCGAAGTGTCCGCGACCACTACCGCTTCTCCGTGCTGCGCCACCCAACCCGCAATCCCCTGCCCTACCTTGATCCGCACGTCCTTCAATGCATGCGACGCCTTTCCCACTGCCAGTTCAAAGTACAGTTCCTGCTTGGCTTCATCCAGCAGCAAGAGTGACCAGTTGTCTGGCCGCAAAAACTCGTCGATTTTCTCCATGATCGTCCGGAGAACTTGATCGAGCTGCAGCGAGGACGTTAGTGCCTTCCCTAATTCCTGGAAGACAGCAATCTCGCCCGCCTCACGCTGCTCCAAAGGCAGCGCGGTATTGCGGCGGCGCTCGACGGCTGGAAACTGCTTTACTTCTTCCACGCTCGATTGAACCCAATTCTATAGATTTTTGTCGGGCGGTCCCTGGCACCGGGCCCGGCGCACACGTATCGCGATGCTTCTGCGATTCCTCGCCAGTATATGCGCCTGTCAAAATCCAACGCAACATACTCGAAGTACAGGCGTTGCCATCTTGCCATCCTCGTGGCCATCCGGCTGCTCCCCTGATTTGGGTATTCTCCCTCGTGTTTTGACGGGGTAGTATCTTTCGGGAAAAATTCGGCTACACCCCCACCCCGCGCCGGGTATGACCCCTCTTCCAGAGGATTCACTAGCCTCTGCAACAGATCCGCCGGGATAGCAGAGGGGTTGAGGAACAACGGTTATCCAGTACTGGAAGGAACTTGTCCGGTTATCCGACTTAATCAGGCACTTGAACGGCCGCATTACGGGCGAATGAATATCTAATGAAGCTTTTCCATATAAAAATCCATACGTACTAGCACCAAGATTTCGTTGACAAGAGAATCAGACGCGCTAGACTTCCTGCCAATAAAGGGCTGGGCGAGATTCGTTGCCTGAAGCGCCAGCCTGTGTTCTTCGCGGGGGTTTCGAGTCATGCGCAAGTCTCTTTTCTCATTATTCGGAGTGTGCGTTCTTATTTGTTGTGTGCTCCATCTGACTCCTGTCAGCGCGCAAGAGCGCAAGGCCACGATCAGAGGCCAGGCGACCGATACGAACCATGATCCCTTGGTTGGCGCACGCGTGGAGCTGCAACCACTGGGGCAAACCGAGGTAACGGATGCTCAGGGACAATTTACCATCCCTGACGTGGCCCCCGGTAGTTATACGGTCAACATTTCTTATGTCGGATTCACCACGTTTTCCAAACAGGTGACCGTAGCGGCAGGTGGTACGACGAACGTGGAAGCCGAACTCCAGATCGAGACGGTAGCGGAGCAGGTCATCGTTCGCGGCGAACGCGAGCGCGGCGAGATCGAAGCCCTCAATCGCGAACTCACCGCCGAGAATATCGTGCAGGTGCTGCCTGCTGAAGTCATCATCAGCCTGCCCAATACCAATATCGCCGACGCCCTCGGCCGCTTGCCCAGCGTCTCTCTCGAGCGCGATGAAGGCGAAGGCAAGTACATCCAGATTCGCGGCACCGAACCGCGCCTCAGTAACGTGACCATTGACGGCGTGCATGTGCCGTCGCCCGAGAGCGTGCGCAACGTGAAGCTGGACACTATTCCCGCGGATATGGTCGAATCGGTCGAAATTTATAAGACACTCTCGGCCAACATGGAGGGCGATGCCATCGGAGGATCGGCGAACCTGGTCACCAAGAAGGCCACCGAGCAACCCTACCTCTTCCTTGAAGGGTTGGGTGGAATCACTCCCATCGAGGGGACCCGCGGCCTCCAACAGTACGACGGGACTTTCGGCAAACGCTTTGGCCGCGAGAAGCGCCTGGGCATTTTGTTCTACGGAAGCTACGACTACAACGAGCGCGGCATTGACGACGTCGAACCCGGACCGACCCTCACAGCCTTGTCGAATGGTGATTTCGCCGACAACGTGCCTCTGCAGTTCGGCGAGGATATTCGCGCGTACCAGTATTACCGCAAGCGCTGGGGCACTGGCACCAGCATTGATTACAAACTGGGCGCAAATTCGCTTCTCTATCTTCGGGGGTTCTATTCCGAATTTCGGAATTATGGAGACGACTGGATCTATTCGCCTACAGTCGGCTCGTATGCTAGCCCGACCCTAACGAACGCCGACGGTAAAGCGACTTACGCCCACGTCGTTCGCAGGCCCGCCGGGCGCATCATCAACGTGACCGCAGGGGCTAACCACAGCCTGGGAAAGACTTTAGTCGCCTATGAAGCCTCGCTTGGCCAGGGGCGTGCCGCCGGAGGTTTTTTCAGCGCCAACTTCAGTACTCCTTCGGATGTTCAGTATGCAGTTACCGCCTGAAAGGTGCCTTTTTCAAGCCGCTCTCCTTGAACACTAACAATAACGTTTTCGAACGTGATCTCACGGGGTCCATTTCCGTCTCCAGGCAGTATTCGATTGGATCGCATTTCGGCACCTTCGAGGTGGGGGGCAAGATACGGGATACCCACAAATCACAGCTCAACTCGGAGCACGATTTTGATTTTAGTGGAACATTGAGGGTGAGCGATGTCGTGGGAACTGTTCCTGATTTTAGTTATTATTTCGGAAACTACAAGTTGCTCCCCTTTACGAGCGAAAGCAAGATTGTCGCCTTCTTTAACGCCAACCGAAGCCTGTTTACGGAGAACTTTGGCTTCGAGCACATACGCGCGGATCCCAATGACTACACCACGACTGAGCGCATTTCCGCGGGTTATGTGATGAATACTATTACCTTTGGACACTTCCGTGTGCAGGGAGGCCTCCGGATCGAGGGAACTCAGGATCATTTTCTTGGAACGGTGGTGAATACTCTGAATGGGCAATTCACAAGCGAAAGTCTAGTACCAGGGGAGACGACCTACACGAATTTCCTGCCCAGCGTGCAAGTACAATACAATTTCAACGGCAGCACGAACATCCGGGCGGCATACGGAAGAGGTATCGCACGTCCCAACTTCTCGGATCTCCCGCCGTCCCGTCTTGTCAGCGCGTCTTTCTCGATCGCCCCCTCTGTAACGGAGGGCAATCCCAACCTCAAACCTACGCATGCCGACGACTTCGATATCTTGTTCGAACATTACTTGAAGTCGGTCGGCATCATCGAAGGCGGATGGTTTTACAAGCGATTGACGGATCCTATCGTTCAAACCCAGACGCTCCTCCCCCTTACGGATCCGAGCTTCCCTGGGTTCCGGCTGCGCCAGCAGACGAATTTTGATAACGCCTACATCACCGGCGTCGAGTTCGCGTGGCAGCAACACTTTACGTTCCTTCCTGGAACGCTCAGGGGAATGGGCGTGTCGGCAAACTATAGCTATACAAAGTCACAAATTAAATTTCCCGCTGGCAACGACCCAACCAACGGCAACGCTCCGAATCGCACGGATAACCCGCCACTCATACGCCAGGCGCCGAACAACTGGAATTTCGACGCGACTTACGACAAAGGCATCGTCTCGGCACGCATGGGCCTGTCGCACAACGACGCAAACATAGCATTTTACCAATTCCAAAGTGTTCCAGCCGGCGGAATCAGGGGTCCCTTGGGAGACCAATACTTTTATCCGCATACTCAGGTTGACGCGCAAGCAAGCTTCCGCCTGCCAGGACAGCATGGGCTTTACGCGGTCGTTTCCGTGCTTAATCTGACCAACGAGGTTTTCGGTTTCTATTTTGGCAGTGAGCGGTTTCCAATCCAGCGTGAGTATTACAACCGCACCGTCTCGTTTGGCTTCCGCTGGACGCCGACGCTTGGCAAGTAATGAGAGGATGAAGCTTCGTATACGCTTATTCCTTGCGCTGGTCCTGTTCCTTGTCAGCGCCACGCTGACTCTGCGCACCGTCGGTTCGCCGGGTGCCGCTAGCATCGACAATCCCACCTGTGAACTCATCGCCCCCGGCGTCTACCGCCTCGATTTCCAAGCTTCACCCGGATCAAGCCTCGTCGAGGTGTTCGCCAGTTCGCGTCCAGACCGTATCGATTCCGACAAGCCGCTGCTCACGATTCGCAAAACACCAGCAGAAGTCTCGGTTCCGGGACGTTCCGGCCGCGTCTACTTCCACCTGAAGCCCGCCTCCGGCCTCACGCGCGTCGTCTCCGTCCGCAGGCTTCCTCTCGAAGGTGCAAAAAACTTTCGAGACCTCGGCGGTTACCGCGCCTCTGACGGCCGTTACGTCCGCTGGGGTTTGGTCTACCGTTCGAACTATCTCGTCGATCTGACTCCCAAGGATTTTGAATATCTCAACGCACTCCGTATCCGTCTTGTGTGCGACGTTCGCAGTGATCGCGAGCGCCTTCGCACCCCGGATCACTGGGTCGGAAACGCACCTGAATTCCTTTCTGTTCCCATCGGACCGAATCGCGACGGCACTCTCACTCCCGAGGAGCTCAAGCAGCGGGTCGCGTCGCTGAACAACGAGAGCAAGGATGCGACTCATGGATACGATAGGCTCGCGATGGACTTTGCCCCGCAGTTCGCAAACATTCTTCGACGCCTCGCCGCTGGCGATCTGCCCGCTGTCGAGCACTGCAGTTCCGGCAAGGACCGCACCGGCCTTTTCAGCGCGATTCTCCTTACCACGCTCGGTGTTCCTCGCGACGTCGTCATTCAGGACTATCTGCTGACCACGCAATACTTGCTCGCCCCGGACAGCATCGAAAAAACGACGAGGGATCTCCAGAAAATCTTCGGCCTCTCCGAACCTCCCGATACCTCCACCGTACGGGCGCTAATGACCACCAAGCCCGAGACCCTGGCGGCGACTTTCGCCAGCCTCGACAAGACTTACGGTTCCTTCGACGGCTATCTGCAAAACGCATTAGAAATTTCAAATTCCGATTTGGCAGCACTCCGCAGGCACCTTCTCGAGCCGTAGCCTCTGCTAAAGTGAATCTCTTCCCCATCGCACCCGTTTATATGCGATGAATCTTGCCCGTGCGTTCTTTCTTCTAGCGCCCAAATTCTCCTTCCACCTCCCCACCGACGCCGTAGGTGCGCCTGTCCGCCGTGGCAGGCCACACGTTAGCCCAGCGCTTCCGAGTTGCTGACAATCCTAGAATTGATCAGTATTTCTCCATGAAGAGCGTATACGATTGGGGGATGCCGAAGCCGACCCATCTCACAGCCATTCAGGTCGTCGACTATGATCCAGATTGGCCTCGAATATTCCACCGGTTTCGAGACCAGATATGGCCTTCCGTGCGCGATGTAGCGGTCACGATCGAGCACGTTGGCAGCACTTCCGTCCCTGGCATGGCTGCCAAACCGGTCATCGATATGGATGTCGTCATAGCGACGGCTGCCGATCTGCCTTTGCTAAAACTGCGCCTCGGCAGGTTGGGTTATGAACACCGGGGTAATCTCGGCGTCGACGACCGTGAGGCGTTCCTGTCACCGGAGAATCTACCGTCCCATCACTTATATGCATGTGTACAGAACAGCCTCGCACTACAAAACCACATTGCAGTGCGAGATTATCTTCGGACCCATCCATCCGAAGCCGCGGTGTATTCCAAACTGAAGAAGCGACTGGCTGAACGATTTCCTAACGAGAGGGAGCGCTACGTCGAGAGCAAGACCGACTTTATCCTGTCCATCCTGGAGCAGTGCGGATTCCCCACTAGAATGGTGGAGTCAATCAGGCGCGCGAATCACAGATAGCCATTCTTTCCGGCACGGTCGGTGCGTTGGTCGCACGCTCGACTGCGAGCGGTCGGATGACGGGCCATCCGGAAGTAATCCACATGCCTGATTAACGCGGTAACCGGACAAGTGCAGTGCTAGTACGGCAGATGTCCGGTAATCCGACTAATCGGGACTTAGCCGGGTCCTCCGACCATAACTTCCGGTTTGGCAACTTATCGGGCACCAGCCGTGCACAAGCCATGATTCGCGGTATAGAATCCTCAATAGTGGCATCCCTCACGTTAGGAAGCGTCGGGGGTGCGTCAGGATAGAAAACCCCTCGCTGCAACAGGTTTGACATCGTGCTTGAGCAAAAAATCAACGAATTCTTCGGCGATGCCGAGTCCACTGGCTTCGGAACGGGCTGGTGGAGCGGGATTTTGTCCGTCTTTTTTGGCTTTCTCGCGTTTGGCGGCGTACTGTGCCTGCATTTTCCCCAGTTCCTAACCTCTGCCGAATTCCGTCCGTTTTACTCGCTACACGCGATACGCATCTTAATCCAATCCCTCATCGTGGCGGCAGTTGCGTTTGGAGTGATCTCTTCTCTGCTGCGCAAGAAAAAAACTCTGGCGTTAACGGGAATGCTGCTCGCCATCGCGTCAACAGCTTGGGGCGGCTCGAGCGTAAAAGTTAATGGGAGCCAACTTAATGGCATGACCATCGGCATGGACTGGTTTTTGCTTGATTTGTTGTTGATGGCACTTATCTACGTGCCACTGGAAAGAATCTGGCCACATTATCCAGAACAAGGAACCTTCAGAAGAGGGTGGACCCAGGACGTAGTTTATTTTATGTCCACCCATCTACCGATTCAGATTTTGTCGTTTCTGGTTTTGTTGCCCGCTACACAGGCCACAAAATATTTGGGTGTTCCAGCTCTTCAAGCATTAATCGCTCGCGTGCCCTGGATTTTGCAGTTTTGTTTGGCCGTTGTCGTCGCGGACGTAGCCGAATATTTCATCCATCTTGCTTTGCATAAAGTGCCGTTTCTGTGGCGCTTTCATGCTATTCACCATTCTTCCAAGGCGCTCGATTGGATCGCCGGTTCACGCTCCCACTTTGTAGACGACACACTTGTGCGCGGATTTATCCTGGCTCCGCTCATGCTCGGATTTTCGCAATCGATCATCCTGGCGTATTTGGTCTTTGTCACCCTTCACGCTACCTGGACTCATTGCAATTTCGGTCCCAACGCGAAATGGCTCGAAAAGTTTCTGGTCATGCCCCGGTTTCATCATTGGCACCACACCTCTCAAAAAGAGGCCATCGACAAGAACTTCGCGATTCATTTTCCGTGGATTGATAAGCTTTTTGGGACTTATTACTTTCCTAAGGAATGGCCGGAAAACTACGGCCTGTCCGGCGAAGAAATTTCGCCGAGCTTTCTTGGGCAGACGATTGAACCCTTCATTGGGAAGAAAAGGTAGGAGAAAACGCCCTAAAAAGCTAGCGCCTCCAAGGGAACGTCTTTGGGTATTTCTGCGCCAGTTCTCGTTGCCTTCACCAGGCCCAAATATTTCATCGCTTTGACCGTTATAAATCCAAAGTCATATTCAGATTTGTCGTGACTTAGCCGCAACAGGCCCTCGTAGTGGTGATGATTATTTTGCAGGCATGCGCTAAAGGTCGCCGTCACTGGCAGCCACTCGCCGATATTCATGGCGTTGTCTTCCTCATCGTGATACCGCCGGTATCCAAATTTCCGAGTGTGAGTCCAGTAGTTTTGAATCATATTTACCCACAGTGAAAAAATTCGGATTCCAAACCACATCGCCAGCGCAAACTTCAGACTCCCAACCAGCTTCCATAGGAGACAAAAACTAAGTGCTTGTGCAACGATTGCAAAAACCGGATTTGCAACGGTCCGGAAAGTCCAGGACTTCAAAATTTTGTCGCTGGCCAAATTTTCCTTGCATTGATATGGCATCACGCAGAGATACAAAGTTCGCCAAAAACCATCCTCGGAAAGTTTATTGGGATCCCCGGGATGGTCCGAATGTTTATGGTGCAATCGATGGCGATTTACCCAGGCGATCGGATCCACATAAATCGCAAAGGTGTTGTTCACGATAGTGACGGCTTTCATGAACCATTCCTTGAAGTCGAGCGATCGGTGAGCGATTCCCAAATGAAGCACGTCGGCCAGATACAGCCCGCCCATAAACCAGCAAAAGATAAAATAGGCTCCGCCGATCAACATTCCAAACCACGGTCCCAAATGAGCTGGAGCAAAATAAATACAAGCCAGCATATAGGCCAAAATAATCAAATAGCCGTAGATGTTGTAGATTTTCATGCTGACTCCCAGTGGACTTAGTGCGGATTATTCAAACAGAAATCGAAGCTCCTTTCAAACAACCCGTTAAATTAGACAGAGTTCCAAAGGCCGCAGTTCTTCAACTGCCAGAGTATTTTGTGTAGGCCACGGAGTCAATGCCTGATTAACGCCGTTACCGGACAACTGGGTACTGGGACGATTTATACTTCACGTTGGTATGCAGGCACGCTGATGACAAACCACCTCCAACGAAGGCGTGCAGCAACGATTCTATTTTCCCTAATAATGGCTTGTCTGTTGGGATTCGGCGGGCTTCTTGCAGGCATGTACCTCTGGGGCCATTTGGGACCGCCAACAAAGGACCCCGATGATACTGACGCTTACCTTTGTGGACTTCTGGTTGGCGGCGTTATGGCAATAGGCGGCTTTGGAGCGTCGTTGTGTAAGTTTTGGCCCCGCGCTACAAGAAAACCATCGCAATCCAGCGGAATCCGACCGTCAGTGCCCGATTAACGCCGTAACCGGAGAAGTGGAGTGCTAGTACGTCGAATGTCCGGTTATGCGACTTATCAGGAGTTAGCCCGCCTATGCCAGGCCAGATAGCTCGTAATAAGCCGATTTACCGAGGGAGTCTGTGCCATAATCACATTGCCAATGAACAATGGAAAACGAAAAAGACCGCCGCATCCGACAACTGGAGCAGTTGGTCCAAGAGCGAACCGCTCAGCTTTCCGGAGCGCTGGAACAGCTCGAACAATCCTACGACGACACGCTTGAGGCGCTCGGCACCGCACTCGACTTGAAGGACGCCGAGACGGAGGGACATTGCCAGCGAGTCACGGCCTTTTGCATATCCATCGCCAAAGTCATGCCAGTGCCGGACGGCTATTTGCCGATTCTGGCCCGCGCGGCCTTCCTTCACGACATTGGTAAGATGGCTATCCCGGATGGCATCCTGCGCAAACCGGGTCCCCTGAATGACGATGAAAAGCAGATCATGCGCAAGCACTGCGAGATCGGCTACAAGATGTTGATCCGCATCCCATTCCTCCGCGATGCCGCGGAGATTGTTCTCTCGCACCAGGAATTCTTCGATGGAACCGGCTATCCGCGCGGTTTGAAGGGAGAAGAGATTCCTCTGGGGGCGCGGACATTCGCGGTCGCGGACGCGCTCGATGCGATGATTTCCGACCAGCCGTATCGCCGGGCGCTGCCGCTTTCCCATGCGCGTGAGGAAATTCGCCGGTGCTCCGGCACGCAGTTCGATCCCAAAGTTGTCGAAGTTTTTCTGTCGATTCCCGAGCAGCACTGGCTCGATCTCCGCGAGAATCTCGGTTCCCCGTTCCGCCTCGCCCATCTAAAAAACCTGTAACTTGTACACGGCACGTGAGAAAGTATGGATCGTAACGGCAGCTCTTCGGCCACTTCTTTACGCAATCGCACCTCCAGCGTATACTTAGTTTTCTCTCTCACTCCGCGACCAGAGGGAATACATGCATCGCGGACGTCTTCGGACAACGGTTCTGGCGGTAGGACTCCCCGGCTGTGCGCAAGGGCAAATTCCACATTTGTCCCGCAGTGCCTCTTGGAATTGCTCCCGCCGAGTTACGGCATACTCGGAAATAATCCACATGCCTGATTAACGCGCTTGCCGGACAAGTGGGTCCCAGCACGAACTTGTCCGGTAACGCGACTTACCAGGAGTTAGGGCTCTCTTGCCATGGGCGCGCCTCATGTGCGACCAACGTACTTCTATGTCTAACGTCTTGCTTGATATTTAGTCGGCTAGCTTTGCGCGGCCGTCAACGTTCATGTCGAATGAGATCGCATTACTCGCCAGTGACTTCTCGGCACTTACGGCGCCCCCATACGCAAACATGAATTGATATTGCCCAGGATAGAGCTTAAATCGAATGAGAGTCCTTACAGACTGGCCCGGTGCAATGACAAAGCTCGCGGGAGGCTGAGTTTTCATATCCACGATGTAACCCCAGGACATTTTCTGATTTCCGACTCCCGCAGACGAGATGTAAGACCCCTCAATGCCGCTTCTGGAAATTAGCGCCACCGAGCGGTCGTCCGAGGAGGACACTTCCGGTTTCTCCGCCTTAAAAAGCAGAATTCCGATCTCAGAACGTTCTAACTTAACAGGAGATTTTCCATTGTTACGAAGCTCGATCAGAAACTGCGGGCGAGTGTATCGACCAAAAGCTTGAACGGCGCGCAACTGCAAACCGTCGAGTTTCACCCGCTTTGGCTCGGGCGCCGGGCCAAGTATTTTATATTTGAGGATCATCGGATCTTCAAGGCGGAGGCCCCCGCCAGTCACTTCTGATGCGTCAACTTGGATGGCACTTCCTTTGTAGGGGAGTAATCCGCTTTTGACATCCGAGGCAACATAGTTTACGTACGGCCCACTCACCAGATAACCCGTGCCCCAGCGATCAAATACAACCACCCCACAGTATTTTCCGGGACCGAAGAGATACGCAGAAGCATTAGCAACAAACAGGCTTGCGAGGAAGCAAAGCCGCAAGGCAAAGATGGCGGAAACTGTCTGTGCGTGACTTTGGGTGCGAGCCATATCGTTTCTCAATCATATCCCTCTACAGGAAGTGTCACCCAGGATTCCATGCACAAGGCACATGCCTGATAAACGCCGTTACCGTCCATGTGGGTACTGGCCCGAACCTTACCGGTAACGCGACTTATCAGGACCTAACACAGGGTTCAAGTTAATCTGCTTGGTTAATCCGCACAAGATAAAATTGAGACATGCGCATTCTGGGCTTTGAACTGCTGGCGAAAATCACGATGGGGACATGGTTGGGCGGCGCATCGCTGCTCACACCTGCCGTCGCGGGGAGCATGGACCAAGAACCCGCACCGCCAACTGCCTCCAAGCCAAAAGCGGAAGACTCAGAGCAGACCTGCCTCGGCACGAAGCAGGGCGATGCAGCGGGAGAATCCAATCCTTCCCCCGAGGAAGGATGCCAGAAGCATAGCCTCTACCGTTCCTGGCGGCGGATGACGGACCAGGCCGAGGCCAGCCAACCGGACTGGCTCAGCCCGCTCGCTACAACGTCGGGACGCATTAAAGATGAGTTCCGCTACGACATGTGGCTGCAAAGCACTCCGATGGGGCGCACGATCTCCACGTTCGGCGGAGGCAAAGGACTGGAATTCATCGCCGCACCGCGCGTGCAGCTCCTGCTGGGAGTTCCCTCCTACATCGATCATTCGGCGGAGCCTCCCGACGGATTTGGGGATTTGCCTCTGATGTTGAAGTTTCGCGTCGCTTCGGCCAACAAGTCGGAAGGAAACTACCTGGTCACTTTCCTGTTGAGCGTCACGACCCCCACGGCTTCGCGTCCCAACGGAACCGGGGATGCCGTGCTCACGCCCACGCTGGCGCTGGGCAAGGGCTGGGGAAGATTTGACGTGCAATCCACCTTCGGGGCCAATCTGCCTGTAGCCGATACCCAGCGTCTGGGAAGGCAATTGTTGTGGAATACGACCTTTCAATATCGCGCCGGATGGAAGCTCTGGCCGGAGCTGGAGGTCAACTCCACCTTCTTCCGGGAGGGAGGAAGCGCTGGTGACAAACAGACATTCTTGACCCCGGGGCTGGGATTTGGTCGGGTGCGCCTGTACCGCGGACTGCGTTTCTCGATGGCCGGCGGCGTCCAGATTGCCGTCACGCGATTCCATACTTACGATCACCGATGGATGCTTTCGGTGCGCTTTCCTTTTTGAGGTTCAGCCTGCTTGATTGACACTCAATGCCTGGTTAACGCTGTTACCGGTAAAGTTGCTCCCGGTACCAACCCACGGGTGTAGCCGAATTTTTTCCGAAAGATACTAACCCCCTCGTGGTTTGACACCACCCAACACCCGCGCCTATAGTGCCTTCGAGCGGATTCCACGCCGCCCATCGCCGGTCGCTTTGCGGTCGCAGCCGTGCTGAATACTTTGTTTCCACAGATACCCTGCCTGTTTGTGGCAGCACCCACGCGATCAGGTACAGGTTTCAGATCATGGCTAGGGGAAATTTTGGGGAACGTCTGAAGCGCGAGCGCGAATTGCGCGAGGTTTCGCCCAGCGAAATCACGTCCGCCACACGAATCAGTGGACGTTTCCTGGAAGCCCTCGAAAACGAAGATTGGAGCAAGCTTCCCGGAGGTATTTTCAATCGCGGTTTTGTCCGCGCTATTTCCCGCTACCTTGGCCTCGACGAGGAAAACCTCCTTGCCGAATATGATCTCGCCCGCGGAGATCAGAAAATTGAAGCCCCTGCCCCATACGAAAATCCCATCCCCCGGCCGCCCAAGTGGATTCCCATCCTTGGGATCCTGGTAGTTCTCGGCGTTCTTGCGGTACTCGTTTACGCGGGCCGCTACGGCTGGCACCGCTATTCCGCCTACCGCGCCGCCAAGCAATCTTCGACTTCGGTCCTTGTGTCGCCGCCGCTGTCCCCATCCAGCACTCCTCAGACTTTGGCTGAAGACCCCTTCTCGACTTCTTCAGGGTCCTCTGGTTCCGCGGCTCCTGTTTTAGATCTTTCCGTCTCAACCTCCGCCGCTACGCGGGTTCGCATTGTTGCCGACGGCAAGCTGCTCCTAGACACTGAGCTTCCCGCCAGCGAAACACGCCACTTCTCCGCCACCCAACAATTTGAAGTCTCCGTGGGCGACTCCTCCGCGGTGTTGCTGGAATTGAACGGCCAGGCCATGCCGCCTCTCGGCGCTCCCGGCGCTTCCGGTACAATAGTGCTTAGCCAGAAGGATTTGAGGCAGGCATCCGGTGGAACCTCTCGGCCCTGAAGTCATCGAAGACTTGCGGCGCGGCCGCGCCGCGCGAGAACGTAAACTTGCCGTCTGCTCCAGCGGCGCGCACCTCTCGCCCGCCGATCGCGCCGAAGTACTCACTGTGCTCGCAGGCGATGCCGACGAAATGGTTGCCGAGCGGGCTCAAGAGGCGCTCCTCTCTCAGCCTCATGAAACTTTCGTCGAAGCGCTGAAGCGTGAAAACGCGGTGCCTGCTCTTTTCGCGTACTCCGCAAGAAATCTTGCCGACAAACCCGGTATCTGCGACGCCATGGTCGAAAACAAAAATTGCCCGGCGGAGTTTCTCGTTCCTGTCGTCCGCCATCTTTCAGCCCTCGGAATTCAAGCCCTCATGGAAGAACTCGATCGCGTCAGCGATTCCCCTGCGCTCGCCGCCGCCCTGGAGCACTCCACCTCCCTTACCATCGACCAGAAAAATCAACTTCACGAACTCATGGGTTCTTCGATTGACGAAGCCGCCCTCGCCGAAGCCGCCGCCGAAGCAGAGCCGGACGCCGCGCGGCGCCAGACGCTGCTTCAGCGGCTTGCCAAGATGAGCGTGGCCCAGCGCGTCCAATTTGCCATCAAGGGAGGCTCCGACGCGCGCCGCACACTCATCCGCGACGCCAACAAAGTCGTCCAGCGCGCCGTGCTTCAGTCTCCGCGCCTGACCGACCAGGAAGTGGAAGCTTTCGCTTCCATGTCCAGCCTCACCGACGAAATCCTTCGCCTCATCGCCAACAACCGTAATTTCCGGAAGAATTACAGCGTTGTCCGCAATCTCATGAACAACCCCAAAACGCCCCTCGACGTTTCTCTGCACATGCTTCCGATGCTCAACGCCATGGACCTCAAGAAGCTCACAGTCAACAAAAACATCCCGGAAACTCTGCGCACCACCGCGTTCAAGCTGCAGCGGCAGCGGACCGCATTTAAAAAGTGAAATTTTTTCTCGGCCTAAGGTCAACTGAAAATCCGTTCATATTCGCTGACCTACGGGGTTTCGGCCGGAATCGCGTGAGATTGCTTCATGAATATTGATTGGCTCCGCCAACTGTGCCTTTCGTTTCCCGGCGCGACGGAACAGATTCAGTGGGGCAATGACCTGCTGTTCAAAGTTGGCGGGAAGATGTTTGCTGCCGCTCCTCTAGAACCGGCTCCCGTCTGCCTATCCTTCAAAGCTTCTCCGGAAAACTTTGCCGAGCTCACGGAGCGGCCCAACATCATCCCTGCGCCTTATCTTGCGCGTGCACGATGGGTGGCCCTAGAAACCAGAGAGGCGTTGCCTGCCGAAGAACTGGCGCGGCTGCTGCGCGAATCGTACGAGCTTATCGTCGCCAAGCTGCCGAAAAAGACTCGTGAACGCTTATCGGCCGGGCCCGCGCCAAAACGAAAAAAGGCCCGTGGAAAATCCAGGCGGAAGAAAACCTCCGGCAAGAAAAAATCTCGTTGAATTTGATTTTATGCAAGTACGGGCTCTTCGATTTCCCCGGCGGGCTGTCAGACCAATCTCTTTTCAGGAAAGCAAAAACCTTTCTACCGTTCTTCGCGATATTCCTCCGGAACGTCGTCCTCCGGCACTTCGTGCGTCCTCACTTCTCCCTTATCGGCGTCGCGAACGTCCTCCACGCCTTTCACGACTTCAGCCTCAAAGGCATTCCCTTCCTCAAGCAACTCTCCCACGCTTTCCGAATCTGCGCCCTCAAGGTCAGACAATCCCTGCAAATCGCCCGACTGGCCTCCGGATCGAGGTCCAAGCCCTTTCGGCTCAAACACCAGTGTGTCCGCGATCTCGCTCTTTCCGCGGACCCGGGTTTTCTTTTTGCTTAGCGTCTTTTTCTTCCCAGCCTTCTTTTTTCCGGCAGCTTTCTTCTTCGGCGTGGTCCTTTTCACGCGGGCTGCCTTCGCCCTCTTTTTCTTCCTCCGAGTTTTCTTCCTTGGGCTCATGGGCGCAGTCTATCACCTATCGCATGTTTCCTGCGCTACTTTATCCGCTAACACAGAACCGACGAGAGGCGAGACGTCTGTGGCAAAAAAACTTTGATGGGATCGCCCAGTTCTCTTGAAGATGAAAGAATGAAATTCGGTGGGGCCTGACGCTCGAACTCTTCGGGGATTTTTCTATGCGGAAACTTTAGAAACTATCGGCCGGCGCAGGGGTTTCGCTCCCGGGATGGGGAATGTCATGTGCCAGAAGTTGGCATCCGGCGTCACGAATTCCACGGCTACGAGCGTCTTTCCTTCGCGATCGCGCTTAATCGAGACGACTCGAGACTCTGCGGTCCGGTTGCTGTTGTCATTCACCAGCAGGAGTGACTGGCCCACGGCCACGATCTGATCAAGGTGAAGCAGCGCCCCATTGCGGTTTACCGATTGCGACCGCGCGCCGGTGCTGAACTTCTCGCCGTCGTCGGTCGTGCCGCGGACCGTCAGTGGAACCGTAATGGATACCCGCAATGTGCGGCGTCTTTCCTTGCAGCGAAAATGAATAATGGCCATAGAAAATCGGGGACCTTTCCAGCTGTCCTAAAACTTAAGGCTCCGGACTCACCAACATCGGTCTAGCTTGCGCGACGGGACACGGCTCCCGGGCTGCTGAAACGACTGGATGAAACAAAGGCGGAAACCATGTCGAATGGCTTCCGCATGCGCCATCTTGGGCCCGCTACACACTCAGAGCAATAGCGGGAAGGTACCACAATCAGCGAATGGAGAACAGTACTCTTGTACTTCCCCGTCGAAGTCGTCCCCGCTGTCGAGATTCCGGGGGATTTCGCGGGCTCCCTCTGAGGTGGCGCCGGGTCTATAGCTTCAACCCTATGCCTTGCTTTATCGGTCTATTCTTGGCCTCGGCGACGGGTTATCTCTTTTCTTTGCAACAGTTACCTCTTCTCGGACAGGTGGACCAATTCCGGCTTCCAGGGCCTCTGACCCAGATCGAGCCTGGCGAGGGTCACCGGCAGATCAAATCGCCGCGGCCCCGCACTACCCGGATTCAGATAGAGCACGCCTCCGCGGATGGCGTGTTTTGGCTTGTGCGTGTGCCCGCTCACAACGACGTGGAAGCCGGCCGCCTTCGGATCAAGATCAAGCTGCTGAAGATCGTGCAAGACATAAAAGGTCGCGGCCTCAGTTTCGGCGACTGCGGCCGCGGGCAACGTTGCCGCCCAATCCGCCTGATCAACGTTTCTGCGCACAGCCACGACAGGAGCCAAAGCCTTCAGGTCATCGAGAATCTCGGGCTTTCCAACGTCTCCGGCATGAATGATCAAATCCGATCCTCGCAGCGCGAGCAGCGCCGCATCCCGCAGCAGGCCGTGTGTATCCGAGATCAGCCCGATGCGGCGCGCGTACATCTTGCCGCCGCTCATTCGATTCCGGGCAAGCCCACGATCTGCAGGGGATTCACCCGAGCCTTATCTACCGTCAACCCCCAATGGAGGTGCGGCCCGGTGACGCGCCCCGTCGCTCCTACTTTTCCGAGGAGTGCGGACGGCCCGACTTCATCCCCGGCTTTCACGGAAATTTCAGAGAGATGCCCGTACAAGGTATAGATGCCCAGGCCATGATCCACAAGGACCGTGTTCCCTGAAAAATATAATTCTTCCGCCAGTACCACGCGGCCGCTTTGCGCTGCGTGTACCGGCGTGCCTGTGGCGGCGGGCAAATCCAAACCGCCATGCGGTGAGCCGGGCTGCCCGTTCAGAATCCGGCGCTTGCCGAAATTTTTGCCGGTGGTGACACCGTCCAAAGGCACGCGAAACTTTCCCTGCCACATGCGTTCGGGCGTCACGCGGCCGAAAATTTCGCGCAGCCTTTTTTGCTCCGCCTGAGCGCGCTGGAGTTGTTCCGGACTCGGCTCCACAAACTGTTTCTCCACTCGCAGACTCTCCGTCGCAAAGTGCCCCGCTCTAACGATCACGGCCGCGCTGCAGCTCACTTTTTCATCCGATTGCGTGTCGGCAGCCAGCGCGAGATCGTATTTCCCCGCCGCCTGTTCGAGATCCACTCCCAATAGCGCTCGATAAACGGAAGGGCCAGCATCCGCGCCTGCTTCTGCTCTCCAGAAGGGCACTTCTTTCCCGGCCCACTCCGCTTTGATTTCTTTGAGCGACTTCGCGCTTCGCAATTCCACCAGGAGCAAACTCCCCTGACTTGAGCCCGGCGAACTCAGCCGCAGTTCGGCGTCCTGTCCGCACTCTATTTTGCGCTGAGGAGCTGCAGAGTTCGCGCCGGCCACGGACGCAAATAAAACCGCGTATGCGACTGCGAGAAACTGAAGGAACCGGATGGGAATTCTCTGCAAAGTTTTCTCGACTCCAATGCCGCTTCGGCGACGAACTCGACTATATCCCAACCGCGAATCGCCAACACTACCGCGAGAGCCGCGGGCGGCAAGGCGCAAGTTAAGGCGCCTGTTCAGGACGTCCGTAGGGGTGGGTTGGCTGCAGAAAGGCGGGCACTAGGTAGGCGATCTCCAATCTCCCATGGCGGCAAACAGTTGCAGCCCGATGGCGAACCTGCCATTTCCCAATGGCTGACAATAGACAACCCGTGCGCGCGAGCGGAAATTTCCCACCAGCGAGCGAACGTTCATCCGTTCATTGGGCTGCCAGGCCCTGCCCGTCACCACGCGAGCTCCGCGAGCGCTCACGTTTTCCGTAACCCCCTCTTGCGCGGGCGTGCGGACATCCAGGCTGGAGAGGTCAACAACAACTTTGGAGGGAATACGAGTCTCCACCCGGTGAGCCAGGGAATTCATAGAGCTCCGAAAGATCGTGAACGAAGAAGTGCTGGGTGCGCGTCGGGGGCGGGTTATAACGACGATGCAATGATACTGCTATGACCGTGGCTTGGCAACCCGCTGTTTTCACGCTCTCCAGCAGCTATTTCGGCAAGTCCAGCGCCGGATTGCGCGCGAAGAAGTTGTACGGCCGCAGCTCGAACTCGCGCCACATCGCCGGCATCACCGGCCAATCTTCGGAATGCGGCACGTGGTGGAATCCCATGGTGTACCAAAGCACGATATCCGTATTCTCGATCCCCCGGTTGGCCTTGGTCCAAGCCGGGAGACCGTCTCCGCCTTTGCTCTGCATGGGATAATCACCCGCGGCATATCGTTCGTTTTCACGATAGGGCGTCACCCACAACTGATAATCGATGAATCCGGCGCGCTTCTGCGGATAGTCCTCGGGAACAAGCAAGGACATCGCGCCTTCTCCGGGCATCAGCTCGTATCCCACTGGGTACCCCAGCGGACTCTTCACATTCGGATTGACCACTCGCCAAATCTCCGGCTGCTCCATGCTCACGTGCAATTTCGCCTGCTGCTCGGTTTTCGCTGTTTCCGGCTCGGCGACCCACAGGCTTTTCCTTGGGCTGCTGGCCGGCAGGCGCTGCACGCTGAGCCGGTCCCGCACAAAACTGTTGGCCGTGCCATCCACGTCGAAATCCAGCCGGAACGAAAAATAGTGATCGTGGTTCACGCCGACAGTGTTCTCGGCGATGAGCCGCCCGTACATGTCCGGCTTACCATCGTGATCGTCATCGGCAGTACGGCTCTTGACTCCCTTGACTTCGTCGAGACCCGTCGCAGCCACGCGCACACAAATCGTCCCGTCCTGCCGGAAGACCCAGTCGAAGGCGTAGTCGTAGTTCCCAAACGTTCCGATGGTGCGGAGCACCAGGTCACGCGCCTTGCGGCTCTCCACGACGTTGCCTTCATGCCTCCAAGCGATGTCGCCCGCCGACTGTTCGAACAGGCAAGCGGCGCGAGGCCGCAGTTGGGGAATGCCCTTGAAGTTAGCGTGAACCTGCTCGAAGTAAACTGCGTTCTCCGGGCAATCCGCGCCGGGCTCGAGCGGGCTCGAAAAACCATCCGCGAATTCCCCCGCGTCAAAAAATGACTTCGCATACCAGCCTTCGCTCGGGTCCATATAGGGTACGAACATCTCCGAGAGCGATCCTTCGTACAGAATCGAGCGCAGCTTGCCCCCATCCTGGTACCCCACGTTGGTTACCACGAGTCCAACGCGCCTGTCGATCCGGAAATGGAAATTCCACTTCTGCCAACTGACCGTCTGGCCGTCGAGACGAAAGCTCGGACCAAGCGGCTGCTGCACCGTGATGGGCGTGGGTATCTCCCGCAGCGGCCCGACCGACGCCAAATCAAAATTCGCGGGCGCCTGCGGCACGGGCACGACTCCGCTGTCGATCACCCGCAAAACCTTCCGTTCGTTGGCGTCCCACATAATCACGAGGCCTTCAATCGGTCGGCCCCAGCCTTCCCAGACGCCGCGCGAATCCGTGCATTCCAACCGCAAAAGACGCCGGCCCTGTTCCTCAGGGGTGGCAAAATATCCTGTTCCGTAGCCTCCGCAACGAATGGTCCCATAGTCCGTGTATCCGCGGCGGCGCATGGCGGCCTGCCAGTCTGCATTCTCTTTCACTGCTTCATCAACACCGGTCTCTATCTCTTCCTCAAAAGGCGAATTCGGCTGAACTCCTTTGACCTCATTCCAGGAACTGAGCTTCTTCGCCCCGAGGTCAACGACGGCTTCAAACGTTTGCGGGCCTTGCTTGACGACAACCCTTGATTCCCGGCGCATCGGCTGTCCCGGCTTCCACGCCAAGACCTCTTCCTTCGGCCGCTCGTTCAGTTGGATGAGCGCATATCGGGTCTTCGCATCCACCTTGCCGGACGCTCTCAACGTCTCGTACGTCGTCCAATACTCCGGCGCGGTCAAACCGTCCAAGGGATGCCGGGGAATTTGCGCGTTCGCCGGCATGACGGCGGCGACGAGCAAAGCGAGCAGTCCGCTGCTACAGAAGAAGATGGCCTTCAGTGAACATGCAGTGAAACCAAAGGCGGGCGATTTACGCAGGGTCGCGCCAGGAACAGACCCGCCGGGTTGGAGTACAAGCATGTCGAGACACCTCGCTCCAGAGAAATGACAATCTGAATCTCGGCTGGAAGGCATGGAATCCCTGTGTGCCATTTTCTCTATGGAATTTCCGTCAACCGAGGCAATTTTCGCCGCCATGCTGTCCCGTTCTTCCGGGCAAGTCAACAAGAACTTTCCCACTCGCGCTGTCCGATGGCGCAACACTGCCATCCCACGACCGGACGGTCTCCAGTCTGCCAGACTCGTCGAATTCCGGGGAAGTCATTGCGGTTCTGTGAGTTCCCCAATCGGCGGGGGCGGCACAGGAATTGCCCGTGTTTTTACTACTTGACTGTTCCGATCCCCGGGAAGGAAGACGGAGGCGCTCATGAAAAAGACCGAGTGGATTCGAGAAACTCTCCCCGCCTGGCCGGACCGCGATTATCTCAGGCAAAAAGAAGCTGCGGGCTGGCGCCTCGCCGCTGTGGAGTGGGAGCGCGAGATCAACATCGCACCCGAAAGCCATCTCTCCCATCCGGTGGCGGGCCAGTTTGCCGAGGAGATCCCCTATGGCTTGCGCGTAGCATCCGACTGCCATCATCTCGAAGAGAATCCCCCCGAGATGGAGATTCTCAAGTTCCTTGCGGAAATGATCGTCCAGGACGCCTCCTTCACCGGGATGGCGGCAGCGCTGAATCAGCGCGACTTTCGCGCGAGGGACGGGCGTCCCTGGACAGCGGCAGCGGTATTCAAGCTAACCCCTCGTCTGATCGAAGTTGCCCCGCGAATTCTTTCCGGACAGGAATGGGAATCCCGCAAGAAGCAGATATCTAGCGTGGCTTGGAATTCATGACTCGCTGGGCGGCGCAATGATCTTCCTGGTGTTCCCGGTCTTCATGCGTTGCTGAATGACGCACAGAGTTTCCGCGCGCAGCGCCGGGAGCCGCGGTTAATATTATGCTTAAACCAAGATGCCGGGAACGTCGAGCGACTCTCCCATAAAGCGGACCGAAGCGCGGCGCAGTCAGCGAGTGCTGCTGCGCATTCCCATCCAAGTTAAGGGACTTCCCGAGGACGGCATTGCGATCACCGAGGACACGACCACGGTGGAAGTGAACGCCCACGGGGCTCTCATCGCCCTCGCGATGAGAGTGCAGCCGGGCCAAAAACTTATGCTGAGAAACTGGGGCACGGCGAAAGACCAAGATTGCCGCGTGGTTCACATCAAAGAGATTCCTGACGTCAAGAATGAAGTGGGAATCGCATTTTCATTCCCCAATGCCAAATTCTGGGACATTCAGTTCCCGCCCGAGGACTGGAAACCTTTCGAGGTTTGAAGCGCTCGAGAAACAGTTCGCTCGAAATTTCTATCATTCTTCTCCGATGTCTTCCTTCCACACAGCGGGATTGTCTCGAATGAATTTCGCCAGCATTTGAATGCATTCCTGCGAACGCAGGTCAACCACTGCAATCCCATTCTCACGGAGCCATTTGATGCCGCCGGGGAAATTCACCGCTTCTCCCACTACGACGGTTCCGATTCCGAATTGGCGAATCAAGCCGCTGCAATACCAGCAGGGCGCGAGCGTCGTGACCATGATTTTATCCCGGTAGCTGCGTTGGCGGCCCGCTTTGCGGAAAGCGTCCGTCTCGCCATGCGCCGAAGGATCGCCTTCCTGAACTCTGCGGTTGTGTCCCCGGCCGAGCAATTTGCCCTGGCGATCGAAAAGCGCCGCACCGATCGGAATGCCGCCCTCTGCCAATCCCAGGCGCGCTTCTTCGATGGCTGTCTCCAACATGGCAGAATATCTTTCTCGATCCGCTTCACTCGTCGCAGGCGCTTTCTTGCGTTTTGAAAAGTCGCGCTTCTTTTTCATTTGGGAGATTGCCTTAAGAAGAGCGCTGCTTCTTGGGTGGCGTAACGTTTTTCGCGGCCTTGTCCTCTTCCGGCAGTTTCACACCCCAGATATTTTTGCCTTCTTCCAAGGAACGAATTCCGATCTGGTTAGACTGCTCCATGCCAACCTGACCGATCCAAACAACGCGGAAGCGCGCCTTACCACGCCAGCGGCGCTTCACCTCTATCGTTTGGCCGACACCGGCCAAATATCCCAGCTCATCCAGACGAGCGCCGTCCTTGCTTACATCGATGGTGTAAGAGCTCTGCACGAAAGGATTGCCGTTGTGGTCTTTCCCTTTTACGAAAACTCGGATTTTTGCGGGAACCCGCCGATTCCCGCGAGTCTTTCTCCAGAAGCCGGGAGTGGAACTCTTGAACGTAATCCCCGCCAGCGTTCTGTCATCTGCTGCAGGCTCGGCATAGACCACGCGTATTTCTTGCTCTTCGCGACTGACCCTGTTGACAAGAAATATTGTCTCGCCCACTTCCACTTTGGCCTTTAGAGCCAGCAGCGCGCCGCTGTCGTTCAACAACAGCGTATTCGTTTCTTCGTGAAAACTGCCCTGCTTTTTGGTCCATCCATAGACGACCACCGGCACATGAAAAGACTTGCGCTCGCTGGAACGCGGTTTTCTTTTTTTCTCGCTTGATTCCGCGGGTCTCGTCCGTCGCTGCTCGGGTAGCCCCCCCGAGCCCGATGGCGCAGGCGCAAACGGCGGCGTTGTAATCGCAGCTTTATCGCTCGCCTCCAGGGGCATCTCCAGCTGCACCCCGTGCGTCGGGCATTCAAAATGCCAGGAAGTGCGCATGATTTGTTCGAGCGTTTCATTCCTGCTCCCTAGGGGCACCCACGCGTCGTGGTCACCGTAGGGGCAGCGCAGCCGAACTGAGTAGTTCTTTGCCATCTTCGCCTTTTCAATAAAATAACGTAGTGCAATACGCTTTGCGATGTACAGGCTGGCAAAAAGAGGGGACGCCTTTGCGATAACACCTCCTTCGCGCAGAATTTGTGGAGTCGTGTGGAAAGGCGGAATTGATGCGGGCTTGCCGAGATCCATCAAGAAAGAGGATCGATCTACTTTTTTGGCGCTGCGGCTGGGTTGACGTCCGCGGCAGAGTTTTGCAGGCCGGTAACGTCGGCGGCGTTCAGCTCATAGAGCGCCGGTTCGTTCTCTCGCTTCGCGACAAAGCGTTCGCCGTTCTTCGCAATGAGAACCTTCTCGACGCGCTTGCCGTCATTCGATGTCACCGTTATGTCCAGAATCGCCGAGGTGAATCCGCCGTCGGCAAACTTGCTCGCCGATAGATCGCGAATCTTGTCGACCAGAGCCCTCACGCTGCCAGCGTCCATTTTTGCCCCGTTCGACGACCAATCCTCGCCACTGCGGCTCATAGAATAATTCTTCGACCCATCGTGCATCTCGATCTTTTCCGGATCGGCATACGCGAAATCGAAAAGCTTCTTGTTCCTGAAATCGTCGAGGCTCTTGTCGAGCCCTGATCCAACTCCACTCGAAATCTTGTACACGCCATCGACTACGCTCGACTTTGCGTAATAATCGTCCTTGTTCTTGCGCACCTGCAGTTCCTGGGTTCCGGAAGCGCCCGTGACTTTCGCAGTAGCAACGGGAACGCCGGAATGAAATGCCGCTGCTGCTTTCCTTTCAACATCGCTTCCCGTCAAGTCCATTTTTGCGTCGCTCAGGTTCCGGACCAGCTCGTCCACCTGGAATCCGTCCGCTCGAAATGGTCCGGGCTTCACGATCTGCCATTGTTCTTTGTTTCGGCCAAATTCGATGGCCTGCTTTTTTGCAAGCAACTCAACCCGGGTGACCTTGTCCGATTCAAATGTCATCAGCCTCTTGTCCCGCAGGTCCTTCGACGTTTTATCGAGGCTGTTCTTGTTATAGCTGGCGACGGTGAACACCCGCGGGTCTCCGGCAACTGCCGCGTAGGACGCACTCCCGGACGGCGTGTCATCACCAATCAGCAGTTTGTCATTCTTGTTGCTCTTCTCGGTGACGTCCACCTCGATCGACGGCTGGGTGAGGCCGTACTGCTCGAGGCTGGCGGCTTTGTCCTCAATTAAGCGGTCGGAATTCAGCGCCGACAGTGTGGACAACAGGCTTGATACGGCGTCCTGATCGGCGGAGAGCTGTTTCGGCGCGGCAATCTGCCATTTGCCCGCGGCGTTCTTCGCCAGCGTTACGTCCTCGCCGCCTTTTTTCCTGATGACCACTCCGATGATGTCCGGCTGATTGATTGTCAGAATCTTCGGCGGCGTTTCCGCGGAAGCGTTTACGCTGCTCTCCGCCGGTTTGCGATGATTGGACCAGTAGAGCGTTCCCGTAAGAGCGGCCAGCACAATAACGGCGACGATCAATCCTGGGCTTTTCATAGCGGGTTTTCCTGAAGTTTAAGGCCTCTGCCGGACGGCGGCGCGGCGCCTGCCTATCTTCGCCGCCACCAGACCGTAACTCCGGCAATCACGACCATCAGAGGAAACAGAAACTGGCTGGTAATGCGGACCCAATTCATCTGCGCGCGTGTCATGGTGATGCGGCGGTCTTCGCGCTCTTTGGGGCGGATGGAGATCAGATCTTCGTCCGAGGAGAGCCAGTTCATGGTGTTCAAAGCCAGATCGCGGTTGCCGTTGAAATTGATGAACGAATTCGCCGCCCAGGCCGAGCTTCCGATCACCACGAACCGCCCTTGCGTATTTTCCTTCCCTGTTTTATAGGAACCAGCCGCCGCAATGGTCATCGGCCCCTTTTTGTTCTTCGGGTCATTGGGGTCCACTTTGGGCGAGTCCAACTTGGACGTCGCCAGGCTATTCTCCGAAGAGCTGAAGAGTTTATCAACCGTGGTCTTGTCCGTGTTCTTGACCTCCATGGAGCGCGCCAGGGGAAATCCCGTGGCAGTGCTTTTCATCTCGTTCACAATAGCGTGCGATTCGTAGTGCGACACCAGCGCAACCTCGGGCCCGACTCCCACGATCTGACCGATGGGATTCAGGTCCAAGATGAGGTCCTTATCCAGTGTCACGCCCCAGTTCTGCAGCAATGCCGTGAAGGCGTCGTTGTCCGCGATTTCCGACCGCCCAAATTTGAACGGCGGATCAAGTAGAAAAAGCGCGCGTCCGCCTTCTTCCACAAATTTCTTGATGGCGTCTACTTCGGGTTGCTGGTAATCGTTGCTGGGTCCAGCCACCACAAGAACCGTGCAATCGCCCGGCACCTCCGCTTTTTCCAGCAGGCTGATCGATTTCGACGTGTATTCATCTTTCCCGAGCAGATCCTTCAGCCGCGAATACCCGTTGCGGTCGGAATCGTCGATCCGGTGTTCGCCGCTCCCACTGACGAAACACACCGTGCGTGTTTGGTTTTTCAGGACACGGATGAATGCGCCGGTGATGCCCTCCTCACTAGTACTCTTGGCCTCTTCTTTTTTTGCCCCGATCTGCACGATGGTGGTGCCGTAATTCTTGATTCCGGCTTCGCGCGCCACCTGGGGCTTTTTGTCCGGATCGACGTACTCCACGTGGACCTTCGGCGAGAGGTTCGCATACAGGTCGAGCTGGTCTTTGGCCTGGGCGAACCGCGTGCCCTGGTCGAAATAGGTAAGCTTGGCGTCTTCTTTGAGCCCTTTGACAATTTTGAGTGTCTGATCAGAAAGGCTGTAGCGCTTGTTCGAGGTTGTGTCGTAGGTCTTGACGTAGCGGTTGGCAAGCACGTTTGCTACCGTCACAATCGCCAAAACCACGACAATATACACGCCCGCGTAAACCGCGTATCTCGTTTGTCTCGCCTTCAGTAGCTCCAGATTCACCTACGACCTCCAGCGCAGGGACTCCATCGAGCGCGCAGTAAAGAACAGTCCCAGAAAAGTGAGCGTGACGTAAAACACGGCGTCCTTTGTATTGATGACGCCTTTCGCAAAGGATTCGAAGTGGGTGATTACCGACATGTACGACAACACCTGCGCCCACGTGGCGGTTTCGTATCCACTCACCCATTCCAAAACCCACAGCAACAGGCACACGCCGAATGTCGCCGCGCCCGCGATGATCTGGTTTTTGGTCAGCGTGGAAATAAACGTTCCGATGGCTAGCAGCGCGGCCGCCTGCAGCAGCAAGCCGAGATATCCGATCGCCAGCGGCTTCCAGTCCGGGTTACCATAGCGGAAAAGAAAGACAAAGTTGAGAGCGGTCAGCAGCATGATGCAGCCATACATCACCACCGCTGCCAGCCACTTCCCGAGGATCACCTCGGTGTCCCGCACCGGCGAAGTCGCCAGCAGCTCGATCGTTCCGGTGCGTTTCTCTTCGGCAAACAGCCGCATGGTGATCATGGGGATCAGGAACAACCCGATCACGCTCATGTTCGAAAGCAGCGGACGAATTACCTGCTCATTGACATTCATCGGAAACATTTCGCCGCGCATCTGCGATTCGATGCCCATGAACACGAAATAGCCGAGCGCGTTCCAGAAAAAGAAGCCCATTATCAGCGCGAACATGGTGAGCAGCAGATACGCAATGGGCGAAACAAAATAGCTGCGCAGCTCCTTGCCACAGATGATCAAAACGTTTCTCATTTCCCCGCTCCCGTGGCCACTGTTTCCTCCGCTGGGGCCGCGGTCTGTTCGCCCGTAAGCTGGAGAAAAATCTCTTCCAGGCTCACCGCAGTGGGCCGCAGCTCGTTCAGATCCCAGCCGGACTCGACAACCGCACGGGCCAGGTCGCCGCGCGCGAAGCGGTTCTTCTGGCTTTCCACCTCAAAGCTGCTGCGGTTTTGCCGCTTTTCCTTGAACACCACGCGGCTCACACCCGCGACTTTTTCGAGCCGCCGTTGCACGGCCGCGGAATCCACGTCTCCGTTCCTCCCCGCCACTTCGACCAGCACTGTCTCCGCCCCGCGCGCCCGGCTCTGCAGGTTGTTCACCGAGTCCGTAGCCACGAGCTTGCCTTTGTTGATGATGATCACCTGCTGGCAGGTCTGTTCGACTTCCGGCAGAATGTGCGTGCTCAAGATGATGGTGTGGTCTCCCGCAAGGCTCTTGATCAGGTCGCGCGTCTCGTTGATCTGCTTGGGATCGAGCCCCGCCGTCGGCTCGTCCAGGATCAGCACGTCCGGATTGTGGATGATGGCCTGCGCCAATCCAACGCGTTGCCGGTAGCCTTTCGAGAGTTTACCGAGCAGCTTTTTTTTCACGTCCGCGATGGCGCACCGCTCGCAGACCGCATCCACGCGCTGCCGCAGCTCGCTTCCCGAAAGCCCCTTTAGCTTGCCCACGAACGTCAGGTATTCGTCCGTGCGCATTTCCACGTAAAGCGGCGGCATTTCCGGCAGGTAGCCGATGCGCTTCTTGACCTCGAGCGGCTGCTCGAGAACATCGAAGCCCGCAACAGTTGCGGTGCCCGACGTGGGGGGCAGAAAGCATGTCAGTATCCGCATCGTTGTTGTCTTGCCGGCCCCGTTCGGCCCGAGAAAGCCCACGATCTGGCCCTTCTCGACCTGGAACGAAATGTGGTCCACGGCCGTATTGCGCGCGTACCTCTTAGTAAGCTCCTTGACGGTGATCATAAGTTTTTGTTTTTGGAGGTAGGATGCCTAGCCCCGAATCTACCCCATCTTGTTGGAATATTCCTCAAACAACTTTCTATCGAAGGAATATCGTAAGAACTAGACAAGCCTCATGTCAACTGCTCCGAAGGTTTTTCCCTTCATGCTTCGGGAATCAGTTGCTCGGTCGGATCGATCCTTGTCCACAACACGGCACTAAACACGAGCATCAACGCCATGGGGATGAGCGGGATATCATAGCTCCCCGACACCTTTACAAGATATCCGAATACGATCGAGCACAAGAATGCCCCGCACTGCGCCGCGGTGTTCATTGCGCCTGCGACCGCGCCGGCGTACCTTCGAGCGATATCGATGCAGACCGTAAAGGCTGTCGGCTGGACAAATGCGACCCCCATGTAAGCAAGCCCAAGGAAAACGAGTACCAGGATTTTGTTTGCGGTCAGAAGGGCAGTCACCAATGCGAGGGCCGAGACTCCCGCTCCTGTCATCCCACACGCCCTTCGTCCCCATTTCAGCCCCAGCCTTCGCACCAGTGCGTCGCTCGCGAAGCCTCCGCTGACGTTACCGCAAGCTCCGAAGAGAAATGGCAGCGTGGATAGCAGCAACTGCTTTTCGCTGAAGCCCCGGGCCTTCACCAGAAAAGTCTGGAACCAGGAAAAGAAAAAGGAGCCTGCATAGTAATAGCTAAAGGCCATCAGCATCACGCTCCAGAGATTCTTGCTGCGCAGGGCAACATTCCACGGCAGCGATTCATGTGCGGGAAAAGAGGTAGCGCCAATTTCGCTGAGCTCCCTCTGGCTCACCTTCCTCATTTGCGAAGGAGCGTCTCGATACCAACCGTACCAGGCCGCGGCCCAGAGCACGCCAAACACCCCAAACAGAAAGAAGGATGTCCGCCAACCGTACCGCGCCTGGATGGGCACGACGAGCAGGGGCGAGAGCGCTCCTCCGAGTTGACTGGCCATAATCACCAATCCGAGCGCTTGGGCGCGCTCAATCCCAGGAAACCAACGCGAAATGCAAGCGGTGAAGTTCGGAAATGCGCCAGCTTCTCCCACTCCGAACGAGAAACGTATGGCCAGGAGAGCCCAATAGTTTGAGGCCGCTCCCGTGAGGGAAGTAAACGCGGACCACCACAGCACGATTCGCGTCAGAACTCTTCGCGGACCAAGGCGGTCAGCGAGAGCCCCGGTGGGTATCTCAAAAACAGAATAAGCGAAGAAAAAAATACCCGTCACCCAGCCCCAACCCGCTGGGCTGATGTGCAACTCGTTCTGGATGCGCGGGCCGGCCACAGCGATGCACGCGCGGTCCAAATAGGTGATGATCGCCAGGAGCCCCAGAAGGACCAGCACCCTGTGGCGGTACTTCATCGAGTACGCCTCCGATCACAACTTAATCGTTGGCCCTAACGGCACTTCCCAAAAACTTCGAATAGATGAAAATGGGAATTCTAAACCCGGCGGACGGTTCGGCAAGTTCTCAATTGCGAGCCACGTGCGCGACTGTCTTGTCAACCAGCAGGAGAAACGCGCGAATAGCCTTCTCGAGATGCTCTTCGGGCGTGGCCTCCTCCTTGCAATGGGAGAGACCTTTCGAAGAATAGGCAAACAACATCACCACGGGCATGTGCGGCACCATCTCCGCGGCGTCGTGCAGCGGCCCCGACGGAAGCTTCGGCGCGTCGCCCGTTACCTCGCGCACCGACTCCTCGCACAACTTGAGCAGTTCCGGGTCAAACGGGCGCGGATCGATCCGCCACAGGTGCTTCCACTCTACCGACACGCGGTTTTCTTCCGCAAATCGCCGCGAAGCCTCTTGGGCCTCCCGGAACATCGCGGCAAGCACTTTGGCGTCGAGCGCGCGCTGATCAATGGAAATCTCCGCGACGCCGGGGATCGCGGTGACAAACCCCGGTTCGACCTTGACGACACCCACTGTGCACACCACTCCCGCGCCCGGCCGCGAATGCCGCCGGGCGATTTCCCGGCATTCGAGTGCAGTGGACGCCGCAGCCAGGAAGGCATCCCGCCGCAGGGCAATGGGTGTTGCGCCCGAATGCGCCACCTGGCCGACAAATCGCACCATATTCCGCTCGAGACCAAACGTGCCGAGGACGACTCCCGCGGACTTGTTCATGGATTCGAGCACGCCGCCTTGCTCGATGTGCAATTCGAGATAGGCTTTCGCGTTGATGTCCTTGAGCGCCTTGTGCGCGTCGAGCATCCGGTCGAGTTCGACGCCGTGCTCGCGAAGCGCATCTTCCAGGCGAATGCCTTTCGCGTCTTTGAGCTGGCGAACCTCGTCAATCTTGAGGCTGCCTCCCGCCGCGGATGAACCCAGCAGGCTGCGCCCGAAACGCGCTCCCTCTTCGTCCGCCCAATCGACCAATTTCAGCGTAACCGGAGGTTTAGGACCCTGACTGTACCGCCGCAGCGCTTCGAGCGCCGCCGTCACCCCGAGTGACCCATCCAGCCATCCACCGTTCGGCACGGAGTCGAGATGACCTGCGATGATCACAGTCTTGGGGGATTCGCCCGGCAGCGTGATCCAATTGTTCCCCGCGGCATCTGCCGCCGGAGTGAGCCCTAATTCAGAAACTTTGGCCCTCAACCACTCGCGCGCTGTTTTCCAAACGGGACCCCAAGCGACACGCTGTGCCCCGTCCGAAGTGGAGGTCAGCGCCGCCAATTCGCGCAGATCCGCAATGACGCGCTGTGCGCTGTGAGCCAACATGACTTGCGGGCTGGCATTCATGATTGCGTTCCGCGCGAGCCCCGCTATCGATGCTCTCGTAGTTCCGCAACCCATTTCTCTAAAACGTTCTGGGCATCCCCCTCAATTCCGGTAAACACGATGCCCATTCCGGCGTTCGGGCGGACATTGGCCACTTTGCCTACCGCAGCAAATGTCTCGCCTTTGTGGACGATCCGGATCCTGACCTTCGTCCCCGCCGGCAAAGGTTTCGCCGTTTCGACTTGGCAGCCGAACAAACTCAGGTCGCCGATTTGTTCGATGGATTGAGTTTCTGACTGCAAATCGGTCACTTCGACGTTTGTGACGAAGGGAAATCGGCGCGCTCGTGGACGGTTGAGTTGCATGGCCACATGTTATATCACGGGGGTGTCCCTATGGGCGGCTGAGAAATCCTTGTCGGCGAAAGAAGAAACAGGAGACGCATCCAAGAGGCATCAACGCAAAGTAGAGGCGCTCGTCGCACTACTTGCCTCTCAACAGGAGCAGGACGTCAAGCAAACACAGGAGCGTGATCGCCACTTCGAGCACAAAGAGGCGGGCCTCATTGAATTGATTGACCATAAACTCGTATAGCTCGCGCGCCGTTTCCAACTTCCTTTCTACCAGCTCACGGTAATCGGCCACGCCCACGCGGGAAGCTGCCAAGCGATAGGCGAGCGCGTAGTACGTGTCGCTTACGAACTTGATCGCATTGTCGATCCTCTCTGTGAGTTCCATAACGTCCAGACGGATTGTGTTCAAGCGGTTGGCGTCGCGGGGAAGCGTCCATCGCGAGAACAAGACATTTCGTTTTCGGTCGAGTGTGTTGTAAACATCGGAAAGCACTCGCGTCATGAAATTATCGTAGTAGCGAAACTCCAGCAGTTGCATTTTCGCGTATTCCAGAATTTGAATCGTCCAAGCGGCGTCATCCGGGCGATCGTAAACCAGCGCCGCGGAAGACCCAACTACGAGGAGATCTGATGCGTAATAGGAGAGCCTGGCCTGTAGAACATATTCCGTCGTCGTGCGCGCAAGGCGGTTCTGCTCGCCGCGGATGAGTTGAGCGATTTGCTCTCCGTGAGCGGACAGAAGCTCGTCCGCCGTCACAGCCATTCCTGTTTCGCCCTGGATTTCGTGAAGATCGAACACCAAATAACTTTCCTGTAGCCAGTCTTCTCTGGGCTTGATGACCGCCGGCGCTAGTTTTTGAAGATGCCTGCCAACTGCCGCGCGCCCTTCGGGTTCGATGTCAGCTGCGTCCATCCAGCGGGATGCCTGCGCCAGGAGTGCATCCCAATCACCCTCAAACGCCGTCTCGAGTTGCACCTCAACGATCGCGTATTCGTAGTATTTGATTGTGCAGATTGCTTTCTCTCCGCTACGAAGAGTGAGCGGCTCTCTAGGCTCCGCGATTGGCGGGTTCTCGAAGCGTACATAATCGGGAGTGCGCCGCGGAAAATCTTGTTTCGTTGGACCGCAACGGGAGCCCAGCAAGTCTCTTAGCTTGTCTAGATCAAAGGCTTCGCCTACGTCGTAGAACAAGAAGCTTCGAATGCAGCCACGGATGCGCATAAGCTTCTTGTATCACTGAAGACGCCGACGCGGATAGCCGGAATGCACGCTGCAAGCGGAGTCGAGCCAGTCAACGGGGCCTATCTCGAGTCCCCACTCTCTGTCAGATGCACTCTTTGTTCGCTCTTTTCCTCTTTCCGCAAAGAGCATTCGAGAACCCTTTTGCGGCCAATAAGATCCGCACTCTTTCTAAAAACTGCCGGGTGTGTGGCCACAGGGACGCCAATATGGTCTTCTCTTTCTATTCGCCTTGTGCTATTTTGCTTTCCGACAGCGGCGAAGGCGCAAATCACCACGAAACCTATTCGCTTCTGTAACATCCAATGGAGAACTGACCAGGGATAACTGCCTCATGACGGAACAAGCCAAACTCGCTCCTGCTCCCTTTGCCCTCTTCGGGGAGGCAGACCCCGTGCCGGCAAGTCTTATTGCTGCCGATCCCGATCAGGCCAATACCCTTTCGCTTCTGTACGAAATCAGCCGCGAGTTCACTTCCATTCTCGATCGCGAAGAGCTCCTCCGCCGTGTCGCCCAGCGCCTCAGGAAGCTCGTGAACTACCACGCCTTCAGCGTCATGCTGTGGAACGAGAAATCCCAGCTCCTCGAGAGTGTCTTCGGCATGCGCCAGGAAGATTCCGTCTTCTCGCGCATGCGCCTCCCGCTCCATCAGGGGATTACCGGCACGGCTGCGGGCCAGCGCCAAACCATTCGCGTGAACGACGTGCACGCCGACCCGCGCTACATTCACTGCGAGATGGGCATTGACACCCGCTCCGAGCTGGTCGTTCCGCTTTTGTTGCAGGACCGCCTCATCGGCGTCCTCGATCTGGAAAGCAGCGTGCCGCACGCTTTTACGGCGGAGCATGAGCGCACGCTCGCGACGCTCGGCTCCTACGTCGCCATCGCTCTGGAAAACGCTCGTCTTTATGAATGTGCTCGCGTCAACGAGCGCCGTCTACAGGAAGATCTGGATACAGCGCGCGAAATTCAGCGCCAGCTTCTTCCCACGGGCGCGCGCGAAGTCCCAGGCCTCGACCTCGCCGCTGGGTACTGCTCCGCGCGCGAGCTTGGCGGCGATTTTTATGATTTTCTTCCCTACGGAAAAGGCCGGCTCGCCGTCGCTCTCGGCGATGTTTCCGGCAAAGGCACCGCCGCCGCGCTCTACGGCTCGCTGGCGATCGGCATCCTGCGTGAACACGTCGTCGAGCATCCTTGTCCGCCAGCCGAAATGCTGGCGATGCTCAACCGCCGACTCCATGGCGTGCGGCTCGATGCGCGCTTCATCGCCATGCTCTTCGCGGTTTACGATGCCGGTGCGCGCCGCCTTACTCTCGGGAATGCCGGCGGACCCTATCCCCTTCTCGTGCGCGAAGGTGCGGTGCAGGAAATCCGCTTAAATGGAGTCCCGCTGGGACTTTTCCCCGATACGCAGTACGATGAAACCACTTTGGAACTCGAGCCCGGCGACACCGTGGTCTTCACCTCCGACGGCATCCTGGAATCCGGAAACGCCGATCTGGAGGAGTTCGGGCCCCAGCGTCTTTCTGAAATCCTGAAGGGCGTTTCCGCGGAGCATTCCGCCAGCGACGTCGCGGACAAAATTCTTGCCGCCACCGACAAGTTTAGTGGCGCGGGCCTGCCCCCTCACGATGATCGCACCTTGCTCGTCCTCCGCGTCACCTACGAGCCTGCCTCGGACTTCTCGAAGCTCCCGATCATCTACTGACGCGCACTTACGGGCCAAATCTGAAGCGTTACGAACTGAGCGAACGGGAAATTACAGCGAGGGGGGCAACCGCGAAGGCTGCGTCAAGTCGCGACATTCAAAATGAAATTGAGACGTTTCAGTTGCTGGAGTTGAGTGTGCTGAGGTTGCCGGGGAGAGTGACGCCGGCGAAATAGTTTTGCTCGCGCAGTCTGCGGTAGATGCGGCCGGCGATTTGCGCGGCGGTGGGACCCTTCACGCGGCGGGTGTTTCCGCGGAGAAGAACGGCCAGCGCGATTCTCGGATGCGCTTCGTCCGCATAGGTGACAAACCAGCCGATGTGCGACGGGGTGGTGTGATCGTCGCAAGTGCCGGTCTTGCCGAGCGGCATTTCGTCACCCCCGCGATCAAAGCTGGATTTGCCAGTGCCGTAGAGAACGGCGGCAAGCATGCCTTCGCGAATCTCTGGCAAAATCGAAGCAATATTCAACTCGCGCTTCACGCGCGGCGTAAACGATTCCTTTTCTTCTTCCGTACGTGGATATTGCAGGTAGTAGAGCGTTCCGCCATTGGCAAAAGCCGCGGCGAGCGAAGCGAGCTGTAGCGGCGTGATCTGAATTCCTTCACCGAAACTGGACATGCGCCCGACGCCCCCGTACGCAGGCGCTACCGCGGGAAACGCGCCGGGATGCTCTTCCGGCAGGTTGTAGCCGGCGAGCTCTCCGATACCCAGGAGGCGCGCGTACTTGGAGACGGTTTCAAAGCCCATGCGGCGGCCGAGCTCCTCAAAGAACTTGTTATTGGAGTGGGCCATGGCCTCGGTGAGGTTCATGTACTTGCGGCGGCCCACCTTGAGCATGGTGTCGCGGTTGATGACGTTTTCTTCGAGAGCAGCGATGGCGATGGCCGGCTTGATCGTGGAGCAAGGAATGTACCCGTCACCGAAAGCAATTTTCTGATTCACGACGGTAAGAATGCGGCCGGTGCTGGGTTCGACGGCAACGACGGCGCCATTGTAGCGGCCGAGGGCTTCAACGGCCGCTTCGCGAACAACGGGATCGTCAAAAGTGGTGACGTCACCGCTGAAAGAATCAGCAAAAGTGGGCACTCCGCGGTAACGGGAACGCGAAGCGGAAGACCTGTGCGTAGAGCGCACCGCGGACTTTCCGCCCGCGCCTGGCGCAGCAGACGCCGACACCGCGGTAATCGCGGCAAGAACCACCGCCAGCGCTGTTTTTCCGAGTTGCGTCCCCTTCGTCATCTTCCATCCGTTCGGGCCCGCTGCAAATTCCGTGAGGGCCGTGATTCTTACTCGAAGCGGCCCCTGCGGTCAACAAGCATATTTTTGATGACCGCGAAGCTGCCAACAACCCAGGTCGTTTGCTACTGTCGGCATGGTTTGACAGCGGCCCTGACACTATTGCACCCAGGCGGCCAAAGAGGCCCCTGTTCATTTGATGCGACTTAATGCGCACAGGCGCAGCCACATCTCTCCCAGAGAGAAACAAGTTCTCTCAGGATGAGACATATTTTAGGGATTTGCGGGAGGAGTACGCAATAGGTTACAAGGTCTGGTACGAGGTTATGTGCTTTGTTTTGAACGGCTGACCGAGGGAACAGGGTAGATTTGTTACCTGAACTTGCGACCGGCAAGGATTGCAGTCCGGGCGTGGAAGTGAAGCCGGCCAGTCGCATCGTGAAACGGGCGCGTGCCGCTCAGATCGTGGAGGCAGTCCTCCTCCAGAAGCCGGCGGACTTCCGCCGCGCGGTCAGGAGGAGTCTGGGTGGTGGCGAGCCAGCGCTCCACTTCGGGAGTTAGGTCGTCATGGGTGCTTACGTAGTCTGTCTCGAGGCCGGCGTTGCGAAAGAGTTGAAGCAACTCACTCAGAGGAATTGTGCGGACGTGCGAAGGGTCGCGCAGGATTTCCCAGCGGTCGTGATAGGCCGCGCGGTCGGGATGCTCGCTCCCGAAGATGTCCTCGGTCAAGACCGTGCCACCATGACGGAGGACGCGGGTCATTTCGCGGAGAGCTTGCATGGGATTTTGCAGATGATGGAGCGCCAGACGGGAAACGACGAGATCGAACCCTTCTGATTCAAATGGGAGATTCTGCGCATCGCCTATGCGGAACGAGACGTTGGAAATGGCGTGCTGCTGAGTGCGTTCGCGCGCGATCGAGAGCATGGCGTCGGTGAGGTCGAGGCCGATTACTTCGCGGACAGAACGGGCAAACGCTTCGGCGATGTAGCCGGGACCGGTGGCGATATCGAGAACACGTTCATCGCCTTTCAGGCGGGCAGCGGCGACCAAGCGATGGATGCGTTCTTCGTCCGTGACCCAGGGATTGGCGGCGAAGGCTTTCGCTTGCGTGGTGAAGGAATCGCGAATGACGTCGTTGTGTTCAGGCACAGCTCAGACTCCGGCTTCGGTCTCACGGAGAGAAGAAAAAGACTAACACAGAGGTCACAAAGGAAAGCGCGCAGAGGTCACAGAGAAAAGGGGAAGCGCTGAGAGCTTACCGCAATCGAATGGCTACTCGCAGGACGAGAGTCGCCCGAGCGCGACACTTTTGTGCCCGTCGCTACCGGGGTCGCGGTTTGCCGGCGTCGGACGACGCGGCTGCAGCGGCGGCCTTCTGTTGCGGCTTCTCACCTTGTGACGGCGCTGCGTGGCCATTCGGCCCGGCGGCAGCCGCGTTCGAAGCTCCAGGATGCGGGAGTTCGAGTTTTTTGCGCAGCGCGTGTTCGAGCTTGTCGCGAATGTCCTTGTTCTCCTTGAGGAAGATGCGGGCGTTCTCGCGGCCCTGGCCCATGCGCTCGCCAGCGTAGCTGAGCCATGTGCCGCTTTTCTCGACAAGGCCTTTTTCGACGCCAAGATCGAGGAGGTCGCCTTCGCGGGAAATTCCTTCGCCGTAAAGGATGTCGAATTCCGCTTCGCGGAAGGGCGCAGCGACTTTGTTCTTCACGACTTTGGCGCGGGTGCGCGAGCCGACGACGCGGTCGCCTTCCTTGATGGCCTGGATGCGGCGAATGTCCACGCGCATGGAGGCGTAGAACTTGAGCGCGCGGCCACCAGTGGTGGTTTCTGGATTGCCGAACATCACGCCAATCTTTTCGCGAATCTGGTTGATGAATACCAGACAGGTGCGCGATTTGGAAACGATGGCGGTGAGCTTGCGCAGTGCCTGGGACATGAGGCGCGCCTGAAGGCCCATTTGCGGGTCGCCCATTTCGCCTTCGAGCTCGGCCTTGGGGACGAGGGCGGCGACGGAGTCCACGACGACGACATCAACGCCGCCGGAGCGGATCAGCGTCTCGGCGATTTCGAGGGCCTGCTCGCCGTTATCAGGCTGCGAGACGAGAAGATTATCTACGTCCACGCCGAGTTTGCGCGCATAGACCGGATCGAGCGCGTGCTCCGCATCAATGAAGGCGGCCTGGCCGCCGAGCTTCTGCGCTTCGGCGATGACGTGGAGGGTCATGGTCGTCTTGCCGCCGGATTCGGGGCCGTAAATTTCGATCACGCGGCCGCGCGGGAAGCCGCCAACGCCGAGCGCGGCATCAATGGAGAGACACCCGCTGGGAATTACACTGACGGGAACCAAAACGTCCCGGCTGCCCAGGCGCATGATCGAGCCTTTGCCGTAAGACTTCTCGATTTGGGAGATCGCTGCTTCGAGTAATTTTGCTCTGTCGTCTGCCATGTCACACCTCGGTGGAGGAAAGTAGGAAATTGAGCTTGCGGGGCCGATGGCCTCGGTCTGCACCGGGAACAGCGTGCGGCCCTTGTCCGGGGACATAACGGAGTGTGGAGCTTACCACTCGGTTTATTTTCGCGCTATTCTTTTTTGCGGCCATACCTGAACCCATCTAACGTGACCCCGCTGGGCCTGTCCGGTCGAAATCAACTGCCAAGCACCTGACGCTGAGATCCTTCAGCGAACCTCGTCGGTTCGCTTCAGCAGGATGACAGGTTTCGAGTTCGGAGCAAGTGTTCAGAACCAGCGCCTGTTGAAAACAGCGAAGTTGACGATAACACATGGGGCGAAGAAAAAGCAAATACTCTCTTTGCACCTGCTATGTGCCCTGCCTGTGGAGTACGGCGGCCCTGCTGCCACATCCTCCTTAGCCCCGAAGTGCACGCTTATATCAATATCCCCTACCGAGCATATTCATAGAACCCGCGGCCGGATTTGCGGCCGAGCCAGCCGGCGGCGACGTATTTCTTGAGGAGCGGGCAGGCACGGTACTTGGGGTCGCCGAGACCTTCTTGGAGGACGCGCATGACGTCGAGGCACACGTCCAGGCCGATGAAGTCGGCGAGTTCGAGTGGGCCCATGGGATGGTTCATTCCGAGTTTCATGACGGCGTCAACAGCTTCGGGAGTGGCGACGCCTTCCATGACGCAATAGGCGGCTTCGTTGATGAGCGGCATAAGGACGCGGTTGGAAACAAATCCAGGAGCGTCGTTGACTGCGACGGGAGTTTTGCCAAGTTTTTTGGCGAGCTCCATCGTGGCGGCGAAAGTGCCGTCGGAGGTCTGCAGTGCGCGAATGACTTCGACCAGCACCATGACGGGGACAGGGTTCATGAAATGCATTCCGACAAACCGGTCGGGACGCTTTGTGAGTGCGGCCAGGGTGGTCATGGAAATCGACGAAGTGTTGCTGGCGATGATGACTTCGGGGCGGAGGATGCGATCGGCTTCGGCGAGAACGGCACGTTTGATTTCGAGTTTTTCGGGGACGGCTTCGACGGCGAAATCCGCGTCGGCAATGGCAGCCATGTCGGCGCTGGGTTTCACCCGGGCGAGCACTGTTTCCTTCTCCGCTTCCGCGAGTTTGCCCTTCTTGATTTCCCGGTCGAGATTCTTGCCAATCGTATCCAGCGCGCGATCCAGAAATCGCTGCTCCACGTCGCTCAAAATCACTTTGTAGCCGACCCGCGCAAACACGTGCGCGATCCCGTTCCCCATCGTTCCCGCGCCCAGCACGGCGACGGTCTTGATTTGCTCTGTGGTCACGAAATCATCTCAATTCTAATCCGCGGTCCTTGTCACAAGAGAGCCCACGACAGTCCGCGGCCCCTACAGTTGCCCGGACATTACCCGGAGGATTGTCCTACGCCTCCTTGTCATCAATGTCCTCATCCTTCAGCTCGCGAATAGCGGCTTCGGCTCGCGCAAAATCCTTGTCCAAAACCCAGACTGCGAGTTCAAAAGTGGGCCGCGGAGTCATGAACCGGAAAAGGAGAAATGAGAACCACGGCCAGGGCTGTTTCTTTAACAACTCCTCCTTGGAGTGAAAAGGAATACCTGCGTCGGTGAGGGTGTCAAGGACACGGTTGCATCTCTCTCGATTGTCTCCTTTCCAGGCGAGATCCGTGGCAACCCCTGCGGCTTCGGCTCGTGAGGAGATAAGAGCGATCTGGCAATCGCTGCACTTGTTGAAGCCATCTCGGAATTCGGACTTGCAGAGTGGACAAAACATGAAACTCACTCGGGCGGAGCGCCCTCGACGATCTCGCGGACGATCTCGCGAGCGCGGGCTTCATCTTCATGCAGGACAAAGAGCGCGCAACGCCCCGCCGAATTGCTGAACCGCGAATGAATCTGATTTTCTTGTAGCGAGGCGGCAATCATCTCGCCTAACTCTGATTGATCGCCGGACCAGACTTCCACTGTGGCGTCTTCGGGATACCAGTTCTGGGGATCCCAATCGGCGTGAGAGACTGCCGCGTTTCCCCAGGAAGACGGTTGTTCAGGAAGTTCTGTGATGGCTGACTCGGGATGTAACTCGGACTCCGCGCGGGCAGAGCGCAGCCGCTCATCAAGCCACACCAAACCCCTGGCTGTCTCCGGTAGATGCTCTGTCCCTGGAGGAGGCAGACTCGGCCCAGGCTGAATTTCGTCGCCGGAACCATAAGCTTCGTTGATGGCTGCTTCGGCTTCTTCAAAGAACGAGAAGGGGATGCCGATTTGAAAAGCGCTCCTGGAATTCAGATTGAAAAGATGATCTGCGCGGCGAACGGTTTTGTGGGGGATGCCTTGCTCGTCAAGGAGTTCACAAAGTTCAGCGTGGATGCGAGGATCGTCGCCTTTCCAAAAGGCGCAAAACGGATCTTCGCCAGGTTCCGCGGAGTCTACCTGGCCACTCGGTGGGGTAGGAAGCTGTGCAACCAGCGGCACTTCGCAATCGGCGCACATGGTGAACCCTGGGCGATATTCGGCTTTGCACTGGGGGCAGATCATGGCTTCGTGGAGTTTACTACACGCGGCCGGAGTGAGGTTCGCAGCGAGCCGGGAGACGCGGGCGCCTTAAAAGCGCTCCACCGCCAAAGCCACGGCATTCCCGCCGCCGAGGCAGAGGGCGGCGATGCCGCGCTTGAGGTTGCGGCGCTGGAGTTCGTAAAGGAGAGTGACAAGGATGCGCGCGCCGGAAGCGCCGATGGGGTGGCCGAGGGCGACCGCGCCGCCGTTCACGTTTACTTTTTCGGGATTGAGTTTGAGCTGGCGAGTGACGGCGATGGCGGCGACCGCGAAGGCTTCGTTCAGCTCGACGAGGTCGACGTCTTTGTCGCGGTCCCAGCCGGTTTTCGCGAGGAGTTTTTCGACGGCTTCTACAGGCGCCATCATGACCCACTTGGGTTCGATGCCGGAGACGGCCTGAGCGACGATTCGGGCTATCGGTTGAAAGGGCGGCTGATTGTTGAGGCGCTGGGCGTTGCGTTCGCTTGTGACGATGACGGCAGCAGCGCCGTCGTTGGTGCCGGGGGCGTTGCCGGCGGTTACGGTGCCGTCTTTTTTGAAGGCGGGTTTCAGTTTCGCCAAGGCTTCCATGGTGGTGTCTTCGCGGGGAGACTCGTCGTACTTGATGATGAGGGGGTCGCCCTTCTTCTGCGGAATTTCGATGGGAAGAATTTGCGATTCAAAGAAGCAGGATTTGCGCGCGCGGACGGCTTTCTGGTGGCTCTCGAAGGCGAAGCGGTCCTGCTCCTCGCGGGTGATGCCGTATTTTTCAGCGACAAGCTCGCCGGTCATGCCCATGTGGAAATCTTCGTAAGCGTCCCACAGGCCGTCGTTAATCATGGAGTCTACGATTTTCCCATCGCCCAAGCGGTAGCCGGTGCGGGCTTGCGGAAGAAGATAAGGGCAGTTGGACATAGACTCCATGCCGCCCGCGACGACGATTTCGGATTCGCCGAGGGTGACGGCTTGCGCGGCAAGAGCGACGGCTTTGAGGCCGGAGCCGCAAACTTTGTTGATGGTCATGGCGGCGACGCGAGGGGCGCAGCCACCCTTGAGTGCAGCCTGGCGCGCGGGATTCTGGCCAAGGCCAGCCTGGACGACGTTGCCGAGGATGGCTTCGTCAATTTGTTTGGCGTCGAGGCCGGCGCGGCGGATGGCTTCGGCGACGATTCTGCCGCCAAGCTCGGGCGCGGACAAACTGGCGAGACCCCCCTGGAATTTACCGATGGGGGTGCGGACGGCGGAGAGAATAACGGGAGTTTCCATGGAAGGCCTCCGTACGAAATACCAGTATATCGGATGCGGAAGGGCCGGGCGTAGCTACGAAAAAAAGCAAAGGCATAACACCGAGGCCACAGAGCGAGCACTGAGATGCGCAGAAATGAAAAACCAAGCAGGGGCGCGAGGGAGCAGAAAAAACACAGGGAAGAGGGAGGGCACGTCCTAGGTGTGCCCTCCTAAACCAAATGGACTGCGCTACTTCGCGGCACCGGTGGCGCCTGCTTGGCCTTCGTCGGCGCTCGGGCCATAGTGGCCGGGTACAGGAACACCCAGCAAACGGAAATAGACGCCGAGCTGAGCCCGATGATGGATTAGATGGTTCATGACCATGCCGCGAATGCACGCGATCCTCGGCATCGTGAAAATCTCCTTGCCGCCAGCGAGCAGCTTCCAGCCCTTCAGCATGTCTTGGTCGCTCGCGCTGGCGAGTGCGGTGCGGGATTCGGCGGCACTCTTGTCGAACTCGGCGAGCAGTTCCTTCCGGTTAGTCATTTTCGGAGGCTGATAGGAGGGGCCGTCCACCGGCGCGTAGTCCAGCTGCTCGGTCTTGAGAGTCATGGCCAGCCATCCCGGCAGAGTCGCGACGTGTCCGGCGAGCCAGCCGACGGTGCCGGATTTGTCGTGGGGCTTCCAATTCCATTTGTCGTCGGGAACGCGCTCGAGGGTCTTCCGGGTGTTCTGCATTTCTTGATCGAACTCAGGCAGCATCGATTGGGCGATAGTCATGGTTTCCTCCAGAGAGCGAAGTTGGGGTGCAGCGTAGCAGCAATTCTAGGCGAACAAAAAGCGAAATATCAAGCACTTTTGGAACTGCCGTCGTTGTCCTGAGATGCAGACTGAATTGCGTAGGTTGGCGGCGGGTATCAAAGCATCTTGCGACGGCAGGCCGGCAAGCGCAAAATGCGCGCATGGCACACCAAGCGACGACTTCCTATTTAAGGGACTCCATTGGCCTCTTTCGCTACTACAAGAAGCTGGGCGAGCGGGCGATGGCGCAGTGTCCGGACGACGGATTGTTTTTGACGCTGGATGCAGAGTCAAATTCGATTGCCATCATCGTAAAACACATGAGCGGAAATATGCGCTCGCGCTGGACGAAATTTCTGACGACGGACGGAGAAAAGCCAGATCGCAACCGCGACACGGAATTCGAGGATGCGCCAAAGACGCGAGAGGAACTGACGGCCGTATGGGACCGAGGATGGAAATCCGTCTTCGACGCGCTCGAATCACTGACGGATGCCGACATGGAGAGAATTGTGACGATTCGCACGGAGCCGCATTCCGTGATGCAGGCCATCAACCGGCAGATTGCTCATTACGCGTATCACGTGGGGCAGATCATATTCCTGGCGAAGCATCTGACCGCGCAAGCCACCGGAAAATGGGAAACGCTGAGCGTCGCACGAGGAAAATCAGCAGAGATTAACGCCAAGGTGGCCGCTGGCGAAGTTTCACAGCGCGCTACACTCTTCGCGTCGAACACCAGCCAGAACCCGTCGCGCTCCAGCTAGAAATCTCCAGCGATTGAGCGGCGTTTCCTGTCCAGCCCGAAATTCGATACCCTTCCTTCCTATGGCCACGCTGTTTGACATGGAGCCAGCCACACCCGAGGAGACGGGCCTGAAGCTGAATGACGCGCAGAAGCGCGCGATTACGCACGGGGAAGGGCCCTTGCTGGTGATCGCGGGCGCGGGAACGGGAAAGACGCGCGTCATCACAGAACGGATCCGGCATTTGTTGCAATCCGACCCGGAGCTATCGGGAGAGAACATTCTCGCGCTGACGTTTACAAAGAAGGCCGCAGGGGAGATGAAAGCGCGCGTGATGAAAGCCGCGGGCGAACGCGGGAGGAACGTGACGCTGGCGACGTTTCATTCGTTCTGCGAAACGCTGCTGAAGGAAGTGGAGCCGAATCGCGCCGCATTGGAGCAGGTGGATCACTGGATTTTGCTGCGGCGGAACATGGGACGGCTGCGGCTGGAAAAATACCGGCGGCTGGCGGAGCCGGGACAATTCCTGAGCGATTTCATCGCTTTTTTTTCGCGGTGCCAGGATGAGCTGGTGTCGAGCGAAGATTACCAACGCTACGCGGATGGATTGGCAGCGAAGCTGGCGGCGGAACGAGAGACGCTGGACGAAGATACCTACAAAGAACGTGCAGAGCAGGTGGCTCAGGAGCAAGAGATCGCGCGAGCTTATCGCGCGAACGAACAGTTGCTGCGCGAAAAGAACGCGGTGGCGCTGAATGGGTTGATCGCGGAAGCGGTGGCGCTGCTGCAGAAAGATGCGGGATTGCGCGAGCGGCTGCGGGAGCGCTACCGGCACATTTTGGTGGATGAATTTCAGGACACGAATATCGCGCAGCTTGAATTGTTGCATTTGTTGTCCGCTTCGCCGCGGAATATCGTGGTAGTGGGCGACAACGATCAGGCGATTTACCGGTTTCGCGGGGCGTCGTTTGGGAGCTTCAAGCTGTTCCTGGAAAAATTTGCGGGCTGGAGAGGCGGACAGGATTCGGCGCCGTATCGCGTAACGCTGACGGAGAATTACCGATCGACGCCGAATATTTTGCGCGTGGCGACGCAGGTGATTGCGCAAAACGAAGTGAGCGCGGATTTTCCGAAGAAAATCCTGCGTGCGACGCGCGCAGAGGGCGAGCGAATTCGCATCGCCGAATTGGCGAGCGCCGAAGAAGAAGCGCGCTGGGTTGCAAATGAGCTCGAGCGATTACACGGAACGGGGCACCCGTGGCGTGATTTTGCAGTGCTGTACAGGCAGCATGCGCACCGGAACCATTTGGTCGAGGAATTGTCGCGAAAGAAGATCCCGTTCGTCATTGCGAAGCTTTCCATCCTGGAGCATCCGCTGGTGAGGGATGTGCTGGCGTATTTGCGCTTGATTGCAAGGCCACACGACGACGTCGCGTGCGCTCGGGTGCTGTCGGCGCCGGCGTGGCATCTGGAGGCGGCGGATCTGGTTCGGCTGGCAACGCGCGCAGCAAAAAAGCGTGGGACCACGCTCTTGGACGTCTTGCAGGCGCCACAGTCGGAACTGCCGTTCGATGCGTCGCACGGCGCGATAGGCGAGCTGCTCGAATTTCTTTCCCAGCAACGGAAAACTTTAAAGCGGCGGGCAACCGGAGAGATTTTGTCCGACTTGATGGAATGGCTGGAGATTCCACTGAATGCAAGCAGCCAGGACCGAAAGTACGTGACGCGGCTCTCGCAGTTCGTAAAGGAGTGGGAGAAAAAGAGCGAGACGCGGGAACTGGCGGAATTTCTCGAATATCTCGACTATTTTGAGCAAGCGGGCGAGACATTGAGCCTAGAAGATGATGCGCCGGGCGATGCGGTGCAGCTCATCACGGTGCATGGCGCCAAAGGGCTGGAGTTTCCGCATGTGTTCCTGCTGCGGGTGAACGAAGGCGCTTTCCCGCCGAGAAACCGCACACCACTTTTTGAATTTCCAACCAAATTGATGAAAGAAGAACTCCCACAGGGAGATTTTCACATACAGGAAGAGCGGCGGCTTTTTTATGTGGCGCTGACGCGCGCGAAACAGCGGCTGACGATTACGACGCTCACGGAGAAGAAAGGCAAAGTACCCACGTTTATCGAAGACATCTTGATGGAGCCATCCGTGAAGCGGCGGGACGTGCTGCAGATCGCGCCGAAGCCGGCGCAAGCGGACAAGAGGGATGCGGCACGCACCGCGCGGGCGGGGGCGGATGCTTCGCTTTTCCAGGCTTCGGAGATGCCGCCAAAGATTTTTTCGCGGATTGCGGACTGGGCCGAGGCGTTTCATCCTCCTTCGCCGGAACCGCTGAAGCTGAGCGCGTCCGCAGTGGAAAACTACCGCCGCTGCCCGCAGCAATATTTGTTCAGCTATTTGTGGTCGCTGAAAAAAGGCCCGCGGGCGACGCTGAGCTTCGGCAGCGTGATGCACACCACGATCAAGCGGTTCATCGAGCAGCTGCGCAAAGGCGTGAAGCTGCCCTTTGAAGAAGTGAGGCGGATTTTCGAAACAGAATGGAGCTCGGCGGGATTCGAAGACGAATACCAGGAAGGGGAATACAAGAAGGACGGGATCGAGCAGCTACGCGCTTTCCACGCGGCGGTCATCCAAGAGCCGCCGAACGTGCGCGAACAGGAGAAAGGATTTGAGCTGCCACTGGAGAACAACGTGATCGTCGCAGGAAGGATCGACCAGATTAATTCCCTCGGGCGAAATGACGTGGAGATTGTGGATTACAAGACGGGCAGACCGAAGAAAGACACGGATGCAAGGAAGGATCTGCAACTGAGCATCTATGCTCTGGCGGCAAGGGAGATTTTTGAGCTGAATCCGGTGCGGCTGATTTTTCATTATTTGCTGAACAACCGGGTTCAGGCAACGACTCGGGATGCGAAACAGCTCGATGAGGCGCAGAAGATCGTACTGGAAGCGGCGGAGGATATTCGCGCGGGGGAGTTTGCGGCAAAGCCGGGGTTTGTGTGCCGGAGTTGCGCATACCGGCCGATCTGCCCGGCGCATGAGGAAGCGCTTTCGCAGTAGATCGCTACCTTGGAACGACGAGGGCGCCGGAGTAGTAGCCGTCACGAGTGAGGATGGCCAGTCCTTCGCGCTTCACGCGGACTTCAATGGAATGATACTCCGTGGCGGGGTCGGTGCCGCGGGGCGAATAGGCGAGGGTGTATTGGTTGCGAGCTTCCTCGGTGACGCGGGAGTACAACTCTTCCAAATCGTTGCGCTTGGAGGCGTAATAGACGTCGCCGCCAGTATTATGCGCATACCGGGCGAGACGATCCAGCTTGTCGAACTTGCGGTTAATATAAACGGTGCCGATACCGACGCCAAAGACAGAGATGTTGTAGCGCAAAAGCTCCTTGAGGACGACGTCGTATTTGTTGGTGTTGAATTTCGGATTGTTCACGCCATCGGAGACGAGGACGATTATCTTGCGGCGCTCCCGGCCGCGATCTTTCAGGAGCTGGGCTGCGGCGTAAACAGCATCGTCGAGGGCCTTGGTGGGCTGTCCTTCGATGTTAATCGTAGTTCTGGGTGTTGCTGGTCCGCCGGTCACCGACTGGCCATTTATGGTCGGTGTCTCGAAGGGGCCGCCGCCTGCGCCAACGGAGGGCCGGCTGTCGAGTCTTTCGCGCTTGAGCTCGGTAAGGAGCTTATCCTGGTCGGTGGTGAAGCCCTTGCCTTCGTGAAAATATTGGTCGAAGCGACAGATAAAAGCTTCGTCGCCCGTGCTCAGGCCGCCGACAATCGCTTCGAGGCTGGGTTCGACCTGCTGCGCGTCTTTGGACTTGAGGTCGTTGTCAATCAGCACGACCAGGGAGAGCGGAAAGGCTTCCGCGGTAAAGATTTCAATCCGCTGTTCGACATTGTCGTCCAGAACACGAAACTCATCCCTCTGGAGGTCGGGAACGAGGCGGCCCGCGCGGTCTTTTACGGTGACGGGAAGCACCACGTAATTCACGTTCTTGATGATTTTGGCCTGAGCGTCACTCTGCGGGAGTGCGGTGGCCTGCTGGTTTGCCGAAGACGGGGCATCCTGTTGCCGAGGGGATTGCGCTTCGAGAATCGCGGGGGGCGATGCGAGAATCAGCGAGCAAGCCAGAGTTATGGTTTTCCGTAGACTTTTCATGAATCTCGGGTGAAACTTCCCTTTGCGCTTAGCAGCTCGTTTGGCTCAAGCACACATCCCGCAGACCGCTCTTGCGCATCGTAGTCCTGAGGACCGCAACGCGGTTAGGCGTGGCGTAAGCGTCCTGCAAGCAACCACTGGCCAGGCATCTCTGATTCGAACGGCCGCTAAAGCGATCGGTGATTCGCGCGATCACGAAGTGGCCGACCGTCAAGGAAAGTATACATGGCTTCCGTGAAGAACCTTTTGTCGCGTTGTGTCGCATGGAGCTTGGTGCTGGCCCTCGCGGCGCCTGTCCTGCCGCAGGAACCGGCGGGACAGGGGCAAGTGATCCGCAAGCAAGTCGACCTGGTGAATTTATTCGCCACCGTCCGCGACAACCACAAGAAAATCGTCGCCGACCTCAAACAGGAAGACTTCAAAATCCTGGAAGACAGCCAGGCGCAAAAGATCGCCTTCTTCTCAAAAGAAGTGACGTTGCCAATTACTTTGGCGTTGCTGCTGGATACTTCGGGGAGCGAGCAATACATGCTAAGCGCGATCCAGGACGCGGGAGGGCGCTTCCTTGACCGTGTGTTGCGCAAAGGCGATGAGGCGCTGGTGATGTCGTTCGATTCAGACGTGGACCTGCTATCGGACTTTACGGACGATCGCGGACAGCTCGAGCGTGCGGTGCGGCACGCACGGATCAACATTCCTTCAGGCGGAGGAGGGATCAATCCGGGGCCGATTCCGACGCGGCAAATCACGGGAACGGCGTTGTACGACGCAATCTATCTGGCGTGCAACGAAAAATTGAACACGGAGGCAGGACGCAAAGCCATCGTGATCGTGACGGACGCGCAAGACGAAGGCAGTAAGGTGAGGCTGGAGGAAGCGGTCGAAGCGGCGCAGCGGACGGATACCGTGATCCACATCCTGCTGGTGGCCGATCCGAGATTCGGCGGAAATTCCGGCGTCGCCCACAAGATTACGGAGGAGACAGGCGGGCGCATGATTTCCGTGTCATCGGAAAAAAAGCTGCTGGAAGCGTTCGATGAGATTTCCGAGGAGCTGCGCAGCCAGTACACGCTGGGATACTACCCGTCAAACAATGCGAAGGACGGAAAGTTCCGGAAGATCAAGGTCGAGGTGGCCAACCGCGACTTGAAGGTGCTCACGCGGAAGGGTTACTACTCACCGAAGGGATAGCGCCTAGAACACCCCGATGGGCGCTACTGCATTTATAAATCCCCCAGAGTCATCACAGGAATGAGGCGCTTACCCGCCGGAGCCTACAGGATTTGACTGAGGCGCGGCGTTGCCATTGGCGCGCGCGAAATAGCCTCGGCGCGCACGGACCTGATAGCCCTTGTGATCGGGCGTTTCGATGCGGATCTTGTGGTACTTGCCGTCGGCGACGTAGTTCGTTGGATTGTACGCGATGGAGTATTGATTGCGGAGCTCGTCGCCGATGTCCTGAAAGGATTGGTCAAGGTCGTCAACGTGATAAGGAAAGAAGGCGCGGCCGCCGGTTTGTTCGGCGAGATCTTCGAGGATGTTGTCGCCTTCGGTCTTCTGGATCTTGCGATTGGCCGTCTTCTGGGGATCGGTCTGCGAAAGCGACACCCACTGCGTGCTGGTGCTGATCGTGTAGATGACCACGCTGAAGCGTTGGGCCATCTCGATGGCTTCGGCGCGTGTGTGCGTTGATAGGTTATCGTCGCCGTCGCTAATGAGAATGATTACGCGGCGGACGACGTCGGGCTGGTCACCGGGCGGGCGAGGAGGATGGCTTAGTTCTTTTTCGCAGGCCTGATAAACCGCATCGTAGATGGCGGTGCCGCCGCCGGCGCGCGTGTTGACGATCTGATCGCGAAGTTTGTCGGCCTCACCAGTAAAAGCCTGCACAACCTGCGGCTCGTCATCGAAGGTCATGACAAAGGCGGCATCTTTATTGCGCCGCAGCACGCTGTACAGAAAATTGACAGCGGCATCTTGTTCGAATTTGATGCGGTCGCGGATGCTATTCGAAGTATCAAGGAGCATGCCGATGCGGAGGGGGAGATCGGTCTGACGAGTAAAGAAGCGGATCGTCTGCTGGGTGTTGTTGTCAAATACTTTGAAATTGTCCTTTTCGAGATCGGGGACGAGCTTGTTTCGGCGATTGAGAACGGTGAAGAGAACGTCGACAAGGTTAATTGTGCGGGTGATGGTTTGGTCGACGCGCTGTGGAGGCTCCTGGCCCTTGGCTGCGTCAGGCTTTGCAGGCGGAGAAGCCTGCGGATTGGAACCCGGTTGTGCGGCGGAGGAGCCTGACGATTGTTGAGGGCGGCCGGCGATGGCCGTCCCCAAAAGTGCGAGGCAGAGAAAAATAGAAATGAGTGCGCGCCGCATTCGCCCTGATTATAGGTAGCCAGCGAGCGAGGCGTCAATTCGGCGCAGGTCTTCGCCCGCGGCGGTGGCGAGCTGTCGCAAAAAGGCGCGGAGCTCGGCGGGGAGCGGTGCGCGGAGTTCAAGCCATTCCCCAGTGCGTGGGTGCGCGAAGCCAAGTCTTGCCGCGTGCAGAAAATTTCGGCCGAGCGAGGGAAGTATGATTTTTTCGCGAGCGGCTGAACGGCCAACGCCGGTGCGAAGCTGTGTCGCGGCGCCATAAAGAGTGTCACCAACAACAGGGTGCTTCGAGGCAGAAAAGTGCACGCGAATCTGATGCGTGCGGCCGGTGTGGAGCTGAACCTCGACGAGCGTGGTGGAGTCGATGCGGGCGAGAGCGCGCCAGTCGGTGCGAGCTTCGCGAGCGGCGCGCGACTCGGGGCCGCGCCGGGTCTTGGAAACGGCGGCCATGCGCGTGCGATGTATTGGATCGCGACTGATCGCAAAATCGATCCGGCCGCTTGTATTCGACAAGAGACCTTGCACCAAAGCGATGTAGGTTTTTTTCACTGCACGCTTGCGGAAGGCTTCGCCGAGTTTGGCGTGGGCGGCGTCGTTTTTTGCAACAAGGATTACGCCGGAGGTTCCTTTGTCGAGGCGATGGACAATACCAGGACGCAGTAAATCGGTCGATTGCGAGAGGGTTTGGCCGCGCCCCAGCAGCGCGTTCACCAGAGTGCCATGGGAATTCCCCGCACCGGCGTGAACGGTCATCCCGGCCGGCTTGTTCACAGCGATAACGTCCTCGTCCTCGTAAAGAATGTCGAGCGGGATCGCTTCCGCTTCCGCGCGGACGGGCGGACGGCTTTCTGCGTCTAGCGCGATGCGTTCTCCACCGTGGAGGTGCTGCGAACCTTTCTTGGCGACACGATCATCGACGAGAACAAGGCCGGCTTCGATTAGTTCCTGAACGCGCGTGCGGCTCAACTCGGCGCAGTGAGCGGTGACGATGCGGTCGAGCCTTTGGCCGGTTTCTTCCGGGGCGACGGCGAATTCGCGCTTCATCTCTTTTGTCGCTTGGCTGTCTCTGCTTCGGGGACTTCAGATGCGGAGTGGCGGTGACCGAAAATAACATCGAGAATAATAAGCGTGGCACCGATGGCTATGGCGGAATCCGCGACGTTGAAGGCGGGGTAGTGATAAGAGCCTAACCATACCTCGAAGAAGTCCGTGACCGCGCCGTGAACGATGCGGTCGGTGACGTTGCCCGTCGCTCCGCCGAGAAGAAGCGCGAGGCCGACTGCAGTCAGAGAGCCGCCGCTGTGCCCGGCAACGAAAAGCCAAGCGAGCGCGCCAATGACGAGCACGGAGCCTGCGATCAAGGCGATGCGCAGCCAAGGCGAGGCAGCGTCAGAGAAAACGCCGAAAGCAATGCCCGGGTTGCGGCTGTGGACGAGATAAATAAAATGATGGATCAGCTCGCGGCGCCAGCCTTCGGGAGTCTGTGATTCGAACCAGGCTTTGGTGGAGCGGTCGGCCAAAACCACGCCAAGCGTGAGCCAAAGCCAGCGAAGGCGCGAGGGGAAGGTCATGAGGTTGCGGAGGTTAAAGAAGTAAAGGAGCGAACAAGGCGGTGATGTCCTCGGATTCCGCTCAAAATAAGAATCACTGCCGCACTTGTGATTGACGGCTTCGCGAATATGGACATGTCAGATCACCGCTACGTTTGCGGAACTGTCGCGTTCGATTTCGTCGAGGGCTTCACTGCAGCGCTCACAGATTGTCGGGTAACGTTTATTTTCGCCGACGTGCGTGGAATAGTTCCAGCAACGCTCGCATTTCGCGCCTTCAGCGGCAATGACGCGTATTCCCAATCCAGGAATTGCTTCGGAGCGGAACGTATCCGCGTGTAGCACGCGCGTGTTCAAGGGACCCGCAGAATCAGGTGGAACTCTTACCTGGGAAACGATCAGCAGAGCCGGAAGCCACTGCGCATATTTTCGCAGCAGTCCCAAGAAACTTACTTCCGCCTCCGGGGTGAACAACTCGAAGATCACTTTGGCTTCGAGGCCGGAATTGATTCGCTTCGCATTGCGTGCGGCTTCAAGAGCTTTCAATGCCTCGCCGCGGACTTTGGACAGTAGCTCCCACTCGGCGACTTTATCGGCAGGGATGCCGGTGCGAAGAGCTCGCTCCTCAGTAAAGACGGACATGTGAATGCTTTCGGGATCATCCGCCGATTTGGGCAAGTATTTCCAGATTTCTTCAGTGGTGAAGACGAGGATAGGCGCGGCGAGGCGGACGAGCGCGCTGGTGATTTTCCAGACGGCGGTCTGCGCGGAACGCCGCGATTTGCTTTTCGCCGCCTTGGTATACAGACGATCCTTCAGCACATCGTAGTAGAAGGCGCTGAGGTCCACGACGCAGAAATCGTGAATGGCGTGATAGACGCGGTGAAAATCGTAGGCGGCGTACCACTCGCGGCATTTCCTCACCAGCTCGGCGGTGCGCTCGAGCATCCAGCGATCCATTTCCTCGAGCTGGCCGCTCGGAAGAGCGTCGCGCGAAGGATTAAAGTCGCCGAGATTGCTAAGGGCAAAACGGAACGTATTGCGAATTTTTCGATAGGCTTCGCTGAGCTGCGTCATGACGCGTTCGCTCATTTTTACATCAGCTTGATACTCCACCGATGCGACCCACAGACGGAGCAGGTCCGCACCCCATCTTTCGCAAATCTCAATGGGATACAGTGTGTTCCCGAGCGACTTCGACATGGGACGGCCGTGTTCGTCGAGGGTCCAGCCGTGGGTGACAACGCTCTTGTAAGGCGCCTTCTCCTTGATCCCTACTGCAACCAGCAATGAGCTGTGAAACCAGCCGCGATACTGATCGGGGCCCTCAAGATAGACTTCCGCGGGGCGCCAATCCTGGCCGGGCTCGACAAGACCGTTCTTGGGCGTGAGCACTGCGAGGCAGGACGAGCCGGAATCGAACCAAACATCGAGGATGTCATTTTCCTTGCGCCACTTTGCGCCGCCGCAAACACATTTTGTTCCTGCCGGCAGGAGCTCTTCCGGGGTGTGGCTATACCAGGCGTCAGCGCCTTCCTTCTCGAACCACTTGACGACGTTGCGGAGCGCCTTGAAATCTTCCAGGCGCTTGCCGCAGGCCTCACAATAGAAAACGATGATGGGCACGCCCCAGAAGCGCTGACGCGAAACGTTCCAGTCTGGGCGCTCTTTGATCATTTCGTACATGCGGTCTTCGCCCCAGGCGGGAATCCACTTCACTCGCTGAATCTCTTCGAGGGCTTCCGCGCGAAGCGTCTTGCTGCCGCCACGAGCCGCCTGGTCCATTTTGATGAACCACTGCTCGGTGGCACGGAAAATCACGGGGTTGTGGCAGCGCCAGCAATGCGGGTAACTGTGTTTGAATTCGTGGTGGCCGAGGAGCGCGCCGCGCTCGCCAAGCAGCTTGACGATGAGGGGATTGGCCGTGAAGACATCTTTGCCTTTGTATTCCGGCAAGCCTTCCAGGTAGACGCCTTTGTCGTCAATCGGCGCGTAGATTTCCAGACCGTATTTCTGACCGGAATTGAAGTCATCGGCGCCGTGTCCGGGAGCGGTATGCACGATGCCGCTGCCTTGGTCGAGCGTGACGTAGTCGGCGAGAATGCCCGCCACCTGAATTGGCAGGAACGGGTGCTGGAACTTCATGCCTTCGAAGTCGCGTCCCTTGAGGGTGGCACGGACACGAGCTTCTTTGATACCGCTCTCGGCCTGCAACGCTGGGATACGCTCTGTGGCGAGCAGCAAAGAGCCTTTTTCTGTTTCCACGACCGCGTATTCAAAGTCCGGATGAAATGCGAGGGCGCGATTGTGGGGAAGCGTCCAGGGCGTGGTTGTCCAGATGACGGCGCTGACGTCGTTGCCAATTTTCGCGGCATTACCTTTGCCCCCGCCGACAACGCCAAATTTCACCCAGATGGACGGGCTGGTGTGATCTTCGTATTCAACTTCGGCTTCGGCGAGCGCGGTGCTGTCGTGAATGCACCAATAGACAGGCTTGCGGCCGCGGTATACGTAACCTTTTTCAACGAAATCGAGGAATGCCCCGGCGATTGTGGCCTCATAATCGTGGCTCATCGTCAGGTAGGGATCGTTCCAGCGGCCAAACACACCAAGGCGCTTGAAATCTTTCTTGTGCAGCTCGACGAAGCGCGCCGCAAATTCCCGGCACAGCTTGCGGAACTCCGCCGGCGGCACTTTTCCTTTTCCACCGAGCTCTTTTTCGACTTGCGTCTCGATAGGCAAGCCGTGGCAGTCCCAGCCGGGAACATACGGCGCGCAGTGGCCGGCCATGCTCTTGGTCTTAACGACGAGATCCTTCAGGATTTTGTTGAGTCCGGTACCGAGATGGATTTCGCCGGTGGGATACGGCGGGCCGTCGTGGAGCACAAAGAGCGGTTTGCCCTTGCGCGCTTCGAGGATGCGCTCGTAGAGATGCGATTCCTGCCATGCGGCGAGCTGCTTCGGCTCATTCTGCGGAAGGCTGGCCTTCATGGGAAAATCGGTTTTGGGCAGGTTGAGTGTCTTTTTCAGTTCGAGTGGTTCGGCCATGGACGTGAGAGTTTGGAAATCCCCTTCTATACCCTACAAGCGGTAGCTTCCTTCCGGCCGTGCTTACCGTACTGACGTCCAGTTGTACGGCGGGAAACATCGAAAAGGAGTGTAATTGTGTATGTTACAATACCTGTGAGTGAGTGTCAGCCGCAGAGGCGCGCAACCTTTCCCGGCCTGTGCGAATCCTATCCGCTTGACACATCGGATGCGGGAAATCCGCGTCTAAAGAGGACAGAGGAAACTGTGCCGGGCGCATTTATCGATTTGCTGCCAACCGATTTGAGAAAGCGAAAGGTGTCTGCCTCGGCAGAGCCCGCCGTGCCTGTGCCTCCTTCCGCATTGCCTAGATTTATGGCGCCGGAGCGTTTCGTTACAGATGGATTTTGGTCGAACCTGAAGCAATTCCTAACGGAGCGACCCGTAAAGATAAGCGGAAATTTTCGCTCTCCGCTGATGCCGGCGTCCTATGGCGG
>Ga0307479_10000073_pt1 | contig 105815 bp, 104 predicted proteins | sample atmos_gasesECM4C_FD_203743 | JGI IMG/M metagenome (GOLD analysis project Ga0307479, IMG submission 203743) | Hardwood forest soil microbial communities from Morgan-Monroe State Forest, Indiana, United States - atmos_gasesECM4C_515 | ecosystem: Environmental > Terrestrial > Soil > Temperate... | reverse complement strand
CGGCCAGACAAGGACCGCCCGCTTCTGTCTCCACATGCTGTGGCTTCTCCTGCCCCTGGTGCATGCGTCCGCCGTGGACTGGGAACGAGCGTGGCAGCCGATGCTTACGGCGTCAAAAACGAAACGCCTCCAACCGCCTTCTGGGCCGGCCGGGCGCGCGAGGTCAGCGGTTGCGGGTGAGGATGTTCACCACCGATACGCCCGAACCGCGGCCGCCGACGTTGTGCTGCAGGGCGACGCCGTTGCGGATGGCCACCTGACGCTCGCCCGCCTCCTCGCGCAGTTGCCAGAAGCACTCGGTGATCTGGGCCAGCCCCGTGGCCCCGATGGGATGTCCCTTGGCGAGCAACCCGCCCGAGGGGTTGACCGGGATGCGGCCGTCCAGGGCCGTCTCGCCCTCGAGCGAGGCGGGACCACCCTTCCCCTTCTCCACGAACCCCAGGTCTTCGATGTCGAGGATCTCGGTGATCGTGAAGCAGTCGTGCACCTCGGCCATGTCGATGTCATCGGGCCCCACCCCGGCCATGTCGTAGGCACGGCGCGAAGCCAGGGTGGTGGCGGGAAGGCCCACGTACGTCGACTTCTCGTGCAGGTAGGGGTGGTCGGTTGCCACACCGAACCCGGCGACGTACACCGGCTTGTCGGTGAACTCGTGGGCTCTGTCCGCTGAGGTGAGGATGACGGCGGCCGCCCCGTCGGTCTGCGGGCAACAGTCGAGAAGGCGGAGCGGGCTGCACACCATGGGCGACGACAGCACCTGCTCCACCGTGATCTCGTTGCGGAAGTGGGCGTAGGGATCGAGGCACCCGTTGTGGTGGTTCTTCACTGCCACCGAGGCGAGCATCTCCGGGGTGGTGCCGAACTCGTGCATGTGGCGGGTGGCGAAGGGCGCGAACAGCACGGGCGCCGTCTCGCCCCGGTTGTAGAGGGGATGTCCGGCGGCGGCGCGAGCCAACAACCCTTCCTGGGTGGACTTGTCGCGCATCTTCTCCACGCCGATGACGAGCACGACGTCGTGCACGCCGCTCGCCACCACCATGGCCCCGATGCGAAAGGCGTCGGAGCCACTGGGACAGGCGTTCTCCACCCGGGTGCAGGGAATGCCCGACAGGCCGAGGGCGCTGGGCACGGTGTTGCCACCGATGCCTTCCTGGCCCCACAGCGAACCGCGCTGGGTGGCGACGATGGCGGCGTCGATCTCGGGCCTGCCCTTGTCCACGCTGGACATCGCCGCGCCGTAGGCCCCTGCCGCCATCTGCTCGTAGCTCTGGTCGAAGAGCTCGCCCATTTTGATGAGCCCCGCTCCCACCACGGCCACTTTGTTCCAGCTCATCGTGCGGTCCTCCTCAGCACCTGGACGCCGTCTAGCGCGTGGACGCCGCTTCGGCGCCGGCCCCTGCCGAAGCCGACTCGGCGGTCCCGCCGCCCCCGTCCACCCGTACTGCCTTGTACCCGTATACCGGGATACCGCGCTCGAGGGCGTACCGCCGCAGCACGAGCGTCACCTCGTCGCCCACGGCCAGGGCGCCGGCGTCGGCAGAGATCCCCTGCACCATGAGCCGGGCGCCGTCGTCCAGGTCCAGCACCACGAGGGGCAGGGGGGCCTGGAAGGGCGGGGGCATGGTCTGGTTGACCACGAAGGTGTGGACCCGGCCCCGGCGGGCCAGGCGCACCACCTCGAGATCCGTGCTCCCGCAGTTGATGCAGTGGGGATGGATGGACGGCGGGGTGCTGATCGTGCCGCACGCCGCGCAGCGCGCCCCCTCCAGCGCCAGCATCTCGGCGTTGCCCCGCACGAAGGCGGCGCCGCCGGGCGGCACGCCCATGGGGATGGGATCGGTCTGGGGCCGAAGCTGCCCCCGGGCCTTCAAAGCACCGACGTAACCGACCGCCTGCCCGCCCGACAGCGCCGCGCCGACGTCGTCTGCTCCTGGGACGGGACGGCGCACGTCGACCGCCACCGCCGTGACGCGCCCGCCGCCGTAGCCGATCACTCCCAGTGATCCGGGTGCGCCCAGCGCCCCTGCCGCACCGAGCAGCGCAGCGGCGGCGCCGGCGTCGCCGACCGCGCCGTGGGCGCCGACCGACACGAGCGTGCCGCCAAGCCGCTTGGCGGCGGCTGAGGCGAGCTTCCCGTCGGGGTCCGACAGCGACCACCGCTCCTGGGCGCCGAGCGCTTCTGCGGCGGCGGCCACGAGCGGCAGGTACACCTCCTCGCGGAAGAGCCGGGGGTCGTAGACGTCGCCGGTGCCCGGGTCGTCGTCGCCCCGCGTGCGGTCGACGACGGCCATGGTGCGGCTGGCACGCGTCACCAGCTGCGCCGGGGGACCGGCGCCATTGGAGTCGCCGGGAAGGGCCACCAGCACTACTGCGCTGGCCCCGGCACCCGTAGCTGCTTCGCCCGCCGTGCCCAGCCCGGGCACGAGCGCGTCCGACGCCACCACGAGCGCCACCTCGGCGTGCCCGGCGGCCAGGGCGTCCCAGGCGGACAGCAGCGCCTCCATCCCGGCGTGCGGGGAGCCGGCACACAGGGCGCCGTCGATATCGGACGGCAAGTCGAGGGCTCCGGCGAGGAATGCGTGGCTCGGTCCTTCGGCGAACGGCGGCTTGGTCGTGCCCCACCACAATCCCGACACGGCACCGCTTTCCACACCGGCGGCGTCAAGGGCGCGGCGGGCGGCCTGCCACCCGAGCGTCAAGGTGTCCTCGTCGGCGTCGCACACCGCCAGCACACCCCGCCCGCCGCCGGCGCTCCACGCCCGAGACACCTCGCTCTGCGACAGCCGCAAGTTCGGGGCGGCGGCACCCACGCCCACGACCCCGACCGGCCGGAGGGTGCTGGTCATGTGGGCACCTGCTTCCACGCCGTCCCCGCCGGGGTTCGCCCTCCCAACAGGGCGGTGCCCACGAAGTTGCGCTGGATCTCCACGGTGCCGGCACCGATGCACAGGCCCCGCACATCGCGATAGGCGCGCTCCACCGGGTACTCGCGCGAGTAGCCGTAGCCACCGAGGAGCTGCAGCGCCTCGTCGCACACGTACTTGGCGGCCAGGTTGCAGGCGATCTTGGCCATGGCCGACTCGAGCGGCGGCGGGGTGCCGCCTGCGCCGGCCAGCACGAGGGCCCGCTGCAGCAGGAGCCGGGCGCCTTCGAGGGACACCGACATGTCGGCGATCTTCCACTGCAGCCCCTGCAGCTTGGTGAGCGGCGTCGTCCCCGACGCCCGCTCGTGCATGTAGGACATGGCGTACTCGAGCGCCCCCTGGGCGGCACCCACGCACATCGCCGCGTTGCCACATCGCTCGTGGTTGATGTGGGCGAGCAGGGTCTTCAACCCCGAGTTGTCGGCAGGGTCGCCGGGCACGAGGACGTCCTCGGGGTCGATGCGCACCCCGTCGAAGGCCAGCTCTGCTTCGGTGCAGCCGCGCAGGCCCATCTTCCGGTGGGTGCCGGCCACGCTGACGCCGTCGCGGGCCAGGTCCACCACCACGGCGCCGATGCCTTTGCCGGTGCCGGGCTCGCCGCCCGGGAAACGGCACCACACCAGGCAGGCGACCGCCTTGTGCCCGCCGGTCACGTAGTTCTTGTACGCCTCGAGGCGGTACCCCGTGCCGTCCTCGACGAGGTGGGCGCGCATGGCCGTGGCGGCGGAGCCGGCGTCGGGCTCGGTGATGCCGATGCAGAACAGCTCGCCCGCCGCCGCCTGGGGCAGCCACCGCCGACGCAGGCCCTCGTTGCCGAGGTGCTCGATGGCCCGGGGGGGACCGTTGAACACGAGCTGGCACAGGATGGCGCTCGACACGTCCACCCGGGCCAGCTCTTCGAGGACGATGGCGGCCTCGACGTCGCCCATGCCCATGCCGCCGTACTCCTCACCCACGGTGACCGTGAACAACTCGGCGCGCCGCAGGGCTTCGAGCGACTCCCCGGCGAACTCCTCGGTCTCGTCCCAGTGGGCGGCGTGGGGGACGATGTCCCGTTCGGCCACGTCGCGCGCCAGCTTGCGCAGGGCGGCGCGGTCGTCGTCGTCGGCCAGCGGAATGGCCGGCGCCAGGCCGCCCCTGGCATCATCGTTACCTGACATCACTGTCAGGAAAGTTACTACACTGGTGGAACGCCGCTTCGAGGCCTTCGACTGTCGCGTCGGGTGCCCGGCGGCACCGAAACGGCACCCAAGCGGCACAGAAACGGCAGCACTGAGGAGACGCCATGACCCGTGAGTTCCACGACATCCGACGCCAGGGTCGCTCGGCCGCGGCCAAGTCGGTCGAGGAGTTCATGACCGAGCTCGGAACGCTGCAGACCGAGATCTGCACCGCCAAGAACATGGTGTGGGAGGCGGTGGCCGACGGGTCGCTGTCCGAGGAGTACTTGAAGCGTTTCTGCAAGGAGTACTACTTCCTGGGCCGCTTCTACACGAGCGAGTTCGGGTCGCTCGTGGCCAACGCCCCGGACAACGACGACCTGTCGCTGGCCGCCAGCGAGCACTTCGCCCACTGGCTCCAGAACCTGGCCGACGAGACGGGGTATACGGGCGACTCCAACCACGTCGACATGAAGATCACGTGGGCCCACCAGCTCGGGATCTCCGACGAGGAGCTCGACGGGTACGTGGCCATGCCCGAGACGATCGGGACGGTGTTCACCACCCTGTACTACATGCGCCGGTCCTACGAGGAGGGCTTGGCGGCGTTCGGCTGGGCCGGCGAGCGCTTCGCCGCCTCCACCGGCTACGCCAAGAAGATGTTCGAAGGCATGCGCGACCACTACGGCATGGAGGTGGAGAACTTCCGGGTCCACGCCTACGCCGAGGAGGACCACGGCGAACAAGCCGACTACCTGCTCCGCCAGGTCGCCCTGACCGGGGACCAGCAGCGGCGCATCCGGCGGGCGATCGTGCACACCTTCTCGGTGCGCAATCAGCGGACCGTGGCCTTGAACCGCTGGCTGGACGAACCGGGCGCCCTGCGCCGGGTTCGTGGCTGAGGGCGCGACGCCGTGGCCCAGCGTGAACCGGTCATCGTCGACACCCTGCGCACGACGTTCGGCAAGCGCGGGGGCAAGCTCGCCAACTGGCACCCCGTCGACCTCCTCGCCTTCGCCCTGAAGGAGCTCGTGTCCCGCAGCGGCGTCGACCCCGAGCGGGTGGACGACGTCATCGCCGGGTGTGTGAGCCAGGTGGGCGAGCAGTCCACCAACCTGGCCCGCAACGCCTGGGTGGCGGCCGGACTGCCCCAGCAGGTGCCCGGCACCACGGTGGACCGCCAGTGCGGATCCTCGCAGCAGGCCGTGCACTTCGCCGCGGCCGCAGTGGCCGCCGGTCATTACGACCTCGCCATCGCCTGTGGGGCCGAGTCGATGAGCCGCGTCCCCCTGGCGTCCAATGCGCGCGGCGGCACCGGGCCGTTCCCGCCGTCGTTCCTCGACGTGATCGATGGACGCCTGTGGGCCCAATTCCGGGTGGCCCAGGTGCTGGCGGAGCGCTGGAAGATCACCCGGGAGGAGATGGACGCCTACTCGCTCGAAAGCCACCGCCGCGCTGCGGCAGCCACCGACTCGGGGCACTTCGCCAGGGAGGCGATCGCGGTGCCGGTGCGCGACGAGGAAGGGCGCGAGACCGGAGAGATGCTCACCGCCGACGAGGGCATCCGCCGGGGCGGGACCATGGAGCAGATGGCCGCGCTCCCGCCGGCGCAGAAGTGGGAGCCGGACACGGCGCCCGACATCACGGCGGGCAACTCCTCACAGATGACCGACGGGGCGGCGGCCATGCTCATCGCCGAGCGTTCGGTGGCCGAGAAGCTGGGACTGCCCATCCGGGCCCGCTTCGCCGGATTCGCCGTGGCCGCCGAGGACGCCGCCATCGTGCTCTCGGCACCGGTGCCCGCCACCCGCAAGCTTCTCGAGCGCACGGCCATGAAGGTGGACGACTTCGACGCCATCGAGTGCAACGAGGCCTTCGCCTCCATCGCCCTCATGTGGGCGCACGCCTTCTCGCCCGATCCCGACCTCTTCAATCCCCGGGGTGGGGCCATCGCCATCGGCCACCCCCTCGGCGCCAGCGGGGTGCGCATCATGACCACCCTGCTCAACCAGCTCGAGGCCACCCAAGGCCGGTACGGCTTCCAGACCATGTGCGAGGGCGGGGGCCAGGCCAACGCCACCGTCATCGAGCGTCTCGCCTGACGCAGCAGGCGAGCCGTGGACTTCACCTTCAGCTCCGAGCAGGACGACTTCCGCCAAGCGGTGCGCACGACCCTGGCCGCCGAGGCGCCGGGGGCCTACGTGCGAGCGATGATCGAGGACCCTGTCGGGGTGACGCCCGAGCTGTGGGCCACCATGGCCGAGCTCGGGTGGTTGGGGGTCCTCGTCCCCGAGAGCTCAGGCGGTCTCGGGCTGGGGCTGCTCGACGTGGTGGTGCTCCAGGAGGAGCTGGGCAAGCTGCCCTTCCCGGGACCTTTCGTCTCCTCGGCGGTGGCCGCCACGTCGGCTTCGGTCCGTCTCGGCTTGGACGACCTGCTTCCGGACCTGGCGTCGGGGGCCCGCAGGGGGACCATCGCCCTCGAAGAGGGGGGCGTGGGCGATCCGCTCGCCGGCGTGCGGGCCACGGCCAAGCCCGAGGGCGACGCCTACGTGTTGTCGGGAACGAAGCCCGTCGTGCTCGACGGCGCCAGTGCCGACTGGGCCCTCGTCGTGGCCGACGACGGCGAGGGCATCGGGACGTTCCTCCTCGAGGCGCCGGCGGGTGAGGCGGTGCCCGGGCTCGACGTCACCCGCAAGCTCGCCCGCCTCGAGCTGGACGGGCGGCGCGCCCGGCGGGTGGGGCCGCCCGGAGACCACAGCGCGCTGTGGGCCCGCGTCGTCGACGACGTGGGGGTGGCGCTGTGTGCCGAGGTCGTCGGCACGGCCGAGCGCGCCCTCGAGCTGGCCGTCGAGTACGCCAAGGTGCGTGTCCAGTTCGACCGGCCCATCGCCACCTTCCAGGCCATCAAGCACAAGGCCGCCGACATGCTCCACCACCTCGAGCTGGCCCGGGTCGGAACGCACTACGCGGCCTGGGCGTCGGACACCGACGCGCCCGAGCGCGAGCGCGCCGCCGCCATGGCCAAGGGGTACGCCGGAGAGGCGGCCGTCGACGTGACCGCCGAGTCCATCCAGATCCACGGCGGTGTCGGCTTCACCTGGGACGTGGACTGCCACCTGCTGTACCGGCGGGCCAAGCAGGACGACCTGCTGTTCGGACCTCAGGGTTACCAACGCCGGCGGCTTGCGGGGTTGCTGCTCGACTGACCGTGGGCCCGCCGTCTCTAGGCGGTCGACGGCCGCCAGGGTGAAGGGCGTGCTCAGTGAAGGGCGTGCTCAGTGAAGAGCGTGTGCAGCGAAGGGCGTGCTCAGCCCACGGCGGGGAGCACCACGACGCAGTGCACCGGGCGAGCCTCCGCCGGGTCGAGGGCGTTCAAGATGTCCTGCGCCACCATGGGATCAGCGGCGACGGAGATGTGGTCCGCCTGGTCGGTGAGGCACTGCTGTTGCACGAGGATGTTGTGGGTGTTCCCGCACGCCGGGTTCAGGAAGTCGCTCGTGGGTGGGCGCACCAGCTCGTCGTTGTTGGTAGCCACCGAGGTGTACTGCACGCCCAGGACGTCGGCGCCGTCGGCAGAGCACACCGGCGCCGCGCCCGTGATGGCGGTCGAGTCGAGGTTCTCCATCCACGGCGAGGTGGGCAGGAACTCCTCACACGACTGGCAGTACCGGGACTCGAACTGGTTGAACTGCGACGAATAGGAGGGGTAGGCCTGGCTCAGGGCATACAGATCGCCCAGGCCCCAGAACGTGGTGCCGTGCAGCACGCCGCTCAGGGCAACGAAGTGGTCGACGTAGTCGACGCCGCCGTCGAACTTCAGATACCAGTCGGGCATGGTGCCGCCCTCGGAGTGCCCGACGATGTCCACCTTCGACGCGTGGCTGGCGATGAGCACCTGCTGGACGAAGCTGGCCAGGACCTTGGCAGTCTGGGACATGTCGGCCAAGCCGCCGAACTTGTCGAAGGGCGACGGCGCCGAGGCGTCGTTGCCGTACGTGAGCGCGTAGACGCAGTAGCCCTCGTCGTAGAGGAAGGGCGCAATGGTCTGCCAGTTGTCGTTCTCGTCGCCGCCCAGGCCGTGCACCAGGACCACAGGGTCGGGGTGCGCTGCGGAGCCGGTGCAGGGCTGCGCGATCGTGCTCGCCCCCGGAGGCGGCACGTCGGGGCCGTCCTGGGCGCCGGCCGGGATAGCGGCGGCGAAGGTCCACGGCACCGGGTACTTCTGCACCGAGGCCGACACCGACGACACGGCGGGGATGGCGACACCGGCCCCCGCCAGCGCGCAGAGCCCAGCCGCAGCAGTCAGTGCCGTACGCCTGAGACGCATCTTTGCCTCCGCCTGCCCTCCGCCTTCGGCAATTCCACCCGACGCGCCGGTGGTCGCCGCTCGCCCTGAAGGTTACGCCGGTCGGCCCGGCGGCGACCATCTGCAGAGGGGAGCTAGCTGTGTACCCCAGCCCCCCGACTGCGGACGAGCCCGGCGAAGCGGGCGAGCACTGCGTCGCGCACGGGGGAGAGCTCGTGCAGAGCGGCTGATGTCGACGCCACGATGCTCTCCGGTGCCAAGCCCGCCGCCGAGGCATCGGCGGCGAAGGCCCGGGCGAAGGCCTCCACCGCCTGCTCGTCGATCTCGAGATGGAACTGCAGGCCCCAGGCACGCCGCCCGATGCGGAAGGCCTGGTTGGGATAGCGCTCGCTCCGGGCCAAGTGCACGGCACCAGGAGGGAGGTCGAAGGTGTCCCCGTGCCAGTGCAGGACGGGAACCGTTGACGCCGTCCCCCGGAACAGGTCGTCGCCGCTGGCGGCGAGTTCCAGGGTTACCGGCATCCAGCCGATCTCGGCTCCGGCCGTTCCCCGATAGACGCGACCTCCCCTGGCGGCGGCGAGAAGTTGTGCCCCGAGGCACACCCCCAGGGTGGGGACGCTGCGCTCGACGGCCTCCTGGAGCAGCCTGAGCTCGCTGCGCCGACTGGGAAATCCCTCGTCAGCAGCGGCCGACATAGGCCCGCCCATCATGACCAGGGCGTCGTAGCCGGTCAGGTCCGCCGGCACGACGTCGCCGGCGAAGACGGCACAGGTGTCGATGGCCACGCCCGCGGCGTCGAGCGCATCGGCGATCAGATATGGGCCCTCGGGCTCGAGATGTTGGACGACCACGCACCGGGACATCGGGCTGTTCGGACTCCAGGAGAAGGTCAGGCGCCGGCGACGCGCTGGCGCAAAGCAGCGGCGACGACGTCTGCAGCAGGCATGGCCGAGATGTCGGCTGCCATCCCTCGTGCCGCTTCGGCAAAGGAGGACTCGCCGAGGACCCGCCGCACGTCGTGGCGCACGCGATCGGGCGACAATTCCTTCGGGGTCACGATCGTGCCGACACTGGCATCGGCCAAGGCCTGGCCGTTGGTGAAGTTGTCTGCACCCTGCGGGATGACCACCTGGGGCAGGCCGTGGGCCAAGGCGCCGAACATGGTGCCGGCACCGCCGTGGTGGACGACGGCCGAGCACCGGGGAAGCAGCTGGGCTTGGGGCACGAACCGCTCGACTGTGGTGTTGGCCGGCACCGGCGACAGGGCAGCCGGGTCACCGCCGGCGCCCACGGTGACGACCACCTCGAGGTTCTCGGCCGCCAACCCGTCGATCACGGCTCGGAACACGTCGACGTTGCCGCCGAAGAACGTCCCCATGGTGAGGTACACGAGCGGTGCATGGCCTGGCCGGCTGTCCTCGAGCGGCAGCGGCGCCGGTCGCAGCGCCAGGACGTCGCCGGTGGGGACCCGGAAGGGGTCGAGTGCGTGCGGCGCCACCTCGATGGTCGTGTCGCCGTAGGCGCCGCCGTATCCGGGAGTGTCCCGCCCGAAGGAACGCCACAGCGGTGACAAGACGTCGTCGGCCAGTTCCATGACCGCCGGAGGGAGCATGAGCCCGATGAGGTGGTGTACGGCGGGCACGCCGAGGAGCGCAGCGGCGAGAGGCCCGGCGAAGGCGTAGGTCTCGAACAGCACCACGTCTGGCTGCAGCGCTTTCCCGACCTCGAGCACGTCGTCGATCATGTCCACCGTGGCGATGTCGGCGAACAACCGGGGGACGAAGTAATAGGGGATGCGCTCGGGCGCCAAGCCGTCGCCGGGGAACCCCCGCACCCGCGACCTGAACACTTCGAACCATTCCATCTCCCCGTGGCCCGCTGGCGCGAACTCTGCCCCGATCCCGGCCACCGCCCCGTCGGGGTCTTCGCCGGCGGCGAAGACGACGTGGTCGCCCTGGGCGAGGAGCGCCTCGGCCAGCGGCAACAACGGCCGGACGTGCCCGGCTGCGGGCACGCAGGTCACGAGCACCTTCATGGTTTCTGGGTTACCGGCACGAAACCTGTTGATTCTGCCGCCGATGCGGAGTAGTCATGGCGCTGTCTTCACGCAGAGAAGGGGAAAGGCCATGGCCAGCGTAGAACGCAAGAGCTTCGACAAGCCCGACGAGACGCGGTCCTTCCAGGGCAAGGGGCACGTGGACTTGCTGAACATCGGAGGAGGCGTGGTGGGCCTGGCCACCTTCGAGCCGGGGTGGCGGTGGTCCGAGCACGTGAAGCCCATCGCCGGGACCGACAGCTGTCAGGCCGCGCACTTCGGCTACGTCGTCTCCGGGCGCCAGGCCGTGCGCATGGACGACGGCACCGAAGTGGAGTTCGGCCCCGGCGACGTGGTCGCCATCCCGTCCGGCCACGACGGCTGGACCTTGGGCGACGAGCCCTGTGTGGTCATCGACTTCTCCGGCATGGGGGACTACGCCAAGGGGAAGTAGACCACGCCGTCCGTCTTCCGTTCCTCCGGAAAGACGAGAGGTGTCCGTCAGCTCGGCGAGCGGGTGAGGGGCTGCTCGACCAGCCTCTTGCGCAGCTCGACCTTCAACACCTTGCCGGTGGCGTTGCGGGGTAGCTCGTCGGCCGTCTCGATACGGCGCGGGACCTTGTAGTCGGCGAGGTGCTCGGCGCAGTGCTCACGTAGCGCGTCGAGAGTGGTGTTGGAGCCCGGCACCAGCACCACGACCGCGGCCACGTCCTCACCCAGGACGGTATGGGGCACGCCCACCACGGCCGCTTCGCGGACGGCGGGATGGTCGAGCAGCACCGCCTCCACGTCGGTGGCATGAATGTTGTTGCCGCCGCGGATGATGATGTCCTTCTTGCGTCCCACGATGTACAGGTAGCCGTCCTCGTCGAGACGCCCGAGGTCGCCCGTGTGCAGCCATCCGTCGCGCCAGGTGTTGGCCGTGGCCTCGGGATCGCGGTAGTACTCGCGCTGACGGCCGCGCATCTTGAGCAGGACCTCGCCCACCTGACCGGTCTCCACGTCCTTGCCGTCGTCGTCGACGAAGCGGACCTCGAGCGGGGGCATGGGCTGTCCCACCGAGCCGGTGCGCTTCAAGGACTCTCCCTTGGGCATGGAGCAGTAGGCGGGCCCGGCTTCGGTCATGCCGTAGCTGTTGGACACCGCCGCTTCGGGCATGCGCTCCTGCATGGCCCGCAGGGTGGCCGGCGCCAGAGGAGCGCTGCCGATGGCGCACAACTCGATCGAGGACAGGTCGGCCTCGCCGAAGCGGGGATGGGCCACGAGCAGCTCGGCCATGGACGGCACCAGGAACACGAACTGCGGGTGCAGCTCCTCCACCACCTCGAGCCACCTGCCAGCGTCGAAACGGGGTTGGTACACGCCGTACAGGCCGAGCTGCATCGGGTTGTAGATGAAGCCGATGCCGGCGAAGGTGAACAACGGGCTCGAGTGCAGCCAGCACCGACCCGAGAAGGTGGGATTGGGCGCCCCGGGGATGAGCGCCACGTTGCGATGGCGAATGGCGACACCCTTGGGCGTGCCCGTCGTGCCCGACGTGTAGAGGATGTCGGCTAGGTCCTCGGCATCGAGCGGCACTTGGAACGTGGAGGCGTCGTGCTTGGCTACCGTCTCGCCCCATGACCACGCCGGGTCGCCCGTCTCCTCCGCCTCGGGCGCCACCACCACTCGGCGGACCGAAGCCAGGGCCGACTCGAGCTGGCGGGCGGTCGGGCACCGGGCCTGATCGGTGAGGATCATCGAGACCTCGGCGTGGCCGAGCAGGCGCGCCAGCTCCGCCTCCGACAGGCGGGTGTTGGTGGGCACCGCCACCGCTCCCGCCTTGTGTACGGCCGAGTACCCGATCATGAAGCGCAGCGCCTCGTTCGCTTCTAGGTAGAGCGCCACCCGCTCGCCCTTGGACAGCCCGAGCTCGGTCAGCGCCCGCGCCAGGCGGTTGGACTCGGCCTCCCACTCGCCGAAGGTCATGTGTCCGCCATCGACGACGCGGTAGGCGACCTCGTCGGCGTAGGTCCCGGCCATGGCACGCAGGTGGTCGGTGAGCAGGGTCACCCGGCTACACCCCTCCGTCCAGAGTCGCCGTGCGCTTACTGAAGCGCCACCCCTGCGGCGTCCGCACCAGCTCGTCGTGGTACCTGCCGCTGCGATCGAGGCGGGAGATCCGCTCGTCGGGACCGGCATCGGGCTTGGGACGCTGCAGCACCATGACCGTCACGTCCTGCACGGCCCGGTCCCCGTCGACCTCGACGATGGCATCCACGGTGACGTGCACGATGCCGTAGGGGATGCGCCGGCACATCTGGGCCAGGCCCTCATGTCCCCGGACCTCGAAACTGCCGGTCACCTCCATGACCCCGTCAGGCGTGAAGGTGGCGGCGAAGGCCTCGGCATCGCCGTCGTCGAACGCCCGGTTGTAGCGGGCGGTGAGCTCGCGGATGCGGGTCCGCTCGACGAGCCATTGCACCTCGTGGTCAGCCACGGCGCCTCCTGGGCCTCCCGGCCTTTCGCCCGCCGAGGGCGTCGACGATAGCGCGACGGCCGCGATCTCCGACACCGGCGTCAGGTTCAAATCGCCTCCGTCGAGGGGTCAACGGATGGCGCCGGGTCAGCGTGGCCGCAGGCCGGAGACGGCAAGGGCGGCGAAGTGCAGCGACGCGCCGAGCACCGTCAAGGCGTGGAACACCTCGTGATACCCGAAGACGCCCGGGAAGGGGTTGGGTCGCCGCTGGGCGTACACGAGAGCGCCGGCGCTGTAGGACAGCCCTCCGGTAAGGAGCAGGGTGAAGCCACCACCTCCCAGCCCCGACAGCAGCTGAGGCAGCACGGCCAAGGCGCACCATCCCACGACGACGTAGGGCACGGCCACCGCCCACTTGGGTAGCTCCAGCCACACCTGGCGAACGGTGATGCCGACGGCGGCGCCCGTCCACACGAGCGCCAGCACCAGGACTTCTGCCCATCCCGACAGCACCAGTACCGCCACCGCCGTGTACGTGCCGGCGATGCCGAAGAAGATCGTGCTGTGGTCGGCCCGGCGCATGCGGCGCCGGCCCACCGGACCCCAGCGGACCCGGTGGAAGGCCGCGCTCACGGTGAAGAGCGTCACCATGGACAGGGTGTAGACGGCCAGGGCGGCGGTGGCGCCGGGATTGGGGGCGTCCGCCGCCAGCAGCGAACCGCCCACGGCGACGAGGAGAGCGGCGGGCACGTGCAGCCAGCCGCGCAGCACCGGGCGCCGGAGCTCGACGGTGGTCGGGGCCAGGTGTGGATCGTCGGTGGCGAGCGCGGGACCGGGCACAGGGCGAGCCACGCTACTTGCTCACCCCCCGCCCCTCGACGTCGCCTGCCGACGCGAAACGGGGCCCGGCTGACCCGGGCCCCGTTGTTCGCGCACTGTCAGGTTCTGCCCCGCATCATCTCGAAGCCTCGACGGCTTGCACCTTGGCTCGCCGCCGCTTGCTCTCACCCAGTCCGATGAGCAGCAGGCCCACGGCCCCGATCAGCAACTCATAGAGCTTCGAGCCGGCGAAGGCCTCGCCTGTGTGAACGGTGGTGGCGCCCACGACTGGCTCGCTCTGCCCCGGCGACGTCGCCGGAATCACCGTAGAGCTCGACCCACCCGAGCTACCGGACCCGCTCGAGCTACCGGAGCTGTTGACGATCACCGGGTCGTCCACGAAGGTGGCGCGGGCCACCTCGCCAGCGGCAACCGTCACCAGCTGAGCGACTGCGGGGCTGAAGCCGGTGGGCGCCGTCGTCTCCACGAAGAAGTAGGTGCCCGGGGTGATGCCGCTGATGGTGCACTCCCCGGCGGGAAGGGTCGTGATGCACGACAAGCCGGTCGACGTCCCGGGAGAGCCACCGTTGTCGGTGAACAGCGTCAAGGCGGCACCGGCGAGCACGTTGGCTGGGCTGGCGTTGTCGACCTTGGTCAGTGTGGCCGAGCCGGTGGTTGGCACCGGAGTGTCCACGAAGGTGAGCGTCGGGTTGTCGATGTCCGAACCCACGGTCACGGTCTGGTTGGCGGCGGCGCTGTAGCCGCTCGGGGCGCTCGTCTCCACCACGAAGTAGGTGCCCGCCGGCACGTCGGTGATGGTGCAGGTGCCCGAGCCGTTCGTCACGCACGTCGCCCCCGAGATGGCGGAACCGATGGTGCCCGAGGTGTCCTGGTACAGAGCGAACCCCGCGCCCTGTAGCGGCTTGGCCGGGTTGGAGTTGTCGGTCTTGTCGATGGTGACCGAGAAGGTGGTCGGCGTCACCGTGACCGGGGTGTCCACGAAGCTCAGGGTGGCCGTCGACCCGGCGGTCACCGTCACGGCCTGGTAGTCAGGCGAAGGCGGGTTGTACCCGGTCGGCGCCGTCGTCTCCTCGAGCACGTAGGTCCCGGGCGTCAGGTTGGGGATCGTGCACTGGCCGGCCGCTCCGCTCGTGGTGCAGCTGAGGCCCGTCGAGGTTCCCGGCGCCCCGCTGCTGTCGGTGAACAGCGTGAACACGGCTCCATCGAGTGGCTTGCCCGGGTTCGAGTTGTCGGTCTTGGTGACCGTGATCTGGCCGGTGGTGGGGATGGCGGTGTCCTCGAAGGTGACCGCCGCGGTTCCCCCCGAGACGATGGCCACGACTTGGTAATCAGGCGTCGGGGCGGTGTAGCCGGTGGGCGCAGTGGTCTCCTCGACCACGTAGTTCCCCGCCACAACGGGACCGAGCGTGCACGTCCCCGTGGAGTCCGTGGCGCACGACAGGCCCGTGGAGGTCCCCGGCGCTCCCCCGTTGTCGGTGAAGAGGGTGAAGGCGGCCCCCGACAGCAGCGCCGCGGTGGAGGCGTCCTTCTTGGTGACGGTGACCGAGCCGCTGCCCAGCGGTGGCGAGGCCGCCTCCAGGGTGTTGCCCCCGCTCGTCAGGTGGACGAACCAGAAGTCGCCGAGCGGGACGGCGAAGACGAAGGTGTCGCCCGAGCTGGAGACAGGGAAGATCTGACTCTGGCCGGGTCCGGTGGCGAGCACGCCGTTGGAGGTGCACGCATTCGCCGGGTCCTGGAGGTAGGTGTTCATGTCGTTCGGGCCGATGCAGAGCCACGGTCCGGCGGTGATGGATCCGATGCCGCTCAGGGTGATGGTGAGCTGCTGGGCGGTGGCGTCGTAGGCGTAGCTCAGGGTGCCGTTGGCGTTGAACGTGCCGTTCGGCGTGTAGAGGGTGCAGGTCCCCGAGGCGATCGTGCTGACCGACGTGCAGTCGGCGGGAGGCGTGGTGGAGGAGGCGGAGGGCTTGGCGGCCGCCGTGCCTGCGAAGGCCAACGAGGCCACCAGCGAGCCAGCCAAGGTGAATAGACCGACGCCCGTGAGCTTCCGGCTCGTGAACGTGCGCACGCGACGCTGCATGGACTGCCCCCCATCTCGGTGTGCGGCCCCCACAGTCCGGGGACGCACCGTGGTGTCTCTGCCACGAAGAGCGTGACCGAGCGACCGCAACGGGGGATCCACCGTCGATCAACGGAAGGTCAAACCCCATTCAGGGGGCAGCAAAAAGGATGCCCTATGCAATCACCTCACGATGCGCCGGACACCTCACGATGCGCCGGAGCCCGCACCTCACGATGCGCCGGAACCCGACACCGCCACGCCGGCCGCGGTCTCGCCGCCGTTGCCCGCGGCCTGCTCGGCGAACTGGGTCCGGTACAGCTCGGCGTACAGGCCACCGGCGAACAGCAGCTCCTCGTGGGTGCCGCGCTCGACGATTCGTCCGTTGTCCACCACCAGGATCATGTCGGCCTCTCGCACCGTGGACAGGCGATGGGCGATCACCAGGGAGGTACGGCCGGCCAGGGCCCTGCGCAGCGCCTCCTGCACGGCGAGCTCGGACTCCGAGTCGAGATGGGCGGTGGCCTCGTCGAGCACCACCACGTCGGGTGCCTTCAAGAGCAGCCTGGCGATGGCGACGCGCTGCTTCTCGCCCCCAGACAGCCGGTATCCACGGTCGCCGACCACGGTGTCGAGCCCGTCGGGGAGGCTCTGCACCAGGGGCAGGATGTGGGCGGCTTGCAGCGCGCCCCAGAGCTCCTCCTCGGTGGCGTCGGGCTTGGCATAGCGCAGGTTGTCCCGGATGGTCTCGTGGAAAAGGTGGGCGTCCTGGGTGACGACGGCCACGGCGTCGTGGATGGAGTCCAAGGTGGCGTCGCGCACGTCGATGCCGTTCAGGCGCACCACCCCGTCGCGCACGTCGTAGAGACGGGGCACGAGATGGCTCATGGTGGTCTTGCCCGCTCCCGACGGCCCCACCAGCGCCACCAGCTGGCCGGGCTCGGCGCGGAAGGAGACGTCGAACAGCACCTGCTGGCTCGGGGCCTGGTCGAGCACCGCCACCGACTCGAGCGACGCCAGCGACACCTCCTCGGCGGCGGGGTAGCTGAAGTCCACGTGCTCGAACTCGACGGTGGCAGGGCCGCGTGGGACGACGACGGCGTCGGGCTTCTCGTCGATCATGGGGGGAAGGTCGAGCACCTCGAACACTCGGTCGAAGGACACGAGCGCGGTCATCACGTCGACCTGCACGTTGGACAGGGCGGTGAGCGGGCCGTACAGACGGTTCAGGTAGGCGACCAAGGCCACCAGGGTGCCGACGAAGGCTGGGCCCCGGTCCACGGCGAGGATGCCGCCCCAGCCGTACACCAGCGCCGTGGCCAGCGAAGCGGTCAGGAGCAGGGCCACCATGAACACCCGGGCGTACATGGCCGAGGTCACGCCGATGTCGCGCACGCGCCCGGCTCGGCGGTCGAAGGTGGACGACTCGCGACCGGCGTTGCCGAAGAGCTTGACGAGGAGCGCCCCGGCCACGTTGAAGCGCTCGGTCATGGTCGTGTTCATCTCGGCGTTGAGGGCGTAGGACTCGCGGGTGAGTCCGGCCAGCCGCCGTCCCACCCAGCGGGCCGGCAACAGGAAGATGGGGAGCAGCGCCAACAGCGCCACCGTGATCGGCCACGACAGGTAGAACATGAAGCCCAGCGTCACGGCCACGCCGATGAAGTTCCCCACCACCGACGAGAAGGTGTCGGTGAACGCCTGCTGGGCGCCCAGCACGTCGTTGTTCAGCCGCGTCACGAGCGCCCCGGTCTGGGTGCGGGTGAAGAAGGCGATCGGCATGCGCTGGAAGTGGGAGAACACCTTGGAGCGCATGTCGAAGATGAGACCCTCGCCCACGGTGGCCGACACGTAGCGCTGCCACAGCGAGAGCCCGGCGTCCACCACGGCCAGGCCGGCGATGACTCCGGCCAGGGCGAAGATCAGTCCCTTGTCGTGGTGCAGGATGCCGTCGTTGATGATGGCCCGGTAGATGAGCGGGTTGACGGCGCTGATGACGGCGTCGACGACGATGAGCACCAGGAAGACCGAGAGCATCTTCTTGTAGGGCGCCGCGAATTGCAGCACCCGCTTCACGATCCCCGGCGGCAGCTTCTCCTGGGTCACCGACTCGTCGCGCCGGAACGACCGCATGAGCCCCCAGGCGGCGCCACCACCGCCACCCATACGGCCCATTCCCATGTGTCCCATCCCCATGGCCATGACCTTCACGCCCCTTCGTGACGGTGGTGCGCGACCGGCCCCGAGCAGTCGCCGCACAGGCGGCCGAGGAGGGCGGCCAGCTCGGCGCGCCCGGCGGCATCGAGGCCTCCGAAGACTTGCTCGGCGGTGGCGCGGCGCGCCTCGTCGAGGCGGGCCAACAGCGCCCGGCCCTGGCGGGTGGGTTCGACCAGCACCGATCTGCGGTCGGCGGCGTCGGAGCGGCGCCGCACGAGCCCGGCCGTCGTCAGGTCGTCCACCATGGGCGTGACCGTGCGTGGCACCACGTCGAGGCGGGCCGCGATGTCAGCCATGCGCATGGGCCCGTCGGCCACGATGCGCAGCACCCTGGCCTGGGCCATGGTCAGCCCCAGCGGCGCCAGGTGGGCCATCGAACCACGGCGCAGGCGGCGGGCGGTCCGGCTCAAGAGCTCGGCCAGGTCGAGGACGCCGCCCGCTGGGCTTCGAGCGGCGCCCCTATGGGCCGGCGAAGACGAAGAACCTGCGGTCGCAGAAAGCGCGGTCTGACGCACAGCACCTCCAACCCCGGCCAGATGCTGAGTATTCCTCCCTATGAGGATGCCTCAGTTCCGGCTCGGGGCGCCCCGTCTACGCTGGGCTCGTGGCCGTCGCCGACACAACGGTGCGGGGAGGGGGACCAGAGGCCGGGGCCTCGGCCGTCATCCACACCGAGGAGCTGACCAAGGTCTACCCGGGCACCGACTTCGCCGCCGTCAACCACTTGAATCTCGACGTGCGGGCCGGCGAGATCTTCGGGCTGCTCGGCCCCAACGGCGCCGGCAAGACCACCACCGCCGGCATCCTCACCACCCGGGTGGTGCCGACGTCGGGCCGGGCCATCGTGGGCGGAGTCGACGTGGCCGCCCACCCGGCGCTAGCCAAACAGCTGAGCGGGATCGTCTCCCAGCAGAACACCCTCGACCGCCAGCTCACGGTGTGGGAGAACCTCTACTTCCACGGCCGGTTGTTCGGCATGGGGGCAGCCCGCTCCAAGCAGGTGGCCGACGAGCTGCTCGAGCAGTTCCAGCTGGAGAGGTGGGCCAAGGCGTCGGTGTACGCCTTGTCGGGCGGGATGGCGCAGCGCCTCATGGTGGCGAGGGCCATCTTCCACGAGCCGGCCGTGCTCTTCTTGGACGAGCCCACCGCCGGCCTCGACCCCCAGAGCCGCCTGGCGCTGTGGGAGACGCTCGGCCAGCTGCACGATCGGGGCCAGACCATCCTCCTCACCACCCACTACATGGAGGAGGCCGACCGGCTGTGTGACCGCGTGGCCATCATGGACCACGGGAGGATCCTCGCTCTCGACACGCCGGCGGCGCTCAAACGCGGCATCGAGGCCGACACCATCGTCACGGTGCGGGCCACCGGCGATCCCGACGTCCTGGCAGCTCTGCTGGCCGACGAGGTGGAAGGCGTGACCCGGACACGCGTGAGTGAGGGAACGGTGCAGCTCGACGTGAGCGGCAGCGAGCGCCTCGTGGCCAAGATCGTCCTCGTCGCAGAGAACCACGGCTTCGACATCGTCGACCTGTCCATCTCGGAGCCCAGTCTGGAGACCGTGTTCATCACCTTGACGGGAAGAGAGCTGCGCGACTGATGGCCGTCTCCGACGTCGCCGCCCCTCCCGCCGTGACGGAGCCGCCCATCGGCACCTTCCGGCTGCGCCCGGTCGTGGCGGCCAGCTACACCGCCTTCGGCGCCCTGTTGCTCCGTGACCTGGTCGTGCTGCTCAAAGACGTCTGGGTCTTCGTGCTGCGCACAGCGATCCAACCCTTCCTCCTCTGCTTCGTGTTCCTCTACGTCTTCCCCAAGATCGGCCAAGGGGTGGGCGGTGGCGGGGGGCCGGGCGGCGAGTCGGCGTTCGCCACCATCCTGGTGCCGGGCGTGGTGGGCATCTCGATCATGTTCCAGGGGGTGCAGTCGATCGCGCTGAACATGGCCCAGGAGTTCGGATTCACCCGCGAGATCGAGGACCGGGTGCAGGCTCCGTGTCCCATCTGGTTGGTGGCCATGGCCAAGGTGGTCTCCGGCGCCGCCCAGGGCCTGCTGTCGGCGGCCCTCGTCCTTCCCATCGCCGACGTGGTCCACGCCCCGGGGGTGCACGCTCATCTCACCCTGCACTGGGCGATCGTGCTCACCCTGGTCCCGCTGGCGTCCGTGGCCATGGCGGGACTGGGGCTGGTGCTCGGGACGAGCTTCGAGCCCCGCAACATCGGGCTCATGTTCGGCTTCATCATCCTGCCCATCACCTTCCTGGGCGGCACGTACTACGCCTGGACCCGCCTCGCCCCGGTGAAGATCGGCGGCTTCCACTGGCTGCAGACGTTGGTGCTGTTCAATCCGCTCATCTACGTGAACGAAGGGATGCGCGCCGCCTTTACGGAGTTCCCCCACATGCACCTGTACGTCATCTATCCGGTGATCGCCGGATTCGCGGCGGCGTTCCTGGCCATCGGCCTGCGGAACTTCCGCCGCCGGGTGCTGGCCTGAGTCGACACGAGGGCGAGCAGGAGTCGGGAGGCGGCGAGTCCACGGTGGCGCAGACGGCGGTGCAGACGGCTGCGGAGCTGGTGACGGCTCGAGCCCACGACGAGGACGTGGGCCTTCGCTTCGAGGACCGGTCCTGGACGTGGCGCCAGGTCGTGGCCGAGGCCGAGCGCCGGGCTCGGTTCTTCGAGGGGCGGCGGAGCCAAGCACCCTTCCACGTCGGGGTGCTCCTCGAGAACGTGCCCGAGTACCTCTTTCTTCTCTGCGGCGCCGCCCTGGCGGGCGCCACGGTGGTGGGCATCAACCCCACTCGCCGGGGCGACGAGCTGGCGGGCGACATCCGCCACACCGACTGCCGGCTGGTCGTCACCGACGGCACGCTGGCCCCGCTCCTCGACGGGCTGGACATCGGCGCCGACATCGTCCTGGTGGACGGGGAGAAGTACGCCGCTTCGTTGGAGGACGTGCAGGCGACGCCGGCGTCCCGGCCGCGCCGTCCCGCACCCGACGACCTGTTCCTCTTGCTGTTCACCTCGGGATCGACCGGCGCTCCCAAGGCCGTGAAGATGAGCCACCGGCGCTTCACCGGCATCGTCACCACGATGGCCGGCTCCCTCGGCTTCGGTCCCGGCTCCGTCCTGTACTGCTCGATGCCGATGTTCCACGGCAACGCCCTCCTCACCTGCGTGGGGCCGGGACTGGCCGGCGGGGCCACCTTGGTGCTGCGCCGGCGGTTTTCGGCGTCGGGCTTCCTCCCCGACGTGCGGCACTACGGCGCCACCTACTTCAACTACGTGGGTCGCGCCCTCGCCTACGTCTTGGCCACGCCCGAGCAACCGGACGACGCCGACAACCCTCTGCGCTTCGCCATGGGCACCGATGCCTCGCCCGGTGACATCGCCGACTTCCGTCGCCGCTTCGGCTGCTACGTGGTGGAGGGCTATGGCCAGAGCGAAGGGGCCATCTCCATATCGCCCGTCCCCGACATGCCGACCGGGGCGATGGGCCTGCCTGTGGACGGCGCCGATGTGGCGGTGGTGGGCGAGGACGGCACCGAGCTGCCCCGTGCCCGTTTCGACTCCGAGGGCCGGCTGGCCAACCCCGACGGGGCCATCGGCGAGATCGTGAAGCGGGACGGCAGGGGGGACTTCGAGGGCTACTACGCCAACCCCGACGCCGAGGCCGAGCGCACCCGACGGGGCTGGTACTGGTCGGGGGACCTGGGATACCGCGACGAAGCCGGCTACTTCTACTTCGCCGGGCGCACCAGCGACTGGTTGCGCGTCGACGGTGAGAACTTCGCCGCCGCCCCGGTCGAGCGCTTGCTGGAGCGCTTCGACCCGGTACGGGTGGCGGTCGTGTACGCCGTGCCCGACCCGCGCACGGGCGACCAGGTCATGGCGACGCTCGAGCTGGACGAGCAGGCCGCCTTCGACCCCGACGTCTTCGTGGCCTTCCTCGACCACCAACCGGATCTGGGGACGAAGTGGGCGCCGCGACTGGTGCGGGTGACGGCGCACGTTCCGGCGACGGCCAGCGGCAAAGTGGACAAACGCCCGCTACGCGACGAACGTTGGCGGACGTCGGACCCCGTGTGGTGGTGGCCCGCTGAGGAGCGCCACCTTCGGTATCGCCGCCTCGACGCACAAGACGTGGAGCAGCTCGAGCGGGCCTTCGAGGCGCACGGACGATCGGAGTACCTGCGACGGTGACGACCGACCTGTACGACATGGAAGGCAAGACGGTGCTCGTCACGGGCGCCAACTCGGGCATCGGGCGGGCCACGGCCGTCGATCTGGTGCGCCGAGGGGCCCGCGTGCACGTGGCGTGCCGCTCTCCGGAACGCGCCGCCGACGTGGTCGCCGAGGCAGAGAAGCTTTCCGGCCCGGGGTCCATGGCGTTGCTCCCCCTGGACCTGGCAGAGCTGGCCCGGGTGCGAACGAGCGCTCAGCGGTTCCTCGACACGGGAGAGCCCCTGCACGTGCTCGTCAACAACGCCGGTGTCGCCGGCCAGCGGGGACAGACCGCCGACGGCTTCGAGCTCGCCTTCGGCGTCAACCATCTCGGTCACTTCCTCTTGACCACGCTGCTGCTCGATCGGCTGGTCGAGAGCGCTCCCGCAAGGGTGGTGACGGTGTCGAGCGTTGGCCACCGCCAGGCGCGTGGTGTGGACTTCGAAGCCGTCCGCCGCCCCACCCGGAGCTTCACCGGGTTGCCCGAGTACGGCGTGTCCAAGCTGTGCAACGTGCTGTTCACCCAGGAACTGGCCCGCCGTCAAGAGGGGACGGGCGTCACCACCTACGCCCTGCATCCCGGCGCCATCGGCTCCAACATCTGGCGCCGAGTGCCGTGGCCGGTCGAGCCGGTCATGAAGCGGTTCATGCGCACGCCCGAAGAGGGCGCGGCCACGTCGCTGTACTGCGCCACCGCCCCGGAGCTGGCCGGGGTGTCGGGCCGCTATTACGACCACAGCCAGGAAAAAGAGCCCAACCCGGCGGCCACACCTGAGCTCGGTGCCGAGCTGTGGGCCCGAAGCGAAGAGTGGGTGGCGTCCTTCTGAGGCGACTCGGTTGCGCCCCGCAGTCCAGGGCGGAAGAGGGTGAGGGAAGGAGCGCAAGGAGCGCCTCCGAGCGTCGTTTCACTAGCGGCCCACGGAGCGGCGGCACTCCGTACCCGGCTCCGGACCCGGCCACCCCCTGCGCCGGGCCCCGAAGCCGGGGCCTTGAAGGCGCCCTCCCCCCAGAGGGCGCCTTCTCTCTTTCGGTGCTCGGGTCCGCCTCCCCTGGTCCGGGGCGCCGGGGTCTGCCTGCCGGCACTGTCCTATGGTCTGACCGCCGTCGTGAAACGACCGGGCGGCGCACGACACAGAGGAGGTGCGGTCATGGGACTCATGGACAAGGTGAAGGCCCAGGCCACGCAGATCGCCGACAAGGCCCAACAGGCCGGTCAGGTGGGCCAGGCGAAGATCGCCGAGGTGCAGGCCAAGCGCAAGGCCGACGCCCTGCTCGAAGAGCTGGGCGGGATCGTCTACAGCGAGCGGGTCGGACGGCCACTGCCTGACAGTGAGACCCGCGCCGCCGCGGTGGTCGCCCGTCTGCAGGCGTACGAGGCCGACCACGGGCCCATCGCCGTGACACCGGCGGACCAGACCGGGAGCGCAGGCCAGGCCTGAGGGCCACAGGACGGGGGGAGGAACCGGGGTGGCGTGGGACTTCTCGACTGATCCGGAGTTCCAGGCCCAGCTCGACTGGATGGACGACTTCGTCCGCCGAGAGGTCGAGCCCCTCGACCTCCTGTGGGGCGACCGGGTGTTCCACCCCGTGGAGGGTCCGCTGCGCCACGTCGTGGAACCCTTGAAGGAGGAGGTGCGCCGACGGCGGCTGTGGGCGTGCCATCTCGGTCCCGAGCTCGGCGGCGAAGGTTACGGCCAGGTGAAGCTCTCGCTCATGAACGAGATCCTGGGCAGGTCTCGTTGGGCACCGCTCATCTTCGGCTGCCAGGCTCCCGATACGGGCAACGCCGAGATCATCGCCCACTACGGAACGGACGAGCAGAAGGCGCGCTACCTAAAGCCCCTGCTCGAGGGCGAGATCTTTTCGTCGTACTCGATGACCGAGCCGCAGGGCGGGTCCGACCCCACCCGCTTCACCACCCGGGCGTGGCGTGACGGCGACGAATGGGTGATCGACGGCTGGAAATTCTTCTCCTCCAACGCCCGCACGTCCGCCTTCTTGATCGTGATGGCGGTGACCGATCCCGACCTGAGCGCCTATCAGGGGATGTCGATGTTCCTCGTCCCTACCGACACTCCCGGAGTCGACATCGTCCGCAACATCGGGCTCATGCACGAGTCGTTGTCCGGCGACCACGGGATGCACGCGCTCGTCCACTACGACCGCGTCCGGGTCCCGGCCGAGAGCCTTCTCGGAGGCGAGGGCCAGGCCTTCGCCATCGCCCAGACCCGGCTCGGTGGCGGACGCGTCCATCACGCCATGCGCACGGTGGGGATGTGTCAGCGAGCCCTCGACATGTTGTGCGAACGAGCGCTGTCGCGGGAGTCACACGGTGGTGTCCTGGCCGACAAGGAGTTCGTGCAGGGGTACATCGCCGATTCCTACGCCCAGCTCGTCCAGTTTCGGCTGTTCGTGCTGTACGTCGCCTGGCAGATCGACCGCTACAACGACTACCGCAAGGTGCGGCGCGACATCGCGGCGGTAAAGGTCCTCACCCCCCAGGTGCTCCACGACATCGTGCAGCGCTCCATCCAGGTGCACGGTGCTCTCGGGGTCTCGAACGAGATGCCCCTCGGCCACTTCTGGATGACGGTCCCCGTGATGGCCCTCGTCGACGGGCCCACCGAGGTGCACAAGGTGACGGTGGCGCGCCAGGTCCTGCGCCACTACGAGGCCACGGCGGGCGACTGGCCCACCGAGCACTTGCCCACCCGGATCGATGACGCCCGGCGACGTTTCGCCGACTACCTCGAAGACGAGGTGTCCAACCAGTGAGACCCAGGGTGGCGCAGGCCGCGAACCGGCGGAGCACGGCGTGAGCGAGGGCCTGCTCGACGACGCCGAGCGCACCCGGGGACTCGTCGACGAGACCCGCCTGGCCACGTTCCTGGACGACAACGGGTTGGTGGGAAAAGGAGAGCCACTCGAGGTGACCTTCATCACCGGCGGCGCGTCCAACGAGCTGTTCGAGTTGCGACGCGCCGGGCATCGCTGGGCGTTGCGTCGTCCGCCTCGGGTGGTGCCCCAGGGCCGCAACGAGACCATGTTGCGCGAGTACCGGGTGCTCACTGCGCTCGCCGACACCGACGTGCCCCATCCCCGGGTGCTCGCCGTCGGCGACGACCCGGCGCTCTTGGGTGGCTGCTTCTACGTCATGGAGCACGTGGACGGCTGGTCTCCCATGGGGGGCGGAGGGTGGCCGTCGCCCTTCGACGTCGACTTAGAGGCTCGCCGGGGACTGGGCATCGCCCTCGTGGACGGGATCGCCCGCCTGGCGCGTGTGGACTGGCGCGCCAGGGGCCTCGAGGGGTTCGGCCGACCCGAAGGCTTCCACGAGCGCCAGGTCGACCGGTGGCTGGCCCACCTCCAGGCGGTCAAGTTCCGCGACATCCCCGGCCTCGACCAGGCAGCCCAATGGTTGCGGCGGCACAAGCCGCGTCATTACGAACCCGGGATCATGCACGGCGACTACCAGTTCGCCAACGTCATGTTCGGACACGGCGCCCCGGCCCGGCTGGCCGCCATCGTCGACTGGGAGATGGCCACCATCGGCGACCCGCTCCTCGACCTGGGCTGGGTGATCCAGGGATGGCTCGACCCCGACGAGGACCGCAGCTCGGGCAGCTACGTCGACTACACCGGGATGCCGACCCGAGCCGATCTGCTCGAGCACTACGAGAGGCGCAGCGGCCGTCCCGTGGACGACATCGACTATTACGTCATCCTCGCCCGCTTCAAGCTGGCCGTGGTGCTCGAGGGCGGCTACGCCCGCGTGGTGGAGGGAACGGCCGACAACCCGAAGATGGCCGCCTTCGGCGATGTGGTGTTGCAGCTGGCGGCGCGCGCCGCCGAATTGGCCTCGACCTCGTCGCTGCCGTGACCGACCACGGCGCCGACGTGTCGCCTGCGGTGCCGGCGCAGCGCTTCGACCTCACCGGCAAGGTGGCCTTGGTGACAGGCGGCAGCCGCGGCCTGGGCAGAGCCATGGTGGCGGCCTTCGCCGCCGCCGGCGCCGACGTCGTGGTGGCCAGCCGCAAGCTCGACGCTTGTGAAGAGGTGGCCGAGTCGGTGCGGGCCATGGGACGCCGGGCGTTGGCCGTCGCCTGTCACGTGGGTCACTGGGACGAGCTGGCCGTCCTGGCCGACGCCGCCTACGACACGTTCGGGCACGTGGACGTGCTCGTGAACAACGCCGGCATGTCGCTCGTCTACGGCGACGTCGCCGAGGTGAGCGAGCAGATGTGGGACAAGGTCGTGGACCTGAACATGAAGGGCGTCTTCCGCCTGACCGCCCTGGTGGGGAGTCGCATGAAGGACCGCGGCCGCGGCTCGGTGATCAACGTGAGCAGCACCGGGTCGATTCGACCCACGCCGTGGATCATCCCCTACGCCGCCGCCAAGGCCGGTGTGAATTCCATGACCCATGGCTTCGCCCAGGCGCTCGGGCCCGAGGTGCGGGTGAACTGCATCATGGCCGGGCCTTTCTTCACCGACATCTCGAAGGCCTGGGACCTGGACTCCTTCGAGGCGGGGGTCAAGCGCTACGGCCTGCAGCGCGGCGGCCAGCCCGACGAAGTGGTAGGCGCAGCGCTGTACTTCGCCAGCGACGCCTCGAGCTACACGACCGGCGCCGTGCTCAGGGTGGACGGCGGCATTCCCTGACAGGCCTTGGGCCCGGGTCTCGACAGGGTTCCCAGCTCACAGGCCTTTTTCTGGTTCCCACCTGCAACCAGATCGGCTCCGCCACCCAGCGCCTGGTCGTGAAGGCAAGCCTGGTGCCGGGGAGCTTGCGCGCCGTCACTGCGCATCGGGCCTGACGTGAGATCCCGGCGGTGCACACGATCCGTGTCGGACCGCCAGCGGGAGCACGGGACACCAACCCTGAGTGACCTGGAGTGACCTGGGCCGTCACAACATTTTGCCCACTGATCACCTTCTGGTAACTATTCGTTCGCGGGCCGTTCACCGAGCGTCGGTACGTTTCGGATCGATGCCGGAAACGACCAGCCTGACGGCGACAAGCCACCGGGCCGGCACCCTGCTCGACGATCCGGCCATCGCCGTCCGCGATGTGTCAGTGGGCTTCGGGACGAAGACGGTCCTCTCGGACGTCGACCTCCCCGTCGAGCGGGGGGCCATCACCGCCCTCATCGGGCCCACCGGCTGCGGCAAGTCGACGCTGCTCCGCTCGCTCAACCGCATGAACGACAAGACGCGTGGCTACTGGCGACGGGGCAGGATCGAGTTCGACGGCGCCGACATCGCCGACTCGGGGACCGACCTCCTCAGTCTGCGTCGCCGGGTGGGCATGGTGTTCCAGCGGCCGAACCCGTTTCCGATGTCAATCCGCGACAACGTGGTGGCCGGGGTGCGGGCCCACCGCATGGCCCCACGCGCCGACATGGCTGCAGTCGCCGAGCGCCATCTCAAGGAGGTCAGCCTGTGGGGGGCGGTCGCCGAGCGGATGGGCGACTCACCTTTCCGCCTGTCCGGTGGCCAGCAGCAGCTGCTGTGTCTGGCCCGGGCGCTAGCCGTCGAGCCGGACGTCCTGCTCCTCGACGAGCCGACTTCCTCGCTCGACCCGGTCACGACTGAGATCGTGGAGGACCTCCTCCGCAAGCTCGCGGCCCGGTTGACAATCGTGATCGTCACACACAATCTCGCCCAAGCCCGACGGGTATCGAAGAACACCGCCTTCCTCTACAACGGCCGGCTGGTGGAGATGGGCCCCACGGCACAGATCTTTGAGCAGCCCACGCAGCCCGAAACGGTTAGCTACGTCGGTGGGCGAATCGGCTGAACGCCGAGCCCGGCACCTCCAGAGCTCCCCAACCACTCAGTTTCCGCACTGAAAGGAGAGGTACCCCCATGCCCACCCGCCGATCGAGACTTTCGATGGACGGTCCTCCTTCCCGCCGTCGGTTCTTCGGTGCGAGCGTCGTCGGCCTGCTGGCCGGGGCCGGCCTCGTGTTGAGCGCCTGCAGCTCCACCTCCACGTCCTCCACCACCTCATCCACCTCGGCGTCGGGGGCGCCGGTCTCGCTCACGGGCCTGGAGAAGTGGCCGACCTCGAGCGTCTCGGTGCAAGAGACCGGGTCCACGTTGCTCTACCCGCTTTTCAACCTGTGGGTGAAGCAGATCCAGACGTCGTGGCCCAACGTGTCGGTCACGACCGGTGCCACGGGATCGGGCACCGGCATCTCGGACGCCTCGAACGGCACGGTGCAGATCGGGGCCTCCGATGCCTACCTGTCACCGGCGCAGACGGCGGCGACGCCCACACTCGAGAACATCCCGCTGGCCATCTCGGCCCAGGAGATCAACTACAACGTGCCCGGGGTGGCCGGCCACATCAAGCTGAACGGCACGGTGTTGGCTGCCATGTACCAGGGCAAGATCATCAACTGGAACGACCCCCAGATCGCCGCGCTCAACCCGGGAGTGGCGCTCCCCAGTCTGGCGGTCGTCCCGATCCACCGTTCTGACAGCTCTGGTGACACCTTCCTGTTCTCGTCGTTCCTTACCGCCTCGTCGCCGCAGACGTGGACGCTGTCGCCCGGGACCACCGTGGCGTGGCCCAACGTGCCTGGTGCCGTGGCCGCCCAGGGCAACGGCGGCATGGTGAACGCCTGCAAGGCTGCCCCAGGGTGCGTGGCCTACATCGGGGTCAGCTACCAGACCCAAGCCACCGCCGCCGGCCTAGGCTACGCGGCGCTGCAGAACAAGGCGGGCAACTACGAGCTGCCCACTCAGGCGACGGCGTCGGCAGCGGCCGCATCCTTCACGACCAAGGTTCCCGCCAGCGGCACCGTCTCGATGATCTACGGCCCGGCCACCACCGGCTACCCGATCGTCAACTACGAGTACGCCATCGTGAACAAGACCCAGTCGTCCACGTTGGTAGCGCAGACCGTAAAGGCCATCCTGGCGTGGTCCATCGACCCCAGCAACGGCAACTCCCCCACCTTCCTCGACCAAGTGAGCTTCGTGGCGCTGCCCCCGGCGGTGGTCACCATCTCGAGCAAGCTGATCTCGAAGATCAGCTGATGAATTAGGAAGCCAGGTTCGAGATCCGGAGTCGCACACGATGTCGGTCGACACAATGACCGAGCCGATCGCCGAGCACGACGCCACCCCTGCCCCCGGAGGACCCGGAGGCGGGGGTGGTGCCGCGCCAGACCTCGGTGGCGGGGACGGTGGCGGCGGGCTGAGTGGGCGGCCGGTGGCGGCCGGGCAGTGGTGGCGAGCCGAACGGCTCATGCCGCACGTGTTGCACTTGGTGACCTACGTGCCTTTGGCACTGCTCCTCGCCCTGTTGGGCGTCCTGCTGTGGAAGGCACTCCCGGCCATCCAGTACAACGGGTTGGGTTTCTTCGGCCGCACGACCTGGAACCTCGGCAACCTGTACGCCCCGCTCGTCTCCGGTCACGGGGTCACCCACCCGCCCGGGGCGTCCTACGGGGCACTGCCGCTCATCATCGGCACGGTGGTGTCCTCGGTCATCGCCCTCGTCCTGGCCGTCCCCGTGGCCGTGGGCACGGCGCTGGTGGTGGTGGAGAAGCTCCCACCTCGTCTGTCGACCGGGATCGGCTTCTGCCTCGAGGTCCTGGCCGGCGTCCCGAGCGTGGTGATCGGCCTGTGGGGCATCTTCACCCTGGGGCCGTTCCTCAGCCACCACGTGGCCAGCATCTGGGCCAACCACGTGCCCGACGTGCCGGTGCTGCGGTTCTTCCGCGGGCCGACCGGCAACGGTGAAGGCCTGTTCGCGGCGGGCGTGGTGCTGGCTCTGATGATCCTCCCCATCATCGCCGCCACGACGCGCGACCTGCTCCGCCAGGTCCCCCGCTCGACGGTGGAAGGAGCCGTGGCGCTCGGGATGACCGATTCCGAGGCGACCGGGGCGGTGACCATCCCGTGGGTTCGCTCCGGTGTCATCGGGGCTTCAGTGCTCGGCTTGGGCCGCGCCCTCGGCGAGACCATCGCCGTCGCCATGGTGAGCGGTTCGCTGGTGGGAGCGAACGTCCATTCCTTCTACTCGGCCTTCACCACCATCGCCGCCACCATCGTGACCGAGCTCGACGGCGCCCTCACCGACGCCAGCGGCCTGGCCGTCTCCAACCTGGCCGAGATCGGCCTCGTGCTCCTCGTCATCACGCTGCTCGCCAACATCGGAGCCCGAATGCTCGTTCGACGCGTGGCCACCACCGCCCTGCCCGTGGGTCGGGGCATCTGACATGACGGTTACCGACGCTGCGGCCGGCGAACGGCGTCGCGTCTCGGCCGAAGGAAGCTTCGGGCGGAGGCGGGCTCGCAACGGTGTCATGTGGACCCTGTGCTCCGTCGCCCTGGCCCTCGTCGTCATCCCCGTGGTGTGGTTGCTGGCAGGGGTCGTGGCGCAGGCCGTTCCCGACTGGCACTGGAACGTGCTCACCACCAACCAGATCGGCAACGGCGGCGGCCTGCTCAACGCCATCGAAGGCACCTTCCTCATCGTGGTCGGCGTGCTCATCGTGGGCGGAGTCGTCGGGATCGCGGGCGGGCTGTACCTGGCCGAGTACAGCGCGGCAGGGCACGGCTCGTTGTTGCGGGGGGCGTCCGAGGTCCTGGCCGGAGTGCCCTCCATCGTGCTCGGCTACGTGGGGTACGTCTCGCTGGTGGTGGCCTTCCACTGGGGATTCTCGCTTCTGGCCGCCTGGATCGTGCTGTCGGTGCTGGTGATCCCGTACATCACCAAGACCACAGAGGTGGCGGTGCGTAACGTGCCGACGGCGTACCGAGAAGGCGGTGAAGCACTCGGCATGCGCAGCGGGTACCTGCTGCGCCGGCTCGTGCTCAGGCCGGCGCTGCCCGGCATCGTGACCGGGCTGATCGTGGCGGCGGCCATCTCGCTGGGGGAGACGGCACCGTTGCTGTACACGGCCGGCTACAACGCCAAGGGGCCTTCCGGTGCGCTCACCCACTCGCCGGTGGGGTATCTCACCTACGACGTCTTTACCTTCTACAACGAACCGTACAAGTCGGCGCACCACCTTGCGTACCAGGCGGCGTTGTTGCTCATCGTCCTCGTGGTGGTGCTCATCATCGTCTCTCGTTTCATCGTCTCGTACTCCCAGCGCTACTCGCCCGACCGCCAGCAGAAGATGTCCAGGCGGCACAGGCCCGGACCCCAGCCCACCGAGGCCCTATCGGTGCAGGGGCTCGGCGAAGCAGTCTCTCCGCCGCCACCCACAGGGGCCTGACCACGGAAAAAGCCGTGACCGACACCGTCCGGGCGGTGCCGGTCCAGGCTCCGCGCACGGACCGGAAATGGCCGGTACGGGGGTTGCCGGTAGACTGCGTGCGGTTCCCCCGTCACGCGTCTGGGCGACGCAACCTGACGACGGAGGAGATGGAGCCCCTCTTCGACATAGAGGGCAAGGAGCTGCTGCCGTGCCCAGAGACACCACCGTTCGTCAACGCGTGATCGACTATCTCGTGGCGAACGGCCCTATGCACGACGAGAGCGGACGGGCGACGTCGCGCCTCAAAGAAGCAGTCGGGTACACCGGCGGTGACGCCGGCTTCATCCGCATCGTGAGCCTGCTCGCCGACTCGGGGGACATCGCCCGCGAGGTACGCGGCAAGCGCACGTACCGCATCTCGGTCACCGACAAGGGTGCTGCCGGCGCCTCGCCGCCCTCGTCGGCTCCGGTGTCGCCGATGAGCATGGCCCGGTCCACGCCAATCGGTGAGGACCTCGACTACGACGAACTGGCGGCGGCGTTGCTGTCGCGTGTGGCGCGCACACTTTCTGCCGTCGAGAGTGCCGGGAACGGCGGCGACCAGGCCGCCTGGGCCCGCCGGCGCATCGACCAGCTCGAGGCGAAGGTGGTGTCCCTCCAGCGGGACCTGGCCCGGGCCCGGGCCGAGGTCCAGTCGGTGAGCGACGAGCGAGAGGCGCTGCGCCAGCAACTCGAAGCGGCCACCCGCAACCTCGACGTGCTCACCGAGCGGCTGGGATCCCGGCCTCCCGCCAACCGGGCTGCCGACCGCCTCGACAGCGACGACCAGGCCCTGCTCTACCGCCTCCGGGGGCCGGGTCGCCCTGCCTCGCCCACCCGCGCCGGCTGACGCCAGCGGTACGGTCGCCGGCGACGCCTCGGCGCTCGCCATCTCTCCAATGCGGCCCGGGCCGCACCCGACGAACCTCGGTCGCCATAGGCGGCTGCTTCCACGGTGCGCGCTGCTTCTCGCCATGTGCCGGGCGGGGCGCGCTCGAGCGTCTCGAGCGCAGCGGCGTACTCGCTGAGCGTCTCTGAGGCAGCACGGCGTCGTCCGGCGCGTCCACCGGCCCGTTCCATGCGCCGCGCCACGGCCTCGGCGGGGCCGGCCGGACGGCGTCGCCATGCCCCGAAGGTCAGCCAGCCCAAGATTCCCAGCACCAGCACGGACCCGGCGACGATGCTCGGCACCGTCCCGAGGAGATGCCCGGTACCCCGCAGCAACGTGGCACCGGGGCTGGGGTTGGCGTCGGGCACCACTGCGGTCGGGTCGAAGCTCTGCCACCCGTATCCCGGGAACCACACCTGCACCCAGGCGTGAGCGTCGCGCGCCTGCACCTCGTAGAGGTCGGTGATCGGGTTGTAGGGACCTGGGACGTATCCCACCGCTTCGCGTGCCGGGATTCCCTCCGAGCGAAGCATCACCGCCAGGGCCGTGGAGATCTGCTCGCAGAAACCGCGGCGGTCGCCGAAGAGGAAGGCGTTCACCGTGTCGGCGCCGGGCGCCAGCGGCGGGATGTCGGTGGTGTAGGTGGTGTGGGTGCCGAGCCAGTCGATGAGCAGCTCGACCTTGTCGTAGGTGTTGTCGTCCCCCGCCGTGACCTGTGCGGCCAGGGCGGCGGCGCGTGGATAGGCGTGGGGGAGGGCCACGTCCCGCTCGGCCTGGCCGGTGCTCAGCCCGGTGGCAGGCGCCAGCACCCCGGCGGCACGTAGCTCGGCCGGGTCGGGCGCCGACACGTCCGAGCGCACGGTGTAGATGGCACCGCTCCCCAACCCGATGGGGGAGATCACGGCGTCGGCGTTGGCCCGCACGAAGATCTCGTGCGTCGGGAACCACACCTGGCGCACGTCGTCAGCGTGGAAGACGAGGTTGGGAGTGGATTGCACGACGTAGAAGGTCTGCAGGTCGCTCTGACCGGCGCTCGCCTGGGCGCCGCCGTCGGGAGCGGTGCCCGTCGGGGCGATGTTGCTCGGGATGGTGAAAGGAGACGCCGAGCCCAAGATGGTGGGGACGTTGTTGTTGGCCAGCCAGCTCACGCCGTTCCAGGTGTCGAAGGTCTCGCCCACCCAGTACGAAGGCCGCTGGGCCCGCACCCGCATCACGACCGTCTTGCCCAGCGATCCTCGCAACGCCGTGTTCAGCCTGGAGGCGAAACCGGTAAAGCCGCCCACGCGGATGGGATCGGCCGGGCTCCCGGCGCGAGCCGGCTCCGACGGCGAGCCGCGGTCGCCGGCCAGAGAAAAGGGAAACGAGAGCGACCCGCCCGAACCGCCCGCCACGGGAAAGACGATGTGGCCGCCCACGGTCGGGGCGGGGAGCACGAGCAGCAAGGCGACGGCGGGCAACACGAGGGCGCCGAGCGCACCGGCGACGGCCCGTGGGGCCGGAGGCCCACCTCCCGCTGCCGACGCCCACATGTAACAGAGTCCGGTGAAGGAAAGGCCCATCCACGCCAGGGCGAAGAGACCGAAGCCCAGGGTGGTGGCCTGGGCGGCGGCGACGGCCAGGAGCACGGCCGATCCCGCCAGCGAGAAGGTCAGGTCGCGCCGTGCGGGCACGTCGAAGGAGTGGATCACCTGCACGGCGACGAACAGCTGGGCGAGTGGGTTCTCCACGGTGGCGATGTCGTAGGCCTGCTGACCGGACAGCTGATGGAAGAACCAGGCGAAGGCGACCACCGCCGCTCCAGCCAGGACGGCCTTCACCCACATTTGTGGCCGCCGTCGAGTCCGGTACGACAGCACCATGCCCCCGACGAGCAGCGCGCCGGCGACGAGGGCCAGGGCGCTGGAGATCTCCCCCTCGGCGTGGACGGCGCTGATGGCCACGAGGACCGATCCGGCGCACGCCACCCGCAGGGCGATGGAGTCTTCGGCCGGCCCCGGTCGGTTGGCCCGGCGCAGCCGTACCATGAGGCCGCCGCCTCGGACACGGGCGTGGCGCCCGTCGGACGGTGCCGACGGGGCGCCATCGCCGTCGACGACGATGCCGACTCGACCGTCCACAGAACCGCGCTCGGCGCTCGGCGCCAACGACGACGACGACGACGGAGAACCGACACCGGCGCCGAGGCTTCCCGACACAGCCCGGGCCAGGCGCCGGCCTGCCGTCCTGCGGTCGGGCACGGGCCCAAGGCGCGCCCCGGCGGCTTCGAGGGTGACGAGGGTCACGGATCGGCCGGCGGCGAGGAACGCCACGACGCTTCCGAGGGCGCGCTCTGCCTCCCGTTCGGCGGCATCGGGTTCGGCGGGGAGCTCGGCCCGGACGACGGCCGGCTCGGCCGCCGGGGTCTCCATCTCCTTGACGGCGATGTCGCCTCGATGCGCAGTGGCCGGCCAGTGCACGAACCGCCGGTGGTCGCCGGGTTGGTAGTCGCGTACCCCGCGCGGCTCGCCGACGTCGGCAGGGACGGCGGTGGGAAGTTGTCCTGCGCCACTCTCGGTTACGGGATCGACCGGCCGCGCCTCACCGAGGCGAGGCGCCACCACCAGCTCGCCCGGCATCGGCAGCCGCACCCGCCGGCGCCACCACAGCATCCCGAAGGGCGCGGCGCTGGCGAGCTCCGCCGTGAGCGTCTGGTGCACACCACGGCGCACCGGGACGAGGGTGATCTCGTCGGGCTCGCCGTGCCGCCGTCCGACGAAGGCGGCTGTCCCCGCAGGTTCGAGCGGCGTGATGCGCAGGCGCGTGGAGGCGCGCACTTCCACCACCACGGGCGACCCGGCCACGGCGTCACCAGGCGCTGCCTCCAGCGTCACCTTGGCCCGGGCCCCGGCCAGGGCGCCGCCGAGGAGCCCCACGAGCAGCGCGCCCCACACCACGTCGCCGAGGAGCTGGACCCAACCCGAGCCGCCTTCGTGAGCGACGAGAAACCACGCCGCCGACAGCGTCAGCGCGCTCGAGACCGGGATGAGCGGGCGCTGCGGACGGGGCACAGGCCTCGGTTCAGGGGCGAGGCGATGGCGTGGTGGCGAGCAATTCCCGCACCACGGCAAGGCCGGTGCCGTCGCCGGCACCCAGCCGGTGCGCCAGGCAGGCCGGCGCCACGGCTTTGACGTCGTCGGGCACCACATATCCCCGACTCGCCAGCACGGCGTGGGCCTGGGCGGTGCGGATGAGCCAGATGGAGGCCCGGGGGCTCGCCCCCACCCGCACCCCGGCGGCATGGCGGGTGGCCCGGGCCAGCTCCACGGCGTAGCGGGCCACGGCCGGGGCCACCTCCACCGTCTCGGTGGCGCGTTGGGCGGCGAGCCAGCCGGGGATGTCGCTCACCGGCTCGAGCTCGTGCAGGGCGAACTTGCCGCCGTGGTGACGCACCAATCGGGCCTCGGTCTCGGCGTCGGGGTAGCCGACGGTGGTGCACAGAGCGAAGCGGTCCAGCTGGCTGTCGACGAGGGGATAGGTGCCGAGCTGGGAGTGGGGGTTCTGGGTGGCCACCACCAGATGCGGGTTCGGCAGTGGCCACGACTCGCCGTCCACGGTCACCTGCTGCTCCTCCATGGTCTCGAGCAGCGCCGACTGGGTGCGAGGCGGGGTGCGGTTGAGCTCGTCGACGAGGATCACGTGGGCGAAGACGGGTCCTGGGCGGAACTCCCACGTGCCCTCGTCGGCGGAGAACACCGACACGCCGGTGACGTCGGAGGGGAGGAGGTCGGGCTGGCCCTGGATGCGGGCCAATTCGGTGCCGAGCGAGCGAGCCAGGGCGCGGGCCAGCACCGTTTTCCCGACACCCGGGACGTCCTCGATGAGCAGGTGGCCACCCGACAGCGCCGCCATGGCCGCAGCCTCCAGCGCCGCCGGTGCACCGAGAAGGACGCGACCCAGGTTCTCGACCAGTCGCTCGCCCAGCTGCACGGCGCTGTCGAGTCCGCCGGGCGCATCCGGTGACAGGTCGCCGCCCGCGGGATCGGGCGACAAGGCCATGAACAAACGGTACCGGCTTCTTTGCGGTTTGGAGGACCGCCCGGCGCCGGTCAGGACGTGGTTACCACCAGGGTCCGTAGTGCCGTCGCCATCCCCAGCCCCGCCGGGTCGTGCGCCAGATGAGGAAGAAGACCACGGCGAAGAGGAACCAGGGGAAGTGGTACGGCCACACTGGCACGCTGACCGCCACCGCCAACAGGAACACGGCGATGAGCAGCAGCCCGACGTGCCCACGGTGGCGGCGCATCTCCCCGGGACCGGGCACGGCGGGCGGCATGGCCGGCAGATCGGTCAGGAGCACGGCCAAATCGCTGCGCGTCTTGGCGGCCATGGCCTTCTGCATCCGCTCGTCGAATTCGGCTTGGTCGAGTCGGCCTTCCCCGAATTGCTTGGCCAGGATGTCGGCCACCTCCGATCGCTCGGCGTCGGAGACGCGCATGTCGGGGCCAGGGACGTTGTAGCGGCGCCCGCCGGGCCATCCCGTCCATGGAGGCATCGTGCTCATCGGTGGGTCGCCAGCCACTGCTCGAGGGCAGAGGTGGGAGCACCCTCGCTCGGCATGAGCAGCCAGCCGGCGAGATAGGCGGGGACGCCGATGCCGCCCACCAAGGTGAGGACGACGAAGGCGATGCGGACGATGGTCACGTCCACACCCAGGTAGTCGGCGATACCGACGGCGACGCCGGCGAGGATGCGTCCTCCGCGCGGCCGCCGGAGCACGGTCCCGGATGTGTCGTTCGGCTCTGGGTAACTGGTCATGTCGCCATGGTCACCCCGCCGCCCCGGCGGCACCATCGGTGACGACCCTGATTCCACCCTGAGCAAGGCCCGCCGGAGCCGGTGTCGAGGTAGGGACGGCCCTGATGCCCCAGCCCGATGCCGGGCGCGATCATTGGCAGATAGAACCTTCCACCAGCGCAGAGCCACCGCCGGCGCAGGCGACTCCGCCGGAACCGCCGCCGCCGCCGGCACGCGGGCCCGATCAGGAGCAGGGGCCCGGGGCCGGGCGCCCCCCGTGGGAGCCCTACGCGTCCGCCGCCTACCAGTACTGGTCGCAACGACGCGGCCAGGACGACGGCTACGGATATCGGTGGAACGGGCCCTTGGCCCACCGTCACTGGGGCGGGCGACGCCGGCGCGGCGGCCCACCTCGCCGGAGCCGCGACGACCGCATGCTGGGCGGAGTGGCCGCTGGTGTGGCCCGTTGGATGGGGATGGATCCCACGCTGGTGCGGCTGGGCTTCGTGCTGGCGGCCATCTTCAGCGGCTTCGGCATCGCCCTCTACATCGTCATGTGGCTGATCCTGCCCGCCGACGGCGACGCCGAGAGCATCGCCAGCCGGGCCGTCCACGACTGGCGCGGCATCGTGCTGGCCCTGTCGCTCGTCCCCCTCGTCGTGCTCACCGTCGCCCTCGGCACCGCTCTCGGCATCGGTTGGGTGAGCGGTTTGGCCGTGCCGGTGGGCATCGGCGCGGGCGGGGCCATCCTCTTGTGGCGCAACGTCGGGAGCGAGGAGCGCCGAATGGTGGCGCCCCTCGTCCGTCCGCTCGACCGGCTCGGGCTCACCGGACGTGGGTCGTGGCGGACCCTCGTGGTGCGCGCCTTGGTGGGCCTCGTGCTCGTGGGTGGCGGCGCCTATCTGTTGAGCTCGAACCACGCCACGCTGCGCCCACTCGAAGGCGTCGGGCTCGTCGTGGCCGGAGCCGTGGTCGTATTCGGTCCGTGGTGGCTGCGGGTGGCGCGCGACCTGGTGGACGAGCGCCAAGGTCGGGCGCTGGCCGAAGAGCGCGCCGACATGGCCGCCCGGCTCCACGACTCGGTGCTGCAGACCCTGGCGCTCATCCAACGGCGGTCCGACCAACCCGGTCAGGTGGTGAAGCTGGCCCGGGCCCAAGAGCGCGAGCTGCGATCGTGGCTCTTCGACGGCCGGGTGCCGGGAGGGGCAGAGGACGACGACGTGATGTTGTCGGAGGCGGTGCACCGCATCGAGCGCGAGGTCGAGGACCTGCACGAGGTGGCGGTTGAGGCGGTGGTCGTGGGCGACTGCGGGCTCGACGACGAGCTGCGCTCGTTGGTGGCGGCGGGCCGCGAGGCCACGGTGAACGCGGCCAAGTGGTCGGGGGCCCCGGTGGTGTCGCTGTTCGTCGAGGTGGAACCGGACGAGGTGTCGATGTTCGTGCGCGACAAGGGGGTTGGTTTCGACCCGGAGCACGTCGGTCCGGACCGGCGCGGCGTCGCCCAGTCCATCCTGGCCCGCGTCGAGCGTCACGGCGGCAAGGCCGAGGTGCGCACCGCCCCCGGCGACGGCACCGAGGTGGGGCTCCACATGCCCCGCCGCCAGAAGCGGTGAGCAGGCCCCGGGTCTTCCTCGTCGACGACCACGGGTTGTTCCGGGCCGGCGTGCGGGCCGAGCTGGGTGATGCCGTGGAGGTGGTGGGCGAGGCCGACGACGTCGAGCCGGCCGTCGAGCTCATCTCCGAACGCGAGCCCGACGTGGTGCTCCTGGATGTGCACCTTCCCGGTGGCGGGGGGCAGCGGGTGGTGGAAGCGGTGCGGGAAGCCCATCCGCACGTGCGCTTCCTCGCCCTGTCGGTGTCGGACGCTCCCGAGGACGTGATCACGGTGATCCGGGCCGGAGCACGCGGGTACGTGACGAAGACCATCTCGGGGCCCGAGCTGGTCGACGCCGTGATCCGGGTGGCGGCCGGTGACGCCGTCTTCTCACCCCGGCTGGCCGGCTTCGTGCTCGACGCCTTCGCCGCCGAGCCGGGGCTGGTCGGCGGCCCCCCGAGCTTCGACCCCGAGCTGGATCAGCTCACCCAGCGCGAACGCGAGGTGCTGCGCCTCATCGCCCGGGGCTATGCCTACAAAGAGGTGGCGTCGGAGCTGTCGATCTCGGTGAAGACGGTCGAGAGCCACGTGTCGGCTGTGCTGCGCAAGCTGCAGCTCTCGAGCCGCCACCAGCTGACCCGCTGGGCATCGGAGCGCCGTCTGCTGTAAGGGGGCGCGCCGAGCGCTGGCGTCATCGGGCCGTGGCGTACACCTCGATCGACTTCGGCCCCGTGCCGACCGCGTTCACGGCCGCCACCTTGTAGTAGTAGCGGTAGCCGTGCCGGGTGTTGCTGTCGTGGTACGTGCAACTCGACGAGGTGCAGTTCACCGACACATAGGCCGTCTCCGAACCACTTCTCGTGCTCCGGTACACGGTGTAGGAGGTGATGGTCGAGCCACCGTTGCTGGACGGCATGCTCCAGGACACGTCGGTGCCCCGGGAAGCATCTTCCTTGGCCGACGGGTTCAGCGGCGCGCTGGGCACGGTGGCGGCGGCGGTGGGCACGACGGCGTTGGACGCCGACGAGGCCGGCCCGGTGCCGTCGACATTGGTGGCCGTTACCGTGAACGTGTAGCTGTCGCCGTTGGTCAAGCTCGTCACGTTGATGGGACTGGACGCGCCGGAGACGACCTGCCCCCCGTGGGTCCCCGTGGTGTCGTCGGCCGTCACCGTGTACGAGGTGATGGCCGAGCCCCCGTTGTTGGGTGCGGTGAAGCTCACCGTGGCCTGGGCGTTGCCGGCCTGGGCGCTCACGTTGGTGGGGGCCCCGGGAACCGTGGAAGGCACCACCGGACTCGACGGCGCCGACGCCGGGCCCGTGCCCGTACCATTCGTGGCGGTCACTGTGAACGTGTAGCTGTCGCCGTTGGTGAGCCCAGTCACAAGGATCCCGCTCGATGGACCTGACGCCGTCTGGCCTCCCCGGCCGGCGTTGGTGCCGTCTGTGGCCGTCACCGTGTAGGAGCTGATGGTCGAGCCCCCGCCGTTAGCAGGCGGGGTGAAGCTCACTGTGGCCTGGGCAATGCCCGCCTGCGCGCTCACGCCGGTCGGCGCCCCGGGCAGGTTCGGGTTGGGCGGAGCGGCCGAGAAGGCGCTGACACCGTTCGGGGTGCCGAGCCCGGTGGGCCCGTTGTAACCGTTCAACAGTGAATCGGCGGCGTTGCACAGGTAGGTACCGCAGCTTCCGTTCGACCCCGACGTCACCCGGTTGAGGTTCGACGTGTGGTTGTAGAGAGACTCGGCCGGGACGGACTGGCCACCGGTCGGATTCTGCGCCAGGGCGTAGAACGAGCTCACGATGGGAGTGGCCACGCTCGTGCCTCCGTAGACGGACCAGCCCGCGGCTCCGTCGGTGTCGTACACCCACACCCCGGTGTTGGGGTCGGCGACGGCCGAGGTGTCCGCCACGGTCCGATTGGCGCAGCCGCTGGTGTCGGTCTGCCACGTGGGCTTGCCTTCGTAGGCGCTGCAGCCCGATCCGGCGCCGCTCCACACCGTCTCGGAGGCGTTGCGCGAGCCGCTGTTGGTGGCCTGGTTCAAGGAGGTGCCACCGGCGTCGGTGACGGTGGGTGAGGCGGCGGGGAAGCTCACGCCGTAGCCGTTGTCGCCCGAGGCGGCCACCACGGCCACGCCCGGGTGGTCGTAGTAGGTGGCCGAGTCTGAGACTTCAGAGGGGTACTCGGAACCGCCGTAGCTGTTGGAGACGGCGTTGGCGCCCAGGGTGACTGCTTCGTTCACCGCCGTGCCCAGGTCGGAGTAGCTGGCCGTCTGGGCTTCCACCAGGAGGATGTGGCAGTTGGGGCACACGGCGCTCACCATGTCGAGGTCGAGGGAGATCTCGTCGGCCCAGCCGGTATTGCCCGAGGGGTAGTTGGTACCCCCGAACTCGTCGACTTTCTTGAAGCAGCCGTTGGAGGTGCTGCACGTCGGCAGCTTGAAGAAGGACCGGTAGTACGACAAGTCGGAGGCGGCGGTCGGATCGTCAAAGGCGTCGACGATGGCTACGGTCTGGCCGGTGCCGGCAGTGGTCTGGTTCGGGGGGCTCGTGGTTGTGCCCACGAACCACGGGTCGTTGTAGGCGGACTCGAGATAGGCCGGGTCGTAGGCGCCGCTGTTGCCCAGGGTGGCGTCGGGCCCGGCGTTGTTGCGGGCCGGCTGCTCGTCGCGCGCCATCGAGTCGGTGCGTACCCGGGCGAAGCATCGGGCCGTGCCGACCGGCACGGCGTAGGAGCACACGTTGACGTCCGTGTTGCCGTCGGGCCCGTGGTGCACCACGTACGCCGGAGGGGGGTTGGGCGGCGTCGCCCCGGCGGTCCCCGCCGCCGCCGTGAGCAGTGCCAGCGCACCGGCTCCCGTCGCCGCCGCCGCCACCCACCGGGCCGGTCGCGTGCGCCGGGCCGATCCGCCCTCGTTCGATCGATGTGTGCCGATCCCCATGGATGGCCGCCTCTTCTCCCTGGGTCCCACAAGTCGTGGGCCGTCCGCCACTGCTTGGTGCAGGCAAGGTAAGCGGCGGGCGCGGGCCGTCCTAGGGCCGAGAGTCCCTATTTGGCGACGGGGGAGATGAGGGTCCTATGATAGAACTCATGCGAGGAGCAGGGTGACCAGCCCCGCCACCGCAGTAAGCCCCACCCCCTTCTCGGAGGTGACCCGGCTCACGCCGGGCACGAGCGGACGCTTCATAGGCACCCTGAGCCCGCACTGGACGATCGGCGGCAAGCCGAACGGCGGGTACCTGCTCGCCATGCTGGGCCGGGCGGCCGCGGCGGTGAGCGTCCACGACCACGTGATCGCCGCCAGCGCCCATTATCTGCTGCCACCCGAGCCGGGCCCGGTCACGATCGAGGCCGAAGTCCTCCGCCAAGGCCGCACTGCCAGTCAGGTGCGCGCCCGCATGGCCCAGGAGGGTCGGCCCTGCGTGGAGGCGCTCGTGACGACGGCTGGGATCGAGGAGCACGGTGCGCCGTACTGGGACGCCGGCCTTCCCGCCATGAGCAGCGTTGCCTACGAGGACTGTGCCCGACTCGTACCCCGAACGCCCGACGGCACCCCGGTGGCGATCATGGAGCAGGTCGAGGTCCGCCTGGAACCCGACACCAGTGGCTTCCTCGCCGGTGCGGCGAGTGGGCGCGGCGAGTTGCGGGGATGGTTGGCGCTGCCCGCGGACGAGCCCTTCGACTGCTTCTCGCTCGTCTACGCCGTCGACGGCTTCCCGCCCGCCACCTTCGACGTCGAGTACGCCGGCTGGGTGCCGACGTTGGAGCTCACCGTGTACGTGCGGGCGGTGCCGGTCCCTGGGCCGGTACGCGTCCTGCAGCGCGCCCAGCTCGTCGAGAGCCGGCGCGTCGACGAGGTGTGCTTCGTATGGGACAGCGCCGACCGGCTCGTGGCACAGGCCAGCCAGCTGGCCGGCATCCGGCTCGGATGACGGACGACGGTCGGGCTCCGGTGACCGACGGGCTTCGCCTCGAGCCTGCGGCCCTCGAAGACGGCGGGTCCTTCGTCCGAAGCGCCGGGCTGGTCGTGGACGAAGTGACGAGCGCCAAGGTGTCCGGGCACATCGAGGTGGGCGCCGACCACCACACGCCGTGGGGCATCGTGCACGGTGGCGTCTACACCACCGCGGTCGAGAGCGCGGCGAGCATCGGGGCCAGCGAGGCGGTGCGCGACCGAGGTCAGGTGGCGGTGGGGCTCACCAACACCACGCACTTCCTACGTTCGCTCGTCGAGGGGTACGTCGCGGTGGAAGCGGTGGCGCTGCACCAAGGCCGCACCCACCAGCTATGGAGGGTCGACCTCCGTGATGCAGCCGGCCAGCTGGTGGCGCACGGCGAGCTGCGCCTGCAGAACGTGGCGGCCCGGCCCACCTGAGCTTCAGGCTTTCTGACCGGCATCGAGCCGGCCACCAAGGCACCGGGAGTCGGCCCGCCGCCAGGCGCTCAGTGCCCGGTGCGCAACCCGTCGCAGATGATGCTGACCATCTTCTGTGGGTCCTGGTCGGACGCACCGGGGCGGTCGACCCTGCGACACGCCCCGACGACGAGCGTCATGATCTCGTCCATCGACACGTCGCCGCGCACCTGGCCAGTGGCGACGGCGCGTTGACGCAATCGATCGAAGGCCCCCTGCAACTCCACCACGCGATCACCACAGCGGGATTTGAAGTCCACCCCGGCGGCGGCCAACGCGTCGAACAGATCGTGCTTGAGCGTCGCCTCGTCGGCCATCCGCCTGATGAAGCCGAAGAACGCCTCGGCAGCGTCACCGCCTTGTTCGGCTTTGGCCGCTTCGATCAGGTCGTCGAGCTTGGTGATGACGATCGCCTCGAACAGCGCTTCTTTGGTCGGGAAGTGCCGGTACAAGGTGCCCACCCCCACCCCGGCCCGTTCGGCGACGACGTCCACGCCCACGGCGATCCCGTCCCTGGCGAAGACCTCTTCGGCCGCCTCCAAGATGCGCCGGCGGTTCCGCTGGGCGTCGGCCCGCATGGGCCGGCACGGGGCCTCGGAGGTGGTCTCCTCCACCTCGCCCTCGGACAGCCCGACTTCCTCCGACACCTCAGTCCCGGCCATCGCTCCCCTCGCGGCCTTGACAAACGGAACTCACGTTCCGTATAGTACTCCCAGAAACGGAGTTCCTGCTCCGATTCTATCCGCCGGGCAGTCGGGTTGGAAGAGGCAGCAGGGGTGCGAACGCAGCGAGGAGTCACCATGAGCAGCACCACAGAAGCCCCCGCCATTCCCGTGCCGGCCCGTGACTTCGACCTCGAAGACGCCGATCCGAAGCGGTTCCGAGCCCTGGCGGTCATCGCCCTCGCCCAGCTCATGGTGGTGCTCGACGCCTCGGTGGTGATCGTGGCCCTGCCCTCCGCCCAGCGGGCGCTGCACATCTCAGTGGCGAACCGCCAGTGGGTGGTCACCTGCTACACGCTCGCCTTCGGGACGCTGCTGCTGCTCGGCGGCCGCCTGGCCGACTACCTGGGCCGGCGCCGCATGTTCGTGTGGGGCCTGCTCGGCTTCGCCGCCTCGTCGGCGCTCGGCGGCCTGGCCCAGAACCCAGCCATGTTGTACGGGGCCCGCACCCTGCAGGGAGCCTTCGCCGCCGTGATGGCGCCCGCCGCCCTGTCGCTGATCACCACCACCTTCACCGAGACGAAAGAGCGGGCCCGGGCCTTCGGGGTCTACGGAGCCATCGCCGGCGGGGGTGCTGCCATCGGCCTCATCTTGGGCGGCTCCCTCACCCAGTACGCCTCGTGGCGCTGGACCCTGCTCATCAACGTGCCCATCGCCGTGTTCGCCGCCGTGGCGGCCCGCCGGGTGGTCCGCGAGAGTCGCAGCCCGGCCCGAGGTGGCTACGACCTGGTGGGGGCGACCACCGTTACCGCCGCGCTGTTCATGCTCGTGTACGGCTTCACCACTGCCAGCACGGACGGGTGGGCGGCGCCGGTCACGCTGGGCCTGCTCTCGGCATCGGTGGTCGGGCTCGTCGCCTTCGTGCTGATCGAGCTCCGCTCGGCGCACCCGCTGTTCCCCATGCGGGTGGTGCTGGACCGCAATCGCGGTGGCTCGTTCCTCACGTCGCTGTTGGTGGGATGCGCCATGCTGGGCACGTTCCTGTTCCTCACCTACTTCATGCAGGGCACCTTGCACTATTCGGTGGTGAAGACCGGGTTTGCCTTCGTGCCCTTCTCGGCGGGCATCATCATCGGTGCCACGCTGTCTAGCCGCCTGCTTCCCCGGGTGGGGCCACGGGCGCTCATGATCACGGGTCTCTCCGCCGCCGCCCTCGGGCTGCTCCTGTTCACCCAGGTGCACGTGCACAGCACGTACTGGACGGCGCTGCTGCCCGCGGAGCTCATCGTCAGCCTGGGCATGGGGACCACGTTCGTCCCCATGAGCTCGACCGCCCTGGTGGGGGTGGAACCGCGAGATGCCGGCGTGGCCAGCGCCCTGGTCAACACCACCCAGCAGGTCGGGAGCTCGCTCGGTACGGCGCTGCTCAACACCGTGGCGACGAGCGCCACCGTCGCCTTCATCGTGGCCAATCGCCATGTCGCCGATGTGCGGCAGGTGGCCGCTGTGCACGGATATGCCACCGGGTTCACCGTGAGCGCCGTGCTCGTCGCCGCCGCCGCCGTCACTGCCGCTGTGCTGGTGCGGGCCCGGCGTCAGGACGTGGCTCCCGCTCCTGCCGACGCACCGCTCGTCGTCGAGGACGCCGAAGCGGAACTGGTCCCGGTGGAATTGGTGTTGAGCGGCGAACCCGCCTGACGTCGTAGCGTGGCCAACGGCCACGAGCGGCAGGAGGTGGCAGTGCCGGGAACTGAACACAGACCCGCCGGCACCGAGGACGTCCCCGGCGTGATCAGTCGCCGCAGTCCTTACACCGTGAGCGAGACGGTGGAGCGGCTTACGACGGCGATCAACCGGGCGGGCGCCGAGATCTTCTGCGTCGTCGACCACAGCGGTGAGGCTGAACGTGTCGGCCAGTTGCTGCGTGACACCAAGCTCCTCGTCTTCGGTAATCCGTCGGCGGGGACGCCGGTGATGCAGCAGAGGCCGCTCGCCGCTTTGGATCTGCCCCTCAAAGTCCTTGTATGGCGTGACGACGCCGGTGGCGTGTGGATGAGCTACCTGTCAGGGTCGTGGTTGGCACAGCGGCATGCCGTGGCGGCGGAGCAGGCCGAGCCCTTGTCGGCGCCCGACGTCCTTGCCGGCGCCGTCGGCGGGAACTGAGATTCAGCGTTCCTGTTCGGTGGGGCGGATGAGCATCTCATTGACGGCCACGTGCCGCGGCCGCGTGACGATGTACGCGATGGCGTCGGCGATGTCGCCTGCCTCGAGGAACTGGGTGAACGCCCCCCGCATTCCCTCCAGCACCTCGGGTCGGTTGTGGCTGGCCAGCTCTGTGGCGGTGGCGCCGGGCTCGACCAGAGACACCCGCACGTACCGCTTGGCCAGTTCCTGGCGCCAGGACTCGCTGACGGCGCCAACCCCGTGCTTGGTGAGGCTGTAGACGCTGTTCCCGGGCCGGGCGATGCGGCCGGCCACCGAGCTCACGTTGACCATGTCAGCCACCTGGCGGGGACCGCGTTCGGCTGCCTCCAGCAGATGAGGCATGGCGGCTTTGGCGCAGTAGAGCAGGCCGAGCAGGTTGAGCTCCACCATGCGCTGCCACTCCGACACGGGGGCGTCGAGGGCCGGGCCGAGCAGCATCACGCCGGCGTTGTTGACGAGGGTGTCGAGACGGCCCAGCTCGGCCACGGTCCGCCCGACGGCGTCGGTGGCCTCGGCCTGGTCGGTCACGTCGGACTCGATGACGAGAGGCGTGCCCCCCAGGTCGCGGATCTCGGCGGCCAGGCTCTCGAGCCGGTCCCGCCGTCGCGCCGCCAGCGCCACTGCCGCGCCGCTGGCGGCCAGCGCCGAAGCGGTGGCGGCGCCGATACCGCTCGACGCCCCGGTCACGAGGGCGACGGTGCCTTCGAGCGGACGGCTGGTGGGCTTCTCGCCGGGGGCGTCCACGGTCATGGATGGTTGGTGGGCGAGGCGGGACTTGAACCCGCACATCCTTTCGGACACAGGAACCTGAATCCTGCGCGTCTGCCAATTCCGCCACTCGCCCGAGTGACCGTCCGGACACTACTTGAGGCCTGAAGAAGCCCAGGTCGGGGGTAGGAATGTGCTGTGCACCCCTCAGCTGCCGTCACCAGGAGCGCCGAGAGGCGGACCGTTCGTCGTCGGCCCAGGTCGCAGCGCATGTCGACGGGCGCACTGCGCAGCACGACCCCCCTGGGTCCCGCAGGGCACCGATAGGCTCTGCCCCCACCATGGGACTCCGGGAAGTCGAACAGCGCCTGGAGCGCCTCGTCGAAGGAGCCTTCTCGAAGGGCCTGCGCGGGGGCCTGCAACCCGTGGAGATCGGCCGGCGCTTGACCCGGGAGATGGACCTCCTCCGGAGGGTGGGCGTGCGAGGGCTGATCGCCCCGAACTTCTTCGTGGTGACGCTGTCGGCAGAAGACGCCGAGCGGTTCCGCAGCTTCGTGGACGTGCTCGCCCGCGAGCTCGGGGACGCCGCTCGCGAGCACGCCCGGACCGAGGGCTACAGCTTCGTGGGCCCCGTCGAGGTCGAGATCCACCTGGACGAATCCCTGCGGGCCGGCCGTTTCACGGTCGAAGCCGACGTGGCGGAAGGGCCCGACGGGGCCCCAGCCGGGTCGCTGGTGCTGGCCGACGGCTCCCGGGTGGTGCTCGGGGCCGAGCCCGTGGTCATCGGCCGCCTGCCCGAGTGCGCGGTGGTCTTGAGCGACCCCAACGTGAGCCGCCGCCACGCTCAGGTCACCCGGCAGGGCACGGAGATCGTCGTCGCCGACTTGCAGTCCACCAACGGGACCAGGGTGAACGGTGTCCCCGTGCGCGAGCGCGTCCTCCACGACGGAGACGAGATCACGGTGGGTACGACCTCTATCCGCTACGAGGCCTCCTAGATCGAGTGACCGCCATGGTCCAACTGGCAACTTCCCTGGACAACCAGAACCTGCTGCGCGCCCTGGAGGTGTTCCTGGTCGCCTTGGTCTGGCTCTTCTTCTTCCGGGTCATCCGCGCCGTGTGGGTGGAAGTGCGGCCCCCCAGGGCCCGGGCCGCCCTTGCCGACGTGCAGGTCGGCCTCCCGCCGCCGCAACGGCAGGAGAAGAGCAAGGCCAAGCGCGGCGGCGGTCTTCGCCTGACGGTGGTCGAGCCTGAGCACCAGCGCGGCGAGAGCTTCGACCTCGCCAGCGAGCTGACGGTGGGGCGAGCCCCGGGATGCGGGGTGCGGGTGGAGGACGCCTACACCTCCAACCTTCACGCCAGGTTGTTCCGCCGGGACCGGTCGCTGTGGGTCGAAGACCTGGGCTCGACCAACGGCACCTGGGTGAATGGCGAGCGCGTCGTCGAACCCCACCGTTTGAGGCGCGGCGACCTCCTCCAGGTAGGAGGAACCGTGTTCGAGGTGACCCGGTGAGGACGCCTCCGGGAGTGCGACCCTCGTGACCGTCCTGCGGTCGGGTTCGGCGTCCGACGTCGGGCGGGTGCGGTCTGTCAACGAGGATCTCGCGCTCGAGAGCATGACGCTCTTCGCCGTGGCCGACGGCATGGGCGGCCACGCCGGAGGCGAGGTGGCGGCGCGCACCGCCATCGACGCACTACAGCGAGAGTTCGGGCTGCATCAGTCGGCGGAGGGGCTCACCGGGGCCGTGCATCAGGCGAACGTGGCCGTGTGGGAGCGCAGCCAGGAAGACACCGACCTGCGCGGCATGGGCACCACCCTCACCGCAGCTGCCCTCGTCGCCACGCCCGACGGGGACCGGCTGGTCATGGCGAACGTGGGGGACTCCCGCTCCTACCGGTTCCACGACGGTAGGTTGATCCAGCTTTCCCACGACCACTCGGTCGCCGAAGAGCTCGTCGACCGGGGCGAGCTGTCCGAGGCCGAGGCGGCGATCCACCCGCACCGCCACATCCTCACCCGGGCCCTCGGGGTCTCCTCCGACGTCGACGTGGACGTGTGGGAGATGACGCCCGAGTCGGGCGACCGCTACCTGTTGTGCTCCGACGGGCTCACCAACGAGGTGCCCGAGTCGCAGATCAACGACGTGCTCACCTCGGTGCCCGACCCTCAGCAGGCGGCGGACAAGCTCGTCCGTCTCGCCAACGAGAGCGGCGGCAACGACAACATCACTGTTGTCGTGCTCGACGTGGTGGTGGGCGAGGAAACCACGCAGGGCGACGGCGCTGGCCCTCTGGCTGCTGCCGGCGCCGCCGCTGCCGCCGCCGGCGCGGCTGCCGCCAACGGCGATGGTGTCGTCGATGGCGCCGAAGCTCCACCCGGGCCGCCCAGCGCGGCGGCGGCAGCTCGGCGGGCCTCGGCGGAAGGCGCCGTCAAGACGGTGAGCAGCCGGGATCCCGTTTCGACATCCTTGTTGGGACGGTCCGAGACGGACGCCGCCGCCGGCATGCGGGCCATGGACGCCCGGGCCTCCGAGGTGTCGGACCGGCTTCGCACTAGGCGCATCACCTTCCGGGTCCTGCTCTTCCTCATCGTGCTTGCCGCCATCGTGGTGGGTGCCTTCTACGCCGTTCGGTGGTACGTAAATTCGTCGTACTTCGTGAAGATCCACGGCGGCCAGGTCGTGGTCTATCAGGGCCGGATGGGCGGGTTTCTGGGTATCGAGCCCAAGGTGGTGTTCCATTCGGGAGTGCCGGCGTCGTCCATCCCGAACGCCTACTTCTCGAGTGTCACCAACGGAGTGGAGGAGCCCTCTCTGTCAGCCGGCAAGCACTACGTGTGCAGGCTCGTGTCCATCCAGCAGTTCGACAACCCGACCCAACCGTTCCCCACCCCCGCCTACTGCGAGCCGAGCACGACCAAGAGACCCGCCACGGGGGGTCGTTGACATGGCGTGGCCGACCGTGCCCGGACTGTCGCCGATGAGCGTGTGCTCTACCGCCGCCCCGCCCCGAGCGGCCGCACCCACCTCCCCTAGGCTCTGCCCGGCATGACCGTGTCCGACCATCCGCGCGTGCTCTCCGGCCGCTACGAGCTGTCCAACCTGGTGGCTCGGGGGGGGATGGCCGAGGTGTACCGGGCCAAGGACCGCCTCTTGGACAGGCCGGTGGCGCTCAAGATCCTCTTCCCCGAGCTGTCCGTCGACCGCTCCTTCGTGGAGCGGTTCCGACGTGAGGCGCAGGCCGCCGCCAACCTGTCGCATCCCAACATCGTCCCCGTCTTCGACTGGGGCGAGGACATGGGGACGTACTACATCGTCATGGAGTACGTGGATGGCCGAGCCCTGTCGTCCATCCTGCGCACGGCCGGTCCCCTGCATCCCGACCGCGCCGCCCAGATCGCCGCCGACGTCGCCGCCGCCCTCGCCTATGCGCATCGCCACGGAGTCATCCATCGGGACGTGAAGCCGGGCAACGTGCTCATTACCGAAGAAGGCATTGTCAAGGTCACCGACTTCGGCATCGCCCGCGCCGTCAATACCGAGGAGAGCCTCACCCAGACCGGCGCCGTGATGGGCACGGCCACCTACTTCTCGCCCGAGCAGGCCGAGGGCCAAGGGGTCGACGCTCGCAGCGACATCTACTCGCTCGGCGTCGTCCTTTACGAAATGGTGGCGGGGCGCCCCCCGTTCCTCGGCGACACGCCGGTGGCGGTGGCCTCGAAGCACGTGCGCGAGCACCCGCCCCTGCCTCGGCAGATCAATCCGGCCATCCCCCCTGCCCTCGAGGCCGTGATCATGAAGTGCATGGCCAAGGACCCGGCCCATCGGTACGCCAGCGGCGAAGAGTTGCGCGCCGATCTGCTGCGCTTCCGGGAGGGCCGAGGCGTCTCTGCCGACGTGCCCGCCACCGTCATGAACCCGGCGGTGGGGACCACGAGCACGATGACGGCGGTGGGGCGGACCCAGTCGATGCGCCCGGTGACCACCATGGAAGAGGAGCGCAGCCGAACGCCCCTGTATGCGGCACTGCTCGCCTTGCTGCTCATCGCCCTGGCTGTGGTCATCGCCTTTCTGGGCAACTCGCTCGGGTGGTGGCACTTCAACTCGAACAGCGTGACGCTGCCCAACCTCACTGGCAAGAACCTCAACGCCGCGGAGTCCACCCTTCGCAGCGACGGCCTCAAGTACACCGTCACCGCCGATCCCTCGAGCAACCAGCCCAACACGCAGGTGATCCGCACCCGACCGGCAGCGGGCACCCAGATGTCCAAGGGTCAGACCGTCACGCTCATCACGGGGAACCAGGGCAACAAGGTGGCGGTGCCCGACGTGACGAATAATTCGGTGAGCGTCGCCGAGTCTCAGCTCCAAAGCGCAGGTCTTATGGCGCAGCTGCAACCGACGAACAACTGCGCCCTGCAGAACATCGTGTGCTCGCAGAGCCCGAGCTCGGGCACCGAGGTCAACCCCGGGAGCAGCGTGATCCTCTTCACGGCGTCTTCCCCGACGACGACCACCACGACGGTCGCCACGCCCACTGTTCCTAACGTGAGTGGCGACACCGTGGCCCAGGCGTGCAACAAGCTGGGGCTGGCCGGCTTCACCTGTGGGTCGACCACCCAGCAGTCGTCGCAGGTCTACAGCTCGGGCTACGTCATCAGCACCAACCCGTCGGCCGGAACGCAAGAGCCCCAGGGAACCACGGTCAATCTGGTGGTTTCGAGCGGACCGCCGAATACCACCGCCGTGCCCGACGAGACGGGTAAGTCGGCCACGACCGCCTATCAGCAGATCTCCGCCGCCGGGTTCAATCCGCAGCCGGCGTCGAATTGCACTGCCACCGTGGGCAATCCCAGCCCAACCGTCAAGTCGGAACCCGACGCGGGTATGCAAGAACCGCCCGGGACGAACGTGAGCTACAGCTGCTGACGACGGTCGAAGCTCAGTGCCGCGCTCCGGCCTGAGCCAGGAAGTTCTCGAGTAACCGTGGTCCGTCGGTGGTGAGGATGGACTCTGGGTGGAACTGGACCCCTTCCACCGGGAGGTCACGGTGGCGCAGCCCCATCACCACACCGTCGGCTGTCTCGGCGGTGACCTCGAGCTCGACAGGCAGCGTGGCTCGGTCCACCACCAGGGAGTGGTAGCGCGTCGCCTCGAAGGGATTGGGAAGGCCGTCCAGCACCCCCACTCCGGTGTGGAACACCGCGGAGGTCTTGCCGTGCATGAGCTCGGGGGCGGCCACGATGGCGGCACCGAAGGCCTGCCCGATGCACTGGTGCCCGAGACACACCCCGAGAAGGGGGATGTCGCCTGCCAGCTCCCTCACCACGTCGACGCTGATGCCGCTGTGCTCGGGCCGTCCCGGCCCCGGTGAGATGACGATGGCGTCGGGGCCCGCCGCCCGAATGCCGGCGACGTCGATGGCGTCGTTGCGGTAGACGACGGGCTCGGCGCCCAGCTCGCCCAACTCCTGGACGAGGTTGTAGGTGAACGAGTCGTAGTTGTCGACGAGGAGCACCCGCACGGCCACCGCCACAGGGTAGCGGCGCAGTCACTCGTTCCCCGGGGCTCCCTCGGGGGCGGTGACGTAGTGTCGGGGTCCATGTCGCCGGCGTCGAAGCAAGGACCGGGCCGAGCTACCCGCAAGGGCCGTTCGTCTGGCCGAACCACCGGACGGGGCACGGTCACCACGAGCGGCCGCTACACCCCGCCCATCCCGCGCAGCAAGAAGGTGAGCCCGAAGTGGATGGGCCCACTCATCCTCGCCTTACTCGTCCTCGGGACGCTCATGATCGTCCTGAACTACTTCGACGTGCTGCCGGCCAGCCCCACCAACTGGTACCTGCTCGGCGGCATCGTGATGATCGCCTGCGGGTTCGTGGTGGCGACCCAGTACCACTGACGCGCCACCGAGAGAGGAAGGAAGCCGTGCAGCCACTCGGAGTCCACCACGTGTCGATCAACGTGGACGACGTCGACGCCGCCCTCGCCTTCTACACCGGCACCCTCGGGTTCCGGGTCCGCGACGACCGCCCCAACTTCGGATTCGGGGGGGCGTGGCTGGACGTGGGTGGCCAGCAGGTCCACCTCATCGCCGGCTCGGTTCCCGACGCCAAGGGCCAGCACTTCGCCGTGCAGGTGGACGCCCTCGACGAGGTCATCGCCGAGCTGCGTCGGCGGGGCGTCAGCGTGAGCGACCCGGTGCCCGTGGGGCGCAGCCGGCAGGCCTTCTTGGACGACCCGGCCGGCAATGCCATCGAGCTGCACGAGGTGGGCACGGCACCCGGCTGACCGGGTGCCGCTCCAACGTTCGTCGTCGGCAGGCGCCGCCGGCGCCGCCGGGGACGGCGCCGGCGAAACGCCGATCAGCCCAGACGCTCGATGATGGTGGCGTTGGCCATGCCACCGCCCTCGCACATGGTCTGCAGGCCGTAGCGGCCGCCCGTGCGCTCGAGCTCGTACACCAACGTCGCCATGAGCTTGGCGCCGGAGGCACCGAGGGGGTGCCCGAGGGCGATGGCCCCGCCGTTCACGTTCACCTTGGCCATGTCGGGGTGGAGCTCCTTCTCCCATGCCAGGACCACCGAGGCGAAGGCCTCGTTGATCTCCACCAGGTCGATGTCCTCCATGGTCAGCTTGGAACGCTCGAGGATCGACCGCGTGGCCGGGATGGGCCCGGTGAGCATGGTCACCGGGTCGACGCCGGCCAGGGCGAAGGTGTGGAAGCGGGCTAGGGGGGTGAGCCCGAGGGCCGAGGCCTTCTCCTCGCTCATGATGAGCACCGCCGACGCACCGTCGGTGATCTGCGAGGAGTTGCCGGCCGTGACCTTGCCGTCGGGCTTGAAGGCGGGCTTCAAGTTGGCGAGCACTTCGACGGTGGTGTCGGGGCGGATGCCCTCGTCGACGGCGATGGTCTCGTCGGTCACCTGGCCCTCGTCGTCCTTCACCGAGAGCGCCACGATCTCCTTGTCGAAGCGCCCCTCGGCTGTGGCCTTGGCGGCCAGCTGCTGGCTCTTGGCCCCGAAGGCGTCGAGCTCCTCACGCGACAGGTTCCACTGGTCGGCGATCATCTCGGCGGAGATGCCCTGGGAGACGAGACCGCCCCGCTCGGCGTAGCGGCTCATCATGGTGGGCCCGAACGGAAAGCCGAGGTCCCGCACCACCGACGAGCCCATCGGTGTGTGGGTCATGTGCTCGATGCCCGCCGCGATGACCACGTCGTAGGCGCCGGCGATCACGCCCTGGGCGGCGAAGTGCAGCGCCTGCTGCGAGGACCCGCACTGGCGGTCGAGCGTGGTGGCCGGGACCGACTCGGGGAAGCCGGCGGCGAGCACGGCGTTGCGCCCGATGTTGAGGGCCTGCTCGCCCACCTGCATGACACAACCCACCACGACGTCGTCCACCAGGGCAGGGTCGAGGTCGTTGCGCTGCACCAGCGCCTTCAACGGCTCGGCCGCCAGGTCGACGGCGTGCCAGCCCCGGAGCTTCCCGTTCCGCCTCCCACCGGGGGTGCGGACGGCATCGACGATCACGGCGCTGGTCATGGGTGCGCTCCTCTCTGGGCCGGGTGCCTCGGACGTCCGCCTGAGGCCCCGGGGTGGGTCCTGCCCAAAACTGACTGATCGGTCAAGAGTCTGTCGAGGTGTAGCGTACCGGGTCAATTGCGCCTGTCATGCCCCCGGGTGGGCGCAACATCCGGGCGGTACCCTCGCGCCGTGGCCGGGCCGAAGGACATGGACCGCTGGCTCGGGGACGGCGGGATGGAGATCATCGGGCTGGTGGGCGCCGCCCTCGAGGCTTACGGCGTCGACGGCGAGGACCTGGGCTGGGTCACGGGGTCATGGACCCCCACCCGCTTGGCCTGCAACCCCCACGGGACGGCCCAGGCGGGGATCCACTCTCTCGTGCTCGACGCCTGCATGAACTTCGCCATCAACGCCGCCCTGGCCGGCAAGGACCGGACCCGGGGCACCCTCGAGATAAAGACCGAGACCATGCGCCCGGCGTCGCAGGGCCACGTCTACAGGCTCCGGGGCGACGTGGTGCGCATGGCCAAACTGGTGGCCTATGCCGAGGCCACGGTGCGGGACAACGACGACAAGATCGTGAGCCGGGCGACCGGCACATTCATGCTCCACCGCCACGCCGACGACGGCTGACACCGTGGTGGTGCGCAGCGCACCCCTGCCGGGGCGCGCCGTGTCGCTCGGCGTGGCGGTACCTCCCGCGGGGCCGGGCACGTGCCCCCGCTGTCACGGCCCGGCGCTCGGCGCGCTCGCCGAATGCTGGTGTTGCCACCAGGTGGGCAGTCGGCTCGGAACGGACGACGTCGGGCCGCCGGTCGTGCCAGTGGCCCTGTGCCGGCCCGGCGACGAGCTGCACAGCGCGCTGCGCCGTTATAAGGACGGCCCGGCGGTAACGGCCCGCCGGCACTTCGCCGACCGTCTCGCCCGAATGCTCTCAGCCTTCCTCGAGGGACACGGGCCGTGCCTGCATGGCGCGGTGGGCACATGGGAGGCGATGGCGGTCGTCCCGTCGTCGCGCCGTGGCCACGACGCCGGTGCATGTCCCAGTCCCTTCAACGTCGTCGTGGCGGGTGTTGCCGCGCTGGCGACCCTTCCCCGGGTGCCTTTGGGGCGGGGGTCGTCCGTGGCTGGGCATCTGCAGCCCGCCGTCGACGCCTTCGTCGTGAGTGGCCCGGTCGCCGGCAGGAAGATTCTGCTCGTGGACGACACCTGGGTGACCGGCGCCCGTGCCCGCAGTGCCGCCGCAGCGCTGACCCTTGCCGGCGCGTCTGTGGTGGCCGTCCTCGTCATCGGACGCTGTATCGATCCCTCCGCCTCGCCGCATCGGGCCCGGTGGTGGGAGGCGCAGCGAGCCGCCACCACGTCGGGAGCCGGCCGGTGCTGCCTCGTCGGCTGCTCGATCCGGTGAGCCCATGTCGACGGCGACCTGGTGTGGTCCAATGCCGGAGTCGAGGAGGTTGTGCGTGCGGTTCGGTGTGGCGCTCGGGAGGATGCACCCGAGCATGTTCACAGCGGCGGTCGAGGCGGCCGACGAGCTCGGCTTCGAGTCGGTGTGGTTCCCCGAGCACCTGGTGCTGCCGGTGGCGATGGCGGGCTCACCGTTCGCCGGCGCTGATCACCCACCGGTTCCCCCGTCGACGCCCGTCTACGACGTGTTCGCCTACCTCGCCTTTCTGGCCGGCCGAACCACTCGCGTCCGCCTTGGCACCCACGTCTACAACCTGGCGCTCCGCCATCCATTCGTGGCGGCGCGGGCCGTGCAGACCGCCGACGTGGTGTCGGGAGGGCGGCTCGAGCTGGGCGTGGGCGCCGGCTGGCTCCAGGCCGAGTGGGAGGCTGCCGGTCTCGACTTCGCCACCCGCGGCGACCGGCTGGACGAAGCCCTCGAGGTGTGCGTGGCGTTGTGGACCGACGAGCGCGTCGCCCACGAGGGCCGGTTCTTCTCCTTCGACGAGGTCATGTTCGAGCCCAAGCCGGTGCAACGCCCCCACCCGCCGGTGAGCATCGGCGGGGAGTCCCGGGCGGCCTTGCGCCGAGCCGCCCGCTACGACGGGTGGATCGGTCTCGACCACACGCCGGAGTCCGTGCGGGCTCCGGTGGCGACGCTGCGCGCCCTGCGGGCGGAGTCGGACAGCGCCGACCGTCGGTTCACCGTCACCGTGGGGGGCCGGGTCGAATCGCCCGAGGATGTGGAGCGCTTCGCCGCCGCCGGCGTGGACCGTCTCATCGTGAGCCCCTGGGCACGGACGCGCCACGTTCCCGCCGGCCTCGAGCAGTTCGCCGCCCGTTTTCTGGCCTGAGGCGCGGCTGGCCGGTTGTTGCGCAGGGCCCATATACTTGCTTGCACCAAGCAGATGACCACCGCCCCTCCCCACGCCAACCCGAGCAGCCGGGACAAGTCCGCCGCCGGGTCCGCCCCGGCCAAGTCGGCGCCCTCGCGCCGCGACGCCGTGCTCGACCGCCTGGAGCAGTCCCTCACCGAAGTCGGCCGGGCCATGCTGCGCATGGGAATCCCCCCCGAGGCGCTGGCCGAAGGCGAGCACGTCGACCGATCGGGCTACTGGGCCATGGTCAGGCTGGACGAGGCGGGCGGGGCCGTGCGCCTCTCCGACCTGGCGTCCAGTCTCGAGCTCGACCTGTCCACCGTGAGCCGGCAGGTGCGCAACCTGGTGGACGCCGGGCTGGTCGATCGGGACGCCGATCCCGACGACGGCCGGGCTGCACTGCTCACCCTGAGCACACGGGGCCGAGACGTGCTCGACGCGGTGCGGGCCGCCCGCCGTCAGGTGCTCGGCCAGACCCTGTGCGGCTGGACAGCGGCGGACCGGGACGCTCTCGTGCACGCCCTTGGCCGGTTGGCGGACGACCTTCACGCCGGCACGGAACGATGACCGATACGCGCGCCGGAGAGGCGCTCACCCACCGTCAGGTCATGATCGTGTTCAGCGGGCTCATGCTCGGCATGCTGCTCGCCGCCCTCGACCAGACCATCGTCGCCACCGCTCTGCCCACCATCGTGGCCTCGCTCCACGGCGAGGAACACCTGTCGTGGGTGATCGCGGCCTACCTGCTCACCGCCACGGTCACGACGCCGCTGTACGGCAAGGTGTCGGACCTCATCGGCCGAAAAGTCGTGTTCCAGTTCGCCATCGTCGTGTTCCTCGTGGGCTCGGTGCTCTCGGGGATGGCGCACAACATGACCGAGCTCATCGTATTCCGGGCCGTGCAGGGCATGGGAGCCGGCGGGCTCATCGCCTTGGCCATGGCCATCGTCGGCGACATCGTGTCCCCCCGTCAGCGCGGCCGCTACCAGGGCTACTTCGGCGCCGTCTTCGCCTTCGCCAGCATCATGGGGCCGCTGGCGGGAGGGCTGCTCACCGAGTACGTGAGCTGGCGTTGGGTGTTCTACGTGAACGTGCCCATCGGGCTCGTCGCCCTCGTGGTCACCTCCGTGGTCCTGCGACTGCCCTACCGGCGCCTGCCCCATCGCATCGACTGGTTCGGCGCCCTCCTGCTCGTGAGCGGCGCCAGCACCCTGTTGCTGGTTACGGTGTGGGGCGGATCGCAGTACGCCTGGGGGTCACCAGTCATCATGGGGCTCGTCGTCTTGGGCGTCACCCTGGTAGCCGCCCTCGTGTGGTGGGAGCGCCGGGCCTCGGAGCCGTTGCTGCCTCCGAGGCTGTTTCGCAGCGACATCTTCAACGTGTCGGGCGCCCTGTCGTTCCTACAGGCCATGGCCATGTTCGGGGCAGTGATCTTCTTGCCCTTCTACCTGCAGATGGCTCACGGGGTGAGCCTCATCGTCTCGGGCCTGCTCCTCACCCCGCTCATGGCCGGGATGCTCATCATGTCGATCGTGAGCGGACGCTTGATCAGCCGCACCGGCTACTACCGGCCGTATCCGATCGCCGGCACCGCGGTCATGGTGCTCGGCATGGGCTTGCTCGTGTTCCTGCGGGCCAACACCTCCTACGTGGTGCTCAGCGTGGACCTGGCCCTCCTCGGCGCCGGGATGGGCCTGGTCATGCAGAACACCGTGCTCGCCACCCAGAACGCCGTCGACGCTGCCGACATGGGCACCGCCACCTCGACCCTCACCTTCTACCGCTCGCTGGGCGGAGCCTTCGGCACCGCCTTCGTCGGCGCCATCTTCGTGAACCGCCTCAACGCTTGGCTGCCCCGGCTGTTGCCGGCCAACTTCCGCTCCACCGCCCACGTGCAGGCCACCGCCGGGGGGTTCAACGTCTCGCCGCAGGTCATCGACCGGCTGCCGGCGCCGGTCAGAACGGCCATCACGGGCGCCATGGTCCACGCCATGGACACCATGTTCATGGTGGCCGTGCCGCTCGCCGCCCTTACGTTCGTGTTGGCACTGTTCCTGCGCCAGGTCCGCCTGCGTGACGACTCGGGGTTGTTCGATCCCTCCCGCGTCGTGGCGGCCGAGACCCTGCCCCCGACTGAGGTGGCAGCGCTCTCCCCGGTCGTCGAAGTCTGAACGCGGCCCAGGGGGCCGTGTCGATCAGGCCGAGCGCAAACGCGGCCGCCGCCAACGCGGCCGCGCTTCGTGCCACAGGACGTGGCGCCCGGCGCCGTCCTCTTCGCCCGCCATGGCGCCTTCGTGGAGGACGAGGACGCGGTCCGAAAGTGCCCGGCACACCGAGACGTCGCGGCTCGCCACCACGACCGCGGCACGGACTTCGCGGCGCAGCCGCCCGACAAGCTCGACGAGCCGGTCCCGCACGGCGTCGGTCAGACCGAAGAACGGCTCGTCCAACAGCACGACGTCGGCCCGGTTGGCCAGGGCCCGCGCCACCTGAATGCGCTGGCGCATACCCGCCACCGGCACGGTGAGCACGTGGCCGTTGGTGGCCGCCACGAGCGCGGCGTCCTCCGGTTTGACGCCGGCGGCGGTCGGGGGGTGGACCAGCTCGACACGTCCCGCCCGTAGCCGCCGCCGCTCCTCGGGGCTGCACCGGGCGGTGTCGTTCCCGATGAGCAGGACCGAGCCGGCACTCGGGGGGAAGTCGAGACCGATACAGCGCAGTAGCCGAGACTTGCCTGCTCCGGCGTCGCCGGCGATCCCGAGCAGCTCCCCAGGCTCGACGGTGAAGCTCACCCCCCTGACGGAGGCGCCGGCGCCTTCGCCCACCCACAGCTCCCGGACCTCGAGAATCGGCTTCACCATGGTCGTCGCACCGCCACCGGCGCCGCTCCCGGCTTCTTCGCCCGCTTCCGTCTACTGTCCGTTGGCACGGTACGGGTCACGGGTGAACCGATGGCAACGTGGCGGTGTCCTCCTGACGAATTCATCGCTCTCCGGGCGAATCCCTGGAGCATTGGCCACTCGTTGTGGTTGTAGAGCCACAGTCCGGTCACACTAAGTGGCGATGGTTGGTAGGAGGGTCGACGGGGGGTTCTGACGTTTTTCCTGGTCGGACGATTGGAGGGGCCGAGCATGTTGGGCAGAGATTGTCTGTTTCGTCATAGAGCGTTTGACTTAGCGCTCTTAGTGATGTGCAATGACTAGACGCTGGAGGGGGTTGTCACTGGCGGGGCGACAGTGGACGGGGGGAGCCCCATGAGACGGGTGTTGCACGTTGCGCCGCTCTCGCTCGTGCTGGCCCTCGTCATCGTCGCCGCCAGCATCGTCGGATTCGTCTTCTTCAAGAACAGCGCTGACAGCCAGGAGCGGATCCTTCTGAAGAGCGACAACAGCCAGGCGGCGCTGTACGTCGGCTCGGTCTTCGGCGGTGTGAGCTCGATTCTCGACACGGTGGCGACGGCCGAGACACTGAGCAACGGATCCCCGGCCGCCTTCGCGGCCCGAGCCCGCGTCGTCGACCCAGGCAACTTCAGCTTGGTGCTCGCCGCCAAGCAGGGCGCCGGCTACGTGGTGACGAGCGCCGTGGGCCCGGGCTACGCCGCCGGGCAGGTGCTGGGCCCGAGCGTTTTGGCCGCCCTCGCCCATGCCGGCACAACCTTCGACACCTCGGTCGTGTACCACGGGAAGCAGAGCACGGGGATCTTCGCCGTGGGCCCCCCGCTCACGCTGCCGGGGACGGCCATCTTCTTCCAATTCACGCTGGACCCATACGTCAAGTCGCCGGTCACGGCGGGCAAGCCTTTTGCGCAGCTCAAGGTGGCGCTGTACGGGGCTCCCACCGCCGACCCGAGCAGCCTGCTTGTGGCGACGGTGCCCAAGAACCAGCTCCCGCTCACCGGTGAGACGGCGAGCGACCACGCCAAGGTGGGCTCGGACAACTGGACCCTGGTGGGCGCGGCCCGTTCACCGCTCACGGGGTCGTTCGCCCGGGAGGCGCCCTACATCATCCTGGGACTCGGTCTGTTCATCGCCCTGCTGGTGGCGGTGACGGTGGAGGTGCTCGACCGTCGGCAGCGCTACGCGTCGGCCCTGGTCGAGGAGCGCACCGCCGACCTGCAGGCCACCCTCGCCGACCTGCGGGCGGCCCAGGCGGCGCTCATCCGAGGTGAGCGGCTGCGAGCCCTGGGCGAGATGGCGTCGGTGGTCGGTCATGAACTGCGCAACCCGCTGGCGGCGGTGATCAACGCCCTGTACCTCCTGCGCCGCCAACTCGGCGAGCCTGCCCAGCCGAACCACGAGAAGCACCTGGCCATGGCCGAACGCGAGACCTCCAAGGCGGCCACCCTGGCCGAGGACCTCACCGCCTTCGTGCGGCCCCGCGAGCCCAAGAAGGAGGAGGTGGAGGCCCCAACCCTGTTGCGCGAGGTCGTCGAGGCGTCCCCGCCGCCCCCTGAGGTGTCGCTCGACGTGGACGCGGACCCGTTCACGCTCGTGGTGGATCGTCACCAGCTGGCCGAGGTGCTCACCAACTTGGTCACGAACGCCTACCAGGCGGTGAACGGCGACGGCGCCGTGCGGGTGACGGCGCGGACCACTCCCGCCGGCGCCGAGCTGGCCGTGGAGGACAACGGGCCTGGACTCGACGTCAAGATCGGTCAGCGCGTGTTCGAACCGTTCTTCACGACCAAGCACGACGGCACCGGCCTCGGCCTGGCCATCGTCCTGCGCCTGGTCGAGGCGCACGGGGGGACGGTCACCTTCGAAGACGCCGCCGGTAACGGCGGTGCCCGGGTGGTGGTGCGCCTTCCCGACGAAGCGGTGAGGGCCACGGTCTCGTGACGAGCCACACCGACGTGCTCGTGGTGGAGGACCAGCCCGACGTGCGCGGTTCGGTGGCCGACATCCTGCGTGGGGAGGGTTACGACGTCGAAGAGGCGTGCGACGGCATCGAAGCCCTCGACATCCTCGCCCGGCACCCGGTGGGGGCCATCCTTCTCGACCTGCGCATGCCCCGCTGCGACGGCATCGCCGTGGTGGAGGCCCTCGCCGACCCGCCGCCCATCGTGATCGTGTCGGCGCACGGACTCGCCGACGACGAGCTGAAGCGGATCGGCTCCAAGGTGGTCGGCATCCTGAGAAAGCCGGTGCCCCCCCGGCAGCTGCTCGAGCGGGTCGGTAGCCTGCTGCGGGGGGAGGGAGCGTGCTGAACAGCGAGGCACTGGCACCCAATGCCGGGACGGTGCTGGTCGTCGACGACGACGAGAACGTCCGCCAGAGCCTGATCGACGTGATGGCTACCGCCGGCATCAAGGGGGTAGGTGCCGCCGGCCGTGCCGAGGCCCTGGCCGCGCAACTGCGCAGCGAGCCATCGGTGGTGGTCGTCGACTACCGCCTCCCCGATTGCAGCGGTATCGACCTGGCCCGTGAGCTCAAGGAGCACGATCCCGAGGTGCCCGTGCTGCTGCTCACGGGTTATGCCTCGCTCGACACCGCCGTGGCCGCCGTGGGCCAGCTCGACGCCTACCTCATCAAGCCCGTGGCGCCCCACCTCTTCCTCCAGACCATCCGCAACGCCCTGGCCCGCCGGGGGCTGGTGGACGAGAACCGCAGTCTGGTCGAGCGCCTCCAGCGCCTCAACGCCTACCAAGCGCTCTACGACCCTCTCACCGGTCTTCCCAACCGGGCACTGCTCGACGACCGTCTCAGCCAGGCGCTGGCGGCGGCGCGGCGCACTGGCAGCTCGCTGGCCGTGCTCTTCGTCGATCTCGACCGGTTCAAGTTGGTGAACGACCTCTTCGGCCATCACGTCGGCGACCAGCTGCTGCGCGAGATGGCCGACCGGCTGGCCACAGCGCGACGACGCTCCGACACCGTGGCCCGTTTCGGTGGTGACGAGTTCGTCGTGGTGTGCCCCGACGTGGGGACCTCGGCCTCGGCGTGTCGCATCGCCGAGCACTTGCTCAATGAGCTGGCGCGCCCGGCCACGGTCGAAGGCGTGGAGCACCGCCTCACAGCCAGCATCGGGATCACCCTCACCGGCCCGGGAGCGGTGAGCCAGAGCCCCGAGACGTTGCTCCGCAACGCCGACACCGCCATGTACAGGGCCAAAGAGGGCGGAAGGGCCGACTGGGAGCTCTTCGACGAGACCATGCGCGACCGAGTGGTGGAGCGCTTCGAGGTGGAGCGCGGGTTGCGGGCCGGCATGGAGAGCGGCGACTTGGTCCTCGCCTACCAGCCCATCGTCGACCTCGCCTCGGGGGCCGTGGTGGGTGCCGAGGCGCTCATGCGCTGGCACCGCGCCGGGCACGGCACCATCCTCCCGGTGGCGTTCTTGCCCGTGGCCGAGGAGTCGGGACTCATCGCCCCCATCGGCAGGTGGGTGTTCGACAGCGCCCTGTCGGAGCTCTCGGCGTGGGAGCGGGCGGGCCTCGTGCCCCGCGAGTTCCGCTTGTGGATCAACGTCTCGCCGCATCAGCTTGCCGATCCCGCCTTCGCCCAGGAAGTGGGCGACATGCTGATGCGCTACGACGTGCCCTCTTCCATGCTCGGGGTCGAGGTGGTCGAAGACGCGCTACGCGACGTGGGCGCCACCACCAAGGTCTTGCGAGAGCTGCGCGAGCTCGGGGTGTCGGTCAACCTCGACGACTTCGGCGCCGGCTACTCGAACCTCTCGTGGCTACAGGAGCTCCCCATCACCGGGATCAAGATCGACCGTCGCTTCGTGGCCACCTTGGACGTGGCCGGCGAGGTACGCGGCGCCGCCATCGTGCAGGGACTGATCAGCCTGGGTCACGCCCTCGGTCTGCTCGTGGTGGCCGAGGGTATCGAGACGCCGGCGCAGGCAGTGGCGCTCACCGCCATGGGCTGCGAGCTGGGGCAGGGCTACCACTTCGCCTACCCCGGTTCCTCCCGGCAGCTGTGGGCCATGTCCGCCGACACCCCCTCCGCCGCGCCGGGTGGCGGTGAGGCGCACGCCAGCGACTCGGGCGAGTCCGCCGGGCCCGTGTCGGGGCTGTCGGTGTCCGGCGACCGCTAGAGCGGAAGGGTCAGAGCCCGAGCGTCCCGGGCTTGGTGGTGCTCGTGGTGCCACCCGACGTCGGTGCGGTCACCGGGGGCAGGGTCACCGGCGGGCTGCTCGGGGTCGTGGTGGAGGGCGCGGTCGTCGACGGTGACGAGCCGCCGCCCGAGCTGCCGCCGCCCGAGCTGCCGCCGCCCGAGCCGCTCGAGGCCGGGGCCGTGAACTGCCAGGTGCCCGAAGCGCAGTAGCTGGGGGTGGAGACCTGGACCACATAGGTGGTCGGGCTGGCCTGGAGCTCGTACACCGGCAGGGGCGGGCCGTTGGCGAGGCACGTGAAGCTCGGGTCGTTGGTCGAGAACGACTGCAGGTGCCCGACGGTGTGGGCTTGGCCGCCGCCCGGAAGCGGGGACGTGACCGGCGACAAGGACTCGGTGGCGCCGTTGTACACGCCTTCGTAGGAATACGACCCGCTCGGTGCGGATCCCGAACCGCCGCTCGTGCTCGACGGAGCAGGGGCGAACTTGGCCGGCGACGCATGGCCGAGCAGGGCCGCCAGCATGGCCGGATCGTTGCCGTCCATCCCGAGTGCCCACACGCCCACACCGGCGATGCCGTCGGCGTTGGCGAGGCGCGCCTTCAGGGCCAAGGACGTGGGATCGTCGAAGTAGACCTGATGCCACTGGCTGCCCGATTGGTAAGCCGTCCATGGGGTCTGGCTGGACTGGTCCCAGTACGAGGCGAGGTGCTGGGAGGCCATGGTGGCGGCGACCTGTGAGTACGTGACCGGACTCGGCCTGCCGGTGGCCGGATCGCCGGCGTTGGGCCCGGCGGTGGGCCAGTCGTAGCCGTAGTAGGGAACTCCGAGGATGATCTTCGAGCGGGGAACCACGTGGCTGTACTCGGCCATATCGACGGCGTCGTCGTTGCCCGGCCCGGTGAGCGGAGCGGTGGGAGACGGCGACGAGCGGCTGTTCATGTCGTAGGCCATGACGAAGAACCCGTCGACGCTGGGAGCGAGCCCGCCGATGTCGAAGAAGCCGTTGGGGTCTCCGGCCGAGCTGGCGTAGGTGCTCATGGAGAGCTGCCAGTGCGGATTGGCACCTCGGAGTTGTCCGGTCACCGATGCGATCAGGTTGTCGAGGCCCTGGCGGTCCTGGGGACCGTTGCCTTCGAAGTCGAAGTTCACGCCGTCGAGGTTCTTGGCGGACACGAGCTGGATCAAAGTGCTGGCCAGGCGGTTCGGGACCGATGGGTCGGAGGTGAGTTGGTCGAGGGCGTGCTGATCAAAGCACGTCACGGTCAGCACCACGCGGTCCTGGGCGGCGTGGGCCCGCGACACCAAGTCGGCCAAGGCCTGGCTCTCGTATCCCACCCACCCGGAGTTGGACTGGTCGACCGTCCCGTCCGGGTTCACGTCGACCGAGAAGTACGCGAGTGTGGTGAGGTCGCGCACGTCGAAGGCCGTTTCGTTGCCGAGATCCCACCACGGCGCGAAGCCGAACACCTCGTGGCTGTGCAGCGGGGGACTAGCTGCCAGAGTGGGCGGGGCGGGAGCAGGCGGCGCTGTCGCCGGCGGCAGCTGAAGCTGCGGGGCTTGGGCCGCGAATTCACGGGCGATGTCGGCGTTGGGGGTGCTGTCCCGGAGGTGGGGTTTGCTGCCGGCTCCGGCGCTCGGACCCTCGACGGCCACGCTGGCTACGAGTAGCGCCCCAACGACCCCCAGCACGGTTGCCGTGGCGTGCCCTCGGGTCGCCGCCCGCGTGGCGATCCTGCGGGGCAACACCGCCAGGGCAGCACGATTCGGGCGTCCTCGCCTCGAGCGAGGACGACTCAGCTTCCCCCCGACCGCTGCGCCGTCCTCGGTGTCGTGGGCCGGGCCGCTCGGGCCGGTCCGCGCCGTGTCTGGCAGCGGTGGCGGTGGCGGCGAGGCGCCGTCGACCACGAATGGGAAACGTCGAAATCGGCCCAACCACACGGCGCCGAGCACTCTTTCCATCAGCGGGGGCTTTGACACCAGGCCCGCCGGCGTGCCTGCGTTGGGTAGAGAGTGTCCTACCGCCGGGTACTGAGCGCCACCTCGTCGAGCGGCAGGGCGTCATCCTCGGAAAGCACCGACATCTGCCCGACGGGGGCGCGCCATCGCTCCTCGATGTGCCCGAACCGCCAAAGGGCCAGGGCCAAGGTCCACGTCACCACGAAGACGCCCACGATGAAGAAGCCGGCGGTGTTGATGTTGAAGCCCTCGGTGAGCGTCCAGAAGCCGCCGCGCAGGTGCCCTTCCTGTCCCAACAGCCCAAGCGACTCCACGCCCCCGATGAACAGCGCCACGAAGACCGAGAGGCCCGTGATCGTGAGGTTGTAATAGACCTTGCGAACGGGCTTCGAGAACGCCCAGTCGTAGGCGAAGTTCATGAAGCATCCGTCCATGGTGTCGAGGAGGCTCATCCCGGCGGCGAAGAGGATGGGCAGTGCCAAGATGGCGTAGAAGGGCAGCCCGCTCACGACGGCCGTGCCGGCGAGGACCAGCAGGGCTACTTCGGTGGCGGTGTCGAAGCCGAGCCCGAACAGAAAGCCGATCGGGTACATCTTCCACGAGTTGTCCACGCGGCGTGACAGGGGACCGAAGAAGCGCATCATGAGGCCGCGGCTGTCGAGCAATCGTTCGAGCTCGGCATCGTCGTAGGCGCCGGTGCGCATGGCGCGGAAGACCTTCACGATGCCGGCGAGGATCACCATATTCAACGAAGCGATGAGGAAGAGAAACACGGCCGACACCGAGGTGCCGATGACGTTGGTCGAATGTTGCAGCGCCGACCCGCCGTGCTTCACCTGCTCGTCGAGACCTCGGATCCCGAAGTTGAGCAGCGCAGAAAGGATGAACACCACCGACGAGTGGCCCAAGGAGAAGAAGAAGCCGACGCTGAGCGGGCGCTTTCCCTCGGCGAGGAGCTTTCGGGTGGTGTTGTCGATAGCAGCGATGTGGTCAGCGTCAAAGGCGTGACGCATGCCCAAGGTGTAGGCGAGCATCCCTGTACCGACGCCGAACACCTGGGTCTTGCTCACGTGATAGTGCCCGCCCACCGCCGCGGCCAACATCACCCATCCCACGACGTTGAGACCGACCACGGTGAGCGCCATTCCGCCCGCTCGGCTCCACTCGGCCGGGCTCAAAGCGTTGCGAATCCTCGCCATTCCTTCTCGTCGTGCGGGCGCCATGGCGGGTCCTCAGGTCTCCTCGTCTGGCGCCGACTGTAGAGAAATCGCTTCCAGGTCGCAATAGCGAGCTGAACCTATTTGCAACCTGGGCGTATCATGGAGGCGTGAGCACGGCAGGCACCGGCGTCGGCGAGGAGCCCGGCTTCCGGGACGAGGTCGTGGGGGCCGAGCAGGTCCTGGACATGATCCGCGGCGCCGGCGGCCGGATCACCACGTCGAGGCGGCTGCTCGTTGAAGCGCTGTTCGCCTCCTCCGGCCACCTCACGGCCGAGGAGCTCGCCGCTGTCGTCCAAACCGGTGCTCCCGACGTCCACCTGTCAACCGTGTACCGGAACCTGGACGAGCTCGAGCGCCTGGGAATCGTGGTCCACGCCCATCTCGGGCATGGACCCGCCACCTACCACCTGGCCGCCAGGACGCACGGTCATCTCGTGTGCGAGGTGTGCCAGGCCACGATCGAGGCGCCGGACGAGCTGTTCTCGCAATTGTCGGCCGTGGCGAGCGCCCGGTTCGGCTTCGCCATAGACCCCCACCACTTCGCCGTGCTCGGTCGTTGCCGCACCTGCGCCGTGCAGGCGTCCCCGGCCGACAGCTGATCGAGCTGGGCGAGCGGGGTTGCAGGGACCGGGCCGGGCCGGCGATCCGCCGTCCGACACCTCGAGGGTGACCTCTGCCCGCCCGCCGGTCGTCGCCCCGGCAGGCGCTTTTGACCGGGGTGTCTGTCGGGGGGGACCCGTTGCCTCGACGCCTCGCTAGCCCTGTCGTACCGAGGGTCCGAAGCTCCCGAGGAGTGCCCCGAGGACGATGATGCCGCCGAGAATGACCGCGAACGGCCACCAGCTTGTGAAGGCGGCGAGGCCGAACAGCACGATGAGGATGATCACTCCGAGCCCGAGCAGGACGCCGCCGAACAGGCCGGTGACGGGATGCCGATTTGCCGTCGGAAGTGCCAAGAAGGTCAGGAATCCCCCGAGCAGGACAAGGGCGATACCTATCCACAACAGGGCCCCCGTCGCCGGGTCACCGTTGATCTTCACGTACATGGCCCCGGTGCATTGGCCGCCGGTGCCGGAGATCTTCCCGTTCACGTAGAACGTGCCGGTCAGGCCGAGCCAGGAGGGCAGGTAGTTGCTGACGTGCTCCTCGCCCGAAGCGTGGGTCGAGTGCGAATTGTTGGCCGATCCGCCGGACTTGGCGGGGAAGCCGTCCACGTGCACCCACCACGAATGATGCGTGATCACGCTTGAGGTGCTCCCGTGCCAGCGCACCGTGCCGTTGCGATCCACCTGCAGCGCCCGCGACGAGGAAGCGCCGCCACCCCCCGGCGCCGACACCACCGCCAGCAATCCACCGCTCCCGTTGAAGGACGTGCCGGATCCTTGGCACCCGCCGCTGCCTGTGAGGGTCACCCCAGCCGTGGTCGATGCGCTGGTCGCCCGTGGACCTGCCGCCGCCGTGGCGCTCCATGGGAGCGTTGCGAGGAGGGCCAGACCCCCGACGAGCGTTCCCACAGCGAGCCGTTTGCCGGTGGTCATGGTCAGCCTCCTCACAAGCGCGTCACTTGCGGCGTGGGTCAGAAACGTTGCGCTGAATCATGGATGATCGACGTCACCGTTGAGTGGCAGTGGTGCCACTCAACGCTCTTCGATTGAGGTGCCGGGTGAGAGCGACGCGAAGGCGGCGCCGTCTACCGGCGACCTCACCCTCCCACACCCCTGCGCCCATCGAGCACCTCCCGTCCATGGCGCTCCTGCGCCAGCGGTGCCTCACTGAGTCGCCCGAAAGCTTCTACGGATGGGGCGGCGTTGTCAACGATTTCCTGGAGGAGATCTCGTGGTTCCCCTACAGACGACCAAGACCGGCGACCTCCAGAGGCGCTTCATTTTTCGACCGGGATGGAACGAGTGATACGCATGCCTCGCGTTTATCGACTCCCATGATCGCCTAACGAACACGCGTCCCGAGTAGGAAGACGTCGACGACGGCGATCCGCTCGTCGCGAACATGACCTGGCGAACGACCTATACAGTGAGCCGCCGCCTACCCGAAAGCGTTGGGGCCTCGTGACCGGAGCCAACGTGCTTGATCGGTTACCCCTCAGGGGCCCAGGTGATCTCCCATCTGTTTCCTTCAGGATCGGAGATGTAGCCCGAGTAGCCACCCCACTCCCGCTCGACCGGGTTGGCGACGGCCCTGGCACCGGCGGCGACAGAAGTCTGGAAGATCTGATCCACATCTTGTGGGCTCCCGACGTTGACACCGAGGGTGATGCCGTTCCAGTGAGCGGCGACCGGCGCCTGCTCATCTGGAGCTGCCTCTTGGCCAAGACGTTCCCTCGGGTAGAGGGCGAGGAGAGCTGAGCCTGCTTCGTAGGTCGCGAAGTTGTCGTCGGACCCGGGGCGTTCTGACCAGCCCATAGCGGCATAGAAGGCCCGGAGCGTGGTCATGTCGCCTGCCCCCAGAGTGATGTAGCTGATCCGCTGCGGAAGCGTCATGGGTGCAACTATGCCTTGCCAGTCGTGGACCAGTCTCAGCCAGAGTCTCGACCTGGGTCGTCTTGCACGCCGTCAGCTCGACAGGCCTCGGCGGTGCGCGTAGGCGATCGCTTGTGCCCGATCGCGGCTTCCGGTCTTCGTGAAGATGTGATTGACGTGGGTTTTGATCGTCACCTCGCTGACGTAGAGCTGTTTGGCGATCTCGGAGTTGGACAGACCGGCGGCAATCAGGCGAAGGACTTCCGCCTCCCGCTCGGTCAGCCCATCCGGCAGAGGACCACCAGCTTCAGGAGAAATCCGCAGTGAGACCGCTTCTACGAGGCGCGCTTGGACTTCTGAGTCCAACACGGCCTGGCCAGAGTGTGCGGCTTCGAGGGCGCGGCCGATCTGATCCCGACCAGCGTCCTTGGTGAGATACCCGATGGCACCCGCTCGCAAAGCGCCGACGATCGATTCGTCGTCGGCATAGGTGGTGAGGACGACAACCTGCGTCGCCGGGTGCTCGGCGCGGATGCGCTTTGTTGCTTCCACGCCATCCAGCCGCGGCATGCGCAGGTCCATGAGGACCACATCGGGTGCCAGGTCAGCCACCAGGGCGACGGCGTCCTCGCCATCGGCGGCGGCGCCCACAACGTCGATGCCCGACATCGTCCCAAGGAGCGTGATCAAGCCTTCGCGCACCACGGTCTGGTCGTCGGCCACCACCACCTTCACCCGGGCACCGCAACCTGGACCGTCCACCCCGACTGGCTCGGAGCGGCTTCGACCTCACCACCAAGGAGCTCGATGCGCTCGCGCATACCCTGCAACCCGAACCCACCTCCGGTGCCGTGCAACTGGGTCGTGCCTTTGCCATCGACCCTGGCGCCGTTGGCCACCACGAGCACTGTCGCGGCCGACTTGAAGGCGAGGTGGATCGTCACCGGTGCTCCCGGCGCATGCTTGCGGGCGTTGGTCAGTGCCTCTTGGGCAGCGCGGTAGAGAGCCAAGCCCGCGTCGGGCGCAAGGCGTCGCGGTCGTCCGTCCACCGTGAGTGCGGCTCCCTCGCGGGTAGCCAAAGAGGTGAGCTGCTCGGCCAGCTCCACCGGCTCGTCGCGCAGGGCGTGCACCGCTTGACGGGTCTCGTCGAGGCCCTGGACGGCGAGTACTCGAGCCTGTTGGACCAACTGGCGGACCTTACCCGGGTCATCGCCGGCCTCCAAGACGGCATCGGCGGCGTCGAGCTGAACGGACAGCGCCCCGAGCGAGTGGGCCAGGACGTCATGGATCTCTCGGCCCACCCGGTTGCGCTCCGCCAAGGCCGCCGCTCGGTCTCGCTCGGCATCGGCCCGCACTCGTTCGGCGAGAAGCGCTTCGGCCTGGTGGGTCCGACTCAGGTACTGGCGTCGGCTGGCGCCCACCGCAAAGCCGGCGGCGACCGAGAAGGCCCCTTCGGCGATCAGTTGGCCGGGTTGGGGAGCACCCAGTGCCGCCACGGCCACCACCAGTGCGCCGACTCCGATCGCCCCGACACCAATCGCCGGGCGAGCCTCAAAGGCAATCGCCGATCCCAACGCGGCCACGGCCACAAAGCCAATAGCTTGCGGGGCGAAGGCCACCAGGACGCCACCCGAGGTCGCCAGCAAGGCCAGGAATCCCCAGGTGATGCGGTCGGGCGCTCGCAGACGGCGGGTGGCCATCCATCCGGTCCACCCGATCACCACGGCGACGGCCAGCAGGGGAACGGCCCAATGCTCGCCCGCGATCCCATGCTGAAGCTGGTTGGCAACCGCCCACGTGATGGCACCCAACCCGGCCAGGCGACCGAGCGTCAGGAGGCGCTCGGTCCTGGTGCCCCAGATCGAGCGAAGCCGGGAAGCCAGCTCCATGTCGGTCATGATCCCACTTGGGTGTCGGAGCTGGGCAGTTGCCTGATTCACGCCGACGCCGGCCTGTGCAGGAGGCCGCCGCGGGGGATCACGGCGCCCGTACGGAGGGTCTTGAGGTAGAGGACACCGGTCCGGGTGCTCACTTCGACCACAGCCATGAGAATGAAGGCCGCCGCCCAGGCGTGACCGGAGGTGATGTGGTGGACGGCGCTGAACCGGGCGACTGTCGGCTGGCCGCCGTGGGTCACCCACAGGGAGAAGGCCACCCGGGCGCCGATGCCGAGGACCCACAGCACGGCCGCCACCGCACCCGCCTTGGCGAAGGCACCCTCACCGAGACGTCGGATGCTCGTGGCGAACCCTGCCGCCACGCCCAGGACCGCGCCCACCAGGGCCAACGAGGCCTCGAGGAGCACGTCGTTGCCGGCCGTGGGGATGGTGTGGAGGATCTGGGAGACGAACCAGAAAGTCATCACGATCGGCACGAGAAGGCGGGCGGCGGTGATCTTGTGCCCCCGCATCTGCAGGACGACCAAGCTGACCAGGGCGATGTTCATGAGGTATTCGGTGATTGTCATGAACCCAGTGTCTGAGATTCGGGGCGCCCCGACGTCGGCCCACGGGTGGATACGAGGGTGGATTCCGCCTCCACCTGGCATCCACCCGGCTCGGCGCTTCAGCGCCCTCGGCCACCCCACCCGAACGAATTCGAGGACCTACGCTCGCCCAAACCCCAGGCCACGTCGTCATAACCGTGGTCCACCAAATGGGGTCAAGGCGGATGGGGTGTCGCCCACCTGCCGGAGCCAGTGTCACCCACCTGCCGGAGCCAGTGTCGCCCACCTGCCGGAGCCGCGTCTGAGAAGTGTCGCTAAGGAGCCGAAGCCACTGTGTCGCCTTGGTCCCGGAACTTCACAAATGGGGTTCAGGCCTTCGGGTGGAGACGATGGGACTCGAACCCACGACCCCCTGCTTGCAAAGCAGGTGCTCTTCCAGCTGAGCTACGTCCCCGAGATTTTCGGGCCTGAGCTGGGAGTCTACCCGGAGCTTCCTGGCTGAGACCTCCGCATAGTCGCTCGTAGACAAGTGGCTGCTCGGGTTATCAACCAGTCCACATGATCATCGAATGGGCTCTCCCGCTTGTGTGAACTGCTTGGGACGGCACTGAAGTGCCGCCGCCGAGCGGCGTGCTCTTCTGTTGCAGTGCCGGATAACCCTCTGAGCCGGGTTTATCCGAGCGGTGTCACAGACCTCCAAAAGACACTCAAGGGCGAGGAAGTAGTTGCCGACGTCGCGTACCACCTCCCCGCTCAGGGCGGGAAGCGACTATCCACTATTGCTGTGCTCAAACGGAGAAGGCGATATCACCGGGCGGGTGAGGAAGCGGCGGCTTGCCGCCGATGCCGTGCGAGCTTTGCGAGCCGCCTTCGCCCGGAGAGAAGCGCTGCTTGCACGGCAGAGAGAGCGAGCTACAGCGAGCGCCATCATTTGAGGTCTTCGCTTTTTTGGAGCCACGCAGGCCCTCGGAAGGGAAAGAGCCTTACGGTACCTGAGGGAATTGAGCGCTTTGCCACCTCTCGCGGCGTGTGTAACCGAATCGATTTGTAGTTACCCCTATCGTCGAGTGGTCGGGCAAAGGAACGACCAACGCCTTGCTTGACACCAACGTCACCAGGGTTTAGACGAGCGATTCATGAATGAGCGCGATGCAGGTACGGGCAGTTCTCCCCCGAAGCAGACCCGTCGCGCCCAGCTCAGCTCCCGACTCCGTACTTTCACCGACCAGCAGTTGTCCCGCCTCGCACGGTCGACCGGGCTTCGTGGAGAAGCTGGCGCGGCGATTATCGAGACAATGCGAGAGTTCCAGCGCGGCTTGCGGTTGTCATGGCGACTGACGGACATCAGAGCACAGGTGTCGGCGGCCGCCAGCCGTGGGCTGGACCGGATGTCGGGGATCGTGGCCAGAGTCCCGATGTCGATTCCTGATGTCGACACGCTTGACCATGAAGCAGGGGTCGTCCGACACGGTGTGTTCCTCGTGCTGTCGTCCATTCAGGGACTCCTGGCCGTCACGACCGCTTCGACTGAAGGCGCGGGGGGACCACCGAGCATCGTGATAGATGCAGCCGTAGCGCAGGTCGCCTCCCTAATCACCGGCCTGGCCGAGTGGTACCTCGTTGGCTCCTATGCGATGAAGCTGCTCGAAGACCTTGGAGTCAAGGCTGACCCCGCCACTCTCCGGCTCATCGTGAATGCCACCCTCCTGTCCCGAAGCGAACACAGCATCGACGAGCGATTCCTCGGGCCAGGAGCGGAACGCAGGCTCATCGTCCGATGGGTTGGACGTGGCGTAGTCGAAGCCCTGCCTGTCGTGTCTGGCTTCCCTTCGCGCCGGGTTCGGCGGGCTGGAACTCGTCTGGAGCAGACCGACCTCCGGGCGCTCATCGAGCGCCTTGGTAAACCAGTAGCTCTGGTCTAAAGCGTGGCAGCTCGAACCGGCTCAACAATCGGAGCGAGTGCTGCAGCGGTTAGCCTCAGGTCATGCGCCTCGGCATTCACTTCGTGAACTTCGACTTACCTGGCGGCCCGACTGCAATCGCCGGCACCGTGGCCGACACTGCCCGAGCAGCCGACGACGTTGGGGTGTCCAGCTTCACGTTCATGGACCACTGGTTCCAGATGGACAACATGGCGGCGGCCACTGACCCGATGCTGGAGGGCTACACGACCCTCGGGTACATCGCTGGCATCACCACCCGCCTTCGGTTGAGCCTCCTGGTTACTGGCGTCACCTACCGGCCCCCAGGGTTGCTGGCCAAGATCGTCACCACCCTGGACGTCCTCTCCGCCGGCCGTGCCCAGTTGGGCATCGGGGCTGCCTGGTACGAGCGTGAGCATCGTGGGCTCGGTGTCGACTTCCCACCCGTCTCGGAGCGTTTTGAGCGATTGGAAGAGACCATCAGGGTCTGCTTCCAGATGTGGAGTGACGACGACGGTCCCTTCGACGGTCGCTACTACCACCTAGCGGAGACGATCTGCTCGCCCAGGCCGCTTCAGCAGCCCCGGCCACCCCTTCTCGTCGGCGGTAGCGGTGAGCGCAAGACCCTTCGACTGGTGGCGAGGTATGCCGATGCCTGCAACCTGTTCGCTCCCGACCCTTCAGTGGTCGCTCACAAGCTCCGTGTGCTCGACGAGCACTGCGTCAGCGAGGGACGTGAACCTGATCAGGTGAGTCGGACCATCTTGGCCTTTGCTAACCCGCTTGACGATGTGAAGGGCTTCCTGGCCGACATGGAACGGTACGCCGCCATGGGGGTCGAATTGGTCGAGATCATGCCTTTGGTGGACCCGGTTGCCTCCGTCTCTCGGTTGGGCGAAGAGGTCATCCCGGCCCTTAGGCAGCTGTCCTGATCCAGTCTGCTGAAGAAGGTCGCTACCGTTCAACAATGTTCGTCGTTCACCGAGAGCACTTCGAGCAGCTAGTAGCCGATGCCCTCGACTCCCTCCCGCCCGACCTCGGCAAGGCCATGGAGAACGTCGCCATTCTTGTCGAGGACCACTCCCCGGGCCATCGGTTGTTCGGACTCTACGAGGGCATCCCTCTGACCAAACGCGGCCCAGAGAGCTACGCATGGGTAACGCCGGACCGCATCACGTTGTACCAAGAGGAAATCTGCAGCGTGTGCTCGACCGAGGCGGACGTCGTCGAGCAGGTTCGGAAGACGGTCATCCACGAGGTCGCCCACCACTTCGGCATCAGCGATCCCCGGCTGAAGGAGCTGGGATGGGGGTGATAGCGCGGCGCTCAACCGGCCGAACCCTGAGCCCGACCAGCCTCCGCGCCCCGGCAGCCAGGTAGCGCATCACGGCACGTTGGGGTCAGCGGCACAGCTACATGTGCGAAACGAGCGTTTCCATTCCCTCGCCCGATAGGTCATCTAGCGGGGCCCTGCGTCCCGCCATAACAAGGATGAGTGACGCCAACGGGCCTTCGACGGGAGGACCATCCCCGGCCGACCAGTCGGCGTCCGCTGCCGCCAAGCGCACGCCGGCGATGCGCTTCTTCACTTGGAGAGGGAAGCCGATGCCCTTTACGGTGTCGGCCACACTCAACATCGTGGTCTCGGGCACGCTCCTGGCAATGCCTAGAGGTCGGCGGATGTCTCCACAGTGACAGACCAGATCGGTGAGCACGATCTCAGGCTTTGTTCCCGGTGGTGTGCGACGCATCCCGATCGTGTTTCTGAACTGCACCATGAGTTCGTTGGGCGACGTCTCTCCCAGTGACAGGCCCTCGCGGCCGATGAACCGGTTGAAGCTCATGCCGTTCTTGAGCATCCCACCGAGGAACGGTCCCAGTCTGACATCCGCCCCACCGACCAGATGACCGACCACGTGTCGCACCTTCCACTCGCTACACAATGATTGGGTGCCCCACTGGCTGTCGTCGAGAGTGGCCAGATCGTCGGCCAGCGCCGAGCGCTCCTGGTCAATCGCCTGCCAAGTGTCCATGACCACCTCCGCCTCCTGACCCACACGACTCACGTCCGAACGCCTGGCGCGAGGGTAGCGAGGTCCAAGCTCCCGCGCCTCGTTTGGAGTGTGCGGGCTCGCTCTGGGGTGTCGATATCGTTCAGGGCTGCCGCCCGAACCGAGTTACCGGCATCGGCACCTTACGGGCGGTTGCGCAGGATTCGTAGCAAGTCTTCGTAGGCCGCTTGCGGGGTGCCTCCACCCCCGAACTGACCCCGCCGATTCTCAAAGAACCGGGAGCAAGTGACATCTTCGGCTTCCCATTCCGGGGGCAGCTCACGGGCGTTCATTAGGAAGCGACCCATCGGCCCGACTCGTAGATGCCTCCATAGCGGGCCTGCACGATTGTCACTGGGCCGAGGAAGTCCTCAGCGTTGGTCACCGCCCCAGTGTGCCCTACCCGACCGCACGCTATTGCCGGTGGTCGCCCGGGCCTAGTCGGGGCTGCCTGGGCTTGCCGGGGAGCCTGAAACAACCGGGTAGCCCGGACTGGAGCGTTACCGAGCACCGCTCCTAAAACAGGGCAGCGAAGGAACGGCATTACCCGGGCGCCCGCCCCTTTCGATATCACTGCGCGTTTCCGAGCGGATGGAGCGGGCCCGGAGGGCGCTTCTACAAAGGCACAATCGTTGCAGATGGAGTAGACGGACCTGCTGTGGTGAGGATGGCAACCGTCACTTGTTGAGCCAGGCTGGGGCTGCCGGGGTTGACGAGAAGGAGCGGCCCACGATGCTCGATGCTCGCCTCATGAGTCCCGCCGTGGACGAGCACGTCGATCCTCTGGCTGAACAACGTCTCCGGGTCGTGATCGCCGAGCGTGTTGACCAAGCCGATCCTCGTCCCTTCTGATTCGATGAAGTGCGGACCTTCGACCAGGCGAGGCGGCTCAGCAGCAGGATCAACCTGGCTTCGCACGGCGACGACGGGCGCTATCTGCGCCAAATCGTCGAGCACCCCCGTCGTGGTCAGGTCTCCGCAATGAAGGATCAGGTCCACGCCGTCGAAGACTGGTGCCACCTTGGACAGCACGTCTTGCCAAGGAGCAATGTCGTCGTGGGTGTCGCCGATCAGTCCGACCTTGCCAGCCACATGTCTCTCCCGAATCGGGCCGAGACTCTAACCCAGCTTGGTCGAGAAGGCTCGGTCGCTGACTTGTCACATGTCCATGTCGGCAATGGTCACCTCCACGACCAAGCGACAGCCGAGGCAACCGCCCTTCCAGGGATCGTCACTGAGTTAAGCGACTGTACCCAGCGATACCATGGCCGTCGATGTGGACCCACGAGCACTCGGCCATTACCTCGGGCACATCGCACGACGTGTGGCACTTCTACACTGACCCGGACCGGATGAGGACCCTTCCGAGTGTGACGCTCCTCCATGCGAAGGGTCGGCTCGCCCTTGGTTCGAGGTTCACCCTGCGCATCCGCCGGTCACCACCCCTAAAGCAGAGGGTCACTGAGTTCGACGAAGATCGGCATCGCTTCATTGCCGAGGCGCGGGTACCTGGCGCGGTCATTCGGACGCACCATATCGTCGAAGATCTCGATGGTGAGTCCAGCCGAGTCACCGAGAAGCTCGAACTTGTCGGTCCGGCGTCTTGGCTCATGGCCCGGCTACTTAGCGAGATGATGGCCCGGACTATCCGGGTTATCACTGACGACATAGCCAAAGCGACTGCCCGGTCAGGGAGACCGGACCTCTGAGGCCGGTGCCTCCGGCCAGGACACAACCGACGTGGGCGATGGGGATCACCTGTCCGGGACGTTTCTGTCCGGCTCGGCCAAGATGCCGGGTAGAGCGAAACGGAACTTTGCGGTCGGTCAGCTTCGATACACGATCCGACCGGGATCGGCTGTTATGTGCGCTCTCCCGCCCAAGAGCCGTCGATCGGACGCGCACCGGACCTTGGACTGGGAGGGGGTTCGGGGCGTCTTTACGTATGGCCTCCAGCCATCGGTTCCGGATGAATCGGGAAGATAAAGGCTCCCTCGTGCTTGTCATCGTTGCCCGATCTGCACCTATCGGTCGGGGTCGAAAGTCGCGCTCCGCCGATGACATGATGGGCTGGTGGCGGCGTCTTGTCGAGTCAAGTGCACCTTAGAGAACCCTGGGTTTGTCGGGGATTTCCACTGCTCTGATCACGCCGGTCCACGATCCGGAGTTCTCGTCATCGGAGGCTCTTCCGGCGGACTTCAGTATGCAAGTGTGGTCAGTGAGAACTTGGCCGAACACGGCCTGCCCTCACTGGGCGTCGCTTACCACAACGCTCCAGGCCTACCCCGGTCGCTTTCTTGCATACCACTGGAGTACTTCAGGAGTGCATTGACCTGGCTTGCCAACCAACCCGCGGTCAATCCGACACGAGTGGTGGTAATGGGAGCGTCAAGGGGATCCGAAGCCGCTCTTCTTAGCGCTGTGCACTTTCCAGCGCTCGTGGCGGGTGTCGCCGTACTCGTCCCCGGAAATGTCGTGCTATGCAGCTGGCCTCCGGGCTCGCCAGCCTGGACCCTCAACGGCGAACCGCTTCCCTACACCAGCCGGTTCGGACCTAACTGCGATAACGAGGCTGCAGCAATCCCGGTCGAGAAGATCGAGGTGCCGCTCTTCTTGCTCAGCGCCGGTAGAGACGAGGTGTGGCCGTCATCTGCAATGGCCGAGGCGGTCGTGAGACGGCGGAACGCCTTCGGACTCGGGGAACACGATAGGTGGATTGATCTTCCTTTTTCCGGCCACAGAGTCAGCCCTGCTGGACGGGCGCGTCAGGCACCAGCTGCCGAGGGATCGGTTCATCTCGCCGAAGACCACGATGCAGCGGCTCGGGCCTGGGAGGACCTGTTGCGATTCGTCCAGACTGTGCCCCCAAGACCTGCGTGATCGCTCGCAGCTTGTTGGAAGGCCCGGAGCTGCGGTCGTGACTCAGTTTGAGGTTGGCGGGGGGTCAAACAATGCTAGTTCGGCACCACTGGGCCCTTCGAACAGGCGCAGCCACCCTTCGAAGTCCGCGCGGCGGATTGGTTGGCTGTCCCACGGTGGCTTCGAGTTCCGCGCTTCGATTCGTCGCCAGAGTTCGTCGGTAGAAACATCGAGGTAGTGCAGTTCGACGCAGACACCGAGGCCACACGCCGCTGACCCATCTCATCACGCTCGATCTTCGCCCGAAGCACAAAATCGAGGACGACGCTCACGCCGAGGCCCGGGAGTTCCTCAGTCCAGCAGTTCCGCTGGCAGCTGACTCGCTATCCGGTATTTGGTGCGCAGACCAGGGGCCTGAAGGCGACGCCGACCCGTCGATCGGAGCGGCTTGGGGGCGGTCCAAATCCCGGCGATCGCTGCCGCCCCGATGAATCAATCGGTGCCCCGCAAGAAAAAGGGGGAAGCGCTTTCGTGAGGCGGTCCAGTTTGACCCGATGACTCGTTTCCAAAATTCGCCCGAGGAGGAAGCAACTGTGTGTTGGCGTCCACCTCCGAGGTACCCTCCTGCTCATGGGCGATACGGCCGTGGCCCGTCTCCCAGACGGTCGAGACCTCGCATGGATCGAACTCGGCGACCCACGTGGCCGGGTTGTGTTCATGTTCCACGGGACGCCCGGTTCCCGGCGACTGCTATCGTTCGACGAGGCGACCATCTCCGGATCGGGGGTTCGACTTGTCGCTCCCGATCGTCCCGGCTACGGCGAAAGCAGTTACCGACGTGGCAGGCAACTTGGCGATTGGGTCAAGGACGTGGTCTATCTCGCTGACTACCTTACGGTCCCACGATTCTCGGTTGTCGGCTGGTCAGGTGGCGGACCGTATGCCCTTGCTTGCGCCAGATTCCTTCCGGAGCGCGTCGTTGCTGCAGGAGTCGTCGGTGGAATCGGCCCCATCGCAGTTCCTGGACGAGAGGAAGCGATGATGGGACTGAACGTGATGGCAGACCGCCTGGCTCGGAGGTCCGCGCATCTGGCGTACCCGCTTTTCGCGTTTTCCAGTTTGGCGATGCGTACCTGGCCCGAACTTGGTCTCAGGATAGGTGCGAGTCAGCTACCCGAGGCCGACATCAAAGTCTTGGCGCGACCGCGGGTGAAAGCGGCGCTCGTCGACGACTTCCGCTGTGCGTCATTGACCAGTCCCATGGCCGCCGCCCACGAGTTCTTTCTCTTCGCCCACGACTGGGGTTTTGCTCTTTCCGAGATTGCAGTACCGGTTCACATCTGGCATGGCACAGCAGATAGGAATGTGCCGTTCTCGCACGGAAAGTTTCAAGCAGAGAGCATCCCTGGTGCCCGCTTGAACGAGTGTCGTGGTGAGGGACACTTGTTGATCTTCGACCATCTCGAAGAAATCCTTCGCACTGTGGCAGCGAGCGGCGAGTCCCCCGATGGATCGTAGGAAGATGGATGGCGCCGATAGCCCATGGCTACAGTCGCGGGGGCCAAGAGTTCTCTCTACCGAGCGGGCGGGTCTTGCCGTGCACCGCCTTGGCGGTCCCCTTCGCCAAACGATTGCAAAGGTGTCGTCGTGTCGTCGTGTCGTCGTGTGTGAAGGGCCTCGCTGTGGCTTTCTGACAGTAGGATGATGACAAGCTTGCCTGGTGGCTCCTGGCTAGGCCCGTTGGCGAACCCAGTCCGTCGTTATCGGGCAGGTCGGATCCCTAGCAGGCAGCGATGGAACGGCACTTCCCGATCGGGAACGTAGGTTCGTAGCTAGGCCAGGTGTACGCGGTATCGCTGCGCGAATGACTCGGCGCCGAGGCGTTCCAACTCTCCCTGAAAACGCGCCGCTGCTCGTTGAGCCTGGCTGAACGTGCCGGGACGCTCTAGGACGACCTCCGTCCCATCATCTCTAATCAGGACCACGGTCGGCCCTTCGGTGTCCTCGGCCAATGGCTTGCTTCCAGGAACTGTGCGAATCCAGTTGATCTTCGGTCGCATCGCATCTAGCAAGTAACGCCACGTGCCTCTAACAGGTGGGCGAGCGACGATCTGCATCACGCTCTCTTCACACGTTGGCGTGATCAGACGCGTCTCGTTGATGAGCTGCGACCATCATCATCGAGAGTGCGACCCACCAACCGGCACCCGTCCAACCGGCCAAGAGGTTGATGCAAAGAATGCTGGGAAGATGCCCGGTGCGCCGGACGGCGGCAATGAGCGTGGGTGCCATGTAGACAATCGCAAGGATCGCCACCAAAAGAACAACGTCGGCTGTCCCACCCAGATTGACCGCCGCCAGGGCCACGCATCAAGGATAGTGCTGGTTAGCGCCGAATGCCCGGTTGGAGGATGTCCTGGCCCATGGGCTCCGGTCAGGTCGAGACCGGTCGAGATCACGCAGGGATGTCATTTACGGAACGGGTAAGGCCGAGTCGGGGGCGAAGGAACGGCAGGTATCGGGCGGAACTTGGCTAACTGTCCTAGGAGGAAATGGTGATTCCGGCGGACGCTGGCGATGCGTCCCACCAATCGATGCTCACCACATAGGCGCCCGGTGATACTTGCGTGTCAGGGCAGTTTGGGTTGTTCCCGGTCCCATCCCAGGTGCCGGGCTGTCCAAAGACCCCAGGGGGATAGTCGCATTGATCCTGGTGCCAGGCGAAGGTAAAGGGGTAGGAATAATCGCTCGGAGTTGGATTTGGAACGGCGTAGGTGGAGCACGAACCGGCCGCTACCGCACCCGTGGGCGTGGCGCCGGATTGCCAGACGGGCTGCCCCTGGGCGTCATCGACGTACCACCCTGCACACGGCGCCGAGAAGTATGCCGACGATCCAGAGACGTATGCCGGACCGGTGTACGAGGTGGGACCCTGACCGGTCCACTGGCATGTGGGCCCGTCGTTCGTCCAGTAGGCGGACGCATTGACGACTTCGCCGACTCGGTAGGTCCTCTGGTCCGTCGTCACAGTGACCACGAATTGGCTGTCTGTGCACGCTGGGACCGTCGTGGTCGTTGATGAGGGTGGCTGCGGCGTGGACGTGGAGGCAGCGGGCCCAGGGGAAGTTTCGACGGTCGTGGACGTCGTGCTTGGGGCCGAGGTGTCGGTCGTTGAACTACTGCCGTCGGATGACGCTGCGAGAGCAGAACGAACTCCACGACCCGCCTCTCGGGGAGCGTTGTTGCCGACCGCCAGCACCGGCGTAAGGACGGCCCCTACAACGACCAGCGGCACGGTAATGACCAGGGTGATTCGCCACCAAGTCCGAGGGCCTCGTATCCAGGCATCAAGTCGATTCCACACTGGGAACCCCCGCTCGCCTTACCAAGCACCACGCTAGTTCCTTCGCCGGAAGAACCGCCCGGAACTGCCGGTTTTGCGCTACCAGGCTGCGCCACAACCCGCCCGGTAACGCTTAGGCCGACCCCTCAGCCGTCTCGATCCGTAGTGCCCCCGACGGGCACCTGGCCACCTGGGCGATGACGTCCTCGGCCGACGCCCCATCGGGGTCGATCCACGGACGCCTACTGGCATCGAACACCGCCGGAAGCCCGGTCACGCAGTTCTTGGAGTGCTGGCAGATGTCGGGATCGAAGCTGACGACAACGTCCTTGCCGATGAAGGATTTCCGGGTCACCGTCCCTCCATTTCTTCCCACGTGTCATCGACCGAGCCTCGACCGTGGGCCTCATCCAGCCAGTCAGCCCACCGGGAGCCAGCGGCCAGCTTGCCGAGGACTCCGACGAGGGTGAGCACCCCCATCACCGTCACTACGACGAAGCCGGTGACGTTGGCCCACTGGCTTGGGTCGAAGAGGTTGAAGCCGGAATCCATGGCGGCTCCCTCGGTGGTTCCGCTCTGACCCAGTATTGCACCGGGCTTAGAACGTCACTAGGGCACCGTTCTCCACCACACCGGAGGTGAGGCCCGTCGGGGAATGGGCCAACTCGCCATTCCCAGAAGGCCACGTCGTAGTCACCGAGCGGGCCGGCGAACAATGAGGGGGCGGGTCTAACGGAACCTCGACGTCTACCAAGAAGGTCTCAGGGCCAGGGCCGCCTCCCGACGCCACGTGGAGGCGAGCACATGCGGGAACGGTGTAGCGAATCGTCCACTCTGTGGTGATTGTCGGAGTCGTATTACCGCCGGGAAGGTAAACGGGTGGAGAAGACGAGACCGGCTGCTCCCCCACAGCCGTCCAGGGCACGGAGAGGAGTTCTTGCGCCCGGCGAAGATACGGACCTCTGACTGGACCTCCACAGTCACCGATGCCCCGAGTCTGATAGGTGAGGGCATCCTTGCCAGTTTGGGCGTCGAGGATCACAACGTAAAAGAAGGGGCTGTACGACCCATCCGCCGGGGCAACCTCGCTGGGACAGGGAGGAGCGGTGAACTGTTGGAAGAAAGCTATCCACGCCAAACGGTCTTGGTAGGACGGCAGTCCGACTGCATGCTTCAACGACAACGTCACTCGACCTAGGGCGACGAGGATGGGGTCGTAGGTAGTGCCGTTGGCAACGTCCGAGTAAGCAGCCAGAACAACCTTCTTGGCACGGCCGAGGGAATACCGAGCAACAGCGCTTCCTGGTGGGCGGGCGGTGAGGGCGCCGCCATCGAGGACGATGTCCTTCACGACACGATGGTTGGCGACCGCAGCGACCGGGACACTCTGGTTAGGCGGGGTCGCTTTCGAGACCGCCATTTGCCCGCCGCAGGCTGTCAGCAGGAGAGTGAAGAGGACCAAACACCGCGCCCGTCTCGCCATGGCGCCTCCTCGCCAGCTGTCACCCTATCCCCGTATTTGGTGGGCCGATTCCCCCGAAATCAACCGCTGAGAAAGCCCGGATGTGTCCCACCGCCGGGAGCCCGTTCATCCGGGCAACAGCGGACGGCGGTCTCCTGGCTCGCCGAAGTAAGCCAACTTGAGGTGCTCCTGTATCGACTGTTCATTCACGGAGCTGCCGGAGAAGGGGTGTGGATTGCCGTCCTTGTCGCTCACCGTCAGCTCGAACGGCTGGGGAGCGCTCTTGGCGTATTCGGAGGCCGCTACCAGGCTCACCAGCTGTCCGTACCCGTCTCGTGGGCGTTCCTTCAGGACCATCAGGTCGCCAGGCATGCTGCCCAGCCGCACGTCCACTGTGTCCACCGCGTCCGCCATTACGTCGGCGACCTCAACGAGGTCGGTCTCCGTTATGAGCCTCTGAGCGACATCGTCGGGCACCATGATGACTGGTCCCATGCAGTGACCTCCTTGTCAATCAGTCGGGCTCGGTACGGAAACCTCGACCTCGAACGACCACAACTCGCTGTGGGTGGCGACCGGCGGGCGGTTCTCACCCTGACCCGACGCACCGCGATGGCCATGGGCGAAGGCCGGTGACGCCACCCAAGTCTCGAAGGCGGCAGCATTCCGCCACCTGGTGACCACCAGCCAGGTGTTCCGGTCGTCGGTGGGCCGGAGCAGCTCGAACCCCTCGAAGCCCTCGGCGTGGTCCACGGCACCAGCTCGCTCAGCGAAGCGGCGGGCCAACTCCTCACCACCTGTGTCGGGGACGGTGATGGCGTTGATGCGGACAACGGTCATAGGGCCATCATCGTCCCTTCGGGGGCGCCATTCCCCCTCGATGGGCGCGCAGGGGCACAAGATGGGCCATGGCCCGCTCCCCGTCCAGGGAGACCGTCGGGCACGCCGCCGACGCCCTGCGTCGCCTCCTCGATGCCGTCGAGCGCGGGGAGGTGAGGACCACCGAGCCCCGAGAGGTGACCCTCATCCGCCGACTCGAAGGTGTCCTCGCCGGGTGGGAGGCGGCCCTCGGGGAGCCAGCTCAGCTGCCCGACCACTCCGCGTTGCCGTCCACGAAAGGGGCGGCGGCGTACAGAGAACCCTCTTCGGGCTGAGCGACGTCCCCAGAATTTGTGGGCGTTGACCTGCAACTTTATCAAACACCGGGAGGCGTCGATCCCAGAACGCCGGCTCGGGCTCCTTCGACGCCTGGCCCCGTGCTCGAAGCCGGTGTTGTGCGTGATCGCATGAACTCCGCCACCTCCTCCTCCGTAATGAGCATGGGGGGTCCCGAAAGTGAGGAGGAACTCCACACCATGAAGCTCAACCGCCGTATCGCCTATCCGCTCGCTCTGGCCACCGGTCTCGTCGTCTTGCCGGTGTCCGCCGCCTCGGCGATGCAGAGCCCTTCGACCGGGCAACCAGGAAACCCCACGGTCCAGTGCGGAATGGGTCAGGCGACCTCGACACCCGGCCAGTCGTCGACGGCGAATGGCTCGCCCTTCAACTCATCAGGCACCGCCGGCAACAACTACGCCGGCAACCCCGGCACCGCTTCGAAGGCGAACTCCAACAGCACGGCATCGGTGTCTCAGTACGACATCGCTTGCGGGCAGGTCAGCGCCCACTCACAAGGTTGAGATCGGCTCGCTCGAAGCACCCTCGGACTACAGACTGGGGGCATGGATCTCGACGTCGTGGCCGAGGAGCTCTACGGGCTCATCCCCACCGAATTCACAGCCCGGCGCAGCGTACGGGTTGCTGAAGCCCGCAGCGCGGGTGACAGGCACCTGGCCGATGCCATCGGCAAGCTGCGGAAGCCCACGGTCGGCGCATGGGCGGTCAATCAGCTGGCGCGCCGTCGTGCAGAGGAGCTGAGCCATCTCCTCGATCTCGGCCCGCGGCTGCGCCGGGCGCAGGAAACGCTTTCCGGTGGCGACATCCGACGGCTCTCCCATCAACGCCAGGAGGCCGTCGGCGTCCTGGGCGAGGCGGGCCGTTCGTTGGCCCAAGAAGCCGGGCTGCGGCTCAACGACGCCGCCCGGGCCGAGGTCGAGCACGTCCTCGAGCGGGCGCTGGCCGATCCCCAGTTGGCCGCCGCCGTCCGTGCCGGCCGTTTGAGCACGGCCGTCGCCGCCCCAGCCGGGAGCGGGTTCGGGTTGGACGGTCCAACCGCTCCGACCGTGCCAGGCACCCGAACGACGCCCCGACCGGCTCGCGGGGCTGACAAGGAGCGGGGCAGCGAGCGCGCTCTGGCCGAGGCGAAACGTCAGGCGCAGGCGGCGGGCCGGGCCTCAGAGCGAGCCGAGAAGGCACTCGAACGAATCAGGGCGCGCCTCGCCCACGCCGAAGAGAACCTGCACGAGCTACGAACCGAGGAGCGCGCCGCCGCCGACGAACTTCGGGAGGCACGCAAAGCTGAACGGGCCGCCCAGCAGGAGGAGACGCGGGCCGTCACCGCCGTTCGACGACCCCGGCGCTGACGGAACATGGCAGCTGCTAGGAACCAGCCAGCTCCCGTTTCCTTGCCTCCCACGCCTCGATCATGGAGACGAAGTGGGCCGGGTTGTAGATGTCCTCCTCCGACCCCCACTTCCCGCCGCCGGCGTACTTGAGGAGGGTGAAGTTGTAAGCCTGGTGCAGGCTGCCGTCGCCAGGGTCGGCCATGCGATTCCAGATCTGGCACACCACCCACCCGCGGTCCTCGTCGATGACGGACCATTCGATCGGGAACGCCACCATGGCGTTGCCGGGATACTCCGCCATCGTCTTCGTGATCCATCCCCGTATCGCCTCGCGGCCGCGCATGGTGCCGAACAAGTGCTCGATGTACTCGGCATCCTCCGTGAAGAGATCGGCCCAGCGGTTCCAGTCGCCGCTCGCCGCCGCTTCCTGGGCGGTCGCTTCGTAGTGGGCGAACGCCGTCTCGAGCTCGTCTCGACTCCAGCCACCCATGCGAGCGACACTAGGGCACGGCGTCGCCCACCGGCGGCGTCGAGGGCAGGGGCGAGCTAGGCATGGCAGACGACATCACCGTTACTCCGCGGGACGACGGCTCCTTCGACGTCGAGGTTCGCCGAGGAGCGACGACCACCCGTCACGTCGTGACCGTGCCGGCCGCCCTGGCTGCCCGAGCTGACCGACCCGACGCCGATCCCGTCCGGATGGTCGAGATCTCATTCGAATTCCTTCTCGAACGAGAGCCCCCCTCGTCCATCCTGCGAACCTTCGACCTCGACGTCATCGGGCGGTACTTCCCCGAGTACCCGCACGAGCTGACCCGGCGGTTGGCCTGACGGCCACGACATAGGGTCATCCTCCACATGGCCGTCGCACAGCCTCCTCGGCACGTCGAGTTCGAGACCTGCTGCAACTTTCGCGACCTCGGTGGCTATCCGGCCGCCGACGGTCGCCGCACTCGCTGGCGCCGGCTGTTCCGTGCCGACGGCCTCACCCGGCTGTCGGAGGCCGACCGCGCCGTGCTCCGGTCCCTCGGCGTGCGCAACGTCATCGACCTGCGCACCGAGCTCGAGGTCGAGTCCCGAGGCCGCTTTCCCGAGGACGTGGAAGGCGTCGCCTATCACCACCTGCCCCTCACCGACACGCTCCCCGGCGCCGAGGACGTCCCCGACTGGGGCCAGCCGTCGTTCGTGGCCCGCCGCTACGCCTCGTATCTCGACGGCGGCGCCCCCAGCCTCCAGGCTGCCCTCGAGCTGCTCGGCGATCCCGGAAACCTCCCGGCCGTGTTCCATTGCAGCGTGGGCAAGGACCGCACCGGGGTCCTGGCTGCCGTGGTCCTCGGCCTGCTCGGGGTACCCGACGAGGTGATCGTCGAGGACTACGCGCTCTCCTCGCTGGCCATGTCCCGAATCCTCGAGCGGCTCCAGGAGGAGTACCGGGAGGCGGAGGAGACCGTGGCGCGTTTCGCTCCGGTCATCCTGTCGGTGGAACCGGCCTCCATGGAAGGCTTCCTCGAGGCGGTGCACGGCCGCTTTGGGTCGTTCGACGCCGTGGCCGAGTCGCTCGGTCGCGCGGATGCCGTCGAGCGGCTCCGAACCAATCTCCTCGAGCCTGGCTGATCCGTCAGCGGGTCGCCGAGTCGATGCGCGCCATGGTGGCGTCATCGAGGCGCTCGGCCACCTCCAGCGCCGTCATGTTCTCGTGGACCTGCTCGACGCGGCTGGCGCCGGTGATCACGGTGGACACCCGAGGATTCTTCGTGCACCACGCCAGCGACAGCTGAGCCAGCGTGCAGCTGAGGTCGTCGGCGACGTCCTTGAGCGCCTTCACCTTGGCGTTGGCCCCGGGGTCGGTGAGCATGTCGCGTAGCCACTCGTAGCCAGGCAGGCTGGCGCGACTGCCTTCGGGGACGCCGGCTAAGTACTTGCCGGTGAGCAGCCCGGAGGCAAGGGGGCTCCACGTCGTCAGTCCCAACCCGATGTCGTCGTACAGGCGGGCGAACTCCCGCTCGACCTTGCGCCGGGTCAGCAGGTTGTACTGCGGCTGCTCCATCACCGGCTTGTGCAGGTGGTGTCGCTCGGCGATCTCCCAGGCGGCCCTGATCTCGTCGGAGGTCCACTCCGAGGTCCCCCAGTACAGCGCCTTTCCGGCGCTCACAATGTCGGACATGGCCCAGACTGTCTCTTCTATGGGCGTGTCGGGGTCGGCGCGGTGACAGAACAGCAGGTCCACGAACTCGAGCCCGAATCGCTCGAGCGACCCGTCGATGGCCTGCATGAGGTACTTGCGGTTCAAGGTGTTCCGCATATTGGGCTCGTCGGAGAGCCCCCAGTACAACTTGGTGGAGACGACGTATCGGTGGCGGGGCCATTTCAATGCGGCGAAGGCCTGGCCCATGATCCGCTCCGACTCACCGCCCGAGTAGGCCTCGGCGTTGTCGAAGAAGTTGACCCCCGCCTCACCGGCGGCGGCGATGCTCTCTGTGGCCAGACCGGTGTCGAGCTGAGGACCGAAGGTCACCCATGAGCCGAAGGACAACACGCTGACCTGGAGGCCGCTGCGTCCCAGATGCCGGTACTCCATTTCCATGGGCGGGCGCCCCTTTCTCGGCCGACGGTTCCAGGAACGCCTCACCGTAGGAGGAGGTGCGGAGCCGCTCAAAACGACGGGAACCGACGAATGGAGAGTGGGCCTCGGCCAGAGCCGTCGGGCCGGTGTGGCCCTACGGCCGACCTGCCCCCAGGAGGCCGCTCGACCAGATGGGCTGGATCTGCACGTCCTGGCCGCTGCTCGGGGCGTCGACCACGTCGCCGTTGCCTATGTAGATGGCCACGTGCTGGGCGTAGCCCCCTGAGCCCCAGAACACGAGATCGCCGGGCTCCATTGCCGAGAGGGGCACGCTGGGGACGGCCTGCATCTGGGCGTCAGCGGTGCGGGGTATCGAGACGCCGGCCTGCCTCCACGACCACTGGGTGAGGCCCGAGCAGTCGAAGCCGTGGCCCGGGTCCTCGGCGCCCCACTGGTACGGGACCCCGATCTGGCTCTCGGCCGCCCGGACGGCGACTCCGCCGGCCCCGTTGGGGGGCGGGTTGCCGAAGGGGCCAGGGTTCGCCCGGGTGTTCTGCTGGGCCACGAGCGACGCGATCTGGCCGCTGAGCGAATGAAGCGTGCCCTGTTCCGAGGCAGTGGTGGCAGAGGCTGCGTTGCGGGCCGCCGCCGCCTGGTCCAGGGCCGCTTGTGCTTGGACGTCGCTCGCCTGGAGCTGAGCCTCTTCTGCGTTCAGCTTCGCTTGAGCCGCTTGCAGCGCATCGATGGCGCTCGTCACGCTGTTGGTGGCGAGCTGCGTGTACTCCGAGGTGACCGCGGCTTGCTCGCCAGTTGCGCCGAACACCCCTCCCAGTCCCGAGTCGCTTGCACCCGTCTCGTACGTCTGTAGCGCTTCACTACGCAGGTTGGCTTGATCTGTAGCCACTTGCGCCTCGTCCTCAGTAATCGATGCGCGCACCTGGTTCATCTGTGACTGGATGGTGGACGCCCGTTCCTGCGCCAGCTCGTACTGCTGATCGAGGGCGTCGAGCCTGCTCGAGTCCACCTGAAGCTGGGCCTTGACCTGAGCGGCCTGGGCGCGGGCGTTGGACAGGGTGTCGGCTCCCGCCCCCCGCGCCAGGGGAGGCAGAACGAAGGCGACCACTGTGACGACAGATCCCGCGAGGAGTACCGCATTTCGATGCGGACTCCGCCGTCCGGACCGTGCCGTCGAGGACATCTCGACGTCAGTCACAATGGGCGGATTGCTTAGCAAGCCCTATGACATGCTCGCAAAACACGTAATTGCCTGTGCAAACGACAGCGTCGTCACCTGGGTTTTTGGCCGTTTGTAGGGCCGAAGCCCCGACATGCCCCCAAAGTCAGGCAAACACCTCGCCGCCGTTGGCATCGAGGGCGTGTCCGGTCACCGCTGCGGCGAGATCGGAAGCCAAGAACACCACAGCCCCGGCCACGTCGCTGTCCGTGGGAATGCGACCGAGAGGGATGTCAGCAGTGAGCTCGGACAGCACCTCCTCTTCGTTGACCCCACGTTGCTCGGCGGTGGCATGCACGTACATCTCGACCTGCGGTCCCCACATCCATCCGGGCAGCACCGAGTTCACGCGGATATGAAAGCGGCCGAGCTCCTTGGCGAGGACGCGGGCCGCCGCCAGTAACCCTCCTTTGGAGACGGCGTAGCCACCCTGCTGCGCCATCGGCTTGCGGACGATCATAGAGTTCACGAACACGATCGATCCGCTGCCTTGCTCGATCATGTGCGGGACGAAGGCCTTTGTCACCTGAAGTGGCCCGAAAAGGTTGACCTCCGTGAGATGGCGCCACTCGTCGAGCTCGACGCGGCGGAACGTCTTGAAGACGTCCTCGGTATAGGCGTTATTCACGAGGGCGTCGACGCGGCCAAAGACCTCGAGGGTGCGCGCCGCCAGCGTGGCGCACTGTTCGGCGTCGGTGATGTCGGTGGGGACGACGACGGCGGTTCGGCCAAGCTTCTCCACCTCCCGCGCCACCTCCTCGAGCACCCCTTGGCGCCGGGCGGCGAGCACCACGTCTGCCCCCTGGGCGGCGGCCACGAGCGCCACTTGGCGACCCAGTCCGGGCCCCGCGCCCGACACCACGCACACCCGACCTTCGAGCAACACGGGCCCTCCCTGGTGGGCGCCGGGCAGGCGCCGGCGACCGGCGGGGACCCTATCGGGCACCGCCCCTTGCCTGCCTGAGCGCCGGAACCCGGGCCTCGAGGCGCCGTTGGGCTGAAAATCCTTGTCAGACAGCCGGCAGAGGCAGATATTGGGAGGAGGGCGCTGGCTCTTTTCGCCAGCCTGACCGCACATAGAGTTCTCCGGGGGCGCTTTCGTGACCGTGGACCCGTTCGAAGCGATGGAGCCTGCGGGCTGGGACGACCGTGTTCGCCCCCTGCCGCTAGTCCCCCAGGTGACGACGCACGCCAAGATCCTCGAGATGGCCCGGGAGCTTCCCGCCGTGGCCAACAAGGGCGACCACGCCAAACTGAGCCGCGAGGCCTCGGCCCTGCTTGAGGCGTTCGTCAGGCATGCCGAAGAGGAGCGCCCCTTGGTGCTCCGGCTTCCCCCCTTGACCGCCCGTCTCGTCGAGAAGGGCCAGCAACGGATCGTCGACCGGCTGGTGTCGCTGGTCCTCGAGGCGGACCTGGCCGAAGCGCCGTGCCGGTGCACCGCCCTGGCCGACGAGATCTCGTCACTGGTCGAGGTGCAGATCGTCTCCGAGGAGTGGGACCAGTCCGACCGCTGACGGGCCCGTAACCGAGGCCCGGAGCCAAATTCGGTCGGCGTCGCCCGGTTCGAACCCGGCGCTCCGCGTCTTCGGACGCAGTACCCGGGTGGGGGCGGGCGGCAATCCGTATCCTGGCTGGTCTTCGTCCGTCTCGGCCTGATCCGAGCACCGGTCCCAGCGCCCGTGCTGTGACCAAGGAGACCACCGATGAGTGATCACCGAACCGGAACACGTGAAGAGTGGCTCGCCGCCCGCCTGGAGCTCCTCGGGGCCGAGAAGGCGCACACCCGTCGTGGTGATGAATTGACGAAGATGCGACAGGAATTGCCCTGGGTTCGTGTCGACAAGGAATACCGCTTCGACACCGAGGGCGGCGAAGCCTCATTCGCCGACCTGTTCCGGGGCCGTTCGCAGCTTCTCGTGTACCACTTCATGTTCGGACCGGAATACGAAGCTGGCTGTCCGGCTTGCTCGGCTATCGCCGACGGCTTCAACGGCTTCGCCGTTCATCTCGCCAACCACGACGTGATGCTGTGGGCGGTGTCGCAGGCACCGCTCGAGAAGCTCCGGGCCTACAAGACCCGGATGGGCTGGAGATTCCCGTGGGCCTCGTCGTTCGAGAGCGACTTCAACTACGACTTCGACGTCTCCCTCACACAAGCGCAGGAGGCGTCAGGCGTCTACGGGTACAACTTTCGCGAGGAGTCGGTGTGGTCACCGCCCGAGGACGAGCGTGGGCCCTTCGATGCATGGGCTGGGACGACAGGCACCGACTGGGCGACCTACACCCGTCAGCGGCCCGGCATGAGCGCGTTCGTGCTCGAGGACGGCGTCGTCTACCACACGTACTCGGCCTACGCCCGAGGCCTGGACGGCCTCTGGGGGATGTATCAGTGGCTCGACCGGGCGCCACTGGGGCGAAACGAGACTCGCCAGCCCGGCGACCCGCTCAACTTCTTCCGCCGGCACGACGAATACGAGTCGACCTCGGGGTGACGGCGAAGTGAGCGCCCGGACCCGAGGCCAGCGAGGTGTCGTCCCCGGCACCCTCGTCACCAGCCTCGGCCGGGCCTGCGCCGGCGAGTCCGGCACCTCCGAGGAACCTGCGGGAATCACCATGTCTCGCACCGCTCGGCGACACACCCACACCGGCGGCACCGACTGGTTACGCGACGTCATCCTGGGCGGACAGGACGGGCTCGTGAACATCCTCGGGATCATCCTGGGGGTGATCTCGGGCGGGGGAGGGCGCACCGTGCTGCTGGCGGCCGGATTCGCCGCTGCCATCACGGAGAGCATTTCGATGGGCGCCGTCGGCTACACGTCGACCGTCGCCGACCGGGACTACTTCGCCGCCCAACGAGGCGTGGAGGAAGCCGCCGTTCGTGACGACCCTGACCTCGAGCGCAGCGAGATCACCGAGCTCTATCGCAGCAAGGGTTTCTCTGGCCGGCTACTCGATGAGGTGGTGGCCACCATCACCGCCAACCGTGAGAAGTGGGTAGGCACGATCCTCGAAGAGGAGCGCCATCTCCAGCCGGTGAGCTCGCAGGACGTCCTGCGCAGCTCCGTGGTCATCACGGTGGCCACCTTGGTGGGGCACCTCATCCCGCTCTTCCCGTTCCTGTTCATGAGCCGCAACCCGGCCCTCGTCCTCGCCGTTGTGCTGAGCGCCATCGTGCTCTTCGGAGTGGGTGCCTACCAAGCGCTCACCCGAGTGGGCTCGTGGTGGAAACAGGGGCCTCGCATGGTGTTGATCGGGCTGGGTGCCGCCGCTCTCGGCTTCGCCATCGGCCGACTCTTCCACGCCTCCTGAAAGGGCCAAACACAGCCCGGCCTACCATCAGCTCATGGAAGCCGAGACCTTGTGGTTGGAGTCCTACGAAGGGGAAGTCCTCGGGGAGGCGCTGTTCTCCCGGCTCGCCGAGCGTGAGGATGACCCGGAGCGCCGTCGGCAGCTTCAAGTGTTGACCGTTCTCGAGCGCTCGACCAAGGAACTCGCCACCCCGGTCTTGGCCCGAAGAGGGCTCACCTGCGACGTCGAGTCAGTTCGTGCTGCTGCCTTCGAGATGGCGCATGCGGTTGTCGCTCTTCCGTGGGCGCAGTTCTTGGGGTCGTTCCAGCCGGTGATCTCCGAGTACCTGGCTCGCTATCGCCGGTTGGTTGACTTAGCCGACGACGGTGCGGAGCGTGCCATCGCCGAGGCCTATGTGCAGCACGAACTGGCGCTGGAGACCTTCCTCCGTCGGGCGCTCGGCGAGGAACCGGGCGATCCGACTGACGTCATCCTCGATCTTCCCCACGTCGCGGCCGCAGCGACCTGAGCCACCCATGCGACACGGCTCAACCGAGCACGGCGGCTCCGACAGCGCCTCCCGCGATCATCGCCGCCCCGAGGATCCGGCTCCAGATCGTAACCAGTGGAGCGATCTTTTCGAGTAGGACGAACGTGGCGACGGCTGCCACCCAGATGAGATTCATGACGCCGCCGACGAAGAGCAGGACCATGAGCACCCAGCAGCATCCGAGGCAGTACATGCCGAGGTGCACTCCCGTCCGCAAGGCCCCCGCCCGCCCGGTGCGCCAGTGCTGAGCGATCGTCCGAGCAGGGTCTCGGCAACGGTCGAGACAGGCCCGCTTCAACGGGGTCAGCTCGTAGATCCCTGCGACGATCACGACGAGCGCCCCCAATCGGGCGTTGGTGAAGGCCATCGAACTCGAGAGGAGGGACAATCGGTCGAGTCCCCATTGGGCTGCCGTGAGGGCCACACTCAAGACGATCCAGAGACTCAAGTAGCCCGCCACGAGCGACGACGCCGGGCTGATCGGAGTGCCTTGCCGCCCGGCCTTCCTGGCCACGGCGCCGTAGACGAGCGTTAGGGGGACGGCAGACGGGAGCATCATCGCCACCATCATCACGGCCCACATGAGCCACGTTATGACGACATCACCGACGGTCCACGCGTGCAGCGTCCCCATCGCCATCTTCACGGACATATCGGCTGAGCTGCTCGTCTGCATTCCGGGATAGGAGCGAAATCCAAAGATGAGATACAGCCAAGCCACGGCACTGGCGCCGGCGAGTGCACCAACGACGACCAGGCCCTCGCTGTGCTTGCTCTCAGGCCACAGGCCGGCACGGGCGAAGATGCTCCTCACGCCGCTCGCTGCCGAAGTCACCGAACGACACCCGCCTGTGTGAGGTGCAACTCCCCGAAAAGGGCGTTGGTGTCGGTGAAGTCCAGGGCGATCGGCCCGTGGGCCTTGGCGGAACCGTTCCCGACTTCGGCGGACCTGAACTCGAACCCAGTCCCGAAATGGATCGCCCTTTCGACGGGCTCGCCCGTGATCTGGCTGATGATGGGTGATCCCGTTGCCTCGACGACGCCGTCGATCTTGAGACTCGCCGTGCGCCCGTCAATGTCCACGCGGATGTCGATGGGGGCGTAGATCGTCGGATGTACTGTCGCCATGGTGCTGTTGTAGACGAAGAACATGGTGGCGCCGGGAACGGTGGCCTCACCATGCAGGATCTTCCTGATCGCCTCGCGCTGCTCGGGGTCAGCGCTCTCGTCGATGATTGCCTGCTGCTCGCCGTTCCCCTCCCTGATCTCACCGGGCCAACGGAGGAGCATCGCCCAATTGAGACCATCCAAGGGGGTGCCGTTGAACCTTCCCTTTTCGATGATCCCCCCCGTCACCGCTTCGCAGTGGCCGTAGGTGCTGAGGGCACCGAACTGACAGGGGCAGCCCCAGGCGCAGTTGCAGTTGACGAACTCCGGACCACGGATCATCCATTGATCGGCCATCGCGTTGCGCCTATCTACCAAGTCGCCGCCGGTCCTCCAGGTCAGCCAGCCTGCGAGACAGATGGAAGCCTCATTGGCCTCGATCCAACTCGTCGATGGCGTCGGCGACGGCTGACAACAGCCCTACCGGGGGAACGGGTTTTCGGAGGCAGCGAAAGACCTTCCCACCCAACCCCACACGCTCGATGTCCTCGGGACGGTCGTACGCGAACGCCGAGCAGACGATGACCTTCGGCGGTGATGGTCCGAGCGCATCGAGCACGGACAGGCCTTCGCGTTTCGGCAGGTGCATGTCCAGGATGACGACGTCCACACCCGGGCGGAGCGCCTGCAATGCCTCCTCGCCATCCGCCGATTGAATGACGTCGTAGCCAGCAAGGTTCAGGACGTCGGCGACCGTCTTACGCACTGCGCCGTCGTCGTCGGCGACGAGCACTGTTCGTTTCGAATCAGAGGTTTCGGCAGGCGGCCTCACGGTTTCGGACACCTCTTTCTCATCCTGCGACCTCTCTGAAGGCGGAACCGTCGAGCGGTGTTCCCCGGAGGACCAGGTTTCGATGCAGCCATTGCCCCACCCCCTGGTGAGTGACAAGAGTGTAGGCACAAGGCCGTCGCTCGCATATACCGTGTCGGACCGTGCCATCGGGGAGTCCCATTTGGCTCTGCAGGCGGAGCCGGCAAAGGTTTGCCTCGCAAGCGGGGCTTGGAGAGGGCAAGGTACCTTGTCACCAGATTGGGACACGCCAACGGTGGACGGCCGGCCGACAGGAGATTTTTGGTCGGTGGCCGGATTTGAACCGGCGGCCTCCACGTCCCGAACGTGGCGCTTGTGGGGGTGCGGGATCCGGTCTTCTCCGCCGCCTGGCCGCTTCTGTCGTACTCGACCTTGGGGTTCCAAGCGGCCAGGCCCAGTAAGCCCTACCGCCCTTCGATTCTCACAAGCCCCCTGGCTCGCCGTCGTTTCCTGGACATGACGGGAAATGACCTGCTGAATCAGGTCAGTCGTCGCCTCCACGTCCGAATCCCAGCGGCCCACATCACGGGCGCAGCTCTCGCAGCCGCCTCAGGCACCCTCATCAGCGCCAACATCAAGCACCAGCCTGGCTTCGGGGAGAGCGATTTGCTCAGCCTCTGCATCTATCTGGCCTTGGCCGTCTCGCTGGGCACCTGGTGGGCACGGCGCCACGTCACCAAGTCCATAGCGTGGTTGGTAGAGGGGCGTTCGCCCACTGAGACAGAGCAGCGATCCACGTTGGCCCAGCCGTGGCACATCGCCGCTGTCTCCATGCTGGGATGGGTAGGAGGGGCCATCATCTGGTCGCTGCTCACCAGCGTCAGCCACGATGCCGCTTACACGGCCCGAGTCGCCCTGTCGATCCTGCTCGGTGGCCTGACGGCCTGTGGGCTCACCTACCTGCTGGTGGAATGGACCGCTCGCCCTATCACCGCGCTGGCTCTGGCTGGCAGCGTCCCCGAACGAAGGATCGCTCCCGGTGTGCGGACCAAGCTGGTGCTTTCCTGGGCGGTCGGCGCCGATGTGTTTCTCCTCATGATCGGCCTGAGCTTTCTCGGCCGGCCCGCCCAGGAGCCACCGAGCCCAGCTGCTATCTGGTTCATCATCGGCGCCGGCATGATCGCCGGATCGCTGGTGCTGTACGTGGCCACCCGCTCGCTCATCAGCCCGCTCCTGGAGTTGCGACGCTCGGTGGGACGAGTCCAGCGGGGTGACTTGGACGTGAAGGTGGCGGTGAACGACGGCAGCGAGCTCGGACTCTTACAAGCCGGCTTCAACCAGATGGTCCTCGGTCTGCGAGAACGGCGCACCCTGCAAGACCTCTTTGGACGTCACGTGGGCGAGGAGGTCGCACGCCAGGCCGTGGAGCAGGGGGTTGCCCTAGGCGGCGACCGGCGCGAGGTGGGCGTGATCTTCGTCGATCTCATCGATTCCACTCGCCTGGCCCAGACCCGGTCGCCTGAGACGGTGGTGGAACTGTTGAACGAGTTCTTCGCCACCATCGTCGGGGCGGTAGCGGCCGAGGGGGGCTGGGTGAACAAGTTCGAGGGTGACGGTGCCCTGTGCATCTTTGGTGCTCCGGTCGCCCGTGACGACTATGCGCTCCGGGCTCTCCGGGCGGCTCGAACCATCCGGCGTGAGCTTCTTGCCTTGGCGGCCACCCACCCGGTGCTCGATGCAGGCATCGGGGTATCCGCCGGCACCGTCGTGGCCGGCAACATCGGTGCCGAACAGCGTTACGAGTACACGGTCATCGGCACGCCTGTGAACGAAGCGGCCCGCCTGACCGACGAGGCCAAGCAGCGGCTGGGTCGGGTCCTGGCGAGCGAGGAAGTGGTGGCCAGGGCGGGCAGCGAGGCGGAGTCGTGGCTGGTGGCCGAAGAGTTGCGACTACGAGGTCACAGCGAACCGATCCTCGTCTACGAGCCGTCGAAAGCCCACGACGTCGATCAGCCGGTCGGCTGAACCACCTGCAAGCTGCAGGCAGAGTCTCCGAGTCTCGGAGGCATTGGCGGCTCGGGTCCGGCGGGCCCGACCGGGAAAGCCGATGCCCGTAACGATGATGGGCCGGTCACCCACCACGTATCACCGGCTCCAGGTAATCCTGCTCGGGTTCGTCGGAGCGGGGGTTCTGGCGCTCCGAGCGACCCCCGGCATTCCGGGACGGTCTTTTCACCGCTGGCCCTTCGCTCGCAGGGACATTTCCGAGCACCCTCATGGATGACAGGCAAGACTGACTCACGGTGGACAGGCCTAACACTAGATACGTGGCGGTAGGCGACACCGATATCGCTTATCAGGAGCTCGGCAAGGGGCCACCGGACCTCATCTTCTTCGGTGGCCTGGGCTTTCACGTCGAACTGAACTGGATGATTCCGGACGCCGCTGATCTCTTTACCCGCTTGGCCTCGTTTAGCAGGCTCATCATCTTCGACCGCCGGGGGACGGGAGCTTCCGACAGCGTTCCCCGCAATGCCATCCCGACCTGGGAGGACTTCGCAGAGGACGCGAGCGCAGTACTCGACGCGGTGGGATCGAACTCCGCCGCGATTCTCGGCACTATCGACACCGGTCCGATGGCCCTGTTGTTTGCCGGCATGCACCCCGAGCGCGTCAGCGCACTCATCCTGGTCGGCACCTACGCCCGATTTCTTGCCGCTGAGGATTACCCAATCGGGATATCGCCTGGGGCCTTCGACCAGGTGATCGAACTGGTGGCGGCAGGCTGGGGGACGAGGGATCTTCTGCGTCTTGTCCATCCAAGCAGGGCCAACGACAACGAATATCTCGACCGACTTGCCATGCAGTTGCGTTCGACCGTGACACCCCGAAGCGCTGCCGCCCAGTACGAATACCTCGAGCGCAGTCTTGACGTGCGCCCGGTCCTCCCACTCATACAAGCACCAACTCTGGTGCTTCACTCAAAGGACAACGCCTTCATTCCAGTCGAGATCGGTCGGTTTATTGCCGACCACATTGACGGAGCAAAGTTCGTCGAACTGCCGGGCGGTGACATGACGGTCATCGGTGACAGCGCCATCACAATCCCCGACGAGGTGGCCGAATTTTTGACCGGAAGTCGTCCTGTCGAAATCGACCGCGTCCTCACCACGGTGCTCTTCACCGACATCGTCGATTCAACTGGTCAAGCAGCTGCGCTCGGCGACCGCCGCTGGCATTCGCTTCTGGACTCGCACGACGAAGCTGTGCGAGAGCAGCTTCGGAGATTCCGTGGACGGGAGATCAAGACCACCGGCGATGGATTCGTGGCATCCTTCGACGGTCCCGCTCGGGCCATCCGCTGTGCGTTGGCCTTGAACGAAGCCACCAAGAAGCTCGGCATCGCGTTGCGGGTGGGGATGCACACCGGTGAGTGCGAGGTCCGTGGTGACGACCTTGGCGGCATGGCGGTGCACATCGCCGCCAGGGTGGGAGCGCTGGCCGCTCCAGGAGAGATTCTCGTCTCTGGGACGGTGAGGGATCTCGTAGTCGGTTCGGGAATCGAATTCAGCGAACGTGGCGAGGCAGAGCTCAAGGGGGTTCCGGGGTCCTGGAAGCTGTTCGCAGTAGTAGAGGCTTCAGGTAGCGCATAAGTGATGTGGCGAAGGAGCGGGGCCTCCGCTCCCCGTGAAGTTCCGAGCGCCACGTAAGACACTCGGGGCTTCCAAACCAACCTCTACGAAGAGGAGGAGGCCCCAATGGGACACTACGTAGGAATCGTCCTTTCACCGCCGCCGCTCGGTGATCTTCACAATGGACGGCGAGGGCGAGCGCCTCGGGTGCCGGCGCATTACTGGTTGCCGGTGTGTTGCTTGCTTCCGTCGCCCTCAACGCGGCGCTCTCAGCCCAATGGGGCCTCTTTCCCGTTGGATGCATAGGGTGCATTGTCATGTTGCTGTTGGTCGTTCAGTCGGTTTGGGTGCGCCGTTCGATAGCCCGTGGGGAGTTTCTCGCTCCTTGACAGCCAGGGGAGTCGTTCTCGGCGAGAGGGATAGGAACTCGGACGGACCCGTGGAAGAGACCTAGCAGGATCGCTCGGGGCCCGTGATACGGGGCGGTCGGGCGGCAGGCCGCGGCGCTCGCACACGGCACTTCTAGCCCGGTCCAAATCGATGCTCAAACCGGTCGGGATTTGGCAGTTATCGGGGGTGTTCGAGAATGTCCTTGAACTTAGCCAGATGTTCCGCGTTTATCTTCCGTCCCTGCCGTTCAATTAGCGGGCCCATGAACCTCATCAAGCCTCGCGGATTTAGCGCCATCTCAAAATCAACGCGGGTGCTGGTGCCCTCTCCCGAAAACCGCATCGTTCCGGCCGGACGCATCGGTCGGCTCAGGATCTGCCATCCAACGATTTGCGGACGCTCATAGGCACTCATGCGCCACTGGGACGTTTGCACACTCGGGCCGATCCGGCGTGTCGCGGTACCGGTTGACCCGACGGCAGGTGGGCCGTCAGAGGTGACGCTCTTCAAGTTGTCCTGCCACTCTGGATGGCGGTCGAACTGTGCGGCGTAGTCGAAAACCTCTTCGACCGACTTCCCGACGGTCACAGTGTTTCGGATCATGGTGATACCTGGCTGTTTGGTCGTTCGAGTGCAAACAAGACGATTCGGCGCTGAGTACACGCCTGGTATCCGCTCAGCACCGGGTTATAGGCAAGCAGACGGCTCCAGCCCTCCTCCCGCTCGGCACCAGTTAGCTCATGGGCAACGACGCGCTCGGCACCAGCCCGCGTGCGCATCTCTGCATCGGGCTGCGCTCGCAGGTTCAGGCACCATGCTGGAGGGGAGTCCAGTCCGCTGTTCGATGCGGCCACGAGAAATCGGGAGCCGTCGTCCAGACACACGACTGGTACGGTCCTCGCTCGTCCGCTGCGCCGACCAGTCGTGGTCAGCAGCCCGATGCTGACCCCTTGCATGCTCCCGCCAACGCGCCACCCGGTGAGACGGATGAGGGCGCGGTTGACTTTGCTGAAGACGTGACCACGGCGACCTGCGACCGACTGCAACTGCCAGGAGCTTCCGCCGAGGAGCGTCCTTGGTGGTCATCCAGCCGACAATGGCGGTCGACGGTCGGCCCATGGCTGAGCGCGCTCCAGCTGCGCTGCGACTTGTAGCAGAAGATCTTCCCGCCCATAGGCGGCCACCAGTTGAACGCCTATGGGCAAGCCGCCGTCTGTCCAGTGCAGGGGGAGTGAGATCGCCGGTTGGCCTGTCAGGTTGAACGCACTGGTGAAGGTGCCATACGGGACGGAGCGCACACTCGCTTGGAGGGGCTCCGCCGGGTCAGGCGCCAGGTAACCGAGGAGAGGCGGCGGTGCGGCGATGGTGGGGGTGAGGAGGAGGTCGAAGCCCGTCTCGAACCACTCGGCGATGCGCAGCCGGGCCAGGTGGATGCGATCGAGGGCAGCGACGTAGCCGGGTGCGGACGTCCCTCGCCCGGCCTCGACCATGACCCAGTTGTCAGCATCGACGTCAGCCGGACCGAGCTCCCGGCCCAGGCACTTGCTCCAGTGGTCGACGGCGCGTGCATTCTCCACGAAGAATGCTGTGCCCATGGCCCAGCTGACGTCCTCCTCGTCGAGCTCGGCAGGGTGGGCCTCTTCGACGCCGTGGCCAAGACTTTCGAGAAGCCGCGCTGCCAACTCGACGGCGACCACGCACGTCGGATCGACGATGACGTCGGTCCCGCCGGTCATGGGCAGGGCGGCAACACGAATCCCGATACGGAGGCCAAGCGGCTCGACGGACTGGGTGTTGGCGAATGAGACAGGAGCACCCGGTGCGGTATATGGGTCGCCGGGCTCGAGACCCGAAAGCACGTCGAGGAGTGCCGCCGCGTCCCGCACGCTTCGTGTCAGCGCGAAGTCACTGGCCATACCACCCATATCCTCGCCGAACGCCGGTCCGCACGAGACCCGTCCCCTGCTGGGCTTCAGACCTACCAGCGCGCACTCGCTCGCCGGGATGCGGATCGAGCCGCCCCCATCGGTGCCGTGGGCCACTGCCACCATGCCGGCGGCCACCGCCGCCGCCGAGCCTCCGCTAGAACCTCCTGGAGAACGCTCGAGGTCCCAGGGATTGTGCGTGGGGCCGTAGGCGTCGGGTTCGGTGGTCGCCGCCGATGCCAGCTCGGGCACGTTGGTCCGGCCCACGATGACGAACCCAGCGCGGCGAAGACGACGAACAACGTAGGAGTCTTCGCTCGCCTGCCACCCCACGTCGCGCAGGAACCTCGTCCCCTCGTGGTATGGGTCGCCGGCCGAGGTGGCACTGAAATCCTTCAACACCAGAGGCACCCCCCGAAAGGGACCGTCAGGAAGTCCGAACTCCACGGCGGCGTGGGCTTTGTCGAAAAGAGGGTGGATGACGGCGTTGAGAGCAGGATTGAGCGCCTCGACGCGCTGTATGGCCTCGGTCAGCAGTTCGTCAGCTGATACAGCGCCTCGCCGGATCAGCTGAGCCTGAGCGGTTGCGTCCAACCAGGCCGTCTCGCTGCCCACATCAATGACACTATGCCGCTCCATGCAGAGCAGTCTTGTGAAGGCCAAGCGAGGGGCGCGTATCCGGTATGAGCCAGACGGGCGACAGGCCGATGCCCTGGACGAGGATCCATCCGAAGGCTGGGGTCGGGTCCGACCGATAGTCCGACCCTGCGTGATCCCGATCGGCCCGCTTCGACCCCTAAGTGCGAGATACCCGCACATTCCGAGTACAGGCCAGAATCACCAAGTCCGAGCATTGGCGCAGTGATCACTCAACGGCGCGATTATCGGGGTCGGGTCGGGAAGACCGGTAGCGCAGAACGGCGCATCCCGAGTGCCAGAAACGGGGCCAGTTGTCCCTCGACAGAGCATCGAAGCGGAGCCAGGATGAGGTGCGCGAGATTCGAAGCTGGGGTTAGGGGTTAGGGGTGAACGATCTCGAGAAAGGCGGAGTTCCAGTCTCTGGGAGCTACTCCCTTGGACATTCCGAGCGCGAGTTGCAACGCCTAGGCGTCCAGGCTCGCCTCATCGAACCGATCACGCGGCGCTACTTCGTCGATGCTGGCATCAGCCGTGGGATGCGTGTGCTCGATGTTGGTAGCGGTGCAGGTGACGTTGCTTTCCTAGTGGCAGAGCTTGTCGGCCCATCCGGCGAGGTCGTTGGTACCGACCGCGTGGTCGCCGCCCTCCAGACGGCACGACAACGTGCAAAGGACCGCTCACTGTCGAACGTGACTTTTGAGGAGGGTGACCCCACCGAGATGTCCTTCCCGGCGCCCTTTGACGCCGTGGTCGGTCGCTATGTCCTGATGTACCAGGAAGATCCCGCAGCGACGCTTCGCAAGCTCGCCTCTCATCTGCGGCCAGGCGGGATCGTCGTCTTTCACGAGCCGTATCGCAGCGGTCTTCGCTCGTTTCCGCCCGTTGCGGACTATGACCGGGGATGGGGACTGGTAGACGAGACCTTCCGCCGCTCGGGGGCGGATCCGACAATGGGCATCAAGCTTCATGCCACCTTTGTTGCCGCTGGGTTGGCACCACCCTGGCTTCGCATGGAGTCCGTCCTCGCTGGTGGAGCGACCAGCTCAGATCACGTCCATTTCGAGATGGATGTCGTCGAGACTCTCCTGCCAGAGATGGAACGCTTGGGTGTTGCGACTGCCGATGACGTTGTCGCGGATACCTTGGCGGATAGCGTCTTGAAGCAGGTAATAGCGACAGAGAGCGTCGTTGTCGGTCGGTCCGAGGTCGGCGCTTGGACCCGCGCCTGACCCCACCCCGTGGGCGCACGGAAATGCCGGTGTTTGCGCCACCTCCCACTTCAGGCCACCCGCCCGGTAACCCTCGGAGGGCGCACTCGACCGGCTATCGCTGGTCGGGAACTTCCCCAAGATCAAAGGCTTGAGGGACCTGAATTCTCCCTGGTCACACAGTCGGGGTGGCCGGATTTGAACCGGCGGCCTCCACGTCCCGAACGTGGCGCGCTAACCAAGCTGCGCTACACCCCGATGCCCTGAACGGGCAGAGGGCAATGCTATAGGCCGAACCTGACGGTCCTTGACCCTGGAGTCGACGCCGCCGCTCTGGTCGCGTTCGGCGCCGCCGAGGTTCAAGTAAACTTGAAGTTTAGCGAAGCTCGGAATCGCGGAACGAGAGGCCCATCATGGAACAGATGCTCAGCATCGGCGAGGTCGCCGAGCGGTCGGGCATGGCCGCCTCGGCGCTCCGCTTCTACGAAGACCAGGGACTGATCGCGTCCGAACGCACGGCCGGGGGACATCGACTCTATAACCGTGCCGTACTGCGGCGCATTGCCTTCATCCGCGTTGCCCAGAGGATCGGACTGAGTCTGGCGGACATCAGCTCTGCGCTCGGGGAGCTTCCCGCCGGGCGGACGCCAACCAAGGAGGACTGGGAACGCTTGTCGCGGAGGTGGCGCGGCCATCTCGAAGAGCGAATCACTCTTCTCGAGAGGTTGCGAGACCAGCTCACCTCATGTATCGGCTGCGGCTGTCTCTCACTGCGAACCTGCGCACTTTCGAATCCGGAAGACGCGGCCGGCGCCCTCGGCAGCGGACCGCGGTACCTCCTCGGCGATTCGTCGAAAGACGCGGTGGCACGCATGTCCGGTGCAAAGGGCTGATCGAAGGGTCCTCGTCGCGATGCGGTACCTCCGTCGATTCGACTGACGACGGCAGCCTTTACCAGCCCCGCCTCCGTCGCTCTCGGCGGAGCCGCAGGACAGCCATCAACTTGCGCCAGATGAATCCCATGGGCGAAGGGTAGCCCTGGTCGTTGGTGAAGGGGTGGTCACCATCTGTGGCGCGGACGTCCCCAGCCACCGTCACTGGCCGGCGCGGGCGTGGTCGTGACTGTGGTGCATCCCACTATCGTCCGGTGTGCCGCCCATCATCTTGAGCATGGACACTCCACCGGTCCGTACGAAGCGGTAGATCACTCCGGCGGCAATCACGAGGAAGACGATGTTGAGCACGGACGTGTAGTCCCAGTGCACGCTTGTCACCCCAACCTTGGCATGGCGAGTCGCCGGAACGATTCCCAAGCCCCCGAAGATGAGCTCGACGACGTATCCGGCGAGCACCATCGACACATAGAAGGCGGACAGCACGAACAGCATCATGCGGGTGCCGTAGTACTTCCGGTAGATCAAGAGGATCGGGATGATGATGAGGTCGGCGAACAGGAACGACACCACGCCACCGAAGCTGATGCCCCCGTTCCACAACACCGCCGCCAGAGGTACGTTCCCGATCGAGCATACGAAGCTCAACACGCTCACCACCGGTCCGACGAGCGGCCCCCAGATCCTCGATGCCACGGGGTGGTGGACGAAGAAGAAGGCCTGCCAGAAACCGTTGGGCACCCACGCCGCCAGGGCTCCGGTGATGAGGAGGCCACCGACGATGTCCCGAAGCACGGCCGTCCACTCGGAGACGAAGATGTGCGATACGGCAGTCAGGCCCGGTCCCGACCCCAACCGCCGCCACGGACTGCCCTGTTGCTCGATCGACATGTCCATGGCGGCATGGCCCTCCATCGACCCCGCCAAGCCCCTATCCGCCTGGGCGCGGGCGTCGTCGAGGAGGCGCCTGCGCAGGAATAATCGGAAGAAGACGGCCACGAACAGGATCATGAGCGGTCCACCCACGAACTCCGCCGCGGTGAACTGCCAGGAGATCAGCACGGCCAGGATGATCCCCAACTCGACGACAAGGTTCGTTGAGGCGATCTCGAAGGCCATGGCTGCCACGAAGCTCGCGCCTTTGCGGAACAGCGACCGGGCGAGAGCCACTGCTGCGTAGGAGCATGAGGACGACGCCGATCCCAGGGCCGATGCCAGCGCCAACGTGCGGGGCCGGCTGTCCCCGAGCAACCGGACCACGCTGGCGCGGCGCACCACTGCACTGACGATCGACGCCAGGAGGAAACCGAGGATGAGCGCCCACAGGATTTGCCAGGTCATCGAGCCGGAGACCTCGAGGGCGTGGCGGATGGCCTGGAGGGTCCTCACCGCTCGACTCTTCGGAGCAACCGCTTAGGGACGGTCACGAGCGGACCAGCCTGGCGATGGCGGCAGACGCCTCGGCCATCTTGTCGTCCATCTCGGGCCCGCCCGACTGCATGGCGTCACGGACGCAATGGCTCAGGTGTTCATCGAGAAGGCCGAGGGCGACCTGCTGCAATGCCCGAGTGACCGCAGAGACCTGAGTGAGCACGTCGATGCAGTAGGCCTCCTCCTCCACCATGCGCTGAAGGCCCCGCACCTGCCCTTCGATGCGCCTCAGCCGCCGCTGCACCGATTCCTTGCTGTCCTGGTAGCCGACCATGCTGGG